>Ga0326597_10012463_pt1 | contig 11210 bp, 14 predicted proteins | sample RVTome_12_FD_203789 | JGI IMG/M metagenome (GOLD analysis project Ga0326597, IMG submission 203789) | Soil microbial communities from uranium-contaminated site in the Upper Colorado River Basin, Wyoming, United States - RVT100D185 | ecosystem: Environmental > Terrestrial > Soil > Contaminated >... | reverse complement strand
GACGCTCGTTCGCGTCGAAGCGCGTCTGGATCGCCTTGGTGATCTGGTCGTCTTTGTGCGCGACGCGATTCTGCTTCGCTTCGGCGACGATCTGCAGGTCGTTCACGACGTTCTTGACGCCACCGACCTTGCGGACTTCGGCCTCCGCCGACCGCTTCGCATTCTCCGACGCGACCACGCCAAACAGCGTCACGATACCGTGGTTGGTATCGACGTTGATGTCGAAGCCAGGCGCGTCGCTGTTCGCGATCAGGCGCACCTTCGCCGCCGTTGTGATCCACATGTCGCCGGCCGCGGACTTCTCGTACACTGCCGCATCGTAAGCACCGTCACGCCACAACTCGTCGTCGCCGAGCGTATCGGGGCTCTGGATCTCGCTCGCGACGCGCCGAACGCCTGGAACACCAGCCGTCACACCTACCGCGCGATAGGCGTCACTCAGCGTCCGGGCCTTGCCCGAAAGCAGGACGACACCCGCGTTTACCGATTGCACCTTGATGGACGAATCCGCGAGGGCGCGATCGGCCTTCAAGCTCGCCTTCACGTTGTTCTCGATCTGACCGTCGGTCGCGTCGATCTTCGCTTCCTGCTTGGGCGCGACGACCTGCAGCAGATTTCGCACGTTGGTGGCGCCCTCGATCCGGCTCGCCACCTGTTCAGCTCGCGCCTTCTCAGCCTCCGTCGCTACGGAACCGTGCAGCGTCACGCGGCCGTCGACCGTATCGACGTTGACGTTTCTCGCCGAAATGCCCTCGTTCGTGAGGAGCGACATCTTCACTTTGGTGGTTATCCACGCGTCGGGCCGCTGCGCGGCGTGAGCTGCGCCCGCCAGTGTGAGCGCGAGTGCGGCGCCGAATACGGCTCTAGCGATTTGTCTGGGTCGTCGTTGCATGCTTGAATCTCCTCGAAAGCAGTTGTGCTCGAAGACAAAGCAAACAACATGCCAAGCATTCGGCGAATCGAAGCGACTGCAGCGCCGTAACAGCCTTTGCATATCCGATCCGCTGTGCAGAATCTACAATGGCCCGTCAGCTGGAAGTGGAAACCGGGGCTTCCTCGCCCTCGCGCGCGACGCGGCCCGCATCGTAAACGTTGAGACGGTTGTAGAGCGTCTTCAAGCTGATGCATAGAATCTCGGCGGCCTTCTTCTTGTCGCCCCCGGTGAGTTCGAGCGTCGCGAGAATCAACCGCTGTTCGACTCGGTCGATGGAGGTGCCGACACGGATCTGCAGCACCTGGCCGTTTTCGGGCGTCAGCGTCGGCGCTCCTTCGGAGAGCGGCAGCACATCGGCGGGAATCTCGTCGTCCCCGAGGATGTAGGCGCGCTGCACCACGTTGCGAAGCTCGCGGACGTTTCCCGTCCAGGCGTTGCTTCGCAGCCGTTCGAGTGCGCCGCGACTCCAAACCTTCGACATCCCGGCTTCGCGATTCAGCTCGGTGAGGAAGTGCTCTGCCAGCAGCTCGATGTCGCCGGGCCGGTCGCGCAGCGGAGGGAGCGCGATCGGGAACACATTCAGGCGGTAGTACAGATCTTCACGGAGCTTCCCCGCCTTGACGGCTTCGGCGGGATCGCGATTCGTGGCAGCCACGACTCGCACGTCCACACGGATGGGCTCGGTGCCTCCGACGCGCACGACGGTTCCCGTCTCGAGCACCCGCAGCAGTTTCACCTGCAACTCGCTCGGCATCTCGCTCACTTCGTCGAGAAAGAGCGTGCCGCCGGTCACGCGCTCGAAGTAGCCCTTTCGCTGGCGATCGGCGCCGGTGAAGCTGCCGCGCTCGTGGCCGAAGAGTTCGCTTTCGATCAGATTCGGCGACACCGCCCCGCAGTTCACCGGAAGCAGCAGTGCTTCGCGACGCGCGCTGCGCTGGTGCAGCGTCTCCGCGACGAGCTCCTTGCCGGTGCCGCTCTCGCCAGTGATCAGCACCGTCGCGTCGGTCGGCGCGACGCGCGCCACGAGGTCGTAGACCTCGAGGATCGGAGCCGACCGACCGACCATTCGACCGAAGCGGCCGAGGTCGCGCAGCTCGCCGCGCAGGCTGCCGACTTCTTCCTTGAGCGCGCGCGTGCGCGTGACGTTCACCAGCGCGCTGCGCAGACGCGCGCGGTCGATCGGCTTGGTGAGATAGTCGAGTGCGCCACCACGCAGCGCGTCGACCGCGGAGTCAACGCTTGTGCTGCCGGTGATCACGATCACCTCGGCCGTGCTCGCGGCGGGTTCGCTGCGCAGCCAGGCGAGTCCGTCGCCGTCTGGCAGCGTCAGATCGACCAGAAATACGTCCGGCGTACCCGCGCTGAGGCTCTCACGCGCCTCGGCCAGCGAGCCGGCGGTGCGCGTGACGAATCCTTCGCGCTGCACGAGCAAGTCGAGACTCATCCGGAAGTTCGTGTCGTCATCGATGATCAAGGCTTGGAGAGTGCGCATTTCCGATTCTCCCCTCAGGAGGCGACTTCGTTCATGTCGAGCCAGTACCGGACGGTGTCCACCAGGTACCGCCCGGGCGACCACGGGGTCAGTTGCTTGACTACGAATGAATTAGCGCCCAACTCGTAGCACTCGCGCACGTCGCTCTGCTGGTCCGAAGAGCTGACCATCACGACGGGGATGTGGCGGGTCTCGGGTCGGCTTCGCAGCTCGCGCAATGCGGCGCGTCCATCCATCCCCGGCATCTTGAGGTCGAGGAGGATCAGCTTCGGCGGGCGCCCCCGCAGATTTCGGGTCTGCAAGTAGTCCACCAGCTCGGCACCGTCGCGCAGCACGCGCACGCGATCCTCGAGAGAATGCCGCCGGAACGCGCGCAGCGCCACCGCGATGTCGTTCGCGTCGTCCTCGACCAACAAGACGTCAACCCGCATGCTTTCCATCCTCGGCTCCCCTAGCGGCATCCGTGAAATCGAACGGGGCGCGCTTGCCGACGGCAGTTTGCGCCCACGAGCAACTGCCGTGTCGTCGCATCATCCGCGCGCGGTACTGCGAGAATCGCCTGGTTTTGCGTGAGCATGGTTTCCGCGCTGTGACGCCACGACGCGGGTTCGATGGAGAATGCGGGGGTGAGCCGATCGAGCTCCGCTTCGAGCACGTCGCCGAGAAAACCCGCGTTCCACGGGGTCTGTCGCTCGCTCTCGATTACCCAGCGACGACGGAGGTTCTGCCGGACGCGCGCGCTCAGGCATGCGCGGAGCAGCGAGATCAGCAAGACTGCGACGGACCCCAGCCCTTCGACGCTACTGTCTTTGTCGGACATTCCAGCTGATTGTAGATTTTGCAATCTTCTCCGCCCACCCCATCATGAAAGAACTCCTGCGTGGGTCCTGGGACCCTCACGCGCGAGCACGGGTGGGTCGAGAGCAAGGCTCGTTCCACACCCGGGTTATTCCATCGGATTCCCGTCGGCGCGCGGGCCTTCTTCCTCTGCGCTAAACGGTCCTACGTAGAACAGCAGTCCGATCGCGACGCCGACCGCGAGGCCGAGACCGAAAGCGGCGATGGACTCTGCGGCCGTCCAGCTGCGCCGGTGCCGCCAGGGGTTCCCCGGGAGGCTCGGGAGCGCGTCGATCGCGCGCTCCGGGACCGCCGCCAGTTTCGTCGCGAGGTTTCTCACGGTCATGTCGCTTCCTCCTTTCGAGCAGACCGCGGCCGCACGCGATCGGTGACCACGTCGTCGAGCGCCGCTGCCATCACCGCGCGCGCTCCGATACCCGCCACCGCGAGCACGACACGCAGCGGAAAGCTCCGGCCTAAAACCCAGCCGATTCCGACGATCGCCGCGGTGGTCCAATACGGTCGTTCCCGGAGTTGCGAGCGCACCTCCTCTGCGATCTGCTGGACGTCCATCGTGCCTCCTAGCGCCGAACCAGCAGGCGGCCGAGCGCGTAGCCGAAGGCCAGCGCGACTCCCACTGCGACGAGGGGTCGATCCTGCACCACCCGTCTCAGCTGTGTGTCCAGTTCCTCCAGCTGACCGCGCACGCGCTCCATTTGTTCCTTTACCTCGGGCCGCTCCAGGATCGGCACGCCCCGTTCGGTCTGTTCGCTTGCTTATTGCATCGTCGTCTCCCCGCGTTGTGCGCTTCACCGGCGCATACCCAATAGAAATCCGATCACCAGGGCTCCGGCCAACCAGGCCGAAGGGTGCGCTCGCACGCGGCTCCGAGGATCGACTTCCGCGCGCGCCCGATTGCGCAGAGCGTCCAGCGCCTCGGCGAGCTCTTCTCGCTCGCGCACGATGCGCGCCGCCAATACCTCACGCGACAACGCCTCACGCGACAACTCCGCGCTCATCGCGCCGCCGACCGGCCGCGAAGTCCGATCCCGACGAGAGCCATTCCGAGCGCAAATTGCGAAATCGCCAGCATCGCGAGTCTCGCTTCGAGCGAGAAGCGGTCCTCGAGCGCCGCCACCGCCGCAACCCACGCGACGGCCAGAAGAAGCGCGCCGAATCCGATCCACGCCCCACGGCGCAGCGCATCGCTCACGCGATCGCGCGACTCGAGTTGCAACAACCGGAGTTCGTCGGTGGCCACCTGCTGCGCGAGATCGATCGTGCGCCCCAGCGTGACACCCAACGACGGCGCGACCGCGATCGGCGGATGGACTTTGCGATTCATCTGCAGATTCTTTTGCACGATTCGTGCCAGGCGGAAGGAGGGCGACGCGAAGCGTCGCCTGCGTCGACGGTTGAGTCGGTTGCCGACCCTTCCGGTTGCTCAAACGCGGTGGGCCACCGTCACTCGATCTTTTCTATGTCTGGCAACGGCCAGCTCTTGTCGAAATAGGCTTCGAGCGGGGCGTAGAGACGGAAATAGGTGAACCAAGCCTGGCCGTGCACGGTCGGAATCCAGTTTTTCTCGAAACCTTCCGGCGCTGTCGGGGCGAAGTAAATGTCCACCGAGCCATCCGCGTTCTTCGCGAGGTCGGGCTGACGCGAGGAACGGTCCGCAATTTGCTCCTGGTTCTGGATCAGGCTGCGGGTATCCACGTCGTAAACGGTCACGGACCAGAACTGCTTCATCGGCGCGTTCGGCGGGATGCGGAGGCGATAGGATTCTGCGCCGTCGAAGGCGTGATCCTCCCGGTCGCGGTAGCTGGCGAGATACGCCTGGCCTACACCCGGCGTCTTGCTGACAATCGCCAAGGACAACGCCATGGCTTCGTACGCGTAGGCGGCACGCTCATCGAGTTGGCTGTAGCTCTCCATGTCCTGCGCGGGGTCGGCCATGATCACATAGTCCCAGTGCGCGTCGGGCCGGTAGCGCGCGCCCGGGAATCGCTTGTCAAAGGAGTTGGCCTTGGCCATCGCCTCGCCGACCAACGCCGCTTCGGTGAGGATCTTCTTCTGCCGCGCGTCGGGTTGAAAGGGCCGGCCCTTCTCGATGCCCAAGGGCTTCAGCATCGCTAGGAAGAAGCGATCGCGGTCGTGGACCGGCTCGCGTTGGATCACGGCCGAGAGGAGTTCCCAGTATTCCATTCCGCGCGGCACGGTTGCGATTTTCGCGAGCTTGGCCGGGTCGGGGGTGAGATACCGTGTGGGGGGCGGGTCGTCGCGCTTTTCCCAAGGATAGACGCGCACGGCCTTCTTGAGCGCCTCGGCGGTGGTCGGGCCGGTTTCGAGCGCCCGGTAGAAGAACATCACGCCGAACGTCGACGAGCGCAGGATGATGCTGCCATCGGCCTGCGGCGGCTCCTGCCCCGGGCCGACAAAGACATATCTGCCGCCTTTTCCCTGATCCGGGCCGGTGACACCGAAGTCGGTGAGCGGCCGCTGCCAGGAATCCATCGCCGATCCGGCGATCGCGCCGGCAGGCACATCCACCACGGCCGGTCCGGTCTTGGCCAAATCCAGGCCACCGATGATGTAGGGGGTGGTCACGTTCGGCGTGAGGAACGCGCTCACATTGCGGTAGCCCTCGAAGATCGCGACATCGCCGTCGCGAGCGCCGGTGGTAAATTCTTGCAGCACCCCCACTTGGGCGAAACCGACGACCGGCAGCGCCCAGAGATACGCCTGGCACGCGCGCTGAAAATCCATCTCGTCATAAAGCTTCGCGACCGTCTCCTTGGTCGGCACGCCGCGCTCGAACGCGAGCTGCCCGATGCGGGTGTCGACATCCTTGGCGCGCAGCGGAGCACATGCGGCCAGCGCCAGCGTGGCGAGCGCGGCCGGTGGGATCCGTTTTGCCAGTTTCATCGTCCCTGTTCGTATCTCGTTCACTTCACTTTCTCCAAATCCGGCAGAGCTGCCCGGCCTTGTCGACGAGCGGCTTCTCCGGGCACTAGACGCGGAAGAGCGGAATCCACATTAGCTGCGGTACCCTGCAGCGGCACTCGCGCTCAGCGACGAGCGCGCTGGGTTTCGAGAGTACAGGCTCCGCTGGTTAAATGGTTAATTGGTTGCAGGGAGGACTGCGTGGTCCGGAGAGTGCTGTTTCAGACATATCGAGGCGCTCGCAAGGTGGTGGTGGCGCTCGTGGGTGGCACGGTCATTCTTCTTGGGGCTGCGATGGTTGTGCTGCCCGGTCCCGCGGTGTTGGTGATACCGCTCGGGCTCGCGATTCTCGCGATCGAGTTTGCCTGGGCGCGTCGCTGGCTGCACCGCGTAAAAGAAAGATCGGCGTCGGCTCTGGCGTCTCTGAATGGAAGGCGTGCCGCCTTGAATCCAACGAGGCCGTAGTAAAATGCTCTGGCGGCAGCACCTCCCCCGCTGGAGGTGCCGGCCTACAGCGCCCGCATGAAGGCCACCAGCTCGCTCTTCTCCTGTTCATTGAGCTTCAATTCCAACACGAGATTGAAGAACTCGACGGCGTCCTCCAGCGTCAGCAGGCGGTCATCGTGCAGATAGGGCGGCGAGTCTTTGATGCCGCGCAGCGGGAACGTCTTGATCGGGCCGTCGGCCGACGCCTTGCGACCGTTGATCGTGACCTCCTTGAAGAATCGCTCCACCTGCAAGTTGTGCATGAGGTTGTCGGTGTAGTAGGGCGGCGCGTGGCAGGTTGCGCACTGGCCCTTGCCGAAGAAGATTTCCTGGCCGCGCAGCTCGCTCTCGCTGGCCTTGGCGGGATCGAGCTTGCCGAAGACGTTGAGCTTCGGCGCGGGCGGAAAGTCGAGCAGCGCCTGAAACTCCGCCATGAAGTGCACCTGGCTGCCGCGTTCGAGGATGTTGGTTCCCTTACGCGTAGCATCGGCCGGGATGCCGTCGAAGTAGGCGGCTCGCTGCTCGAACTCGGTGAAGTCTTCCACGGACTTGAGCGCCCGCTGTGAGCCGAACAAGCGCTGAACGTTGACGCCCCGCAGCGACGGCGTGTCGATCCGATGGCGATGTTCGTTGGGCCGGATGTCGCCCACCGTGTGGGTGGCGGCGTTCGTGTGGCCGTTGGCGTGACAGTCGAGGCAGGCAACGCCCTGACTGGGTTTCAAGCTGCGGCGGTCTTCGCTGGCGTTGAACTGCTGCTGGGGAAATGGCGTGACCAGCAATCGCAATCCTTCGAGTTGCTTGGGATTGAGGATGTCCTTGAACAATTCGTCGAAGTTGCTGAGCGTCACCAGTTTGCCTTGCGAGACGTCGCCGAGATCCGGCCGCGTCGTCAGATAGATCGCCGCCGGGAAATCGGGCAGGAAATGATCCGGCAAGTCGAAGTCGAGGTCGAAGCGAGTCAGATCCCGATCGGTTTGCTTCTTTGTCTCGTCGATCAGGAATTTGGGGAAGATCATGCCGCCCGCTTCGTGGTGGGGATGCGGCAACGGAAGAAAGCCCGCCGGCCAGAGCTGCTTTTGCTTGACTTCTTCCGGCGACAAAGCGGCGAGCGTGTCCCAGGTCATGCCTGCGGGCAACTTCACGCGCACGCCCTCTTGCACGGGTTTACCACGCGACATCGCGGCTTCCTTGGCGGGCCGGCTGGCGAGGTCGTAGCGCTGCGCGAGCAAAGCCTGTTGGCGCTTCGCGAACTTCGGTTTCTCCGCTTGAAGCCGTTTTGTCAGCGCGGAGAAATCTTCATCGGCGGCCAACGCTGTCAGCGCGAAGCCGATCACCGCTGCGGCGGGCAACGCGGCTAGCAAACCGTTGAATCGTGGCCAAACGGGCATCGCGGACTCCTTCTCGAATTGGTTTTGCCCTGGTTCTGGTGGCGTGTCAACGACGCTACCACACCGCGAACTGCCAGGCCGCGCGAAAGGAGCCATCTGAGATCCGTCGGGCACATCGGTTGTTGGCGTCGTGCGGCGCGGTTACCGGGGAGGCGAATGGTCGCAGACGACGCGTATGGAATATGGGGAATATACGTTGACGTAATACCACGCGAGCGATGCGACGAGACCTTGGACGGAGGTTCGCTCTGTCTCGAGTCTCTTCACATTCTCGATGCCGCCGCACCATGCGGCCGCATTGATGCGTACCTCGGGGGGTCTCCAACCAAACAGCCAATAGCTGTGCCAATCCTGCGCAACGTATGGCTCCGCGCCGGTGTGAGAGGGCGTTGACTGAGGCTCCGGTTGGAAGTTGTAGTAAGTCGTCGTGTAACAACCGAGCGCGATCATCAGCGACGCTGCCAGAGTGAGGAAGCTCCACCGCATGGATCTACGCCTCACCGTCGGCCGGGAGACAGTAGTACCAGGAGGAACGGAGTTCCCAGATTCCGAGGGAGAGGAATGTAAAGAGGCCATCGGTGAGACTGGTCTGTTCTCGGATGGCAGCAGCGCCTGCGGGGCAGTGCCTCCGAACATCGACTTCCCTGTTTGCGGGAACGAGGCCCCAGAAGAAAAAGGACTTACGCTCGTGTACCACCTTGGACGCGGGCTGATTCGATAGATCGAACCGGATCGTGTGGCAGCCTGGCAGCACACCCAGCACGAGGACGAGGCCCAGCGCGGCTAGCCACTTCATCCGCACATCGACAGTTGATAGGGAAAAGAAGCTGCGTTTTCGCAAGGTCCGATAATTGGCATTCCGTTAAAGTTGGCTTCATTAGGGGCAAAACTGCCCCATGTGGGGAACCCGACGGCACGACGCTGCTGCTGTGCAGGGTTGAGGATCGTCGCGGACACTCACATCTGTGTGCGGCGCGATCGGCGAACGGCGTCGACGGATGGATCATCGACGAAGAGCCGACGTTCCTACCGGATCCCGATAACTATCCAGAGGAGCTCTGGGGGATCGAAGACCCAAGGATCACGTATGTCGCGGAGCTCAGCCAATACGTCATCGCGTACACAGCGTTTAGCCGGGGTGGCCCGGGCGTGGCGCTCGCGCTGACGCGGGATTTCCGCCACTTTGAGCGCTGTGGCCTGGTGATGCAGCCCGACGACAAGGACGCGGCGCTGCTGCCGCGACGCATCGACGGAAACTTCGCGCTGCTCCACCGCCCGACCACCTAGTCGGGGGCGCACATCTGGATCTCGTACTCACCGGACCCTTCTCAACTGGGGGCACCACAAGCCGGTTCTGCAGGCGCGCAAGGGCTCGTGGTGGGATGCGAACAAGGTCGGGCTCTCGCCACCGCTGATCGAGACTCCCGAGGCTTGATGGTGGACTTCACTTTGTCCACGGCTTCTTGTGCCGCTTGTTTGATCTTTCCGGTCGCGCGGTCGACCTTGCCTTCGAGTTCGAGGCGCTTGTCGCCGACCAAGGCGCCTACAGCCTGGTTCGTTCTTCCCTTGATCTGGTCTGTCTTACCGCTCATGGTTCGCCTTGCCCTCCAGTGCCACCAGCTTGATCGAGCGCTTGCTCCTACCCCTGTTCGTCGGCTTGGGCAGCGCCAACGCTCTGTTCGCGCGGGGGCGGGGAAATGCGAGCGGCCGGGCTGGTCGCTGCTTCCAGAAGCAGCAGCCGATCCGCCGAGGCCGTCAATCGCTTCATCTCCTCGCGCTCACCGCACGGCGTGAGGAAGAGCTCCAGATTCTCGATGAGCACTGCCGTCACGATGCGGGCCAGCGTCTCGCGATCGCTCACGCGTTGCTTCACGTAGGAAGAGGCGCGCTGGAAGCAGCGATCGAATCGCTCTGAGAAGACGTCCCACGTCAAACTCGTTTGCCCGCCACCATTGCGGGGCGGAATCCGAAGCCAGGCCAGTTGAAGCCATGACCAGAGCTCATCGCTTGACTGACGCAGGCGTCGCTCTTTGGTGCTCGAAACTGTGTCGGTCATCGGATCGTCATTCTCCTCGGGCAGCGCAGGAACGTGGTGGGAGGAGAACTCACACCGCAACCGCCCACGCGACAACCTATCCGGGGGGCGAGACCATTGGCATCCCTGGATTCAGGGAGATCGCGTGCGGAAAAGGTTGAATTATCGCGGTGGCCGAAACGCGCCGTCTCTACATTGGTCCCCAGATCGATCACGTTGAGACCGGCCGCATCGACCAGCGCGCCGACGATGCTCTTGCCGATGTCGTGGATGTCGCCCTTGACCGCGCCGACGACGCACGATTTCGGCTCATGTGCTCCCGCGCCAGCGTTCTGCAGCGCCGGCTGCAACACGCGCACGGCGGCCTTCATGGCGTCTGCGGACAGGATCATCTCCGGCAGGAAGATCGCTCCCGCATCCCAGCGATCGCCCACGGCGCGCAGCGCCGGAGTGAAGCCTTTTTCGATCAGATCCAACGGACTCACACCCTGCCCGAGGCCCTGCTGGGCCAACTCGCGCGCCCAGTCCTCGTCGCCGTCGGCGATGCACTGCTTGATATTCTCGTAGATCTCGTCGTCGGCCATCGCGCCTCCCCTCTCCGATCATCACCCGATGCTGATCGATCCGGTTCGAGCAATTCGGGTGCCAATTTTACGCCAGGCACCAGCCGATGCGCGCTGCCCGCACAGGGCTCGATCCGGATGTAGAACGCGGCCACTTCGCGGGCTGGCACGCCGAAGCGCCGACGCCAAGCTGGGGCGAAGTGCCGCGTCTTGGCGGGGGCGCTGAACTAGATCGCCCCAGATGTGCCTGTTCGTTTGGAGTCCCGCGAGATATTGCAAGCTTCCAATGTGCAGGGTTTTCGAATTTCTTGGCGCCACTGTGTTGACACGCACGGAGATCGAACACATCCACGAACGCAGTCTCGACCTGTTGGAACGCGTCGGGATCGGTTACCAGACGCCGCGCGCGCTGGAGGTTCTCGAGCGCCACGGTTGCCGGGTCGACTACGAGCGCAACTGGGCCAGCCTGCCGCGTGAATTCGTCGAGTGGGCGGTCGAGCAGGCGCCGCGCGTCGTCCGGCTGGAGGCGCGC
>Ga0326597_10012461_pt1 | contig 11210 bp, 14 predicted proteins | sample RVTome_12_FD_203789 | JGI IMG/M metagenome (GOLD analysis project Ga0326597, IMG submission 203789) | Soil microbial communities from uranium-contaminated site in the Upper Colorado River Basin, Wyoming, United States - RVT100D185 | ecosystem: Environmental > Terrestrial > Soil > Contaminated >... | reverse complement strand
TCTTGAATGCGTTGCCTGCGTGTCGTTGGGTTCGATAGTGGCGTAATTTGACATAATATACATTATACGCATCTATATGCCCCGCGGCTCAGCCCGCCCAGGCCTTCGCGGATGCGGTTCAGGCTCATTTAATGCCCTCCCACACACACGACCGCCTACGCCGCCTGGTCCGATCTGGCGCTGTCGATTTTGAATAACTTGAAGAAATTGCCGCTGGTGGCCATCGCGACCTGCTCCAGGGACAGACCCCGCAAGCGCGCGATTTCCTCCGCCACGTGTTTGACCAAGGCTGGCTCGTTGGTCTTGCCGCGAAACGGCACGGGAGCCAGGTAGGGTGAATCGGTCTCGATCAACATGCGCTCCAACGGTACCTGCCGGGCAACCTCTCTCAGCGCCGTGGCGTTCTTGAACGTGACGATGCCCGAGAAGGAAATCAAGAAGCCGAGACCGATCGCGGCTTGAGCCACTTCCCAAGTCCCGGTGAAGCAGTGCATGACTCCGCCCACTTCGTCCGCGCCCTCCTCATGCATGATGCGCAATGTGTCGCCGGCGGCATCCCGCATGTGGATGACGAGCGGTTTGCCGGAGCGCCGCGCCGCGCGGATGTGCGTGCGGAAACGCTCGCGCTGCCACTCGGCCCCCCCCTTGATGCGGTAATAATCAAGGCCAGTCTCGCCGACTGCCACGACCTTGGGGTGATCGGCAAGCGCCACCAGTTCCTGCTCCGTCACCACCGGCACATCCGCGTAGTCCGGGTGCACGCCCACCGAGGCGTAGATGTGCGGGTAGCGCTCGGCCAGTGCCCGCACTTGGGGGAATTCCTGGAGAGTGACGCTGATGCAAAGCGCGTGTGTGACCCGGTTCTCGCGCATCAACGCCAGCGCGTCGTTCACTCTTCCGGCCAGCTCCGGAAAGTTGAGGTGGCAGTGGGAATCGACAAGCATGGCGCGGGCCGGCCGCCCGTCATGAGGCCGCCAGCGCGCCGGGCGAACGGCGCAACAGGGCGGCGTAAGCGAGCAGCAGTTGCTCGAGGAACAGGCGCGTATTCAAGGGGTGGGAGACAATCCGTTGCAGCCTGACCATGGAGCGCTGGAAACGCAGCGCTTCGATCAGGTCCAGCCGCGCGGCGGTGGTGGCGACGGCCTCCGCGAGGTCCGGGTTATAGCGCACCCTGCCCGTTACCTTGTGGCTGACGAGATCAAACGCCCATTTCTGCAGCCAGCCCACGACCAGCGCCGGCACGGTTTCGCGCAGCTGCTCCGCGGCGCTCAGTGAGTCGAAGCCGGGACTGGTGATCGCGGTGAGCAGCGCCTCCCGCTGCCGCCAATAGTCCTCGTCGAACTTCGCCGCGAGCAGTGGCGCACCGCCCGCCTGCGCCAAGGCGAGGTCGGCGTCGCGCAGCTTTTGCCGCCCGAGCCAGTCACGCGCCTCGGCCTGGGACGGGGCAGCGAGCACGACCTGCTCGCAGCGGCTTCGTATCGTCGGCAGTAATTGGTGCCAGCGGTGCGCCACCAGCAGGAAGTAGGTGCGCGGTGGCGGCTCCTCCAGGCTCTTCAGCAACGCGTTGGCGGCATTGGCGTTGAGCGCCTCCGCTGGGTGAATCAGAACCACCTTGGCGCCGCCGCGGTGGCTCGTCATAACGATGAAATCGCCGATCTCCCGCACCTGACCAATCTGGATCTGCTCGCTGACCTTCTTCTCACCCCCCTGTTCCGCTTCCACAGGCTGCGCAACCGATTCCGGCACCAGCCGCCTGAAATCCGGATGGCTGCCCTGCTCCATCCAACCGCACGTTACGCATTTCCCGCAGGCACGCCCGGCCTCATCAGGACTTTCGCACAACAGGGCTCGCGCCACCGCTTCGGCAAAGGCCAGCTTGCCGATGCCTTCGCGCCCACGCAGCAGCAGCGCGTGAGGCAGCCGGCCTGCGCGCGTCAGCAGCGCTTCGAACGGTCGAAAATGCCAGGGATAAACCATAAACTAACAAAATCTGGATAAGACGATCTCGAGCCTTTTCCTGACCTCGGACCGACTTCCCTCTGCGTCGAGTATCCGGATCCGCCTCGGGTCCCCCGCGGCACGCCGCCGGTAGCCATCGCGCACGCGCCTGTAGTATGCCTCCCGCTCGCGCTCGAAACGGTCGGGGTGGCGCTTGCGCCCGGCGCGCTGGCGCCCGATCGCGGGGCGGACATCGAACAGTATAGTGAGGTCGGGCTGAAAACCAGGGTGCACCCATTGCTCCAGGGCGCTGACCTTCTTCCAAGGCACGCCGCTGCCGCCTGACTGGTAGGCGTAGGTCGCATCGGTGAAGCGGTCGCACAACACCCAGGTTCCCTCCTTCAGCACGGGGCCGATCACCCTGGCGAGGTGCTCGCGGCGTGCCGCGAACATCAGCAGCGTCTCGGTTTCCGCGTGCAGCCGCTGCCGGCTCCCCAGCATGAGCCGGCGCAGCTTCTCGCCCGCTGGCGTGCCGCCCGGCTCGCGCGTCACCTTGACGCGGATGCCGCGGCCCCGGAGGTAGCGGGCAATCCAGCGCACATGGCTGCTCTTGCCAGCACCGTCTATGCCTTCGAGCGTGATGAACCTGCCGCGCATCATCGGCGTCCCGATCGCTGGTATTTTGTCACGGCACGCTCGTGCTCTCCCAGCGTGCGCGAAAAATGCGAAGAGCCGTCACCCCGGGATACGAAATACAGTACGTCGCTCGCGGGGGGATTAAAAGTAGCGGTAAGGGAAGCGAGACCCGGCATCGCTATCGGCGTCGGCGGCAGCCCGGTGCGCGTATAGGTGTTGTAGAGGGCATCCGCCTCCAGGTCGCGCTTGCGCAGGTTGCCGTCGAAGGTTTCTCCCAGACCATAGATCACGGTGGGATCGGCCTGCAGCGGCATCCCTTTGCGCAGCCGGTTGACGAAAACCGCCGCCACCAGCGGCCGCTCCTCCTCCCTGCCGGTTTCCTTCTCGACGATGGACGCCAGAATCAACGCTTCGTAAGGGGTCGCGAGCGGCAAGTCGGGCGCGCGCGCCGCCCATTGTGCATCGAGATGGGACTGCATCAGGCGGTGCGCGCGGCGCAGCACCCGGAGATCGCTGTTGCCGCGGGCGAAATGATAGGTGTCCGGGAAGAACAGCCCTTCGGGCGAAGCTTCCTCGATGCCGAGGCGCTGCAGGACTTCCGCGTCGGTCAGCCCACGGGTCGCGTGCGTCACGTCCGGGTGCTCGTCGAGCGTCTTGCGCATCTGCCTGAAAGTTCCGCCCTCGACGAACTTGACGGTGGCCTGCGCCACCTCTCCGTGCACGATCTTCTGCAGCAGGCGATACGGCGTAACCGGCTCGCTGACCTCGTAGCTGCCGGCCTTGACGCTGCTTGCCTCGCCGAGCAGGCGCGCCATCAGGACGAAGCGCTCGGGCTCGCGCAAGACGCCTGCCCGTTCCATTTCCTGTGCCGCCGCGCGCAGGCTGCTGCCCGGCCTGAGGTCGAACTGGAGCGGCAACGGCGCGGTCGCGAGCTCAGTCGTTGCGTACCAGACGAACACACAGCCGATGACGATGGCGATCGCCACGGCAGCGCCAAGCAGCGCGCGCAGGAAGCGATCAGTCCGCCGGCTCAGCTTCATGGAAATGAGCCCAGGCTGCGGGCGGGGCTCAGACTCTGCGAAACACCAGGCTGCCGTTGGTGCCGCCGAATCCAAATGAGTTCGAGATGACCACGTCGATCTTCATCCTGCGCGCGGAGTTCGGCACATAATCCAGGTCGCACTGCGGATCGGGGTTGACGAGATTAATCGTCGGCGGTGCGACCTGCTCGTGCAGCGCGAGCGTCGAGAACAGCGCCTCGACGCCTCCCGCCGCGCCCAGCAAGTGGCCGGTCATGGACTTGGTCGAGCTCACGGCAAGCTTCCGGGCGTGATCGCCGAAGCAATTCCTGAGGGCCACCGTTTCGGCGACGTCCCCGAGCGGGGTCGAGGTGCCGTGGGCGTTGATGTAGTCCACTTGTTCAGGGTTCAGACTGGCGTTCCTCATTGCATTGGCCATGCACCGCACCGCACCCTCACCGTCCTCGCACGGAGCGGTGATATGGTGCGCATCAGCGCTCATGCCATAGCCGGCGAGCTCGCTGTAAATCCGGGCTCCGCGCTTCCTCGCGTGCTCGTATTCTTCAAGCACCAGGATGCCGGCGCCCTCGCCCAGCACGAATCCGTCGCGGTCCCGGTCCCAAGGACGGCTCGCGGCCGCCGGGTCGTCGTTGCGCGAGGACAGGGCGCGGGCCGCGCAGAACCCGCCGAGGCCGAGTGGTGAAATGCACGCTTCCGATCCGCCGGCGATCATCACGTCGGCGTCGCCATACTCGATCAGGCGGCCGGCGTCCCCTATGCAATGGTTGGCAGTGGTGCATGCCGTGACCAGCGCCAGATTCGGGCCCTTGAGGCCGTACATGATGGAAAGCTGCCCCGCGATCAGGTTGATGATCGAGCCGGGGATGAAGAACGGGGAGATCTTGCGCGGGCCGCTCGCCAGCACCGCCTTGTGCGTCTCCTCGATCAGCGACAGCCCGCCGATGCCGGAACCGATGCACACGCCGACCTGCTCGCGCCGCTCGCGATCGAAATCGAGCCCGGCGTCCTTGATCGCCTCGATCGCCGCGGCCAGACCGTAATGGATGAAAGTGTCGAAGCGCCGCGCTTCCTTCGCCGAGAGATGCTGCGCCGGGTCGAAACCCTTCACCTCGCCGGCGATCTGCGAGCTGAAAGGGGAAGCATCGAAGCGGGTGATGCGGGTGATGCCCGAGGTGCCGGCAAGTATGTTCTTCCAGGCCTCAGGCACCCCGTTCCCGACCGGGGAGATGATGCCGAGCCCGGTAACGACGACTCTGCGTCTGGACAAATTCGCTCCGGACCGGGATGGAACTCAGGACTTGGCGTGGCCCTTGATGTAGTCGATGGCCTGCTGGACGGTAGCGATTTTCTCCGCCTCCTCGTCGGGTATCTCGGTCTCGAATTCCTCCTCGAGCGCCATCACCAGCTCCACCGTGTCGAGCGAGTCCGCGCCGAGGTCGTTGACGAACGAAGACTCGTTCTTGACATCCGCCTCGTTGACACCCAGCTGCTCGGCAACAATTTTCTTGACGCGTTGCTCGATGTTCTCCATTCAGTTCCCCTTTCCTCGACAGGATTAACCAGCTCGCAGATGACCCCGGATCCCTGCTCGGGCCGGGGTGATCGGATTTGAATCAGCGCGCTATTTTACCAGATTCGCCAGTCAAAAAAGTTTCAGGTTTTCAAGGAGCTGCGCCGTTATTCCATGTACAAGCCGCCGTTCACATGCAGGGTACAGCCGGTCACATAATCCGCTGCGGGAGAAGCCAGAAATGCAGCTGCGCCCGCCACATCCTCCGGCCGGCCCAGCCGGCCCAGCGGGATCTGCCGGACCAGCGCGCCCCGTTGCTCCTCGGAGAGCGCCCGCGTCATGTCGGTATCGATGAATCCCGGCGCGATGCAGTTGACGGTAATGTTGCGGCTGCCCACTTCACGGGCGAGCGACTTGGAAAAGCCGATGATGCCGGCTTTCGCCGCGGCGTAATTGGTCTGCCCGGCGTTGCCGGTGACGCCGACGACGGAGGTAATGTTGATGATGCGGCCGTAGCGCGCCTTCAGCATCGAGCGCAGCACCAGCTTGGACAGCCGGTAGACCGATGTCAGGTCGGTCGCCATGATCTCGTCCCACTCCTCGTCCTTCATGCGCAGCAGCAGGTTATCGCGCGTGACCCCGGCGTTATTGACGAGGATGGCGATGTCCCCGAACCGCTTCTGAATGTCCGCCGTGGCCGATTCCACTTGCAGAAGGTCATTGACGTTGAGCGCGATGCCGGCGCCCTGGATGCCCGTCGCCGCCAGTAGCTGCCCGATGCCGTCCGCCCCGGGCGCAGTTGTCGAAGTGCCGATCACAATCGCCCCGCACCTGCCGAGCTCAAGCGCGATCGCGCGGCCGATGCCGCGCGACGCGCCGGTAACGAGGGCGATTTTTCCGTCGAGCGTCTTCACTTGAGCGCCTGCAGTGTCTGCTCGAGCGATTGCGGGTCGGTTATCGCGTAACCCTGAAGGCCGCTATCGATGCGCCGGGTCAATGCCGCCAGCACCTTGCCCGGTCCGCATTCCGCAACGTGCGAGATGCTTTCTCCCGCGATGCGGCGAACGACTTCCACCCAGCGCACCGGATTGGACGCCTGGCGCGCCAGCGCGTGCTTGATGCGCTGCGGCTCTTTTTCCACCGCGACGTCAACGTTGTTGACCACCGGAATGCGCGGCGCGCTCATCGGGACGCTGTCGAGATAGGAAGCGAGTCTATCGGCCGCCGGCTTGAGCAAGGAAGAGTGAAAGGGGGCGCTCACCGGAAGCATCACCGCCCGCTTCGCGCCCTTGGCCTTCGCCGCCGCGACTCCGCGCTCGACCGCGGCCCGGTGGCCGGCGATGACGACCTGGCTCGGCGCATTGAAATTGACCGGCTCCACCCTCTGCCCCTGCGCCGCCTCGCCGCATGCGGCGCGTACGGCGTCATCCTCCAGTCCGAGTATGGCGGCCATGGCGCCCTCCCCCATCGGCATCGCTTCCTGCATCGCCTGCGCCCGGAAGCGCACCAGCGGCAGCGCGTCGCGGAACAGGAGTGCGCCGGCCGCGACCAGCGCGGTGTACTCCCCCAAGCTGTGGCCGGCCATCACCGCCGGCTCGGCGCCGCCTGCATCGCGCCACGCGCGATATACCGCGTAGCCCGCCGTCAGCATCAGCGGCTGCGTATTGACGGTGGAGTTGAGCTCTTCCGCTGGTCCCTCTGCCGCAAGCTTCCATAGGTCCTGCCCGAGTGCGTCGGACGCCTCCTTGAACACTTCACGAACGGCTTTCGAATCGGCAAAGGGCTGCATCATGCCGGCCGACTGCGAACCCTGTCCCGGGAATACGAACGCAAATTTCATCACTCGAAAGCCCTCGCCCGTGAGCGGGATCTACCATTTCAGCAGAGCGGCGCCCCACGTGAAGCCCCCGCCCACCGCTTCCAGCAGCACATGTTGACCGGCGCGGATGCGTCCGTCGCGCACCGCCTCGTCCAGCGCGAGGGGAATGGAGGCGGCGGATGTGTTCGCATGACGGTCCACCGTTACCACCACCTTTTCCATGCTCAAGCCGAGTTTCTTTGCCGAGGCCTGGATGATGCGGATATTGGCCTGGTGCGGGACCAGCCAGTCGATATCGGACTTCTGCATCCCGTTCGCCTTCAGGGTTTCCTCGACGAGATCGTCCATCGCCTTGACCGCGAACTTGAACACCCCTCCCCCGTCCATTTGCAACAGCGGCCGCCCGCTTACCTTGCCGCCGCACACCGTTCCCGGCACCGAAAGCTGGTTTGCATAGGAGCCGTCGGCATGCAGGTGTGTCGACAGTATGCCCGGGGCGCTATCGCCCCGAAGCACGGCGGCGCCGGCGCCGTCGCCGAACAGCACGCAGGTCGAACGGTCGCTCCAGTCAAGGATGCGTGAATAGATTTCGGCACCCACCACCAGCGCGTTGCGGTATTGTCCCGACCGCATGAAGCTATCCGCGATGGACAGCCCGTAGACGAAGCCGCTGCACACGGCCTGCACGTCGAAGGCCGGGCAATTCCGCACGCCAAGCTTGGCCTGAAGCAGGCACGCTGTGCTCGGGAACACCATGTCGGGCGTGGTGGTCGCCATCACGATGAGGTCGAGATCGCCGGCGGCGATGCCGGCCGCGTGCAGGGCGCTGCGGCTCGCCTCCAGCGCGAGATCGCTTGTTTTCTCGCCGTCGGCAGCGATGTGGCGCTGGCGAATCCCGGTGCGCGTGTAAATCCACTCGTCCGTCGTGTCCACAGCGAGCTCGAGATCGCGGTTGGTCAGCACTTTTTCCGGCAGATAGCCGCCGGTGCCGATGATCCTGGAGTAGGTATTGTTCACGCCGCGCTCTTGTGGATGTCCGCCATGCGTTCGGTAATGTGCGCCAGCACGCCGGTGCGCGCTTCCTCGATCGCCCTGCGGATGGCGAACCCGAATGCGAATGCGTCGGCCGAGCCATGGCTCTTCACCACGACGCCGCGCAGGCCAAGCAGGCTCGCGCCATTGTAGCGGCGGTGGTCAACGCGGTCCTTGAATGCTTTGATCACGGGCAGCGCCAGCAGCCCGGCAAGCCTGGAAAAAATATTGCGGCCGAATTCCTCGCGCAGGTAGGTGGAAAGCATCTGAGCGAGACCTTCGGATGTCTTCAACGCCACGTTGCCGACGAAACCGTCGCATACCACGACATCGGTTGTCCCCTTGTAGATATCGTCGCCTTCGACGTAGCCGTAGAAATTGAGGCCGCTCGCGCGCATCAGCTCCGCCGCGCCCTTGACCTGGTCGTTGCCCTTGATGTCCTCGGCCCCGATATTGAGCAGCCCCACCGTCGGGCGTCGTTTGCCCTCGACCGAACTTACCAGCTCCGAGCACATGATCCCGAACTGCAGCAGGTGCTCGGGGGTGCAGTTGACGTTGGCGCCGAGGTCGAGGATGTAGGTATGGCCTTTCAGCGAAGGCAGGACGGTGGCGATCGCGGGGCGGTCTATGCCGGGCAGCGTTCCCAGCACGAAACGCGAGATCGCCATCAGCGCCCCGGTGTTGCCGGCGCTGACGCAGGCCGCGGCCTCGCCTTGTTCAACGAGATTCACGGCGACCCGCATCGACGAGTCCTTCTTGGCGCGCATCGCGGCAGCGGGCGCCTCGCTCATCTCCACGACCTGGCTGGCATGCCGGATGCTCATTCGCGTATCGGGCGCCGCGCCGTGGCGCTTCAGCTCGCGCGCGATGGCTTCTTGCAGTCCTACCAGGATGAAGGACGCCTCGCGATCGTCACTTGCAACGGTCAAAGCAGCGGGCACCGTAACGTGCGCACCGTGATCGCCACCCATGCAATCGATGGCAACCTTCACCTCCATCCGCATCCCTCCTTCACGGCGCGCGTCATGGGGGTCGCGCTGTGCGCCGGCCGCAAGCTTGCGCCGGGCCAGCGCTTATTCGGCCTTGGTCTTGACGACCTTCTTGCCGCGGTAATAGCCGTTCGGGCTGATGTGGTGCCGCAGGTGAACCTCGCCGGTCGTCGGCTCGAGCGCCAGCGGTGGATGGGAAAGGGCGTCGTGCGAGCGGTGCATGCCGCGCTTCGATGGGGACTTCCTGTTCTGCTGTACTGCCATCTCTATAGCTCCTTGAATATCAATTTCTATTCTGCTTCAGCGCAGCGAGCCTCGCGAACGCCGAAGCTGCGGCGCCGTCCGCCGCCGCGGTGCCGGCTTGCCTGCATGAGCCTTCCTCATGCCTGGGCGCATACGGCAGGCTCAATATGATCTCGTCCTCGACCAGGGCTGCGACGTCGAGATTGCCGCTCGCCTCGACCCACTCGGCGTCTTCTTCATCCAGGTCGCCCGCCGCCGACTCGCCCGCGGTGACCAGCAACAACGTGTTCAGGACCTGCAGCGGGTGCTCGAGCGCCCCCAGGCAGCGCTGGCATTGCAGGTGCAGCATGCCGTGGATGGCCAACGTGAGAATCGGGCGGCGGCGTGCATCATGGCCTCCTCTCAACTCGAACTCGACCGCCCCGAGCGTATCGACCAGGCTGTCCCTCAACCGCGTCAGCCCCGGGAGCGGCAAGCTGCCGCTCAGCGTCTGTCCAGCCCGGGCGAACTCCAGACTATCGATGACAGTCTGCGTGGACCCCTGTCCAGACATAGGCGCGCATGATAGTATTTTTGCGTTGCCCTGTCAAAGCAACATCGATGAAAAACGCAGATTTGGCAGGGACTTAGGAACGCCGCCCCGCCTTGTATCCGCCCCCCATCGTGCTCGCCTCGACATCGCCGTACCGCCGCGACCTGCTGGCGCGGTTGCGGCTGCCGTTCGAGGTCCGGGCGCCCGCCATGAATGAAGCCGCCCTGCCCGGTGAGGCCGCGCGCGAAACCGCCCTGCGCCTGGCGCAGGCCAAGGCGCGCGCTGTGGCGCCGGACTGCCCGGCGGCGCTCATCATCGGCTGTGACCAGGTGGCGGTGCTTGACGGCGTTTCCCTGGGCAAGCCGGGCGATCACGCCAACGCGGTCGCGCAACTTAGGGCGATGCGTGGCCGAAGCGTGCTCTTTCATACTGCGCTGGCGCTCTTTAACGCCAGGACGGGAGCGCTGCAAACGGCAGAAGTCCCGACGACCGTCCGCTTTCGACAATATGGCGATGCCGAGATCGAGCGCTATCTCGAAGCAGAACGGCCGTATGACTGCGCCGGCAGCGCCAGGATCGAGGGACTCGGCATCGTGCTGGTCGAGAGCGTGGAGAGCACCGACCCCACCGCGCTGATCGGACTGCCACTGTTGCAGCTGGCGGCGATGCTCAGAAACGAAGGGGTGGCCGTTGTCTGAGAGGTCCAAGGGCACCCTCTACCTGATCCCCGTGGCGCTGGGCGGGGACGATGCGACATCCCTGGTTCCGCCTGCCACGCTTGATGCGGCGCGCAGGCTCAATACCTTCATCGCCGAAAACGCGAAGTCCGCACGGCGTTTCCTGAAAGCCATCGCGCATCCCCAGCCGCTGCAGCAGTTGAATTTCCACGCTCTCGACGAGCACACGCGCGACGTCGAGCCGTTGCTGGCGCTGCTGCTGTCGGGGGAGGACTGCGGTCTGATGTCGGAAGCGGGGTGCCCGGCGGTAGCCGACCCCGGTACAGCACTGGTGCGCCGCGCCCATCAGGCCGGGGTCCACGTGGTGCCCCTAGTCGGGCCTTCCTCCCTGCTGCTGGCGCTGATGGCCTCCGGTATGAGCGGCCAGCGCTTCGCGTTCCACGGCTACCTTCCCGTGGACCGCATGGAGCGCGCGCGCAAGCTCAAGGATCTCGAGGCGCGTGCATCCGGCGAAACCCAGATCTTTATCGAGACGCCCTACCGCAACGGCGTGCTGCTGGCGGCGCTGCTGGAGCACTGCCGCGACGACACGCTGCTGTGCGTCGCGGCTGATCTCACGCTCCCCGCCGAATTCGTGACCACGCGCACCATCTCTGAGTGGAAAAAAAAGCCGCCGGCGCTCGACCGGCGGCTGGCGGTATTCCTGCTGTCGCGCGCGTCTACCTGAGTGCCATCCCCTGCATCGCGCCGAAGCGCGCCAGGCCCTCGGCCATGCCGGCTCCGAACTTCTTGGC
>Ga0326597_10012460_pt1 | contig 11211 bp, 9 predicted proteins | sample RVTome_12_FD_203789 | JGI IMG/M metagenome (GOLD analysis project Ga0326597, IMG submission 203789) | Soil microbial communities from uranium-contaminated site in the Upper Colorado River Basin, Wyoming, United States - RVT100D185 | ecosystem: Environmental > Terrestrial > Soil > Contaminated >... | reverse complement strand
TAATGATTCCGCCAGGGCAAAGCACTCTTCTCGCCTCTTTGAGAAACAGTGAAGCCTCTTCCCTGTCAAGGTGTTCGAGCATATGAGAACTATAGAACACACCAACGGAGCCATCCGAAAGCGGCAACCTCTTGGCGACATCGCCATATTCGATTCGATTGGAACGGGCAAACTGAATGAACTGATATTGAGGCGCCTCAAGAATTCTTGCTTTGTGGAGCAGTGCCGGCAAGAAGGGAATCTTTGCCAAGCGAAGACTCAAAGAGTTGTCGAAATTTCTCCAACCCTCCGTGGGGGTCTGACCGCAACCTACGTTGACTCGCATAATTCTAATTTGCTCCTCCGGCAGCAATGCTCATGACGCAATGTTCATTGAGACTTTCTCAGCAACGACAAAGTAAAGAGCAGGCGGTAAGACTGTTTTAATGAGGGCAGTTGGCAAGACAGGGTCAAAGCCTTCGACGGTATGAGCCAGAAAACCGCATTCCTCCAAGCGTCGAATTAGTTCAACTCTAGAAAGGTCATTGATCGACACACCTAAATAGGCAAACAGGTCAAGGCCTATCGCCCGACCAAAGTGCCGAATCAACTTTTGAATTCGCCTTATCAGCGAATTTTTATTCGGTACTGACAGGATTAGCTTGCCCCCAATCTTCAAAACCCGGTTGAGTTCAAACAAGGCTTCATCGATATTATCCACATACTCGACTACGCTCGAGCACAAAACCCCATCAAAACTCGCGTCGGCTACATCAATTGAGGAAATTGAGACAATTCTCTCAAATGTAAAGCTATCGCATAACGGCCCAACTTCTCGGATCGCGGCAGTAATCATTTGCGTAGACCCATCAACAGCGAGGCCGCGGGCACCAAACCTTGATAACTCTAGTGTTAGGATGCCTCCGCCACAACCAGCATCAAGCCAACATTGGCCTGGGACAACAACTGAAGAAATAAATTTTCGCACAAACGCCATCCGCTTTTTAAAGCCACCCCGCTGATAACTATTGTTCCAGGTGTCCGCGAGACCATCATGGAACTTAGAACCCTCTGAGATCTCTGATTTAATCATCTGACGACGTGCATCCACCGCCGCCGAGCACAACTAGCCAAGGTATGGCACCTTCTAGTTCGTCTTCGCCTTCCATGAAGCACCCGGCGAGCGCCCAAGCGGTCAACAGAGGCGCGCCGATTTCCATCACCCACAACCAGGTACGCCGCCTTCGCATAGCGCCCGCGTTCACGATAGCTTCGCCTGATTCGTCGCGCCTAATGAGGGGGACATCTTCATTTCCAGGTATTTGACATCGATCAACATTGGAAACCACAACGCCTGGAGGAAATGGTATACAAATGCCGCTCGGCCATCCAAAAAACCGCCTGCGAACACATATCGATAGAAGAAATAAAAGAACGGACGGATCAACGGCGGCAACCGGTTCCAGACCTTGTAACGCAACCAGCGCTTGCGCTCCGCCTGCGTGCCGAACAGCCGCACATCGATTTCCCGATAATCCTGTGCGGTTCGGCTGTTGAACATTTCTCGGGCCTCCCGCGTGGCATAGCCGTTGTGCTTGGCAGTCCACTCCGTTACGCCTTTCCTGTCCTCATGGATAAAGTCGTTACGGAGTTGTCCGGTCTTGCCTTCCACGATCAGATGTTCGTTCACAGCCCGATCCTCGCAACGACCCTTGCCGTGTCGGAACAGCCGCAAGATCCAGGATGGGTAATAGCCGCGGCGTATCCAGCGACCCATCCAGATCAGACGCCTGTTGATGTAGAAGCCATTTTCCTCGGGCGAAGTGGCGATGAGGCTAGAGATTTCCTGTTTGAGCGCATCGGGCAACCATTCGTCCGCATCCAAAAAAAACACCCACTCACTGTGTATGGGCAGATGATCGAGCGCGTAATTGCGTTGCTTCGCGTAACTCTCAAATTTGTTCTGCGCAATGTGGCAACCATAGCGTTTGGCGATATTCTGTGTTTGGTCCGTACTATGTGAGTCGAGAATGCAAATCTCATTCGCCCAGCCGACGACGGAATCCAAGGCCTGTGCGATATTGGCTTCTTCGTTGTAAGTGAGAATGACGAGCGCCAGCGTTGCAGGGAAGTTTTCTCTAGCAGGCATTGTTTCCATTCCTCGCCAACATGAGCATCCCTCTGTTTTTCGCCTTCCAGGGGAATGGTCTTCTGATGAACATCATGAACCCCTGTTGCGTGCCTCCACTATGTACAGGTAAAGCTCGTTCCCGCCATTGATTGTCTTGCGGCTGAAGTCCACTTGTACGTTAGCGCGGAGTTCCAATCGCGATACCTCGATCAACTGCGCGTCTTGGATCTCTGCAATTCGACTTTCCCGTGGAGCGGCGGAGATGGCAGCGGCCAATAATTCGTGCTGTCTACCGATTGGAAGCGCCTCACGGGAACTGAGAAACGCGATGCGCGCATCCGTATTGACCGCGTTTACATCGATCCAGCCACGTCGCTCGAAAAACATCGCGGCGCGACCACGGAAGTACTGCATCAATCGCGCGTGATAGGTTATCGAGTCGGAAAGAATCATTCCGACGCCAGCCGCCTTGAGTTTTTCTTCCACTCCGACTTGCTGAAATATGTCTCTCCTCTCCTCGATAATCTGAACATAATTTGCGGCGAACCGCTCGGTCTGGAGGGCCACCACGCCGATGAGAAGCACTACTGCGCTCCAGGCAACGCCTTGACATTCCTTCGTGCCGAGGACGTGATTTGCGAGCACTGATATACCTTCGGCCGCGAGCACCAGAATCAGCGGGAGCAAGATCATCGAGTGTCGGGTAGGGCTAAGCGTCAGAATGCCTGCGAGGAAGAGAGTGCAGTACGTCGCCAGACCGAAGACCCCGAAAAGAATGACGCAGTTCTTTCGCCGTTCCTCGTCACGCATCGCGGTGACAATACCTAGAGCAGCCAATAGCAGGATAGCAATCGCAAGAACCCGCACTGACAGTTCCTGCTCGGGTGCGAACGCTATGAGGGCTTCGACAGTGTCCATGCCGGCCGTCCTGAGAAAAGTGAACGCCCGTCCGGGGAGGTCGAGGAAGCTGGACTGCGCGGGCCACTCAAAAACGTACTCCCTGTTGGGCCCCGCATTCCAGCTAATTGCGGCCCCCTTGCGATGGGATAGAAACAGCACGTAAATCGGGACGAGGAAGACGACTATCGGAGCGGCAAAATGAACCATCAACTCTGTCATTCGGCGCATCGGCCGCTCCACGGAGTCTCTGAGCGCCAGTACGACGGCGACGAACATCACTGCCGGGAGAAAAAAGAGGATCTGATAGGTGGCCGTCAGCGCGATGCAAACGGCCAACGCGGACCACCGCATTTGCCTCCTGTCGAACCGTCTGGATTGCAGCCAGGATATGCCCGCAATCAACGCGAGGACCGCAGTGACGCCCAAGGAGTAGTTCTCCATCTGTTTGGCGTAGATGATGTTTTGCCAAGAAAGGCACAGAATACTCAAGGGTAGCAACGCGATAAATGGCCAGTTTCGCCCGTAAAGAGCGCGGAGCGTTGCGGCAAGAATGAAGATGCTCATCGAGGCAAATACTGCGGAGGGGAAACGACCCCAGAAAAGAATCTGGGAATACTCCTGTTCGTCACTGATGAGATGCTGGGTGACGAAAAACTGAAGGGGAGCGTAGGTCCACTGGAGCGGCACAACGAAAGATCGCCAGGCGGGCTGCGCGACATGATAAGCCCATTCCAGGACGCCAAAGTCGTCGAGACGACGTAGCAGCTTGGGCATCTGACCCGTATGGGACGGGCGGGAGTTGTCGTATATTACGCTGCGAATTCTGGCTATGTTCAGTTCATCGCGATTCAGAATGCTGAACGCGACCCCGACGTCGTCCACATGCGCAAAATGTGTTCCCAACTCGTCGAATCGACTCCAGACTCCCAGTGCCACAAGTATGCAGATAATGGCAAACAGCAAGTGTCCGAGACGGGCGGGCTTCATCGGAAGCGCCCCTTGATTCCGGCGGAGAAAAAACTTGCGAAGTTGCCCATTGAAGCCCCTTGACGAGTAGGACGTTTCACAGTTGTTGCGGGTTATCTATGAACGGTCGCCAGGTGAAGCGAAGCGTCAGCGCTGAAGCAGCATTCTATGCTTCTCCATGTCCCAGCTTGCCAAGGCCGTGACCTCGTCGTAAGGCAGGTATTGGAGAGTGATGGAGTCGTCCAGGCGCAAAGACAACAGGGCACAACACGCGAGCATCGCCTCCGCGGCTTTCGAGCACTTGGGTCCGAGGATCACTCCACCGCCTCTGATAATGGCACAATATGGCGGCTCGCCAAGTGTCGCACATACCAAACTCTCCGACTCGGTCGTTCCGGTCAATTCGAAACTGGGTATCGACGTTCCTAGGAAAACGGCGTGGTCCGGATACAGCGCTCCACTTGCCGCAATAGTTTTTCCTATCGTGTCTCTTGCGAGCGCATGCGTTTCGGTGCATTCGGGCAGTCGGGCATCCGGGACGAGCAGATCGTCGAGATCCTGCTTGCGTGGGGCGGACCAGACTCGCGCCGGGACATGCAACCGCTTTTCGACCATTTCAAGCAGGTTCCGAGAGTCCGTAACCGAATCCGCCCCGATCACCAGTCCGTGGTTTGCGAGGACGAGGACCTGACTGTCCGGTTTGGCAACTTGGGCAGCGCGAACTGCCTGCGCAAGGGCCAAGCCGGGTCTGGCATAGTCGATCCAGAGCCAGTCGATGCCGCCAAGTCGGTTGGCTATCTGCTCGCGGCCGGCTGTTCGGACAGCCCAGGCAAGTGCATTTACCGAATGGGTATGCACGACGACGCGGTGCGGCATCAGCGCGTGCAGTGAAGTTTCGATTGAAGGCCGCTCCGAAGTGATTCCGACCATGCAGCCAGAAAAATCTTCGCCCCCTGCGTCGATGGTCGAGTGAATGCGTCCGAGATCGAGAGGCAGGAAGATGTTCCGGTTAATGGAATCCGCGAGCCAGGCCCCGGAAGCTTTCACCCACAGGGTGTTTCCATCCTTTATCGACGTATTGCCGCCGGCGCCCTGAACCAGTTCGATATCGCGACCGATGAATGCCGAGAACTGGCTTAATTCCGCGACGATTGAAGGAATGTGCGACAAACTTGGGTTCCTTTGATGGTGAGGGACCGAGAGAACAAAACCGCGGCTAGGGTCGGGCGCGTCACGTCCGTCATCCGCCGCCATGGGCGCAGATTCGGGCGAAGAACTTGTGCAAATCGTCGTACTTCTCAAACGCTATGTCAGGGCGGCTCTCGCCCGTACCTTGAATTACGCCTTCGTGCAGCTTCTGGAAGGTGAACGCCCGCAGAACTTCCTTTGCTCCCCGCATGTCGTTGACCGCGTCATCGCCGATGAACCACAGGCAATCGCCCTTGGGGCGCAGCTTCTGCACGGCCATCTTGAATGCGGCAGGATTGGGCTTGTCGAATCCAGCTTCCTCGCTCGTTACCACAAAATCGAAATAGCGGTCAAGCCCAAAGTAGACGATCTTGCGGAACTGGATCTGCGCGGTGAGGTCTGTGACCACGGCTATTGGGACCCCGGCAACCCTGAGCGCTTCGAGGAATTCCCGCAGGCCGTTGAACAACTTTGCATGCCCGAGGAACGTGCGCCAATAGGTCTGCTCGAGATCCAGCGCAAGGAGTACCTGTGATCCCAGGCCGACGATTTCGAGCATGCGCTGAAAGTACAGCAATCTGCTATGAGAACTGGCCGTGCCGTTGAGCTGATCCTTCACTTCTCTTCGGGCTGCATCAAACGCGCGGTCGAAATCGGCACCTTCCATATTGAACAACTGTGCCGCCTTCGCCCTTACGGCCACCATGCCCGCTTCGTGGGACGGCGCGTAGGGATAGAGCGTGTTGTCCGTATCGAAAAGCACGGCGTCGGGAAATCGGTTCGCCGCCTGTGCGTTATGGACAGTGATTGTCATACCAGTCGCCCTCGCAAGACCTCTGCCGAATGCATAAGGACTATAAGTTGCATGATACCGAGCATCCCATCGCGCCAATGCGGCCGAAGATCGACCAGTTCGGTGATTTCGGGCGACAGCCGAGCGAATGCGAGCGCAATGTCATCCCCGTCGGTCTCGCCCTCGATCATGAGCGACACGGATCCGTCCGCGCCTGCGACCGCCATGTCCACATGCAGGCCACAAACCCCAATCAGGATTCGCACTAGCTCATCGTACCCGACCCCATGTTTTGCGCGCACGCCCAGCTTCAGGCGAAGGACCGACTCCGTGTCGGCAAGCGTCGGGAGGTGGAGTGGCTGCAGTGATAGGACCAGGTCGGCGAATTGCGCTTGCGGCCGAATAAACTGAGTTGCGTCTGGAATTCGTCGTTCGATCCCTCCGCCCACGTCCTCCGGAGTAGCGCCCCGCTCTTTAATATCCCTGCGGGTCTTCAGGTACCGACGCAGCCCCTCATCCATGTCCAAGTAGATGCTCAGCCCATAAAGGTTCCGCAGCGCGGCCGGATATAGCGCATGCAGGCCTGAGACCAGGATGAAGTGGTTGCTCTCGATTTGGCGTGGGGTGCTCATGCGGCCCGTGGAGTGATCGTATTGACGCGCCGCAACGCTCTGGCCGTTGGCAAACGCTTGCACGTCGTATGTGAACTGGGCGAGTTCGTTGGCGCGTGGATTCAGGTGCGTCATGACCTGCCACATCGGTTTTTGCCGGTCCCAGCGGTGGTAGTCGTCCCCCGAAATGTGAACGACTGAGTGCTTGCCGAATACTCCGGCGACAGCTTCGGCGAGCGTGTCTTTGCCGGAGCCGGAATCACCCGCGATGCCAATCGCGAACGGCTTGCGCGAAAGACGAAAGTATTCATTTGCCTGCACTCCTTCGCGCAGCATGCGGGCAACGATGATCAGGCCAAGGCCTACCAATAGCGTTTGCCACAGAGACAGCAAGCGAACCGGAACGCCAAGCCACTCCGCGGCGAAGATATAGGCGGGCCAATTCGTTGCGGGCAACGAGGGCGTGGGTGCCATCAGGCCGCTCAGGCCCAGGTAAAGGAAGCTGAATATCCCAACCAGCGTCATTGCCATCCCGCCGCTTTTCACCTGATAGATGACAAGAAAGGGGATGACCCAGACGAACCAGCCTGGTGATGCGGGCGACAACAAGAGCACGCAGAAAAAGGCGATACCGAGCAGCGCAAGCAGGAGTTCGAAGCTCATTCGCCGCATGCGCCACGCGCCGAACAGCGCCAGCAAATAGACCAGCGGCAGCAGATATATTTCGAGCCTGTTCCCGAACGGCAGCGATATGTCGTACACCTTGGAGAGTTCGGGATTGCCGAACAGCATGTCCCGGGCCCCTCCTGACAGCAGATACGGGAACTGAAGGACGAACAGGGCGACCGCAAAAACTCCCGCGAAGGGAACGAACAATGCCCGGAGACGCTTGTTATGAAAAAGATAGATGAGCAGGAACGGAGCGGCGAGAATCATACTGAGTTTGGCCGACACGGCGAGCGAAACGAGCAAGGCAGCCCGGCGCAGGGCAGCAGACCGCATAGCAGAGAGCCCATTCACCAGCAGGAGAATTGGCACAAGGTCGTTACGTCCGAGCCAGTATGTCGCGAAGAGTACGATGGGTGACAGCCAGTAGAGGGCGAGCAACGTACGGTCTTGTGCGTCGATGAGCCGTCGCAGCACCTGTAGCATGGCGATATCGGCAAGCAGCAAGGTGATCCCGCAGGCCGAGGCAATCGGAATCCCGATCAGCGCGGCGAAATAAGCGAGCGGTAAGAACGTCAGCCACATTGCGTAGCCGTACGGGAACGCCAGGCGGTCGCCGCCTGCTGCGAGAAAGCTGCTCCATGGATCCAGACTGAAGCTCTCCACGCTGTGCGCAAGAAACGGAGCATACCAATGCTCCACGTTGAAAGGTTGCACCACTGCCACCAATAACAGCCTTATAGCGAGGCCGATCAGGAAAAGCGGATGGCGATAAAAATCGCTCATGGCGCCCATCGCTCCGGCCATTTCGTACACACCGCCTCGGGGGTGATGCGGTACTTGGCCAGAAGTTGCTGAAGCGCGGGAATCTCACCAGGGTCGGTGCGCTGCTGTAGTTCCGGTGAAACCAGACAGAGCTTGAACCCGGCCTCATGCAGCTTGAAAGCATCCGAACCGGACAGCGGAAAGCGGGTAAAGCAGTCCACCCAAACCCAGTCAATTTTGCCGGCAAGCGACAATGCGGTGTCGAGCTGCTCATACTCTGACACACGGACCGCGCATCGCCTTTCGCCCTGACGCGCCGTTTTGAGTAGGAAAGGAAACGATTGATCGAGAAAAAAGAAATCCTCGATGCCTCGCGCTGCCATCAAGTCCAAGAGTCGCTGCTCCAATCCCTCCTCCTTCACGTTGAGGATCAGCGTACTGTGGCGATAGTGGTCGAGCCAGGCGACGAAGTCCTCACCGGTCAAGAAAGGGTCATGGTGGATCACAAGTTGTTGCCCGAAACTGCGGATATCGACCTCCACGCCGTAGTGCGTCGGCGTTGCCTGAAGAGCGGCCACGGTATTGCGGCGATGTGCTATCAGTTTCATGATTTGACGGACTTTCGCAGTTGAAGGCTGAAACCGACGGTGCGGCGGATGAACTTCCGCTTGGCCGCCCAATCCACATTCCAGTGCGATACGCCATGGGCGCGTTGCGCGAAGTGTACTGGAAAGCGACGTACGGCAAGGTGTGCTTGCTTCGCCTTGTAGTACGCGTACAGATCGAGCGAAAAATCGTTTGGCGGGTTGTTCCATGAATCGAAGAATGTGCGGCTGAAGAGCGTCGGTTGCGCGTTAATGTCCCACATCCGACAACCAAGCAGCAGGGATTCGAACGCGCTCATGCTGACGGTGAAAAAGACATCAGCGAGCGATCTGCCGTAGCGCCGACCTTTGACGAAAATGTCGACGCCATGACGGTCGAACAGGGCAAGGCCCCTGTGTGCATCGATCGGGTCGGTCTGCATATCAGCGTGCGTCCAGCCAAGTATTTCTCCCCGGGCCGCTCGCAATCCTTGAAGAATGCCATTGCCATAGCCCTGGTTTTGCTCGACCCGGACAATTCGGAATTCGGAGTGCAGCGGAACGAGTCGCGCCATCACTTCCCTCGAGCTGTCGGTCGACCCATTGTCGACCAGAATAACTTCGATCTGTCCGGGCAATGCAAGCTGCGCGCATCGCTGCAACAACACGGGAAGGTTGGCTGCCTCATTGAAGCAGGGAATGACGAGGGATAGGCGCATATAGCTAGCTGGTCGGTCTGAAGACGAGGAGTTTCATGCCAAGGAAGTTGGCGGTTGCCGAAAGGCCGGTCGCGACGAGAAACGCACCAAAGTATCCGAACGTAGAAGGTCCCAGCAGGGACAGCCAAAGCTGATTGGTTAGTACGTTCAGCCCAAGCGTCCCGAGGTACAGGACCACGAAACCGGTCATCCGACCGAACCCGCCTTTCTGGGCGAACGTGTAAAACCGGTTGGCGAACCAGGCAAAAATCATCCCTGCCACAAAGCCGATCGCTTTCGCCATTGGAACGGGCACGCCGGCACGAAGGAGCGCCGAGTAACAAATGAGGTCAATTGCGACGGTGGTGCTCCCCACGATCAGGAAGCGCCTTATTTCCGTTTTTAGGGCTCGCGCCATTATCGGAGAAGATTTGGCTGAGCCGGCGCAAATTTTTGGCGTAACTGGGATACCGCATTAGGCGCGACGCGCGAGTCCCGTTCGAGCCGATACGGATGGCCGCTCCACTTGTCGAAGCAAGACTGCCAGTATTCGAACGTACGCAGATCGTTGGGAGTGCCCCAGCAGAGATAGCTGTCGATCTCGAATGTCCGTACTGTCAGTCCAAGCGCGATCGCATCCTCGATGCAGGTGTCAATGTAGTATTCGCCATTGATGCGTGCACCGCGCGCGACCATTCGCCGCACAACTCGCTCGAAGTCGACGCCGCGGCGGAAGGTGAACGTGCCGGTGATGATCGCATCGCTACGAGGGTTCGATAGCGGGGTCTTCACGGAAACTCCAGTAACGCGATCGCCTTCGGTCGCCACCCAGCCATACATCCGCGGATGGCGAGCAGCATTCGGGTAGCCCCTTGCGACCCAGACGATCACATCCGTTTCTTGGTCGTTGATCAGGTCCTGCAGGTGACTCGAGTCATACAGGGCGCCGTTGTCACAGGCCGCAATTGTGAGTGGGCCGCCTGCGCTCGCCAGAGTCGCGTCGTCAAGCCAGCCGAGCAGGGCGGTGCACGCCTGCCCCTCGGTTGGGTCGGCGAGCACTACGATCCGGCAACCGGGGAACGCATCGCGCAGCATATCCTGGATCGGCACAAGATCGGGCATGTTGCCTCGCAGGACGAATACATAACGGCTGGAAGACGGCAGGTCGCCTGCAGCCTGTACCACCATTGGTTGGCCGGATACCGGTATCAACGGCTTGGTTATGGAGTAACCTTCCCTGGCGAAGCGTTCGCCAAGGCCCGCCATGGGTATGAGCGTCACGCCACCGACGTTCGGCAGTGTAGCGAATTCCGGATCGGCCAAACGCCGGAACGAATCGGACCACATTCGATACTCAGCCACGTCCTCCGGTGTTCCCCATTGCATGAAATGCTGCAGTTCATATACCCCCACCCGTTTGCCAGATTCGAGAAGTGGTTTGTAGGCGAGGCTGACGTAATATTCCCCGTTGACCGACAGATCTCTTGCCCGCGTTGCGACGAACGCGTCCCGCATCAAGGCGCCGCTCGAAAAATAGTACGTGCCGCTCGATGCGTATTCGGTGAATGGCTGCTTTTCCTGAATGTCCAGCAACCAGCCCTCGGCCTCCCGCATATAGGCGTAATTGGTGGCGCCAAGAGAATGCGGATGGAACCCGCGATATGCCGGGATGGCGCCATCGCATTTGCATTCTGCGACGAAACGCTTGAAGTGTTCCCAATCCCAGTAGCAGGTAAAGTCACAATAGTTGACGACGACGGGTCGTCTCATGTCGATCAAATCGAATACCTGTGACACGGCATGCACTGGTCCAAGCTTGTGCGCTGGTATCCCGACTATTTGCCCACTCGGACAATGTTTTCCAAGAATCTTCCTCATTTGGAAGCCGGGATTATTGAGGTGTTCCTCGTTGCAGATGAAAAGAAAATCG
>Ga0326597_10012459_pt1 | contig 11211 bp, 11 predicted proteins | sample RVTome_12_FD_203789 | JGI IMG/M metagenome (GOLD analysis project Ga0326597, IMG submission 203789) | Soil microbial communities from uranium-contaminated site in the Upper Colorado River Basin, Wyoming, United States - RVT100D185 | ecosystem: Environmental > Terrestrial > Soil > Contaminated >... | reverse complement strand
ACGTAGTTGATGACCCGGTCGCGCCCGGCGACCGAGAAGTCGATGTCCATGTCCGGGAGGTCCTTGCGCGCCGGGTTCAGGAACCGCTCGAAGAGGAGCCCGTAGCGCATGGGGTCGACATCGGTTATCTCGAGGCAGTACGCGGCAAGCGACCCTGCGGAAGACCCGCGGCCCGGGCCCACGCTAACGCCGTTCTGCTTCGCGAAGTGGATGAAGTCCCACACGATCAGGAAGTAGTCGGCGAACCCCATCTCGCGCACCGTCTTCAGCTCGAATCGCAGGCGCTCGGTCAGCTCGGGCGTCGCTTTCCCGTACCTCTTGACGAGGCCCTTCTCGCACAGCTCCACGAGGTAGTCGAACGCGTCTCGCCCCTCCGGCACGGGGTACGTCGGAAGCAGGATCCGGCCGAGCTCGATCTCGACGTTGCAGCGCTCCGCCACCTCGAGCGTGCGAGCCAGCGCGTGCTCGAGGCCGGGGAAGTCGCCGGCCATCTCTTCGGGGGTCTTGAAGAAGAACTCGTTCGTGTCGAAGCGCCAGTGGTCGGGGTTCTTGAGTGTGTCTCCCGACTGGATGCAGAGGAGCGCCTCGTGCGCGTATGCGTCGCCGGCGTCGAGGTAGTGGACGTCTCCGGTGGCCACCAGCGGAAGGCCCGTCTCCTCCGCCAGGGCGATGAGCCCCGGGTTGATCTGCTGCTGCTCGGCCAGCCCCGCGTTCTGGAGCTCGACATACGTCGACTCGCGTCCGAAGATCTGCACGAGCCGGTCGAGGTCTTCCCGCGCGTCTTTCGGCCGTTCCTCCACGAGCGCGCGCGAGACGCGGCCGGACAGGCAGCCCGACAGCGCGATCAGCCCCTTCGCGTGTCCTTGCAGGAGCTCCCAGTCGACCCGAGGCTTGTAGTAGTAGCCCTCGAGATAGGCGAGCGAGGAGAGCCTGATGAGGTTCGCGTATCCCTCGTTCGACTCGGCGAGGAGCGTCAGGTGCGCATAGCCTTTCGTCTGCGCTCGGCGGTCGTCGGCGACGTACACCTCGCAGCCGATGACGGGCTTGACTCCCGCCTGTCGCGCCTCTCGATGGAGCTCGACGGCGCCGGCGAGAGAGCCGTGATCGGTGAGCGCGACGGCGGGCATCTCGAGCCGCTTCGCCTTCTCGACGAGGGCCGGGATCCGACACGCCCCGTCGAGGATCGAATACTCCGAGTGGACGTGGAGGTGGACGAACGGCGTGGCCACGGGAAAGCCACTCTACTGCCGTGATCGGCGGGACTGATTTGCGGCTGGAAACCTTCTACGGGCTGTTCTCGCCAGACCAGAGCGAGTCCGCGAGGCGACGCCACTCGTCCCGGAGATCGGCCCTGCCGGTGACGCGCTGGAGCTCCCAGTAGACGCGGACGAGCGCGCCGAGATCTGCCTCGACGCCGGCGGATCGCCCCTCCTCGAGCACTCGTACATACCAGGAGCCGGGATCGACGCTGTGCTCGGCCACGAGGACGAGCCCTCGGTCGCGAAGCTCGTCGGTAGGGGTCTCGAGTCGGGCCATGCTCGGGCTATCGGCACTCGCCGAGACCCGAATGAGGTCGGTACCCCGGACGAGGTACCGCTGCGCGGGCACACTGTGGCGTCGTGCGCCCGCCGACCGTCATCGAACCCGGTCGTCTGATCGCCGGCCGCCACCCGTGCGCATGGGGCCCGGAGAACGCTGCTGCCGAGGTACGCGACCTCGAGTCCGCCGGCGTCACGCTCTTCCTGGATCTCACGCAGGACGGCGAGCTCGACCCGTACGCCCACCTCGTCCAACCGCCTGCCCGCCACCTCCGACTGTCGATCCGCGACTTCTCGGTGCCGACGCACGATCGTCTCGTGGAGACGCTCGACGAGATCGACGCCGAGCTTCGAGCGGGCGGACTCGTCTACGCGCACTGCTGGGCCGGATGCGGGCGTACCGGCGTCGTCGTCGGTTCATGGCTCGTGCGCCACGGGACGGCGCCGCACGACGCCCTCGCGCGCATCGCCGAGGCTCGCGGGCTCGGATGCCCGCAGACCCTCGAGCAGCGGATGCTCGTGCTCGGGTGGCAGAAGGGGGCCTAACAACTCACTGAGACGGGTGAACGAGAGCCCGGCCCCGGCCACCGATAGGGATGAAGAGCATGTCCGCCGCCTACGTGGACACCACTTCGCTCGCGTCGAGGGGCAGTATCCGGGCGCGGCGATCGGCGTGCGGATGCTTCTGCGGCGTTCGGACCTCTGGCTTCCGGATCGCGCGTGGAATCGGAATTCCCTAGCGGCGCAGCCCCCGACCTCGTCGAAGCCCTCGTCGCGCGCGTGGACGAGATCGACGCGCAGCTTCGCGCCACGACGGCCGCGATCGACGAGAAGTCTCTGAAGGATTTCCGTAGGACGGTCGAGGCGCTCTCGAAGCGAGACGCGAAGTTCGAGGAGCGTCTTGTCAACAAGGTCGACGTCGTCGCCGACCGGATCGAGACGGTCACGCGCACCGTTTCGACTACGTCGGCCGCGCTCGCCGCGAAGGACGGGGAGATCGCCCAGCTGCGGCGCGAGCTCGACGCAGGAAACGCTCGCTTCGACTCGGCAGCCGCCGAGATGCGGCGCGGGCTCGATCCGACGGCACTCAACGAGATAAAGAGAACGCTCGCCGACCTTGCGAAGCAGAAGCTGCCGCGCGGCCTCGAGGGGCGCATCGACGAGCTGGGCGCGAAGGTCACGATGCTCGTGCAACGCATCGACACCGTGTCCTCGACCGTCTCGACGACCGCCGCGGGACTTGCAGGCCGCGACGGTGACGTCATCGCGCTGCGCCGCGCGCACGAGGCCGAGTCGAACCGCGTCGGCAGCGAGCTCGCCGACTTGCGGCGCGCGATCGATCCGACGCCCGTCGCCGAGCTGCGACAGGCAGTGTCGGAGCTCCGAGCGCAGAGCTCCGAGCAGAGGCGCTCCGTCCAGCTCGTCCTCGACGAGTCGAGTACGAAGATGGGCGCACTCGCAGGCAGACTCGAGGCGATCGCGGCGTCACACCACTCGACCGCGGTCCGCGTCGGCGCGAGCGAAGAGCGGGTCTCGACACTCCGGGCTCACATCGAAGAGGGCGGCGTGCACCTGAACTCCCTCACAGCTACGGTCGCAGCCGCGAGCGAGCGCCTCGATGCGAGAGATGTCGAGCTGGAGACCCTGGAACGCCGGTTCCACGACGCGAGCATGCGCGTCGACGGGCTCGTGGCCGAGCTCACCCGAGCACTGACCGAGCTTCCCGATCCAGATTCGACTCAGCAGCTGCTCGAGTCTCGCTTGGGCGAGCTCGACCGGGTTCGGATCGCCGACCGCGTTCGCGTCGAGGAGCTCGCCGACCGTGTAGAGGGGGTCGTAACGTCCATCGAGTCGATGGCCAGCCGTGCCCCGGAGGCCGACGCGCTGGAGCGCCGCATCGACGAGCTCGTCGGGCAGGTGGAGGTCGCGGCGGACGAGCGGGCGAAGACGTCGAGCGAAGTCTCCCGACTTGCCGCCATTCTCGAGGTCGAGCGAGGGGCAGTGCGCTCGAAGCTCGACTCGCTGGCTGCCGCTCAGGAGAGCGCGATCGGAGCGGCCTCTGCCGACGAGCTAGTGCGTCTTGTGGCCGGCTTCGACGGCCGGGTCGAGGCGATCGAGCGAGAGCGCTCGGCGCTGGCCGCACGAGTCGACCGACTCACGGACGCGTTCGACACCGAGCGGGGGTCGTTCCAGACACAGCTCGAAGCACTGGCAACCGCGCTCTCGTGGACATCGCCGAAGTCGACGGTCGACGAGCGCGTCGACGAGCTCGACAGACGGATGGAGAGCCTCGAGTCGCAGAGCGCCGCGGTCGCCTCCAAGGTGTCACACGCCACCACGCTCGTTCCGGCCGCGCTGCGCTCGTTGGAGGCCCGGCTCGACGAGCTCGCGCCTGGGACGCGAGGGTCGGCCGCCGCAGAGCAGGTCGCTCCGACGAGGCCTGCGCCCTCGAGCCTGGAGCCGAGCGCGGAGGTTGCCGATGACGAGCTCGATGAGGCCGAGACGTCCGATCGACTACCGACGCCCGTCGCCCCGATCCGAGGGACGGATCCCTAGTCACGGGAGGCTGGAGTGCTGCGGCTGATCGACGCGCTGCTCCCTCTCCTCGCGCGGCGCAGCTCGCGCGCGCGGGGACGTCTGGCCTACCGGATGCTCGTCGGCCTCGCGTCCACTGAGCGCCAGATCCATGATCGGAAATTGGCGCGTAGTCCGGGGGCGGTCACGACCAAGCCGGGCGCCGCACTCACGCGTCGCTCGCGCGGATTCCGACCGCGCGAAAATCCCTGAAGGCGGCCGCTTCGCGCCCGCTTCGCTGGTTTCTCATCAAGACGCGTCGTCGATCAAGTACGCCATGAGGATTGCGTCGACGTACTCGCCGGCGCGCGCGTAGTGCTCCTTGCGGTATCCCTCGCGCTCGAATCCGAACGCCTCGTAGAGGGCGATCGCGGGCTCGTTCCACGGAAAGACGTGGAGCTCGATCTTGCGAATGCCAAAGGCACGCGCCCACCCGACGGCCTCGTCGAGCAGCATCGTTGCGACTCCTCGCCGGCGGGACTGCTCCGCGACCATGAGCCCGAGGTCGGCCACGTGACGGCTCGACGGGTGGGGATCCCGTGAGAGCGAAAGTCGCGCGGCAATCTGGCCGTCGTCCTCTGCCACGAACACCGCCGCGTCCGGGTGGCGCTGGACGGTACGCAGGTACCTCCGTTCGTCGCTGACCGAGCGCCACGTGTCGGAAGCGAGGAGCCAGCGTCCGTCCTCGCCGCCCACCTCTTCCGCAAGCGCGACGAGGGCTGCGGCGTCGCTTGGGCCGGCTCGGCGAACGCGGATCATTCGACGACCAGCCCGACACCTCCGCGGCGCGGGTCGCCGGCGGCTTGGAGTGCACCGTCCTTCGCCCTCTCCACCGCCTGAACGCCTCCGAAGAAGAGATTGATGCCGTCCCAGCGCACGACCTCCCAGTGCGCGTCTAGCGTCTCCGCTTCCGCTGCGGCGAAGCCTCCTTCCAGATGGACGGTCGAGCCCTCGACATGCAGGCGGGGAGCGTTGATCGCATCGGCGACGTGCATACCGCGGAGGATCCGCCAGGTCACCTGGGCGATCGCACCGGCCAGGCGGACCGAGCCGGCGCTGCCGATCACGAGCCTTGGGCGACCGTCGTTCAGAACGAGGGTCGGCGTCATCATGCTCGCGAGCCGCTCGCCCGGCGGATGCTCCCCCGGGCCGATGACGTCGAGCTCTCCGAGCATGTTGTTGAGCTGCGTGCCCGCGCGGAAGAGCCCGGATCCCGAGCCGAGTGTGGACGAGAGCGCGGCAGCCATTCCGGAGCCGTCGACGACCGAGACATGCGTCGTTCCCGTGAGCGGCCCGGCACCCGCCGCTCCATAGGCGGAAGCGACGGCCCGCGCCTCGTCTTCGAGCGTCGGGTCTCTCCTCGCGGCGAGACTCTCGAGGATTCTCTCGACGACGCCCCCACCGATCGACGGCGCGGGCATCGAGAGGACTCGGTGCCCCAACACGGTCGTCTCGAGCGGTGAGGGCGACGCGACTCGATACGAGTCGATGTCGTCTGCGAATTCCGGCAGCAACTCGGCGACGGCCGCGGATCCGACATCGCGAATGCGCTCGAGGGTCTGCGCGAAGTCCGCCGTACGGACTCGCACGCTATCGCCGTAGATTCGACGTCCCGCCTCCTGATGGAGCAGGATCGGCTCCAGGATCCCGTGCAGGAACGCCCGTGGCTCGTCACGCTCGAACCCGTGGCGCGCCAGATCGACGGCAGGGGCGACGAGATCGGCCCACGATCGCGTGGCGAACCGGCGATGCGCCTCTTCCAGGCCGACGAGGAGACCTGGGACTGCGACGGAGCCAAGCCCGATGTGAAAGACCTGCGTGCCCGAGTCGGCAAAGTCGATGACGACCTCCTCCATCTCGCCGAGGCGAGTGGAAGGGACCGCGAAGAAGCATTCGAGCACCGTCGCCCCGCCTCCGGGCTCATGCACGAGCAGGAAGCCTCCGCCGGCTGGGCCGGTGAGCGGGCCCTCGGTCACGAACGCGGTGCACGCGGCCGCGAGCAGTGCGTCTATCGCGTTGCCGCCTTCGCGCAGGACGCGCGCTCCCGCTTCGGCGGTCAGCGGGTGGCCGGCTGCGATGGCGCCACGCATGGCGGGAGGGTACGTCGGCTCAGATGCTGCCGTGGGAGAGACGCTTGCGCCGCCCGCAGGTCGCGCGCGCTCGCAGGCGAGGCAAGCCTCGACCCTACTCGGAGCTCAGGAAGGACGGCAGCTCGTGATCCGAGGCGGGTGCCGAATACGAAGGCGTCTCGAAGCCCGCTCGAGCCGCGCGTCGCCGAGATCCTCCGAGCCCCGTTGCGACGACGGTGACCCACACCTGGCCGGTGAGCCGCGGATCCACGGTCGCGCCGAAGATGATGTTCGTCTCGTCCGTCGCCGTCTGGCGAACCACCTCGGCGGCATCGTTGACTTCGACGAGGGAGAGATCGTCACCACCGGCGATCGAGAGCAGGATGCCACGCGCGCTGACGATCTCGGCGTCGATGAGCGGCGAGCCGAGGGCGCGCTCCGCTGCCTCGCGGGCGCGGTTCGGCCCAGTCGAGTAGCCGATGCCCATCAGCGCCGATCCCGCGTCCTGCATGACCGTGCGCACATCGGCGAAGTCGAGGTTGATGAGCCCGGGCGTCGTGATCAGGTCGCAAATGCCCTGGACGCCTTGGCGCAGGACGTCGTCGGCAATCTTGAACGCGTCAACCATGGAGGTCGAGCGGTCGAGCACCTCCAGCAGGCGGTCGTTCGGAATGACGATGACCGTGTCGCACGCCGCCCTCAATTCCTCCACCCCCTGCTCGGCCGCCGCTCGCCGCCGCGTTCCCTCGAAGCGGAACGGTGTCGTGACGATGCCGACCGTCAGCGCGCCGAGCTCGCGCGCGATACGGGCGACCACCGGCGCGGCACCGGTTCCCGTGCCACCTCCTTCGCCCGCGGTCACGAAGACCATGTCGGAGCCGCGCAGAGCGGCTTTCAGCTGGTCGACGGCCTCCTCGGCCGACTCCCTACCGACAATGGGATCAGCGCCCGATCCCAGTCCCTGAGTGACGCCCGCTCCGATGGAGATCTTGGTCGGTGCATCGGAGACTGCGAGCGCCTGGAGATCGGTGTTCACAGCGACGAAATCCACCTGCGCGATACCGGCATCCATCATCCGGTGGATCGCGTTCAGGCCCGCGCCGCCCACTCCGACGACGCGTATGGCGGCAATGTACGCCGCGCCCTTCGGCGGAGGTACGCGATGGAGACGTGGCCCAGGTTCGAGCATCGTCTGGAAGTAGCGCGCGGCCGCCCTGGATGCTGCCGCCTCCGACGGGACCTCCTCCTGCGCGAGCACCGGCGCGGTGGAGACGGGCGGTTCGCCCGCTGACTTCTCGGCAAAGTCGTGGACGTGCTCGACCGTCTTCTCGAGCGCGACCTGAGCGAGGCGGTCAGGCTCGAGCCCCTGCGTCGGCGCCGATTCGCCCTCACCGGGTGCGTCCTGGGCACGCTGCGCAGCCTCGGTCTTTCGGAACAGCTCGGCGAGCGGTCCCTCACGCATCGTCGCGCGCTTGCGCGCCATCGAGCACCTCCTTTGCAAGATCGCGGTACGCCTGCGCCGCCGGCCCTGTGGGGTCGTAGCGGAGCACGGAGCTGCCCTTCACGGGCGCCTCGGCGTAGCGGACGGTCTTGCGAATGCGAGTGTTATAGACGAGGTCGCCGAAGTGCTCTTCCAGGATCTCGATCGCCTCGCGCGCGTGCAGCGTTCGGCCGTCGAACATCGTAGGCACGATCCCCTGGACGTGAACTCTGGGATTGAGGTTCTCGCGCACCATGGAGAGCGTGTTCTCGAGCTGTACGAGGCCGCGCAACGAGAGGTACTCGCACTGCACGGGCACGATGACGCCGTCGGCCGCGACGAAGGCGTTGATCGTCAGCAGGCCGAGCGACGGAGGCGTGTCGATGAGGATGTAGTCGTAGCGGTCGCGCACCTCGACAAGCGCTTTCTCGAGCGCACGCTCGCGTCCGATCAACGCCGAGAGCGAGAGCTCGGCGCCCGCAAGATCGATCGAAGCGACAGCAATATCGACCTCGACCGTGTGAATCACGTCGGAGATCGGAACTCGATGGACGAGCACGTCGAACATCGACCGCTCGATGGCGTCCGGGTTCATCCCCTGGCTCATCGTGAGGTTGCCCTGCGGGTCGAGGTCGATGACGAGAACGCGCTTCCCGGTCTCGCGAATGGCGACGCCCAGGTTGAGCGTCGTCGTCGTCTTCGCGACACCGCCCTTCTGGTTCGCAAACACGATGACGTTCGCCATCACAACGCCCTCGTCGCGCGGAACAGGATCGGGCCCAGGGCCCGGAACCGCGTGGAGACGAGGGGACGGGTCCTCGACGTCGGCCGCGGGTGGGTCGGCAGCGATTTCGGGTCGCGACTGGGACCGCGACAGGAGCCGTGACAGGGCCATGACCGCTTCACCTTCCCGTCTCCGAGCGAAACTCCTTCAACTCCTTGCACGGTAGCCGCAGCCAGGGGATCTCAATCCTCCCCGTCCCAGTAGTCGAGCGACTCACCCAGCCGCGTGATCAGGCCCAGGCCGATGAAGTAGACCTTGCCCGAGCGCGGGTAGAAGCAGATGTCGCTCGGGTCGCGCGTTCCGTACATGAGAAGCGTCATCCCGTGCTCTCCCGCTCGGAACGCATGAGCGACGCCCGTGCCAGGCGGCCGCGCCACGACGGAGCCGGCGCGCACCGGATGTTCGGTTACGCCTTCCTCTTCCCAAAGGAGCAGGTGCCCGTCTCCGTCGAGCACGACGAAGATCTCCTCTTCCGCCGAATGGCAGTGCGGCGGCGCGTTCAGCTTGCCGGGCAGGACCTCCGCATGTCGTAGCCCCGTCCGAACGGAGCCCGCCGAGCGTGCGGGGTAGCGAACCCGTCGTCCGACGGTCGCGCCGTCGCGCTCCACGGGCTCGAGGTCGCCGACGTTGACGATGTTCGGAGGCCGAGGTGAGAGCTCGGCCACCTCGGGAGGTCCGGCTGCAGCCTCACGCGTCCAGGGATGATCGTCCTCGGCACCGACCGGCGCCCAGGTGTTCCCGAGCCAGGCGACTCCCGCACGCGGCAGCCATGTGACACCACCCGCGTACACCCGCTGCCCGAACGCGAGCACGTCGATCCCGTCGTCACCCGCCTGGAGCGTGTGCGCGTTCTCGAGCGGAAGGTGGACGAGGCAGTCGCCCGCACGAACCTCGTATGCGAGCGTGTCGTCGCCGTCGGACTGCACGGAGACGCCCGAGCCCGCGAGGACGTAGAAGATCTCCTCCTCTGCGCCTTCGAGATGGAGGGGCGTCGACCACATTCCTGGATCGACCTGGATCCGCTTCACCCCCACCAGCACCGACGAGCGTCCCGTCAGGCTTTGCCAGGTACCCGCGATGTGGCCGCGCTCGCCGCGCCAGCTCCGCACGTCGTCCCAGTGCGAGGTCACAGGGCGATCATGTCATCTGCCAACGCCGAGCGTAGTTCGTCGACCGCGCGTTCTCCCGCATCACCTCCTTCCACCCGTGACCAGGCGGTGGCCTCCTCGACCAGGGCTCTGAGCTCCGCGACGATCTCGACCGATGTCGCCCCCGTCCGGTCGAGCAGCTCGATCCGCTCGAGCCGCTCGAGCACCGCACGCGACTCTTCCATCGAGCCACCGTAGCCCTGACGGGCTCGCGGATGGGTAACGCCTTCGAGCCTAGTCCGTGTCAGACAGCGGTGCGCAATGCAGCGCGCCGTGGCAGACCGAGCAGCTGTCGATCGAGGTCGTATACGAGCTCGGCGCGGTCGCGGGAGCGCAGCACGGAGACGAGTGCTCTCCGAGTGGCGTCGAGCAGCGCTGCCCCTCCCTGCTCCCCGCCCGCGAAGGCGACGAGCCGACCGTAGAGCTCCTCACGCACACCGCTCTCCTCGGCGAGGAGAACGGAGCAGCGAAGCGGCCACGTCTCGCCGAACAGGGCGGAGAGTGCCGCCCGCAGCTGCTCGCCGCGGAAGGGCTCGTTCTGAAAGAGCGACAGCTCCCACCGGTCGAGCGCCTCGGCCAGCTCGGGATCGCCGTCGGCGTCGCCGAGCGCCGCGAGCACCTCGATGGCGATCGGTGTCCGGAAGGCGTCGAGCCGGGACGATTCGCCGGGCGGCTGGGTGGCGGCAATCGGGAGCACCGGCTGGATGCCGAACGGTCGCCCGTCGAGCGTCTCGAAGAGGACAGGGCCTGCTGCGAGCGCGGCGGAGGTCGTCAGGCGCAGCGCGCTCACAGCGTCGGCGATCTCGGCGCCGGCGTCGCGCGGCGCTTCCGCGGCGTCCAGGTCCTGGCGGAACTCGAGCACGCAGCACCGATCCGGCTCCCGACCGAAGCTCTTGGGAAGGAGGCCTCTGGACTCCGGCCAGTGCGTCGAGAGCTCACCCGAGACGAAGGGCCGCACGATGACGCCCGGCGCGAGCTCGGCCGACTTCGAGAGCGAGATGCCCGCGAGCGGCGCGATCGCGATATACCGACGGTGGTCTCCGTAGAGCGAGGACTCGAGCAGCGCATACGCGCGTTCGAACGACTTGTCGTCCCAGTCGAACCCACCGCAGGCTTCGGCCGTCGAGATGAGGAGACCGAGGAGCACGGTGCGGAAGAGCGCCTCGTCCTCGGAGGCTCGAGGGCCCGCGTGCGCATGCGCGAAGATCGATGCGGCAGGCTCACGCCGAAGCTCCTCCACGGCGAGTCGGACATCCTCGCGGGCTCGCAACATCGGCTCACGCTGCTCGATGAACGCACGGACGAGCGGGCGCAGCTCGTACAACGCGGGCCCGCCTCGCTGAACGTGCTCCTCGAACGCGAACGGGAGATCGCCGCCTTCCTCGAGCTCACGCCCGAGCACCACGAACGATCCGAGGACGAATCCGCGAAGCAGCGGGTAGAGGTGAGGCGCGCGCACGGGCACGACTCCCGGTTACGCGCCCGGCGCCCCCTCTCCTGCGTCGGATCGTGGATGAGCTCGCTAACGATCCGTGTGACAGCCGCGCGCTAACTTGAATGCCCGTGGACGACCTCACCCGCGTCGCGATCGTGGAGAACGAACCGGCTGCCGAGCTGG
>Ga0326597_10012458_pt1 | contig 11211 bp, 10 predicted proteins | sample RVTome_12_FD_203789 | JGI IMG/M metagenome (GOLD analysis project Ga0326597, IMG submission 203789) | Soil microbial communities from uranium-contaminated site in the Upper Colorado River Basin, Wyoming, United States - RVT100D185 | ecosystem: Environmental > Terrestrial > Soil > Contaminated >... | reverse complement strand
ATCGCTCTTCGGATGCGACGGGTACAAAGTGAGGAACTCCCGGTATGCGCCCACGGCCAGAAGGTCGTTGGTGGAGCCGCCCTCCTTGACGTACGTCTCACCGACCGCGAGCCGCGCCGGAGCACTGTGCTGGCTCTGCGGGAAGCCGTCGATGATCCGGCGGAAGAGCTGGCGCGCGCTGATCCAGTCCTTCCGCTCCAGGGCCTTCTGGCCGGCGTCCCAGATGGTCTGGTCCGAGTTGCTGGTCAGGGTGGCGATGTCCGGCTGGCTGGTCGCGCACGCCGCCAGCGCGACCACGAGCGCCGCCGCGCACCAGGGTCGCTTCACGCCTGCCCCCGGATCCATTCCCATTCGCGGGCCAGTCCCTCGTCGAGCGTGACCGTCGAGCGGAAGCCGAGATCCCGTCCCGCGGCGGACGTGTCGGCAAATGTGTCCCTCATGTCGCCTTTCTGGGCGCCTTCCCGGATCACTTCCAGGCGGCATCCGGTCACCCTCTCGATGCGGCCGATCACGTCCGACAGCGCCACGCGTTCTCCCCCTCCGACGTTGTAGACGCCGCCCGGCCGCCCGGAGTTGCCCGCGGCGCGGGTGGCGGCCACGATGTCGTCGATGTAGGTGAAGTCCCGGGTCTGGCGCCCGTCGCCGAAGAGCCGGATGGGCGAGCCGTCGCGGGCCGCCCTGAAGAATCGGTGGAAGGCCATGTCCGGCCGCTGCCGCGGTCCGTACACCGTGAAGTACCGCAGGCTCACCACCGGCACGCCCATGTTGGAGTGGTAGAGGTTCGCGAGGTGCTCGGCCGCGAGCTTCGTGACCCCGTAGGGCGACACCGGCCGGCAGGCCGTCTGCTCCTGGAGGGGGAGCGAGGCCGCGTCGCCGTACACCGACGACGAGGAGGTGTATACCAGCCGCGGCACGCGCGCGGCGACGCATGCCTCCAGGAGACGCTGCGTGGCGAGGACGTTGTTGTCGGTGTACACCGCGAAGTCGCGGCCCCAGGACGCCCGCACGCCGGCCTGCGCGGCGAGATGGAACACCTGCGACGCTCCGTCCAGCACCCGGGCCAGGTCCATGTCCTGCACGCTTCCTTCGACGAGGCGGAAGGACCGATGGCCGCGCGCCTGGGCCAGGTTTCGCTCCTTCACCTCACGCGGGTAGTAATCGACGAAGGCGTCCACCCCCACCACCTCGAGGCCGTCGGCCAGCAGCGATTCGGTGAGATGGGAGCCGATGAACCCCGCGGCGCCGGTGACCACCGCCTTCACATGAGCCTCGACCGGACGTGGGCGGGCAGGCGGCGCGGGCGGCCCTGCGCATCCACGGCGGCGTGCTCGGTGCGCCCGGTGGCGAGCGGCCCGCCGGTCCCGTCGCGGTGGATCTCGTAGAGGAAGGCGATGCGCGCGCCGGTCAGGGACGCGACCTCCGTGCGCACCTCGATCACGTCGTCGTAGTAGGCCGGGCGCAGGAAGCGGGCTTCCGCTCCGATGACGGGGAAGTGGACGCCGCGTTGCTCGAGGTCGCGGTAGGTGAGGCCGTGCGCCCGCAGCAGCTCCGTGCGGCCCACCTCGAACCAGGCGAAGTACTCGGCGTGGTGGGCGATTCCCATCTGGTCGGTCTCGGCGTAGCGCACGCGGATGGTCGTCCGCGCCGCCGGAGTGGATCCGGCGTCGCTCATTTTTCGGTGTCGCTGCGCTCCGCCGGGGCGCGTTCCGCCTGTCCGCGGCGCGGGGGTCAACGCGCCGCCTCCAGCAGCTTGCGCGCATCCCGCTCGGCATCCCCGGCCCCAAAGACCGCCTGGCCCGCGACCAGGATCTCGGCGCCGGCCTCGGCCAGCGCGCGGACATTGGTCAGGTCCACGCCGCCGTCCACCTCGATGCGCGCGCGGAAGCCGCGGTCCGCGATCTGCGCGCGCAGGCGCCGCACCTTGTCGAGGCTGCCGGGCAGGAACTTCTGGCCGCCGAACCCCGGGTTCACCGACATCACCAGCACGTAGTCCAGGTCGGGCAGGATCTCCTCGAGCGCCAGAAGCGGCGTCGCCGGGTTGATGGCCACGCCGGCCCGGACTCCGCGCCCCTTCAAGTGGGCCACGGATCGCTGGAGGTGGGGGAGCGCCTCCGCGTGCAGGCTGATCCAGGTCGCGCCGGCGTCGACGAAGGCGTCGAGCCAGCGGTCGGCGTTCTCGATCATCAGGTGCACGTCCAGGGGGAGCGCGGTGGCGCGCCGGATCGACTTCACCACCGGCGGGCCCAGGGTGATGTTGGGGACGAAATGCCCGTCCATGACGTCGACGTGGATCGCGCCCGCGCCGCCGCGCTCGGCGGCGGCGATGTCCTCGCCCAGGCGCGCGAAGTCCGCGGACAGGATCGAAGGGGCCAGGATCATTGCGCGGCCCTGCTGACTTCCAGCGCCACCGCGGCGCGTGGCGTCACCCGGTATCCCGACATCGGCGTCTGGCGCAGGACGACGCCCGGCTCCACCCCGAGGTAGGGCTTGTAGTTCACGTCGGTGACGTTCAGCCCGGCCTCCCGCAGCCAGACCAGGACGGCGTCGGCGCGGCGGCCGATGAGATCGGGCATGACGAAATCGCGATTCCCGGGCCCGCGGCTGACCAGCAACGATGCGCCTTCCTCGGCAAGCCGGTCGGTGTCCCCGGCCGGCGGCCGCTGCAGGAGGATCGTCCCTTCCTCGGCGGCGTTGCTGACCTCCAGGATGCGGCCCACGTTCACCCCCGCCTGCTCGAGGGTCAAGCGCCCCGAGCGCAGGCTCTCACCTTCCACCGCCGGCACCGACAGACGCCGCGGCCCCAGGCTCACCCAGACCCGCACGCTGCGCTGGGTCTTGAGGAGCGAGCCCGCCGGCGGGTCCTGCTCCACGATGAGGTCCGCCGCCATCCGCGGGTCGTTGCGCTTGCCCTCGACCCTCAGCAGCAGTTTGTGCCGGGACGCGACCGTTCCCGCATCCGGCACCCTCCGGCCGAGGAGCGAAGGGACGGAGACCTCCTGGGCTTTCAGCACCACCCTCATCGTGGTGAGCGCGCTCAGTCCGGCGGTGATGGCCAGCGCCATCGCGAGGAGCCCGTACTTCAGGAGGAGGATGGCGAAGCGCCTGATGGCCAAGACCTTCTCCCCGCGTTGCCCCCGGGCGCTGCGACCGGAAAGCGTACCATGAACCCTCGGGCCGGGACCGCGCGGCGGGGTGCTCACGCGCGCCTCACCAGCCGCGCGGCGAAGAACCCGTCGCCGCCGTCGCGCTCCGGGAGCGTCCGCGCGAACGGGCCGGAGGCGAACGCGGCCGCCCAATCGGGGAGCGCGGCGGTGACGAACGCAGGCGACGCATCCAGGAACGGCGCGACCACGCCTTCATTCTCTTCCGGCTCGAGGCTGCACGTCGCGTACAACAGCGTTCCCTTCGGCGCGACCAGTCCGGCGACCGCGTCGAGCATCTCGCGCTGGCGCTCGGCGTGGCGGGCGAGGTCTCCCGGACGGGCCCGCCAGCGGATGTCCGGGTTGCGGCCGATGGTGCCGAGCCCGCTGCAGGGCGCGTCGAGGAGGACGGAATCGAACGCTTGCGCGAACGGCGGCCGCCGCGCGTCGGCGGCCAGCACGTGCACGGTGGCGGCGCCCCAGCGGCGGGCCAGGGTCGCCAGCGTGCGGACCCGCGGACGCGATATGTCGGCGGCGATGACGCAGGTCCGGGCGCCGCCGAGATCCGCCAGCAGCGTGGACTTTCCGCCCGGCGCCGCGCAAGCGTCGAGGACCCGTCCGTCGCGGGCGGCGAGGTGGGCGATCATCTGCGATCCCTGGTCCTGCACGTAGACGGCGCCCGCCGCGAGGAGCGCCGTGGGCGCGTCCCCCGTGGCCCGCCACGCGCCGGGCACGCGCAGCGGCTCGAGGGTGATCCCGGCCTCCGCGACGCGCGCGGCCGCGTCGGCCATCCGTGGATTGAGGCGGACCACCGTGGGCGGCACGCCCTCGAAGGCGCGCGCCCGGGCGACCGCCTCCGCGGCGCCGAGCCGGGCCAGCCAGCGCTCGGCCAGCCAGTCTGGCAGCGAGCCGATCGTCGTCAGCCATTGCCGCGGATCCTGGACGGGGTCGGGCTCCGGCGGGGCGCCTTCGCGGGCCAGCCTGCGCAGGACCGCGTTCACGAATCCCGCCGCCCGCGGCGCTTCCGCCCGAGCGAGGTCCACCGACTCCGACACCGCGGCGCGGTCCGGCACGCGCAGGCGCAGCACCTGGTAGGCGCCCAGCCGCAGCGCCGTGCGCGTCGGGCCGTCCAGCTCCGCGAGGGGGCGATCGGAGGCGCGCGCCAGCGCGGCGTCCAGCCGCCCGCGGCTGCGCAGTGTCCCGAACACGAGCTCGTGGAGGAACGCGCGCTCGCGGCGGTCGAGGGCCCCAACGCCGTGGCCGGCCATGCGCTCGGCAAGGAGCGCCCCGCCGCGCTCGTTCTCGGAGAGGATGCGGAAGGCCAGGAGGCGGGCCGGGCTGGGCATCAGCGCGCTCAGCCGAACCGAGCGCCCGGCGTAAGGCGCGCGCCGGCGGCGAACGCAGCGGCGGGCATCGCGCGGCGGTTTGCCGGCTGCGCCTCGATCACGCGCAGCAGCGTCTGGCTGCCGCAGGCGACGACGATGCCGTCGTCGATGGCGATCACGGTGCCCGGCGCGCCCGCGCCGCCGCCCGCTCGAGGTCGCCCGGTCACGAGCGCCGCGCGCAGGATCTTCACGTCGCGCCCCGCGAACGCCGTGACCGTCCCGGGCCAGGGCGCAAGGCCGCGCACCCGCCGCCAGATCACCTCCGCCGGCGCGCTCCAATCGATCCGGCCGTCCTCCTTGCGCAGCATCGGCGCCTGCGTCGCCGCGGCATGGTCCTGGGGCGCGGGCGACACCGTCCCCGATGCCAGCCCTTCGATCGTCTCGACGAGCAGCACGCCACCCAGGCGGGCGAGCCGCGCTTCCAACTCCGGCGTCGTCTCTTCCGCGCCGATCGGCGTCGGGCGGGACAGGAGGATGGGGCCGGTGTCGAGGCCCTCGTCGATCAACATGGTCGTCACGCCCGTCTCCGTCTCGCCGTTCACGATCGCCCAGTGGATCGGCGCCGCCCCCCGGTAGCGGGGCAGGAGCGAGGAGTGCACGTTGATCGTGCCCCGCGGCGCCAGGTCGATCACCGATCGCGGCAGGATCTGACCGTAGGCGACCACGACCTGCAGCTCCGGGGCGAGAGCCCGCAGCTCCTCCCGTGCCGCGGGCGCGCGGATGCGCGGCGGCTGCAGCACGCGCAGGCCGAGCGCCTGCGCCGCCGGCTTCACCGGGGGCGGCTGCACGGACCGCCCGCGCCCCTTCTCGCGGTCCGGCTGGGTGACCACGGCCACGATCTCGTGCCCGGCGTCGGCGAGGGCCTGCAGGGACGGGATGGCAAAGGCCCCGCTGCCCAGGAAGACGATCCGCATCAGTGTCTCGAAACCGAAGTCTCGTTACATTCGAGCGCCGATGCATCCCGGCTCGCTTCGTTGCTCCTCCCTTGCGTACGGCAAGAGTACGCGGCGGTCGTCGCGCCTCGCGATCCGGGCGCCTCGGCGCTCTCGGTGTCAACGCGACTTCGGTTCCGAAACACTGTCTACTCTTCCCAGTCGCCGGCGCGCGCCTTCTTGCGCAGCTTCCGCTTCAGGAGGTCGCGCTTCAACGGGGTCAGCCGGTCCACGAACAGCAGGCCGTCGAGGTGGTCGATCTCGTGGCAGAAGGCGCGCGCCAGCAGTTCCGTCCCGGTGTACACGCGCTCCTTGCCGTCGGGATCGAGGCCCTTGACCACGACGCGGGCGGGGCGCAGCGGCGAGGCGGCGTATCCCGGCACCGACAGGCAGCCTTCCTCCGCGCGCTGCTCGCCTTCCCGCTCCACGAACTCGGGGTTCACGAGCTTGATGAGCTGCTTGTCGTCCTCGCCGACCGAGAGGTCCACGACGATGACGCGCAGCGGGACGCCGATCTGCGGCGCGGCCAGCCCGATGCCGGGCGCCGCGTACATGGTCGCCACCATGTCGTCGAAGAGCTGCCGGACACCGGCGTCGATGTCGGTGACCGGGGCCGACGGTGCGTGCAGCACCGGATCGCCGAATTTCAGGATGGGACGGACAGGCATCGGATTCAATGGTATGCGAGCCGTCAGGAACGGCGGGCGAGGAACGCCGTCCACCGGGCCCGGGTGGCCTCCAGGTGGTCCAGCAACTCGGTGAGCGAATCGCCGCCGAACTTCTCCAGCACGGCGTCGGCGAGCACCCAGGCCACCATCGCTTCTCCGACCACACCCGCGGCCGGCACCACGCAGGTGTCGCTGCGCTCCACGGAGGCCGCCCGGGGTTCCTTCGTGCGGAGGTCGACGGACCGCAGGGGCATCACCAGCGTGGGGATCGGCTTCACGACCGCCTGCACGCGCAGTTCTTCGCCGTTGGTCACGCCACCCTCCAGGCCCCCGGCGCGGTTGCTGCCGCGATGGAGCCCCGCCGCGTCGTCGAACAGGATCTCGTCATGGAAGGCGGCGCCGGGCGTGGACGCGGCGGCGAACCCGGCGCCGATGGCCACCGCCTTCACGGCCTGGATCGACATCAGGGCCTGGGCGAGGCGACCGTCGAGGCGGCGATCCCACTGCGAGAACGATCCCAGGCCCGGGGGGGCGCCGTGCGCCACGACCTCGAAGGCGCCGCCGACGGTGTTGCCCGCCTTCTTCGCGGCGTCGATCGCGCGCATCATCGCGGCCGCCGCATCCGCGTCGGCGCAGCGCACCCCGTTTTGCTCGACCGACTCCAGGGCGTCCCACGCGATGGGTGATTTGGCCGGGACCGCGGCCTCACCGATGCGCACGACGTGACTGCGGACAAGGGCGCCCACCTGGGCCAGAAGGGCCTTGCCCAGAGCGCCGGCCGCGACCCGCGACGTCGTCTCGCGCGCGCTGGCCCGCTCGAGCACGTCGCGCAGGTCGTCGGTCAGGTACTTGAGCGCGCCGGCGAGGTCGGCATGGCCGGGCCTCGGATAGCGGAGCGCGCGACGCGCCTTTGCCTCCGGCGGCTGCGGGTCGGGCGACATCACGTCCCGCCAGTTCTCGTGGTCGCGGTTGTGGATCACGAGGGAGACGGGGCTGCCCAGCGTGACGCCGTGGCGGACGCCGGAAAGCACCTCGACGGAGTCGGACTCGATCTGCATCCGGCCGCCGCGGCCGTATCCGCCCTGGCGGCGGCGGAGGTCGGCGTCGATGGCGGCGCGGTCGATGGGAATGCCGGCGGGCAGGCCGTCCACCACGACGGTCAGCGCGGGGCCGTGGGATTCGCCGGCATTCAGGAAGCGCAGCATCGGAAGGCCGGGAGTGTAGCAGTATGCTCGGCCGCGATGGTCTTCGCGGTGCTCGCCTTCGTCACCGTCCTCTTCCACCTCGCCTTCATCCTGTTCGTGATCTTCGGGGGCTTCCTCGTGGCCCGCCGCCCGCGGCTCGCGCCGGTCCATCTTGCCTGCGCGGTCTGGGGCGCGTACGTCGCCCTCGCGAACCGGATCTGTCCGCTCACGCCCCTCGAGAACTGGTTCCGGCAGAGAGGCGGAGGGTCGGGATACGCCGGGGACTTCCTCGAGCACTACCTGCTGGCAATCATCTATCCGACCGGGCTCACGGCGAGCTCGCAACGAGCCCTCGGGGTGGCCGTGATCGTCCTGAACGCGGGCGTGTACGCCTGGATCTTGCGGACGAGGCGCGGCCGGACTTCTCCCTCGACTGTGACACCTCCAGAACCGTGACAGCCGGCCGGCCGTGCCCCCGGCGGCACGCATATCGTCCGCCCCTCGCGGTCACCACTCACAAACAATCCACCAGGAGGAACCATGCAGGACCCCGGGGCCAACTCGTCAGCCGGTCTGGGTCGCAGGGGAGACGCGCATTGGGCGCGGGCGCGAGGTTCGCTCGCCCTCGGCCGGCATGCCGAGGCGCTCGAGGCCGTGCGGCGCGCGCGCCGTTATCGCTCGGCCGTGGAAGGGCCGCTGCTCGCCCTCGCCGAGGGCGACGCGCTCCTGGGGCTGCAGCGGTATCGGGAGGTGGTCGGCGTGGCCACACGCGCGTTGGGCCGCGGCGCGCTGGAGCCCGACCTGTCGGCGCGGCTCCGAGTCCTGCGCGGCCACGGACTGTGGCTCACCGGCCGGGTGGCCAGCGGGGGCGGAGAGGTGCGACGCGCCGCCGCCGAGGCGCGCGCGCCCCTGACCCGCGGGCGGGTGCACGAGGCCCTCGCGCTTTTTGCCTGGAAGGGACAGGAGCTCGAGAAGGCCGCGGACCATCTGCGCCACGCGCACGCGGCCTATGCCGATGGAGGACCGCCGGCCGCGCTCGTCCGCGTTCTGGCCAAGGAGGCGGGAGTGCTGCGCGACTGCGGGCGCATGGACGAGGCCCTGGTCGTCCAGGACCGGCGGCTTCAGGCGGCGAGCGCCGCGGGGCGCGCCGACCTGGTGGCGGAGGCGCGGGCCGACCGCGCCTCCCTGTTCACCGCGCTGGGGCGATGGGCCGAGGCCGAACAGGAGCTGGACGTGGCGGGCGAGCTGCTCGGCCGCATCGGCGACGGGCGCGATGCGGCGACCGCGGGGCTGGTCCGGGTGGTTGTCGACCTCGCGCGCGGAGACCTGCCCCGCGCGCGTGCGACCCTCGACCGGGCGCGGGAATGGATGGCGGAGCGCGGCAATGTGCGCGGTCTCGCCGAGACGCTGCTCCTGACTTCGGATCTGCACCTCTCGGCGCGCCAGCCCGGCGATGCCGACCGGACCGCGCTCGAGAGCCTCGACCTCTACCGCGTGGTGCGGGACGCGGAAGGCCAATGCCGCAGCCGGATCCGCCGCGCGCACGCGTTGATCGATCTGGGCCGGGTGGCGGATGCGGCGACCGAGGCGCGGCGCGCGCTCGCCAAGGCCTCTCCGTCCCGCCCCGACCTGGCCGCCCTCGCGCATCTCGCGCTCGGCCGGGCGCTCCTGCGCGCCGACCGATCGGCGGCGGGCCCGTCGTTCGAGCGGGCCTCGCGGCTCGTCGCCTCCCGTCCCGCGTTCGCGAGCGCCGCCGCGCTGGGACGCGCTCTTGCACAGGGGCACGGCCGCGACGATGCCGAGGTGCGGGCCGCCCTCTCCGGGCTCGAAGCGTGGGGCGACCGCCGCGTGCTCTCGTATTGCCTCGGAGATCTGGCCGAGCTCGCGCCGCGTCCGTCCCCATCGTACGCGCCCTCCGCGATCCCCTCCGGGCCCGGCCTCGTCCTCACCGATGCGGCGGCGGCGCTTCTCACCGAAGGACCGTGGGCGGAACGCTGGGCCGCCGCGATGCTCGCGTTGCGGCCGGCGCTCCCGTGGTGGCGCGCGGCGCTGGTCGCGGACGCCGGCTGGGAGCTGCGCGGCGACCTCGACCGCCCGGTTGCGCTGCCGCCACGGGACCTCGCCCGCGACCTGGCCGCCGCCGGGGCCTCGGGGTTGACGCGGCTCGACACCGGGGAATGGGCCGCGCACCCGACTCGGGTCCTCCACGACGTCTCCGTCGCGATCGTCGCGCCGGCCTGGCTGGGAGCGGCGTTGTACGTGGACGTGCGCGGCGGCGAGGCGCTCTCCCGGGAGGCGCCCGTATTGATCCGCGATGTCGCCCGGCTCCTCGCCTGCCGCCCGCCGGAGCCGGCGCCGGTCGCGGATACGCGGCTCGCCTTCCCGGGGATCGTCGGCGCCTGCCCGCCGCTGCGGGACCTGCTCACGACCATGGCGCGCGTGGCGCCCTCCGACCTCACCGTCCACATCTCCGGTGAGACCGGGACCGGCAAGGAGGCGCTGGCCAAGGCGCTGCACGCCCGATCGAGCCGCGCCCGCGGTCCGTTCGTCGCCGTGAACGCGTCTTCACTTGGCGACGATCTCTTCGAGACCGAGATGTTCGGGCACGGCCGGGGCGCGTTCACCGGCGCGATCGGCGAGAGGGATGGCTACGTCGCGGCCGCCGACGGGGGGACATTGTTCCTCGACGAGGTGGCCGACCTGTCGCCGCGCGCCCAGGCCCGGCTCCTGCGGTTCCTCGAAGAGCGCGAGTACCGCCGGGTGGGGGAGACACGCGTCCGTCGGGCGAACATCCGCCTGGTGAGCGCGGCGAACGTCTCGCTCGGCTGCCGCTTGCGGCCCGACCTCGTCTTCCGGCTGGAGGAGATCGTCCTCACCCTGCCGCCGCTCCGCGAGCGGGGTGCGGACCTTTGGCTGCTGGTCCGCCATTTCCTCGCCGACGCCGCGCAGGCCGCCGGCGCGGCCGTGCCCACGCTCGGTTCGGAGGCCCGGCGGGCGCTGGCCGCGCACCCGTGGCCGGGCAACGTCCGCGAGCTGCGCGGCGAGATCCGGCGGGCCGTGGTGCTGGCCGGAGGCTCGGCCATCCAGCGCGAGCATCTCAGCGAGGCGCTCCGCGCCGTCGCCCCGGCGCGCGCGCGGTCGCTGCGCGGCGCCATCGCGTCCTTCGAGCGCGAATACGTCACCCGGGAGCTCGCGCGCTACGCAGGGCACCGCCTCCGGACCGCGGCCGCGCTGGGAATCACGCGCCAGGCGCTGGCGGCGAAGATGGCGCGGCTCGGCTTATGACTCGGGAAGGGCGGGAATGCCTTCGGTCACCAGCTCGTCGTGCAGGCGGCGAACGGCGCCGGGTACGGCGGCTTCCTCCACCAGGAAGCTGATGCGGAAGCTCGAGGTCGACGTCGCCAGCACGGCGATGCCGTCGTCGAGCAGCACGCCCAGCGCGCGGCGAAGATTCGTGAAGGTGCTGTTGATGCCGGCCCCGATGCAGGACACCGCGCCGATGCCCTCGCGGAACTGGACACGGTCGCCGAGCTCTTCGGTCAGCTCGCGCCGCAGCGCCGCGTATTCGTGCAGGTTCTCGAGGTCGAGCACCAGCGAGCTGGTCCCGCCGATCCGGGGCCACTCCTGGAAGAGGAGCTGCTTGCCGCCCACCTGCCGTCGCTCCAGCCGGTCGAGCAGCGCGACCACGGTCGAAAGCGGGCCCGCGGTGGTGGTCACGATGACGAGGCCGGTTTCGCTGGCCACCCCCACCACCCGCCCCGGCGCCCTCGGCGGCTGCTTGCGGATGACCGTCTCGTCCCCGCCGCGCGTGGCGCGCGCGTAGATGGCGATCCCGCGATCCTTCGCGAACTCGACCGCCTGCGCGTTCAGGACCTTGGCCCCGGACTCGGCAAGCTCCTGCA
>Ga0326597_10012457_pt1 | contig 11212 bp, 10 predicted proteins | sample RVTome_12_FD_203789 | JGI IMG/M metagenome (GOLD analysis project Ga0326597, IMG submission 203789) | Soil microbial communities from uranium-contaminated site in the Upper Colorado River Basin, Wyoming, United States - RVT100D185 | ecosystem: Environmental > Terrestrial > Soil > Contaminated >... | reverse complement strand
CGCGCATCCCGGCAGTGATCCACGTTCCCTGCTGATGCCGTCGCGCCTGTGCGCAGCCGGACATAACGGAATCGAACGCGCTGTCGAAGCGAATTTCGTAGGCCGTGTTGCGCAGCGTCTTGGCAAGGGAGCGCGAGATTTTGAGTTCCGAGGGAATAAGCACCATGCGCGGATCCGGGCTCCACCACAGGATGGGATCTCCTTCACCGTACCAGGGAAAAATGCCGCGCCGGTAAGCTGCCAGGAGACGCTCCGGGGAGAGATCGGCGCCTGCCGCGAGCAGACCGTTCGGATCGCGCAGCGCTGTCTCCAGCGGCGGAAAGGGCGTTTCAGTTTCAAGCCAGGGAATCATCCGGTGTTACTTCACCCTCAGGTTGACCGCAGCCCGCTGCAACCCGCTGCAATATGCGCCGCACGGCCGGAGGCCGGGAATTCGGTCCCTGCGCGCGCCCCGATCCCGACGGGCGTATCGGCGCCGGCGTTCCGCGCCCGCAATCCGGCGCTCGGAGGGCGCCCGCCGAGGGGGGCCACTTCCGGCGCATGAACAGGTATTCTTGCGTCTGGAATGGGTGCGATTCTCACATGTTCCGCGGCATTTGCACCAGTCACGTCGCAATATCCGGGGCACGCGCGTTCGAAGGCGTCCCGCTTTGGGTACACGGAAACACTTTTTCAGAGGGGAGAAGAATGGATACTTTAAAAACTGGCGCAGACGTGCTGTTCATCCTGATCGGCGCGGTGATGGTGCTGGCCATGCACTCGGGCTTCGCATTTCTGGAATTGGGGACTGTGCGCTCCAAGAACCAGGTCAACGCGCTGGTGAAGATCCTCTCGGATTTTTCCGTGTCCACACTCGCCTATTTTTTCATCGGCTATAGCGTGGCCTACGGCGTGAGTTTCTTCTCCGGCGCGGAAACCCTGGTCGCCAGGAGCGGATTCGAACTGGTGAAGTTCTTTTTTCTGCTCACTTTTGCGGCAGCGGTGCCCGCGATCGTGTCGGGAGGCATCGCCGAGCGCTCGAAGTTCAGTTCCCAGCTTGTGGCCACGTGCCTGATCGTCGCCTTCGTCTACCCGTTCTTCGAGGGCATTGCCTGGAACCAGCAATATGGCGTGCAGGCGTGGATGAAAGCCAGCTTTGGCGCGGAGTTTCATGATTTCGCCGGCTCGGTGGTCGTGCACGCCGTGGGGGGGTGGATCGGTCTGGTGGCGGTGTTGCTGCTGGGTGCGCGCAGCGGTCGCTACGCGAAAGACGGGCGCGTGATGAGTTCCCATCCCCCGTCGTCGATCCCCTTTCTCGCCCTGGGGGCGTGGATACTCTCCGTGGGCTGGTTCGGATTCAACGTGATGTCGGCGCAGACGCTGGACAAGGTGAGCGGGCTGGTGGCGCTCAACTCGCTCATGGCAATGGCGGGCGGGACGCTCGCGGCGCTGGCCGCGGGCCGCAACGACCCGGGCTTCGTCCACAACGGACCGCTGGCGGGCCTGGTTGCGGTGTGTGCCGGATCCGACGTCATGCATCCTCTCGGTGCATTGGTCGTCGGCGCAGTGGCTGGAGTCATATTCGTCTACTTGTTCACGCTGGCCCAGAACCGCTGGAGGATTGACGACGTGCTGGGCGTGTGGCCGCTGCACGGGCTGTGCGGCGCCTGGGGCGGGATCGCGGCGGGAATCTTCGGTGCCAAGGCGCTCGGCGGACTCGGCGGCGTCGCCATCGGAGCCCAGTTTGCGGGTACGCTGCTGGGCATCGTCGTGGCGCTCGTGGGGGGCGCGATCGTCTACGGCGGGTTGAAGGCCGTGATGGGTCTGAGGCTCAGCGAGGAGGAAGAATACAACGGCGCCGATATCTCGATTCACAAGATATCCGCCACGCCCGAGAAACAGCCGGTGCTTTGACACGCTGCCTGGCCCGGCGATGCCCCGCACGTGACGCGTTTTCGGCGCGGGGTGCATTGGTCGGGCATTGCTCGGGCACTGGTCGGACATTGCAGCGCCGCGTAGCGGCGATCCAATGCCGAAAAGTGGCGCGGACAAAGGTTGCGTTACGGATATGCAGCACTGCCCGGGCGTAGAAACGCCGCGCTGCGACGACTCTACCCCGGCGCGGCCTTGGACGCCAGAATGTCGTCCGCGTGCATGCGATACGTACCGTGCTTGCGATCGGCGTAGTAGTGAGTCAGTGTCGTCAAGACAGTGCGAAAGGCAATGTCTTTCCATGGAATCTGCTCCTCGCGGAACAAGGCCACCTCCAGGCTTTCGCTACCCGGGCCGAAGTCCAGGTCGAGCAACTGCGCGCGGTAGAAGATATGTACCTGATTGACGTGGGGCACCGAGAGCATGGTGAATACGCCTCCCAGCGCGACGCGCGCGTTAGCTTCCTCGATCGTTTCGCGGATCGCGCCCTGCGCGACCGATTCGCCCAGTTCCATGAATCCCCCGGGCAGCGTCCACATTCCCAGACGCGGTTCGATCGCCCGTTTGCATAAGAGGACCTTGTCTTCCCAGATCGGAATCGAGCCGACCACCACGAGTGGATTGCGGTAATGAATCGTCTGGCAGGTGTCGCATACGTGGCGGGGCAGCGTGTCGCCATCGGGGACGCGGACTACGATCCGGGCGCCGCAATTCGAGCAGAAATTCATCGGGAATTCATCGGCAGTGGCAGCGAGAGACGAGGTATCGGGGGAAGCGGCAACGCTCGGCGCGAACTAATGATACCTTAAAGGTCTCTGGCTTCCCTCTCGAATTTGCGTTTCGATCAGTCATGCGCGCCTCCCGGATCCTGGCTTTGCTCGAGCGCGAATTTCTCGCCGCCCCCGAGGGCGTGCATACACCCGTTATGCTCTGGGGGCCGCCGGGCGTGGGCAAGTCGCAACTGGTCGCGCAGACGGCCGCGCGCCACGGCGCTCCCGTGATCGACGTGCGCCTGGCGCAAATGGAACCCACCGATCTGCGCGGGATTCCGTTCCGCGACGGCTCCAGCGTGGCATGGTCCGTGCCCGCAATGCTGCCCGATGCGGGCCGCCACGGAGCACGAGGGATACTGTTTCTCGACGAGATCACCTCCGCACCACCGACCGTTACCGCGGCTGCCTATCAGCTCATTCTTGATCGCAGGCTCGGCGAGTATCGGGTGCCCGAGGGTTGGGCGATCGTCGCCGCGGGCAATCGCCAGGGCGACCGCGGCCTGGCCTACCAGATGCCCTCGCCGTTGGCCAACCGGTTCATCCATTTCGACCTCGATGCGGATCTGGAGGACTGGATTGCATGGGCCCACACGCAGGCGATCGATGCACGGCTGATCGCGTTTCTGCGCTTCCGGCCCGATCTGCTGTTCGATTTCGACGCGGCGCGCGCGAGCCACGCGTTCCCGTCCCCGCGCTCGTGGGAGTTCGCGCACCGGGCGCTGCACAAACATGGCTCCAATCCGGACTTGCTCGCCGCAGCGCTGAAGGGCTGCGTGGGTGCGGGCGCCGCACTCGCCTGCCTGACATTCATCGATCACATCGACGCGCTACCCGATGTGGCCGCGATCGCCGCCGGCCGCGAGGCGCAGGTCCCGGGTCCGATCGACCTGCAATATGCGGTTGCCGCGGCGTTGGTGCGTCATGTCGCACGTCTGGACCTTGCCGAACGATCCGGGGCGCTCGGGCACGTACTGCGCTATGCGCGCCGTCTTGCGCAACGGGAAATAGGGGTCATGCTGGTGGTGGATCTTCAGTCCGTCATCGGCGCGCCGCTTTACGAGCAGCCCGAATTCGCGCACTGGGCCGCGGACGTGGACGGGCTCTTGTCCTATGAGCGCGAGTAACCCGTTCGTTCGGCGCGGCGCGCGGCAAACCGAACCAGCGGCACTTGCGCAGCGGGCTGCGCAACCGGCCGTATGAGCCCGAGTGAACACGAGGTTCGGAGCGGCCCCGGCGAAACTGAAACTGCGGCGCTGGCTCGAGTGCGCGCAGCGCGAACGCGCCTGGTCCTGGAGCGACCGTTTCTGGGCGCGCTGATTCTTTACCTGCCGTTGAATGGCCGCGGCGCTTGCCGGTCGATTGCCACGGACGCGCGCACGCTGTACTTCAATCCAGCGTATGTGCTTGCGCTCAGTTTCTCCGACACGCAGTTCATGCTCGCGCATGAAGCGCTGCACTGCGCGTTGGGACATTTCGCGCGGCGTGGGGCGCGGCTGCGCGCAAGGTGGAACTCGGCATGCGACTTCGCGGTGAACGGCCTGCTGGTCGACGATGGGATGAAGGCGCCTTCCGGTGCGCTGTTGAACTGCGCTTACCGCGGTTTGGCCGCCGAGGAAATCTATCCGTTATTGCCGGATGACGCGGCGCGCACGACTCTCGACGAGCACTGGTTCGGCGCCGGTCAGGGCGGCGGTGACGACCGGCGTTCGATCGACAACCCCGAGTCCGATGCCGCGTTTCCCGAATCGCATCGCGACGGCCTGGACGAGGTGGAGTTGCAACTGCCCAGGGCGGCACAGGCGGCGGCCCTCGCGCAAACCTGGCGCGGGCGCCTTGCCGCAAGCGCGTTCGAGGCGGCGCGCTCAGGAAGGCTTGCCGGGCACTGGGGTTCGGTCGCCGAGGCGGCGATCGAACCGCGCCTGCCGTGGCGCTCGTTGCTGGCGCGCTTCCTGATGCGCCTGGCGCGCGATGATTACAGCTTTGCCCGGCGCAGCCGGCGTGAGGGCGACGCATTGCTGCCGGGTGTGGAAAGCCGCGCGGCGAATCTGGTCGTCGCGGTGGACACGAGCGGCTCGATTGCGCGCCAGACGCTGGACGATTTCCTCGCCGAAGTGGACGCGCTCAAGGGACAGATCCGCGCGAGCATCACGCTCCTGCTGTGCGATTCGGCGCTTGCCCCCGACATGCCGCTGCGCTTCTTTGCGTGGGAGCGCGTCGCGCTCCCGGACGCAGTATCGGGCGGCGGCGGGACGCGCTTTGCGCCCGTGTTCGAATGGGTGGAGAACGAACCCGCAATACCCGACGCGCTGCTGTATTTCACCGACGCCGAGGGCGAGTTCCCGGCGCTCGCGCCGGAATATCCGGTAATGTGGCTGGTGACAGGCAATTCCCCGGTGCCGTTCGGAGAGCGGGTGCAACTCAATTAGGCATGTTTCGACCTTGGGGCGCTGCCAGCGGCAATTTTTCCGGGGCAATGGGAATTCTGACTTCGCCGTGGAGGAACAAGAGCTTCCTCGCGGACTTCCGAGGCGGTTCGACGATGCTGTAATGGCGCCCTGCATCGGAGCCCAACACGCGCTTCGTACCAGTAGGGATATCCATGACTGAACAAGACTCGCGAAGCAGCCATGCCGAATGACGAAATCCTTACAGGGAGTTCGCCCCGCGCTGATATCCTATGGAAGGTCAATCCGAGGAAACTCCATGAAAGCCGTGATACTCGCCGGGGGCATGGGCTCCCGCCTCTCCGAAGAGACCATTGTCCGGCCCAAGCCCATGGTGGAGATCGGCGGCAAGCCGATTCTGTGGCACATCATGAAAATTTATCTCGCGCACGGTATCCAGGACTTCGTCATCTGTCTGGGCTATCGCGGCTACATGATCAAGGAATATTTCGCTAACTATTTCTTGCACATGTCGGATGTCACCTTCGACATGTCAGGTAACAAAATGGAAATCCACCAGGCAAGCGCTGAGCCCTGGCGCGTGACTCTGGTGGATACCGGCGAGACCACGCAGACAGGGGGACGCCTGCGCCGTGTGAGGCGCTATCTCGCGGATGAAGATTTCTGCTTTACCTACGGGGATGGTGTAGGCGACATCGATATTGCGAAACTGGTTGCATTTCATAAATCGGAAGCTCGGCTGGCCACCGTCACGGCGATGCAGCCTCCCGGTCGTTTTGGTGCGCTGCACGTGGAGAGAACGCAGGTCGTCAGTTTCGCCGAGAAACCCCACGGCGACGGCGGCTGGGTCAACGGCGGCTTCTTTGTGCTCTCACCCAATGTGCTGGACTACATCGACAGTGACGAATCGGCGTGGGAAGGCGTCTCCATGGAGCGCCTTTGCTCCGCGGGGCAGGTCTCCGCGTTTTTTCACCATGGGTTCTGGCAGCCAATGGATACGCTGCGCGACAAGAACCACCTCGAGACGCTATGGGCGAGCGGCCGCGCGCCGTGGAAGGTCTGGTAATGATAGCCGAGTCGTTCTGGCGCGACCGCCGGCGCCTGCAGCGAGCACCCGGGGAAGCGCAGGGCTGGTGCCGGGCTTACTGCGCGTGGGTGGACCTGCGCGCGCTGCCGGCCCTGCAAATTTCGGCGTATGCCAACCTGGCAAACCAACGCGGGGCGCACCGATGAAGCGCGATAATCTGGCGGCCGAACTTCGCGCACGGATCCTTGAACTGGTTGCCCAGTACGCGCACGCGGCGCACGTACCGCAGGCCTTCGAGCCCGGGCGCACGCCGATTCCGGTATCGGGCAAGGTGCTCGGCGCGCCGGAACTGAAGAATCTCGTCGATGCCTCACTGGACGCCTGGTTGACGACGGGCCGCTTCAACGACCAGTTCGAGCAGCGGCTTGCCGCCTTTCTGGGCGTCCGGTACGCACTCACCACGAACTCCGGTTCGTCGGCGAACTTGCTGGCGATTTGCGCGCTTACTTCGCCGCAACTCGGCGATCGAGCCCTGAAACCGGGCGACGAGGTCATCACGGTGGCGGCAGGTTTTCCGACGACCGTCAACCCGATGCTACTGTACGGACTGGTGCCGGTGTTCGTGGACGTGAATATCCCGACCTACAATATCGACCCCGGCAAGATAGAAGCCGCGGTCTCCAGCCGCACGCGTGCCATCATGCTTGCCCACACGCTGGGGAATCCCTTCGAGATTGCCGAGGTGACGCGGATCGCGCGCCAGTACAAGCTGTGGCTGGTCGAGGACTGCTGCGACGCGCTCGGGTCGCGCTATGCCGGGCAGATGGTGGGCACGTTTGGAGATATCGGCACGCTCAGCTTCTACCCCGCACACCACATTACCATGGGGGAGGGGGGCGCGGTTTTCACCAGCGACTCCGACCTCAAGCGAATCATCGAGTCCTTCCGCGACTGGGGACGGGACTGTTACTGCGCGCCGGGCAAGGAAAATACCTGCGGAAAGCGTTTCGGCTGGCAATTGGGCGAGCTTCCGTCGGGCTACGACCACAAGTACATATACAGCCATCTTGGCTTCAACCTGAAGATCACCGACATGCAGGCCGCATGTGCGCTGGCGCAAATGGATAGGCTCGAAGGATTCATTGCCGCGCGCAGGCGGAATTTCTCGTTTCTACGCCAGCGCCTGGCCCGGTGCGAGGAGTTCCTGGAGCTACCGATGGCAACCGGGGGCAGCAACCCGTCCTGGTTCGGATTCCCGATCACGCTGCGCGAGGCGGCAGGTGTTGCGCGGGTCGACCTGCTGCGCTACCTCGATCAGTACCGCATCGGCACGCGGTTGCTGTTCGCGGGCAACCTGGTGCGCCAGCCGTATATGGCCGGGCGTACCTGCCGCGTGAGCGGCGACCTCGTCCAGACCGACCGCGTGATGCGCGACACGTTCTGGATCGGGCTGTTTCCCGCGCTCACCGATGAAATGCTGGACTTCGCAGCACAAAAGGTCGAGGAATTCGTCGGCGGCTCCTCCTAGGCATGAGCGGTCGGAACGGTTGCCTTCATGCCGGAATCGAGTGCGGGATCACCACGATGAGCTTGCCCATTGACCGCGCGGATCTGGAGCACGTGCTGGAGCACACCGACGGGTGTGGGGAAGCCTTGCGGGGAGGCCGTATTTTGGTCACCGGGGGCAGCGGATTTTTTGGCCGCTGGCTGCTTGAGACATTTGTCTGCGCCAACGAGCGGCTCCGCCTTGGCGCGCACATGGTGTGTCTCACCCGGGACATGGCCGCGTTTCGGCGCAATGCACCGCATCTCGTAGACCGGCCCGAGCTGCGGTTGCTCCAGGGCGATGTGCGTCACTTCGATTTTCCGTCCGGCAGCTTTTCGCATGTGATTCATGCAGGCGCGACTTCGGGCAAGCCCGTGGCTCCCCTGGAGGAATTCGACACGATAGTCGCCGGGACGCGTCGCGCGCTGGATTTTGCCGTCGCCTCGGGTGCGCGGAAATTCCTGTTCACCAGTTCCGGCTCTGTGTACGGTAAGCAGCCTTCTGACATGACACATTTACCCGAGACCTATGCGGGGGCCCCCGACACCTGCAATCCGCGCGCCGCATACGACGAAGCGAAGCGGGCAGCCGAGTTGCTTTGCAGCCTCTACCATGGCCAACACGGCATCGAGACGAAAGTGGCGCGCTGCTTCAACTTCGTCGGCCCTCATCTGCCAATGCGTGCGCATTTCGCGATCGGAAATTTTATTCATGACGGTCTTCACGGCCAGACCATCACGATCAGGGGTGACGGCACGCCCCGCCGTTCCTATCTGTACGCGGCGGACCTCGTGATCTGGCTGTGGACCATTCTTGCCCAAGGCCGGGCAAGTTATCCCTACAACGTCGGTGCCGAGGACGATTTGAGCATCGGCGAGCTGGCACACCGCGTGGCCGGATGCTTCACACCGGCTCCGGCGGTTAGAATCGAGACGCCGCCGATTGCGGGCAAGCCTGTGGAGCGATATGTTCCCGCAACGGGCAGGGCGCGTGACGAGCTCGGGTTGGTACAACGGATCGAATTAACCGAGGCGGTCAGAAGAACGATTTCGTGGAACGCGCGCAATGACAAACCCCGAGCCTGAAAGGAAACGGACGTGAAAGAAGTCAAGATTGGCGGTATTCCTGTCGGCGACGGCCAGTCGTGCTTCGTCGTCGCCGAAATCGGCATCAACCATAACGGGGATATCGAGCTCGCAAAGAAACTGATCGATGTCGCCGAGGCTGCGGGTTGTAACGCAGTGAAGTTCCAGAAGCGGACCGTTGACGTGGTCTATACGCCCGAGGAACTCGCCAAACCGAGGGAAAATCCCTTCGGGCCGACCAACGGCGACCTTAAATACGGGCTGGAGTTCGGCCAGGAGGACTACGAGGAGATCGACCGATGCTGCAAGGAGCACGGAATCGCGTGGTTCGCGTCGTGCTGGGACGAGGCATCGGTGGACATGATTAACGCGTTCGATGTGCCCTGTTACAAGATTGCTTCGGCCTCGCTCACCGATGACGGGCTGCTGCGCCATACCCGCAGGTCGGCGGGCCATCGGCCAATGATCCTTTCGGTCGGCATGAGCACCATAGAGCAGATTGATCACGCCGTGGAAGTGCTGGGCACGGAGAATCTGGTCATCACCCACGCCTGCAGCACGTATCCGGCCTATTACGAGGAGCTGAACCTCAAGGTCATACCCGTGCTGCGGCAGCGCTATGGTGTTCCCGTCGGTTACTCCGGACATGAGACGGGCCTCGCTTCCAGCGTGGCCGCAGTGGCCATGGGCGCATGCATCGTCGAGCGGCATGTCAGCCTGGACCGCTCGATGTGGGGTACCGATCAGGCCGCCTCGCTGGAGCCCAGCGGCCTGACACGCCTGGTGCGCGATATCCGTTTAGTCGAAAAATCCATGGGCGACGGGGTCAAGCGGGTAATCGAACGCGAAGTACCCATCATGAACAAGCTGCGCCGGAAGTGAGCGGCGTGAGCCGCATTCGGGCGGTCGCCTTCGACGTGGACGGCGTGCTGACAGACGGGACTTTTTGGTGGGGCCCGGACGGGCAGGAGTGGAAGCGATTCAGCTTTCGCGACGTCATGGGAGTGTCGCGGGCGTTGCGATCCGGACTGATGGTCGCGATGATCTCCGGTGAGGACAGTCCCTTGGTCGATCGTTTCGCGGCGAAGATGGGAATCGAGGACGTTTTCAAGGGGGCTAAGGACAAGGCCCTGGCGCTAAGGGAATTTGCGCGGCGGCACGCCCTGGAATGCTCTGAAATCGCGTTCATGGGCGACGATGTCAACGACCTCGAAGCAATGAAACTGTCGGGTCTCGCGGCAACGCCGGCCAACGCCGAAGACTCGGTCCGGGCGATTGCACAGTTTGAATCGAAATACGATGGCGGGCAGGGGGCGGTTCGCGAATTGCTGGAACACCTGATCGCGCGCTCTGTCGAGCGCGGTAACGAGAAGGTCTGAAGCGTGGCCGAAACGTGCAAGCTTTCCGACTACGTCGTCCAGTTCGTCGCCGATCAGGGCGTGCGGCACGTGTTCATGCTTCCAGGGGGCGGCGCGATGCACCTGGATGACTCGCTCGGACGCTGCGCAAGGCTGAACGTCGTCTGCAACCTTCATGAGCAGGCCTGCTCCATCGCTGCCGAGGCCTATGCGCGCGTCGCCGGAAACCTGGGTGTTGCCGTGGTCACGAGCGGGCCGGGCGGCACCAACTCGATCACCGGGCTTGCAGGGGCCTGGCTCGAGTCCACGCCGGTGCTTTTCATCTCCGGGCAGGCCAAGCGCGCTGACTTGACGCGCGATCTGGGCGTGCGTCAACTCGGTGCGCAGGAACTGAATATCGTCCGGATCGTGGAGTCGCTCACCAAATACGCGATCACCGTGACCGAGCCGGAACAGATTCGGTACCACCTGGAAAAAGCCATCACCCTTGCGTGCCGCGGACGACCCGGACCGGTCTGGCTGGACATTCCGCTGGACGTGCAGGCGGCGCCAATCGATCCGGATCGGCTGTTTTCCTTCGATGCGGGCGAACTCCAGCCGGTCGGGGAGCCGGCCGCGCAGGTGCGCGCCAAGGCGCGCCAGACGGTCGAACTTCTGAACCGATCGGTTCGGCCGGTCCTGCTGGTGGGCAACGGCATCCATTGCGCGCACGCCGAGGGTGAACTGCGCACGCTGATCGATAGCCTGGGAATCCCGGTGCTTCGCACCTGGATCGGTGCGGATCTACTTGCCGACGATCATCCGTTGTGCATGGGCAAACCCGGCACGGTTGCGCCGCGGGGCGCGAACTTCGTCCTCCAGAACAGCGACTTGCTGATCGCTATTGGCGCGCGGCTCGATTTTGCGGTGACCGGCTATGACCGGACGCAGTTCGCGCGCGGCGCACGAAAAGTTGTCGTTGATGTCGATCCGGCCGAGCTCCGCAAACTTGGCATCGGAATCGATGTAAGCGTCGAGGCCGATGCCGGAGAGTTCCTGCGGGCGCTGCTGGATGCAGCGGCATCGGTCCGGGCGTGCGACCGATCCGCGTGGCTTGAGCGCTGCCGG
>Ga0326597_10012456_pt1 | contig 11212 bp, 8 predicted proteins | sample RVTome_12_FD_203789 | JGI IMG/M metagenome (GOLD analysis project Ga0326597, IMG submission 203789) | Soil microbial communities from uranium-contaminated site in the Upper Colorado River Basin, Wyoming, United States - RVT100D185 | ecosystem: Environmental > Terrestrial > Soil > Contaminated >... | reverse complement strand
CGGCCCTTTCAGGCCCGCTGCATGGGGGGGCGAATGCGGCAGTGCTCAAGATGCTCCAGGAGATCGGCAATAGGGAGCGTGTCCCTGAGTACGTTCAGCGGGTGAAGCAAGGTGAGTTCCGCCTGATGGGCTTTGGGCACCGGGTCTACAAGAATTACGATCCGCGCGCCAAGATCATCAAGGAGACTGCCGAGCAGGTCTTCGCGGTGACCGGCCGGAACCCGCTGATTGACATCGCTCTGGACCTGGAGAAGATCGCCCTCGAAGACGACTTCTTCGTCTCCCGCAAGTTGTACCCCAATGTCGATTTTTACTCGGGCATCATCTACCAGGCTCTGGGAATCCCAACCGACATGTTCCCGGTGATGTTCGCCATTGCCCGAACGGTCGGTTGGCTTGCCCAGTGGCAGGAGCTGCTTGCGGATCCGGAGCAGAAGATCGCCCGCCCCCGGCAAGTCTACTTGGGTGAGAGGCAGCGGGATTTCGTGCCGATCGACGAGCGCTAGGGGATGAATCCGAAAGGAATCGAAGAATGAACGGAGCAAGCGCACTTCTCCGCCAGCGGGTGGACCGCCTTCGCTGGCTGCTTCCGCTTGGCCTCGCCCTCGTCTCGACGGTGTACCAGTTGGGCCCCGCCGCCTGGGTCCATGATCGGATCTCCCATGCGTCCCATTACGGGGTAGAAATCATCTTCTATGGCTTGATTGGCCCGCTGGCTGTCTACTGGGCCGTCGGGCGGGTGCGGGGCTGGCTCGAGGACCGCGAGCACCTCGAGCGGCAAGCGCGGGCTAGCGAACGCCGGCTCGCGGCGATTTCGGCCGCCTCCGCCGATGCAATCCTCAGCCTCGATCCAGGTGGAAGCATTGAGTCGTGGAACCGGGGGGCCGAGTTGATCCTCGGATATTCCGAAGAGCAGGCCCGAGGCAAGACGCTGGTCGAACTGCTCAGCGGTTCCGAGGCGGCAAAGATCGAGGTCCAGTGGCTCGTCGGCGAAGTGACCAAGGTAGGCTTCCTGCGCGGGCATGAGACTGCCTTCCAGAATCCCCTGGGCCGTGAGGTCCTGGTTGAGCTCACCGCAACCCAGCTGACGGACGAGCAGGGCAGGCCGTTCGGGATCTCGGTCGTCCTGCGTGACATCGGCGAGCGCAAGCGGCGTGAACAGGAGATTCAGCGCCTGAATGCCAGCCTCAACAAAGAGGTCGCCGAGCGGACACAGGAGCTCACTGCCAAGGTCGGTGAGCTGGCCCGCGCTAATTCCGAGCTCGAGAAGCTTGACCGCATGCGCTCTGAATTCGTATCTCTGGTCTCCCACCAGCTGCGCACGCCGCTCACGAACATGCTGGGGGCGCTCTCGCACATGGAGGCGAGCTGCAAGGTCGTCAATGCCACCTGCACCCGTATGCGGACCGTCGTGGCCCAACAAGTCGGAAGGTTGGATCGGCTCGTGCGTGACGTGCTTAACGCGGCACGGATCGAGGCGGGTGAGCTCGACCTGCAGGCCGAGCCATTCTCACTATTGCCCGTCGTTGCCCAGGTGGTTCAGCAGGTCAAGTCTGGCGCCGCCGACCGTACCTTCAGGCTTCCAACGAAGCCGGGGCTGCCCATGGCGTTCGCCGACCGCGATCGGGTCATTGAGGTGCTCGCCAATCTGCTTGACAACGCAGTCAAGTACTCGCCGGGCGAGAAGCCCGTTGCGGTGGAGGTACGGGCCGACGAGCGGGAGGTCGTTCTCTCAGTCCGAGACTGGGGGCCCGGGGTGCCGCCCGATGATTTGCAGCGCGTCTTCCACAAGTTCTACCGTGCCGATGGCAGCGACGCCCAGGCGGCCTACGGCTATGGCCTGGGGCTGTACGTCTGCCAGCGGCTCGTGGCGGCGATGGGTGGGCGGGTGTGGGCGGAGAACGCCGTGGACGGCGGAGCCGTGTTCTCCTTCAGCCTGCCGGTGGCCGGATGACTGTCCGCGACCGCCGAATCCTGCTCATCGACGATGACCCCACGCTGTTGGACCTGCTCGGCGAGCATCTCGAAAGAGCGGGGTATCCGGTCGCGAAGGCATTGGACGGGTCAACGGGGTTGAAGCTCGCTTCTGAGGCCTCGCCTGATCTCGTGGTTCTGGACATCATGATGCCGGCGATGGCCGGCTGGGAGGTGTGCCAGTGCCTGCGAGCGCGATCCCAGGTCCCCATCATCCTGTTGACAGCCAAGGGGGATGAAATCGACAAGCTGCGCGGTTTCCGCCTCGGGGTAGACGACTTCGTGACCAAGCCCTTCTCTTTCGCCGAGCTGACCGCCCGAATCGGGGCCGTATTGGCGCGTGGATCGGCCAAGCCGGTCAGCTCTGCCCTCACTACAGGTGACTTGCGGATCAACTTCGACGACCGTCGGGTGACCGTGGCCGACAGCATCGTAGACCTCACGCCGACAGAATACCGGCTCTTGGAGGCCCTGGCACGACATTCCCATCGGACCGTACCGGCCGAGGCGCTGCTCGAGCAAGTATGGGGGCCCGGGTTCGAAGGCGAGATTGAGCACGTCAAGCACTACATCTGGACCCTGCGCAAGAAGATCGAGGCCGATCCCGGCGATCCTCGGCATATCCTGACCGAGCGGGGTTTCGGCTACCGGTTCGAGTAGCCCTTACCGCCGCTCGACCTCCACCCTTCCCAGACTTCGGCCAGACCCAATCTACACCGCCGGCCTGTATCGTTGTCGACGGTGATCTCGTGACGGAGCTCGCTTACCGCGTCCGCGTCCCGGACCTGTCCTTCTATCAGGAAGCGGTCGCCTGCCAGTCGGCCTGCCCCGTGCGTACGGACGGCCGGGCCTATGTCACGGCCATCGCACGCGGGGAGTACGAGCGAGCTTACCTGATCGCCCGGGAAACGAACCCGTTCGCCTCCACCTGCGGCTGGGTGTGCGGTGCGCCATGCGAAGCAGCGTGCCGGCGCGGCAAGATCGACGCCCCGATCGCGATCCGCGCCTTGAAGCGGTTCGTCAACGACCGCTTCGGCGTGTACTTGGGCGAGGCCGGTGATACCCGTCTGCCTCCCGCGTGGCCCGGCTATGTCGGCCCCACCAATGCCTTCGATTTGGGAAACACGACCTTCCCCACTAGCCGCAGCGGCCTGGTGGCGGGGCGCGCCCGCAGCTCGCGCACGGGGAAGCGGATTGCCATTGTGGGTTCGGGACCGGCCGGCCTCTCGTGCGCCCACGATCTGGCGCTCTTGGGACACGAAGTCACCATCTTCGAAGCCGCGCCTGTACCCGGCGGCATGCTGCGGCTGGGAGTGCCCGAGTACCGGCTGCCGCGGGAGATCATCGACCTTGAGATCCAGGCCATCTTGGCCCTGGGGCCTCAGCTCAAGCTCGGGCAAGCTCTCGGCCGCGAGTTCCAACTGGCGGATCTGCGCTCGGACTTCGATGCCGTCTTCCTGGGAATCGGAACCTACCAGAGCCGCCGTCTACATATCGAAGGAGAGGAACTTGACGGTGTGCTGCGGGCCGTTGACTTCCTCATCAACGTCAATCTGCACGGTTATAAGCTCGACCTCGGTCGGCGGATTCTGGTCATCGGGGGAGGCAACGTTGCTATGGATGTGGCCCGCACGGCCGCCCGCCTCGGGCAGCCTGCCCAGTCTGGAGGCGACTTAGAGGTCGCCCTTGACGTGGCACGCGCCGCCCGCCGCCTGGGAACAACACAGCAGGTCGACTGCCTTGTGGTGGAAGACCGGAGCGAAATGCTGGCCGATCCTTTGGAAGTGGCCGAGACCGAGGCCGAGGGGATCCGAATTCACAACCACCTGGCGCCGAAGCGCATCGTCGGCGACGGGCGAGCGAGCGGGTTGGAGACGCTGACGGTTTCGCGTGCCTTCGATGAGCACGGTCGTTTCAACCCCCAGCTACTCCCAAACACGGAGCGGGTGTGGCCCTGCGACAGCGTGATCGTCTCCATCGGCCAGACCGGAGCGCTGGATTGGATACGACCCGAGGACGGCCTCCGAGCCAAAGCTCTCGGGACTCTGGAGGTCGATCCGGCTACCCTCGCCACCTCGGCCCCAGGCGTATTCGCGGGGGGAGACATTGCGTTCGGCCCTCGGTTGATCATCAACGCCGTGGCCGACGGGCAGCGGGCCGCTCGGGGCATCCATGCCTACCTGCAGGGGGAGCCGCCTCGGCTGATCCGCCGTGGTTTCTTCACCCCGATTCCTCGTCATGCGTATCCCGCGCTCGGGCCGGTACGCGGTTTCTTGCGCCACTCCCGCCAACCCCCGCCAGTGCTGCCGATCGAACGCCGAATCGGAGTGGCGCAGGTCGAGCTGACTTACGACGAGCCGACCGCCCGCGAACAGGGCGCGCGCTGCTTGATCTGCTCCCTAAACCCCGTCTTCGACGGAGACCTGTGCATTCTATGCAATGGCTGTGTGGACGTGTGCCCCACCGACTGCCTGAAGCTGGTAGCGGTACGCGACGTCGGCGGTGACGAGCCGCTGGCATCTCTCGTCAGACAGCGAGAGGCGCACACGGCGATGCTCTTGGACCCGACTCGCTGTATCCGATGCGGGCTGTGCGCTGCGCGTTGCCCGACAGAGGCCGTCCGCATGGAATCGTTCCGGTTCACGGAAGAGTTGACCTGGCCTGCAAAGGAGATTAGAGGATGAAAGCTAAGGGATTACGTTTATGGATTTTGTGCACTGGCCTGATGCTGGCCCTCCTGCTTGTCGGCTGTGGCGCGCAGGTGGCTCCCCCGACCGCCATCCCGGAGCTGACCGAGGCCGCCCCGCCCGGGCCGACTTCACCCCCCGAGCCGGCCGGCGATCCAATTCGAGGCGGGCTGCTGTACGACATGTGGTGGGAGGCCATCGGGGTCGAGGTGCCTGAGGGCGATCAGCCCCTGTGGGCGACCCAGACGACGAACACCCGCAGCGGAGCCGACACGTGGCGCTGCAAGGAATGCCACGGCTGGGATTACCAGGGCGCCGAGGGCGCGTACGGATCGGGATCGCACATCACCGGGTTCCCGGGCGTCTTCGGGGTCCGGGACCTCCCCACCGTCGAGGTGGTGGCCATCCTCAAGGGAAGTACAAATCCTGACCACGATTTCTCCGATGTGATGGATGACCAGGCGCTGACCGATCTCGGGCTGTTCGTCACTCAGACCTTGATCGATGATGCGGACCTGGTCAACTCCGACGGTTCTTCGAAGGGAGTGGCGAGCGCCGGCCAGGACCGCTTTGACGAGGTGTGCACCTACTGTCATGGTCCCGAGGGCAACGCCATCAACTTCGGCAGTCTGGAGGAACCGGAGTTCCTGGGCCATGTCGCGGCGGACAATCCGTGGGAGTTCCTACACAAGCTCCGATTCGGTCAGCCGGGCTGGCCCATGCCGTCCGGGATCAGCAACGAATGGAACAATGAAGATTTCGCCAACGTGCTCGCTTATGCGCAGACCTTCCCCACGACCGCGGCCCTGAGCGGCGGCGGCCCCCTGTATGACAAATGGTGGGAGGCCATCGGGGTCGAGGTGCCTGAAGGCGATCAGCCGCTGTGGGCGACCCAGACCACGAACACCCGCTCCGGGGAAGACACCTGGCGCTGCAAGGAGTGTCACGGGTGGGACTACCAGGGTGCCGAGGGCGCCTATGGATCGGGGTCGCATCTCACCGGCTTCCCCGGGGTCTTGTCTGCGGCCAACCGGCCGGTCGAGGAGCTCATGGCCTGGTTGACGGGCGGCCAGAACGTGGACCACGACTTCTCGCCCTATCTAAATGCGTTTCAGCTGGAAGCCTTAGTGGCCTTCCTGGATCAGGAGACCTTCGACAGTTCGCCATACGTCAGCCCGGAGGGATCGGTGAACGGCGACCCGGCCCGCGGCAAAGTGAAATTCGAAAGAACCTGCGCGGCTTGCCATGGGTTGGATGGCACCGAGCGGAACTTCGGTACCGCCGAGGAGCCAGAGTACGTGGGGACCGTAGCGGTCGAGAATCCTTGGGAGTTCCTGCACAAGGATGCTTTCGGCCACCCAGGAGAGCCGATGCCGGCAAGCCTGGCCCTGGGCTACACGCTCGAGGACCTGGCCAACCTCTTGTCGTACGCCCAGACTCTGCCGACGGAGTAGCGTCGGGTCGCGGCTAGAACCAGTTCAAGTAGTAAACACGACTCACCCCCCAGGCCTCGCTCGCGGGACCAGGCCTGGGGAGTGAGGGGCGGAGGGTCTAGATGACTCGGAACCCCTGGGCGGGACGGCTGTTCGGGTCGCGGGTGTGGCGATCCTTCTTCCGGCACGGATGGCCGGACAATCCGCTCGATCGATCGCTGGCGATGACCAGCAACCTCTTCTTCCATCTTCATCCGGTCAAGGTGAGCCGGAGGAGCCTGCGCTGGTCTTACTCGTTTGGGCTTGGGATCATGGCCGCCGTTCTGTTCGGGGTACTCGTGTTTACCGGCGCGCTGCTGATGTTCTACTACATCCCCTCCGTCGAGCGCGCCTACCCAACGATGAAACAGCTCCAGTTGTCCGTTCCGCTTGGACAATTCACCCGCAACATGCACCGCTGGTCGGGGCACGCAATGGTGCTCATCGTCATCCTGCATCTGGCGCGGGTCTTCTACACCGGAGCCTACAAGCCGCCGCGGGAGTTCAACTGGTTGGTGGGGGTGGCGTTGCTGCTGATGACCCTCGGGGCGAGCTTTACCGGCTATCTGCTCCCCTGGGACCAACTCGCCTACTGGGCAATTACGGTGGGGACGAATATCGCCGGATACGCGCCACTGGTGGGGGAGGCCACCCGCCAGATGCTGCTGGGCGGCAGCGAAGTGGGGCAGGAGGCCCTCATTCGGTTTTACACCCTGCACGTGGCGCTGCTCCCGCTGGCCATCACCCTGCTTGCCTCGCTTCACGTCTGGCGGGTCCGCAAGGACGGGGGCCTTGCCATCAACCGGTCGGGCGAGAAGGGCTGAACGGAACGATCCATGACCGATGAGATCTTTCCCCGTGGCTCAAAAAAGACCTACGCCCTGGCTGAACTCATGCCGGGCGAGGGCCCGATGGTCGGGAAGGGACCGGAGGACACGGTCTTCGCCTTCCCGGTAGTCCTCCTGTGGGAGCTTTTGCTCCTGCTCGGGTCGACCCTCGTGATCTTTCTCTTCTCGCTCGTCAAGCAGGCGCCTTTGGAGGCAATTGCCAACCCTTTGGTGACAACCGATCCGGCGAAGGCCCCCTGGTACTTCGTTGGCCTGCAAGAACTGCTCGAGCACATGCACCCGCTGCTGGCAGGCGTTTTGATCCCCGGCGCGCTCATCCTGTTCCTCATGGCCCTCCCATACATCGACACAGCCCCGGAAGGAGTCGGAGTGTGGTTTTCAAGTTCGAGGGGAAGGCGCATCGCCGGCGGGACGGCAGCCTACACGATGCTGAGCGTCGTCGGTTATATCCTGCTCGACAACGCCTTCAGCCTTCGCGAGTTGCTGCGCACCAGCGCGCCCCAATGGCTGGCACAAGGATTGCTTCCGGCACTGATCCTGACCGTCTTGGTAGCGCTGCCGGTCGTGGTCGTCCGAGCTGCGGGAGGCGGTCTGCATGAACTCTGCCTCGTCTTGTTCACAGTCATGCTGACCGCGGCGGCAGTATTCACGCTCAGCGGTTTTCTATTCCGGGGACCGGGCTTCAAGCTTTACCCGCCGTGGCAAATGCCGGGTGGCTACAACCCGTGGGACGGACTTTGAGTTCGAACTCCAGTTGAGTTGGAGACCTCGATGACAACGAAGTCAAACCTCAGACAGCGCCTCAACCGCCGCCAATTCCTGGTTTGGGGTTGGGGGGTTTCCTTGTTGGGACTGTTCGGTCAGGCTGGCGTGGCCCTGCTGCAATTCTTCCGCCCGCGCCTGGCGCCTGGCGGGTTCGGGGGCGCGGTCGTCGCGGGTGCCATCGAAGAATTCGAAGTGGGTCAAGTGAGCTACATCCTGCGAGGGCGGGTGTACCTCTCCCGGCTGGAAGATGGCGGCTTCCTCGCCTTATGGCAGCGCTGCACCCACTTGGGGTGCACCGTCCCCTGGCGGGAGGACGAGGGCCTCTTCCATTGCCCGTGCCATAGCTCCCTCTTCAATCGCAAAGGCGAGGTGGTCGGCGGCCCGGCTCCCCGGCCGCTAGATTTGTTTTCCCTGCGGGTTGAAGAGGGGCAGCTGGTGGTGGATACCGGTCAGCGGACCGTCCGGGATCGCTTCGATCCGGCCCAGGTTTTCTACCCCGGCTGAGGCGGCTGAGTGCGAGCGGCAGAGAATTACACGCGCTACGTCGTGGCCGGATTGGTCCTAACCATTGCCATCGGAGTCGTCTTTCAAGTCTATCTGCTTGGCGAGCCGACCCGTATCGTCGAGGTCGAGGCAGCGGATCGCGAACAGGCCAAGGCCTTAGGGGCCGCGCTCTACAAAGAGAATTGCGACGCCTGCCATGGTGAACAGGGGCAGGGCGAGGTCGGCCCGGCCCTCAACTCGAGAGAGCTCCTTCGAATGACGCCCGACGAGGTCTTATTCAGCTTGATCAGGACGGGCGTTCCCGGCACGGTCATGCCTGCCTGGGGCCAGGCCTTCGGCGGGCCGCTGACTGACGAGCAGGTCTCTCAGGTCGTGGCCGCCATCCGAGGGTGGGAGCCCACCGCGCCGGAGATCCTGCCCGTGGCAGTTGAACCGGATCCCGTGCGAGGGGCCACGATCTTCGCCGAAACTTGCTTTATCTGCCACGGCGAAAACGGGATGGGAACCGAGCGCGCCCCGCGTCTGAACGATCCTGCAACGCTCAGAGATTTCGATGACGCCTGGTATCGGAGCACCATCTCTCACGGACGGCCGGCGCAGGGTATGCCCACCTGGGGCACGGTCCTGTCGCCGGCCCAGATCGAGGATGTCGTGGCGCTGGTCGCCGCCTGGCGGGAGGGCGTCGAGGTCATGCCTCAGATTTCCCTCAAGCGGCATCTGCGCAGCGCGCTCTTCGCCGTGCAGCAATTCGATCAAGCCGATGCCCAGTTCCATTTGGAATTAGCCCTCGAACAGGCCGATCCAACCCAGGCCCAGTCCATCCGGCCCATCCTGCAAGCTCTAAACGAGAAGGACTGGGGCCGAGCCCAGGCGGCCCTGCTGGAGTTCCTGCCTCCGGAGGAGATCGGGGCCGAGCTCTTCCTAGTCAACTGCTCGGCCTGTCACGGTGCGACCGGGCTTGGTGGCCTCGGCAAGAACCTGCATGACAATGCCTTCGTCCAAGCCAGCACGGACGAGGCGCTGATCGATTTCATTCTCGAGGGACGGCGGGGTACGGCGATGGATGGATTCGCCCGCAGTCTGTCGCGAGAGGACGTGACCTACCTGCTGTCGCTGTTGCGGTCCTGGCAAGAGTAAGAACGGGCAACCTCCCCCACTCCGAGACCGAATTCAGGCTTCCTGACGGTCCGGACCCACGAGACACCGCGTTTCAAAGTGATTTGGGCCACGACGTGCGTGGCGCGCACGGCGCAGATCAGCCGCCGGTGCTGATCTGGCAGCCGTTGTCGAACTCGACCAGTAGATCGTAACCTGAGGAAGCCGCCGCGGCCCCGAATTCGAAGCTGAGTTCCTTGGCCGCCCCCGCGGACAGCGAACGGTTCCCCTTCCAACCCGACTGAATGTCGGTTGGAGGAGTATCGTCCCCCGCGTTCCAGATCTGGCTCCCGGCCAGACGGGCTTTCTTGAGTTCGAGGTTAGCGGCGGGCCAATCGAGCAGGATGCGGGAGATCGAGACCCCTGACAATCCTCCGTTCACAATCTCCCAACTTGCTTCGCTCCCGTTGAGCATGAACCCGGCCGAGATGACCCCGGCGCAGGGATCGATTGGTGGAACATCGGTCGGGGTGCTGCTGGGAGCCGGGGTCGAAGTCGGGCCGGAGGTATTCGTCGCAGTTGGGCCAGCCGAAGTAACGAAGGTGGTCGGGGTCGGGTCGGCGAGCGAAGCGGTGGGGGTCGCGGTCGGATGCGGGGTGGACAGCGAGACGGGGGTCAGCACTCGCACGTCTGTTTCGCTGGTTGGAGAGGCCGCCCCAGGATGATCAGTGGAGGTCGGTACCGGAGTCATTTGGCTGAAGTCACCGGAAGCCATCAGGGTGGCCATCACCGCAGTCTGGACCTGCTCCGCCTCCATCAGGTCGGCCCGCGACCCGGCCAATTCGGTCGACATCGCCTCGATGGTTCCGCTGAACAGGCGCAGCTGCTCCTCACTGAGTCCGGCCGCGCTCGCCGGCGTTCCATCTGAGGCCGGTGAGAAGAGCTCCAACAGCGAGCCACGGCTCGAAGCCAAGACCGGGTAGGCCAGTGCCAGTAGGAGGGCTAATCCGGCGACCGCGGCCCACCGCAGCCTGAAGGTCCGGGGCCGCCCACCCTTCTCGCCTAGCGACAGCGTACGTTGGACAGAGTCCGGCAGGGCGATCGAGGGTGCCGGCGTGGAGGAGGGATCAAGGGCATGGGCCACCGCGGCCTGGAAGGCTCCATTCATCTCCGCAACCGACTTGAATCGGTCGCTGGGGAGCTTGGCGGTCGCCTTGAGGATGACTCGCTCGACCGATTCAGGGACATTGGGGCTGACCGCTCGCACCAGCGGCATCGGTTCATTGAGCTGCTTCAGCGCCACCGCGATCGGCACGTCCCCGTCAAACGGCAGCTGCCCGGTGGTTAGCAGGTAGAGGATGACACCTAGGGAATATTGATCCGATAACGGGCCAGCCTTATCGCCCCGCACCTGTTCGGGGGACATGAAGGCCGGCGTTCCCACCATCATGGATCCGGTGAGGCTGGCGCCGGGTTCCTCGATGCGGGCCAATCCGAAATCTGAGAGCAGCGCGTTGCCATGGTCATCCAGCAGAATGTTGGAAGGTTTGACATCCCGGTGGACGATGCCCCGATCGTGGGCATACTGCAAGGCGCCCGCAATTTGACCCATGAGGCGGGCGCCGTGCCGCACGCTGGTCGGACCCTCCCGCAGCCAATCGGTCAGGGTGCCGACCTGCAGGAATGGCATGACCAGGTAGGCGTAGTCCTCCGCTTCTCCCGCGTCCTCGACCGGAATGATGTTGGGGTGCTTGAGTTGCATGAGCAGCCGCGCCTCGCGGCGGAACCGCTGCTCGAAATTCGGGTCATTGGTCAGATGGGGTGCGACCAGTTTGAGCGCAACGAATCGGTCTCGAGCCGTGTCATG
>Ga0326597_10012455_pt1 | contig 11212 bp, 8 predicted proteins | sample RVTome_12_FD_203789 | JGI IMG/M metagenome (GOLD analysis project Ga0326597, IMG submission 203789) | Soil microbial communities from uranium-contaminated site in the Upper Colorado River Basin, Wyoming, United States - RVT100D185 | ecosystem: Environmental > Terrestrial > Soil > Contaminated >... | reverse complement strand
GAGCCGCAACGGATCCGGATCGATGCCAGCCAAGAGGGTGGTGACCGGGGTGAGAACTGGCAAGATCAGCGCACAACCCAGCAGCTTGAACATCATGTTTCCCACTGGGATGCGCCGTGCCTCTGGCGCGGAGTGCAGCGTAGTCAGCACCGCCAGCAAGCCAGAGCCGAGATTCGCGCCGAGCACGAGAGTGACCGCGACCTCGGGGGGAATAACTGCTGCTGCCGCTAGCGTCGCGGTGAGCAGCACGACAGCGAGACTGGAGTACGCAACGATTGTCACGAACGCGGCCAACAGCATGTCGAGCAGTGCGTCGCCGGAGAGCGTTGCGAACAACACCTGCACGCCGGTATTCGCAGTGAGCGGGCGCGTGATTTCAAGGATGAGTTGCAAACCGAGAATGATGAGCCCGAAGCCGATAGAGACGCGACCAAGCTGTCCGGAGGCCGTGTTTTGGCGAGTCAAGAACACAATGACACCGACTAAGATGAGCAGCGGCGAAAGCCACGACAGGTCGAGCGCAAACACCTGCACCATCATGCTGGTGCCGATGTCGGCGCCGAGCATGATGGCAAGCGCTGGCGCGGTTGCGATGATGCCTTGGCCGACGAACGAGCTCGTGATGAGCGCAGTAGCCGTCGCGCTCTGCAGCAAACTGGTGACACCGAGGCCCGCGAGCAGCGCCACGAAGCGGTTGCGCACGCTGTGTGCAAGCACCCGGCGCAAGTTGGCGCCATAGACGCGCAACAGCCCCGTGCGTACGATGTGCGTGCCCCATACGAGCAGCGCGACGGCGGCGAGCAGGCTGAGTAGCGTTTTCACTAACGGGGTTTCCCCTGTGTGGGGCACGGCCGCCGGTCGGGCGTGCTCGGGGCCGGAGTGCGCAATGGCCGCTGCTGCTCACACGGGAGACTCCGGTCGCAGGTCTGCGCGGGCCGGGGCATGACGTCATGAAGGCCCAGCCTGATCCCACGCTCGGGCGCTATATTCATCGATTGATTGGAGCACTCAGTCACGGGCTTGTCAATAATTGGAACCGCACTCCAGCGCTGAAGCGATTGACCGACACGCGACGCAAGCGCTAGCCTGCAACGATGTTCATCTACCATTGCTTGGCGCACTGATAGAATCACGCCTCCTCGCAACTCCTGCCGCGATGCTCCATTAGCGTCTGCGGCCGATCGATGAACATCCTCTTCGAAGAGCAGGGCGACTTCAAAGTCGGGGCGGTGCTTGCCGACAACGAGACCTCGTTGCAGGTTGAGACTGCGTCTGGCAAGCGCGCCAAGGTCAAAGCGGCCAATGTTCTGCTGCGTTTCGAGGCGGGCGGCGTTACGAATTTCATCACCGATGCGCAGAAAACCGCCGATATCATCGACGTCGATTTCCTCTGGCAGTGCTGCGGCGTCGAAGAGTTCGGTTTCCAGCAGTTGGCGCGCGAATACTTCGGTCATGAGCCGACGCCGCTCGAGGCGGCAGGCTTGTTGCTGAAACTGCACGCCGCGCCGATGTATTTCTACCGCCGCGGCAAAGGACGCTATAAGGCAGCGCCGCAGGAAACACTCACGGCAGCGCTCGCTGCGGTCGAGCGCAAGCGGCTCCAGGCCGAGCAGCAGCAGCGTTTTCTGAACGAACTGCTGGCAGGGCGGTTGCCGGTAGAGTTCGAGCGCTGTCGTGATCGGCTGCTGTATAAGCCGGATCGCAGCTCGACGGAAGCCAAAGCCCTGCAAAGTGCGTGCGAGCTACTCAGGCTGACGCCAGCGAAGCTTTTCGCCCGCTGCGGTGGGCTGCGCTCCACCCACGATTATCATTTGCGGCGTTTCTTGTTCGAGTATTTTCCCGCAGGAACCGGATTCTCCGATATCGAGCTACCTGAGCTGCCGCAAGGATTGCCGCACGCGGACGTCGCAGCTTTTAGCATCGATGACGCGGCGACAACTGAGATTGACGACGCGTTCTCGGTCGTTGCTGGCGCGGACGGCGGCGTGCGGGTCGGCGTGCACATTGCCGCGCCGGTGCTTGGCATCGCCATCGACTCGGCGCTCGATCTGGTTGCGCGTGCGCGATTATCCACCGTGTATATGCCGGGCGACAAGCTTACGATGTTGCCGCAGGCCGCGATCGAGCGCTTCACGCTGAGCGCCGGGAAAACTGTCCCGGCTGTTTCCTTTTATGCCGATTTTTCGCCTGAGCTCGAAGTCCGTTTGACCGAATCGCGCATCGAGACGGTCCGGATTGAAGAGAATCTGCGCCACGATACCTTGGACGTGGTTTTCAATGAAGATGCGGTCAACGCCGGGCACGTCGAGCATGCGTTCGGAACCCAGCTGCTTGCGCTGCATGCAATCGCCGCTCGCCTTGAGACGTCGCGGGGCAGGGCCGATACGCAACGCGAGGCGCGCACGGAGTACAGCTTTTACGTTGACAACGACCGTGTCGAAATCGTCGAACGCCGCCGCGGGTCGCCGATCGACAAGGTCGTCTCGGAACTGATGATCCTGGTAAACACGCGCTGGGCGCAGCTGCTCGATGAGAACAAGTTCGCCGGCGTGTTTCGCTCACAACAGGACGGACGCGTGAAACTCTCCGGCGTTGCCTCAGCCCATCAGGGTCTTGGCGTGGCGCAGTACATTTGGGCCAGCTCGCCGCTGCGCCGCTACGTCGATCTGATCAATCAGCGGCAACTGGTGGCATTGATTCGCGGCGACCCCCCGGCCTATGTCCGCAACAGCGAAGCGCTGTTTTCCGCGATGCGCGCGTTCGAGCTCGCCTACGAGGCCTACGCCGAATTCCAGCGCCAAATGGAGCGTTACTGGTGCCTGCGCTGGATCGAACAGGAAGGTGCGCAGGAGCTCTCGGCAGCGGTGATCCGGGACGGCTTGGTGCGGTTCGAGCGACTGCCCTTGGTCGTGCGCGTACCTTCTGTCCCCGATCTCCCGCCTGGCAGCCGCGTGGAACTTGCCGTTGGCGGCATCGATCTACTCGAACTCACCCTTGCGTGTGAGTTTCGGCAGCGCATTGCCGCCTAGCCGCTATCGGCGGCGTTGCACAAAAGCCGCCACGGGCATCGAAAAACTGTTGCAACTTTATGTTTGACAAGACAATTGTGTGACACGAGATGGATAGATGCATAGAATGCGGCGATGGAACAGCTCGCCAAAGGTATCCAGCCGTTGCCTTTCGATCTGAGCACTAGCGCGTTCAAAAATTTGCGCCTAGCCTTGCCGCAAACGGATTTGCAGACGCGCTTCCAGGCCGCGCTGGGGGCGTCGTTCATGCTGCATCTTCTGATCGTTGTTGGCGTAACGATCCGTCCGCCCGAGCGCGGCAAACTGAGCAAAGAGACCCCACAGCTCGAGGTGGTGCTGGTCAATAGCCGCAGTGCCACGGCGCCGGTCAAGGCCGATGCCCTCGCGCAGGCCAATCTAGACGGAGGAGGCAATGTCGACGCCGATCGGCGCGCGAAAAGTCCGTTGCCGGTAATGAAACGCGATGCGCCGGTGCCGAAGCTCGCGGTGCAAACGCGCAAGGCCAAAGCGCGTAAGCAGGACACCCAGAAGCCGATGACGCAGTCGCGCGAGCCTGCACCCGCGGTGGCGCAGCCGGAGCCGAAGAACCAAGACGAGCCGGTGACCGAATCCGTGCAGGCGCCGAACACTGCGGGTATCGTGAGCCGCAGCCTGGAAATGGCGCGTCTTGAAGCACGGATCGCCAAGAACTGGGACACCTATGAGAAACGGCCACGGCGGAAGTTTATCGGCGCGCGAACGCAAGAGTTCCGGTTCGCCCGCTATGTCGAAGACTGGCGCATCAAGATCGAGCGCATCGGTACGCTCAATTATCCGCAGGCAGCACGCGATCAGAGAATTTTCGGCATGCTGCAGCTTACGGTCGCGATTCGCCCGGATGGCAGTGTCGAGAGCGTAGAGATCAACCGACCGTCCGGGCGGCCGATTCTCGATCAGGCAGCGCTGCGTATCGTGCGCTTGGCCGCGCCTTTTGCCGCCTTTCCCCCGGACATCGCCAAGGACACCGACATACTGAGCATCACACGGACCTGGAGTTTCACCCGCTCGGATCGATTCCAGGCAGAATAGCGCTGCGGTATATCTAACACAGGGGCGCCATGCCAGAACGATATGCAGTGATCGGCAACCCGGTTGTTCACAGCAAGTCGCCGCTGATTCACGCCGAGTTCGCACGCCAGACCGGGCAGGATATCGTCTACGTCAAACTGGCCTCACCCAAGCGTGGATTTCGACGCGAACTCCAGCGCTTTATGGCACACGACGGGCGCGGGCTCAACATTACGGTACCGTTCAAGCTAGAGGCGGCCATGGCCTGCCAGCAGCTATCGGAGCGCGCGAAATTTGCGCAGGCCGCCAATACGCTCACCTTTACCGACGGCAAGGTGATCGGCGACAACACCGACGGTGCCGGGATGCTGCGCGATCTGGAGAAAAACCTGCACGTTGGCATCCACGGGCGGCGGATTTTGCTGATGGGAGCCGGTGGTGCGGCGCGCGGCGTGATCATGCCGTTGATCGCGCATGGCGCGCGGCTGGTCGTCGTCGTGAATCGCGATCTCGCCAAGGCCAAGGAAATCGAGGAGCGTTTCGGCCTGTTCGGCAACGTGCGCGCGCGTGCTTACAACGATCTGCGCGGATCCGAATTCGACTTGATCATCAATTCAACCTCGGCGAGTCTGCAGGGCATGGTTCCACCCGTATCCGCTAGCGTCTTTGCGCAAGATTGTGTTGCATATGACCTGGTTTATGCGGCAGGCGGCACAACACCGTTTCTCGATCGTGCGCGCGAATACGGTGCCGCCGTGAGGGCTGACGGACTTGGCATGCTGGTGGAGCAAGCGGCCGAATCTTTCTTTCTCTGGCGTGGCGTGCGCCCGGACACTCAGCCCGTCCTGGATTTACTGCGTTCGGCTGGGGTCTGAGGACGTTTGGTGCGCGTAGGCATCATCGGGTGCGCCTGAAGCAATGCTGCGGTTCATCTGGCGCTCGATCCTGTTTGTTGTTGGGCTTGCACTCGGACTGGTGCTTGCCTACGAGCTGTGGGTATTCGGTCACGTCTGGTGGTGGGTCGAGCACAATCCGCCGACTACCGCATTCATGCAGGCGAGGCTGGGGAAATTGCAGGAGAAGAATTCCAACGCGCAGCTAGCGCACCGCTGGGTGCCTTACAAGCGTATTTCCAATCACCTCAAGCGCGCAATCGTCGCAGCCGAGGACGCAAAATTCCTCGGTCACGAAGGATTCGACTGGCAGGCGATTCAGCAAGCGCACAAGAAAAACCTCAAACGCGGTCGCATCGTCGCGGGCGGCTCGACGATCTCGCAGCAACTGGCCAAGAATCTGTTTCTCTCAGGCAGCCGTTCGCCATGGCGCAAGGCCCAGGAAGCCGTGGTTACCGTCATGTTGGAGAAGATGATGCGCAAGCGCCGGATCCTCGAGATTTATCTGAACGTGATCGAGTGGGGTAACGGCGTGTTCGGTGCGGAGGCCGCAGCGCGCCACTATTTTGGGGTCCGGGCCGCACAGCTCTCAGGCGAACAAGCCGCACGCCTGGCTTCGATGGTGCCGAATCCGCGTTTTTACGATCGCAACCGCAATGCGCCATGGCTGATGACGAAAACTGGAATCATCCTTGCGCGCATGAACGCCGCACGGATTCCGTAACAGCGAATCGCGAGCCTGTCTAATACAGCCACGGGGTTTCAGCTTGCCTGGCGGCTTCGTAGTTCGCGAATGCCGCGCCGTACTCGCCCGTGCGCGCGATGTCATCCAAGCCGGCGAGTAAGCAGCGTTTCTTCACCGGGTGAATCTCGAACCGATGGGACGCGCCTGACGCGTCGGTGACAATTTGCGTTGCCAGGTCGACGCTTAGGTTTGCACCGGGACTTGCACGCAGCTGAGCGCGAATCGCGGCAACAGTTTCGGCGGGCAGCTCCACGGTCAGCAATCCGTTCTTGGCTGCATTCGATGCGAAAATGTCGCCGAAACTCGGAGCAATGACGCAGCGGATACCGAATTCATACAACGCGTAAACGGCGGACTCACGCGAGGAGCCGCAACCGAAGTTGCGATCCGCGACCAGGATGCGCGCCTGCCGCCAAGGCTCGGCGTTGAGAATAAATTCCTTTTCGTTGCCCAACGCATCGAAGCGCAGGTCGTGAAACAGGACCCGCGCGTGCTGCGGGCCGCGGGGCAGCTTGTTGAACCGCGTCGGGCAGAGCTGATTGGTGTCGACGTTGGCCTCGTCTATGGGTGCGGCCAGGGCGGTGATCTGCGTGAATGCTTGCATTTCGATTCCCTCTTCTACTCGCGCGCGAGCAGGATGCGCACATCCGTGATCCGGCCCGTGAGCGCGGCGGCAGCAGCCGATGCCGGGCTGGCGAGATGCGTCCGCCCACCAGTGCCCTGGCGTCCGCGGAAATTGCGGTTCGAGGTCGAGATGCAACGTTCGCCTGGACGCAACTGATCACCGTTGAGCGCGGTGCATAGCGAACATCCCGGTTCGCGCCATTCGAAACCGGCGTCGGCGAATACACGGTCCAGCCCCTCGCGTTCGGCTTGACGCTTTACAGTGCGCGAGCCGGGAACCACCCATGTGGGTACCTTGGCTTTGCCCAGGCGGGCGACCTGCGCGGCCGCGCGCAAATCTTCGATGCGCGAGTTGGTGCACGAGCCGATGAATACTTTATCGACCGCTACGTTTGCGAGTGCGGTGCCGGGTGCGAGCCCCATATAACTGAGTGCGGCCGCGATTTCTGTCGCCTTGGCGGCATCGGTTGCCTGGCGCGGATCGGGTACTGCCGCAGTCACCGGCAAGGCATGCTCCGGGCTCGTTCCCCAAGTGATCGTTGGGCTCAGGGCGGCTGCGTCGAAGTGCACTTCCTTGTCAAAGCACGCTTCCGGATCGGAGCGCACGCTCTTCCAGTAGTCGAGTGCCTGCGACCACATGCTGCCTTGCGGAGCGTAGCGACGTCCGTGCAGGTAATCGAACGTCGTGTCGTCGGGGGCGATCATGCCCGCACGACCACCGGCTTCGATGGACATATTGCAAATCGTCATGCGCCCTTCCATCGACAGCGCGGCAATCGTCGATCCCGCATACTCGATTACATGGCCCGTGGCCCCGCCTGCACCGATGGTTGCAATCAAACCGAGGATAACATCCTTCGCATGCACACCATGCGCCAAAGTCCCGTCGATCGTGACCCGCAGCGTCTTCGGCTTGCGCTGCCAGATCTGCTGTGTTGCCAGTACGTGGGCGGCTTCGGACGCACCGATGCCAAACGCCAAGGTGCCGAAAGCACCGTGCGTCGAGGTGTGGGAATCCGCGCCGCAGAGCACGAGCCCTGGCTGCGTAATTCCGAGCTCCGGCGGCACAATGTGCAATATGCCTTGCTCGGGATCATCGAAGCCGAATACGCGCACGCCATGGGCGCTGGCGTTCGCGTTCAGACCGGTAATCATATTGCGCATCGCGGGATCGGCGATCGCTGCAATTCCGCCGGAGCGATCGTGCGTGGGCATATAGTGGTCGGCAAACGCAAACACCTGACTCGGGCGTGCAACCTTGATGCCACGTTCCGCAAGCTTGCTGAAAGCGTGGATCGATCCTTCGTGCACGAGCAATCGGTCCACGTACAGCAGCGTCTCGCTGTCCTCCTCGACGACAATGTGCCGGGCCCAGATCTTCTCGAACAGCGTTTGTGCAGACATACCCTAGCGCTTCGGCAAAAGCAGATCGGTGATGCTGCCTTCCGCGATCTCCGCAGCGAAATTGAGCGTCTCGGAAAGGGTCGGATGTGGGTGAATGCTCATGCCGATGTCGGCTGCTTCCGCACCCATCTCGAGCGCCAGCACCGCCTCGGCGATCAGTTCTCCTGCATTCACTCCAACGATTCCGGCACCGATCAAGCGCCGGCTGTGCTTCTCGAATAGCAACTTGGTCATACCCTCTGAGCGGCCCATGGACAATGCCCGTCCGCTCGCTGCCCAAGGGAACACCGCTTTCTCGTAGTCCATTGCCTGCGCCTTGGCTTGTGGCTCGGTGATACCCATCCAGGCAATCTCGGGATCGGTATAGGCCACTGAGGGAATAGTGCGCGCATCGAAGAACGCTTTATGGCCGGCGATGACTTCGGCGGCGACCTTGCCTTCGTGCGTGGCTTTGTGAGCGAGCATCGGCTCGCCGACGACATCGCCGATAGCGAAGATGTGCTCGATGTTGGTGCGCATCTGCTTATCGACCGGGATAAACCCGCGCTCGTCGACGGTCACTCCCGCAGATTGCGCGCCAATGGCCAGAGCGTTCGGTTGCCGGCCGACGGCGAGCAGCACCGCATCGTAGGTCTCGGTGGAGTTGCTCCCGTCGCCTTCGAGTTGTGCCTGCAATCCGTCCTTGTGCGCCTCCAGCTTGACGACTTTGGTCTTAAGCAGGATCTTTTCATAGCGCTTCTCAATGCGTTTCCTCAGCGGCAGGACGAGATCCGGGTCGGCGTCGGGGATAAGCGCGTCCGTGAGCTCGACCACCGTGATCTTCGTGCCGAGCGCGTCGTAGACCGTGGCCATCTCCAGTCCGATGATGCCCCCGCCGATCACGAGCATGCGTTTGGGCACTTGGGCCAGTTCGAGCGCACCGGTGGAATCGATCAGGCGTTTATCGTCGTAGGGGAAACCGGGAATGCGCGCGGGCTCCGATCCGGCCGCGATGATGCAGTGATCGAACGAGATCGTCTTCGATGAGCCTGGACTCTCGACCCGCATCGTGTGCGCGGTTGCGAAGGTTCCACTGCCTGACACGACTTCGACTTTGCGCTGCTTCGCCAATCCGGCCAGGCCCTTGGTCAAGCGGCCGACGACGCGTTCCTTCCATTGCCGCAGTTTCGCCAGATCGACGCTGGGTTCGCCGAAATCAATCCCGGCTGCGCGCGCGTCGTGCGCTTCGCTGATCACCTTGGCGATATGCAGCAATGCCTTTGACGGAATGCAGCCCACGTTCAAACACACGCCGCCCAATGTCGGCCAGCGCTCGACCAGGATAACTTTTTTGCCGAGATCCGCGGCACGAAACGCAGCGGTGTATCCGCCTGGCCCGGCGCCAAGGACGAGAACTTCGGCATGCAATTCACCCTTGACTGGCGTGGGCGCTGAGGTCGTGCGGACGTCGCGCGCAGGTTCTGCCTGCTCGGCCGCGGCGGGCGGGTCGGCTGGCGTGGCCGGCGGGGCTTCGGCATCGACCGAAAGGGTCAAGATCGCCGCTCCGGTTGAAACCTTGTCGCCGACTTTGAGCCGCAGATCCTTGACCGTGCCGGCTAGCGGAGCGGGAATTTCCATGGTCGCCTTATCCGACTCAAGCACGATCAGCGAGTCGTCCTTGGCGATGCTGTCGCCCGGTTTTACCAGCAACTCGATCACCGGCACGTCCTTATAGTCACCGATATCGGGCACTGCAACTTCTACGATCTTAGTCATGCGCTTGCCTTAAACGGAATAATGCATAGGGCGGCGTAGACAACGCGGCTCGAATCCGGGCGCGGCTGCGCGAACGCTCAACGCCGCAGGCTGCCGTCGCCAAGCACCACGAACTTCAGCGAAGTCAGCCCTTCGAGACCGACCGGTCCGCGCGCGTGCAGCTTGTCGGTGGAGATGCCGATCTCGGCGCCGAGGCCATATTCGAAGCCGTCGGCCAGGCGGGTGGAGGCGTTGACCATAACCGAGCTCGAGTCGACCTCGCGCAGGAATCTGCGGGCCCGCGTTATGTCCTCTGTGACGATCGCATCGGTGTGCTGAGAACCGTAGGTCGCGATATGTTCCATCGCTGCGTCGAGATTGGCGACAATGCGTACAGCCAGTATCGGTGCGAGATACTCGGTGTACCAGTCGTCTTCGCTTGCCTCGCCCATCTGCGGAACCAGGGCTCGGGCGGCCGCGTCACCGCGCAGTTCCACGCCCTTGTCGAGGTATATGCGTGCGAGCGGCGTGAGCACTTGCGGTGCGATGTCTTGGTGGACGAGCAATGTCTCTAGCGTGTTGCAGGTGCCGTAACGCTGGGTCTTGGCGTTGTCCGCGATGCGTATGGCTTTCTCGACGTCGGCGCGATCGTCGATGTAGACATGGCACACGCCGTGCAGGTGTTTGATCATCGGAATGCGCGCTTCACGCATGAGCCGCTCGATCAGGCTTTTTCCGCCGCGCGGCACGATGACGTCGACGTATTCCTGGAGCGTGACGAGCTCACCGACGGCAGCGCGATCGGTCACTTCGAGAACTTGAACGGCGGTTTCCGGCAGGCCGGCTGCGCGCAGCCCAGCGTGTACGCAAGCCGCGATCGCCTGGTTCGAGTGAATCGCCTCCGATCCGCCGCGCAAGATCGCCGCGTTGCCGGATTTCAGGCACAGCGCTGCGGCATCGGCGGTCACGTTGGGGCGAGATTCGTAGATGATGCCGATCACACCCAAAGGTACACGCATACGCCCGACCTGAATACCCGAGGGCATGTACTTGAGTTCGCTGATTTCGCCGACCGGATCGGAGAGGGCTGCGATCTGTTCGACGCCCGCGGCCATGGTATCGATGGTCTTGGAGTCCAGCGTCAAGCGATCGACCGCGGCGGGATCGAGCTTGCGCGCGCGCGCCGAGCGCACGTCCTTTGCATTGCTGGCAAGCAGGCGATCGGTATCGGTACGAATTGCCGTTGCGATTGCAGCCAAGGCGCGATTCTTTGCCTCTGTTTCGGCCTTCGCCATCGCCGCTGCGGCTGACCGGGCTTGACGCCCGATGCCGACCATGTAGCTTTGGATATCCATGGGCGTCGATTCTACACCGCAGTCCTTCAGGACAACGCTGCGGCGCGCGGCTCGCTGCGGGCCAACAGGTCCATGCCTAACTCGCGCAGCGCATCCCACGGGCGTGAACGATCCAAGCCTTTGATCGCCCTGTCGATCAGCGCCGCGCGCACGAGTGCCGCTTCGAGCTGAGGCGCCGAGAAGCATCGAGCCGCGCGTTCCATCGGTGCACGCCTTGGCCCGAATACCCGGACCTCGCGCAGGGCGTTGGCCATAGGGACTCCGCGTTGCAGCGCCCGGACCAGTCCATGGGCCGAACGCAGATCGTTGGCCAACGCCCACAGAACCAGGGGTAATCCGGCGCCTTCTGCTTCGAGTCCATCGAGGACCCGCACAAAGTGC
>Ga0326597_10012454_pt1 | contig 11213 bp, 12 predicted proteins | sample RVTome_12_FD_203789 | JGI IMG/M metagenome (GOLD analysis project Ga0326597, IMG submission 203789) | Soil microbial communities from uranium-contaminated site in the Upper Colorado River Basin, Wyoming, United States - RVT100D185 | ecosystem: Environmental > Terrestrial > Soil > Contaminated >... | reverse complement strand
AAGAACAGCAATGCAGTCTAGACCAGAGGACCGCACGATTTCAACATGTGATTTCTTCGCCCCACGAACGCCATCCGTGGGACTGCTTGACAATGCCTCTCGGTGTGAGATATAGCCTACCCCGTTTTGGTGATCCGTCCCACGTCCGCCGGCCGGCGGCGCGAAGATCGCATGGACGGCGGAGGGAACGCGTCACGCGGCGCAACCGATGGCGGGGCGCTGACCCGGCGCTCGCGCCGGTAGAGGAGAGGACGCATGGCAACCCGCAGGAGTCGCCCGGGGTGGACCGCTGGGATCGTCGTGGGGCTGGGTGTGGGGCTTCTCACGGCCTGCCCCGCGAGGGCCGCGAGCCTTCCGAATCCGATCACCATCGGCGTGGTCTCGCCCCTCACGGGGCCGGTGGCGCTGGTGGGCAAGAACCTGGAGTCCGGGGTGCAGTTGCGGTTCGAGGAGATCAACCAGGCGGGGGGGATCCTCGGGTCGCGGCTGGCCGTGATCGCGGAGGATGACGGGGCGAAGCCCGAGCAATCGGTGAACGCCGTGACGAAGCTCATCACCCGAGACAAGGTGCCGGCCATCATCGGGAGCGTGACCTCGCCCACCACACTGGCCGGCATGGAGGTGAGCCAGAAGTACGAGACGCCCCAGATCACGCCGGTCTCCACCTCGCCCAAGGTCACCCAATCGGGGAACAAATGGATCTTCCGCGTGGCCATCTCGGACCGGCACCACGCCGCCATCGTCCCGCCGTTCCTGGCGGGGGCGCTGAAGGTAAAGAAGGCGGCGATCATCCACGTGAACGACGACTTCGGCCAGGGCGGGAGCAAGCTCCTTCAAGAGGCGGCGGCGAAGGCGGGCGTCCAGATCGTCGCGGTGGACTCGTACCTGGGCGACGCCAAGGACTTCACGGCGCAGCTCTCCAAGGCCAAGGCCGCGGGGGCCGAGGCCCTGATCCTCTGGTCCCGGCAGGCCGATGGGGCCCTCATCATCCGGCAGGCCCACCACCTGGGGATGAAGATGCCCATCATGGGGGGAGACGCCTTCTCGTCGCCGCTCCTGGTGAAGCTTGGGGGGGACGATGTGGAGGGGGTGTACTTCACCACGTCTTTCCTCCCGTCGCCCGAGCAGGCGCGTGCCTTCGAGTTCGACAAGCGCTTCAAGGCGAAGTTCAACCGCGACCCGGACTTCGCGGCGGCGCAGGCGTATGACGCGGCGGGCATCCTGGCCGAGGCCATCAAGCGGGCCGGATCGCTGGATCGCGGTCGGATCCGGGACGAGATCGCCAGGACCCGCGACTATCCCGGCGTCATCGGGACCATCAGCCTCGACGCCACGGGGGACCTGGTGATCGCGCCGAAGATCGGCCAGGTGAAGAACGGCAAGCACGTCTTCATCCAGTAGGCGGAGCCCCTTCGCATCATGGCCGGCGAGACGGCGGGGCTATGGGCCCAGCAGGTCGTGGGCGGGATCGCCATCGGGTGCATCTACAGCCTCATCGCCCTGGGGTTCTCCATGATCGTCCGGGCGATGGACCTCCTGAATTTTGCCCACGGCGAGGTGCTGATGCTGGGGGGCATGCTGGGCGTCACCGCGCTCGTCGGCCTCCGGTTCCCCTATTGGGCCACCATCGTGGCGGTCACCGCGGCTTCGGCCGCGGTGGGCGCGGCCCTGGAATGGATCGTGTTCCGGCCGCTGCGGCGCCACCGCGCCCCCCTCGACAACATGATCATCGCCACGGTGGGGCTGGGAATCTTCCTTCGCAACGGCGCCATCCTGGTATGGGGCGCCGATCCGGTGCGGTATCCCGTGAAGTACGGCGAGCCGCTGGTTCTGGGCCCCGTGCGCCTCCCGCTCGAGAATCTCTGGATCCTGGGCGTGGGCGTGGCCGCCATGGTCCTCCTGCAGCTCTTCTTCGCCCGTACCAAGACCGGGGTCGCCATGCGCGCCTCGGCCTTCAACCCCGTGACCGCCCGCCTGATGGGCATCCCCGTGGACCGGATGAACCTCTACACCTTCGCCATCGGCTCCGCATTGGCTGGCCTCGCCGGCGTCCTCCTGGCCCCGCTGCTGTACGCCAGCTTCGACATGGGGAGCGTGGGCCTGAAGGCCTTCGCGGCGGCCTGCCTCGGGGGGTTTGGCAGCGTGCCGGGGGCGATCGTGGGCGGGCTGGTCCTCGGGGTGGGTGAGACCCTGGGGGCCTTCTTCGTCTCGACGTCCTACCAGGATGCCCTCGCCTTCGGCCTGCTGATCCTGCTCCTCCTCTTCCGGCCCTCCGGCCTGTTCGGCCGCCCTCAGCGGGCGGTGTGACCATTCCCGTGGCCTTGCCGGGGGGCCGCGCGCGCCGCGCCGGCCCGCTCCTGCTCCTCCTCGGGATGGTCGCCCTCCCGATCGCCTACCCGGACCTCTACTTCCTCCACATCATGGTGCTGGCGCTCATCAACGCCATCCTGGTGGTGAGCCTCCAGTTCCTCCTGGGGCACGCAGGGCAGGCCTCCTTGGGGCACGCGGCATTCTTCGGCACGGGCGCGTACGCCTCGGCGATCGCGGCCATGCGCGCCGGCCTCCCCTTTGCGGCGGCGTTCCTGATCGCGGCCGTGGTGGCGGGCATCCTGGGCGCCGGCCTGGGCCCGATCGCACGGCTCCGCGGCTACTACCTGGGCATCGCCACGCTGGCCTTCAACCAGGTCGTGGTCCTCGTCCTCACAAACTGGGAATCGGTCACGCAGGGGCCACTGGGGATCCGATCGATCCCGCCGCCGCGCCTCGGGCCCCTGGTGCTGCGCACGGACCACCAGGCGTACTACCTGATCTTGGCGGTGCTGGCGGTGACGTGCTGGGCCTACGGGCGCCTGGCGCGGTCCCGGTTCGGACGGGCGCTCATGGCCATCCGGGAGAACGAGGTGGCCGCCTCGGCCATGGGCGTGAATCCCGGGCGGTACAAGCTCCAGGCCTTCGTGATCAGCGCGATCTCGGCCGGGATGGCCGGGTCCCTCTTCGCGCACGTGACGGGGTACCTCAACCCGAATAGCTTCACCTTTCAGGAGTCGGTGGCCCTGCTGCTCATGGTGGTGGTCGGCGGGCAGGCGAGCCTGTGGGGTTCCGCCGTGGGCGCCGTGGTCCTGACGCTAGCCCCGGAGTACCTGCGGTTCCTCAAGGACTATCGTCTCGTGGTTTACGGCGCCATCGTCGTGGTCCTCATGATGTTCCTGCCCGATGGGCTAGCCGGCGCGGGCCGGTGGATCCTGCAGAGGGTGGGGCGGCGCCCGCCCGCCCCGATCCCTGGGACCGCCGGGCCGGCGGCGTGAGGGGGGCCGGCGGGGTGCGGCCTTTGGGGCGGGAGGTCCGGAGCGACGTCGTGGCGGAGGCGCTGCTGGAGGCCCGCGTCCTGACGCAGCGATTCGGCGGCCTGGTGGCCGTGGACGGCGTCGATCTCACCGTGGCGCCGGGAACGGTGTGGGGGCTCATCGGCCCCAACGGGGCCGGCAAGACGACGCTCTTCAACATGCTGACGGGTATGCTCCGTCCCTCCGCCGGGCGGGTCGCGTTCCGGGGGGAGGAGATCACGGGTCTCCCGCCCCACGAGATCGCCCGGCGCGGCATCCTGCGGACCTTCCAGAACCTCCAGCTCTTCCCCCGGATGCCCGTGTGGGAGAACATCGCCGTGGGCCTCCACGTGGCCACGCGGACGGGCGCGGTGGCCGCCCTGCTCCAGACGCGCCGGAAGCGGGCGGAGGACGCCGAGGTGCGGCGGCGGGCCCGTGAGGCGGCGGCCTTCGTCGGGCTCGCGGTGCCGGAGGCGCAGGAGGTGCGCCATCTTCCCTACGGCCACCAGAAGCTGGTGGAGCTGGCCCGCGCCATCGCCAGCGACCCGACGCTGCTCCTCCTGGACGAGCCGGCCGCCGGACTCAACGACGACGAGTCGGCGCGGCTCATTGCCCTCATCGCCCGGCTCCGCGACCGTGGGATGACCGTGGTCGTGGTGGAACACGACATGCGGGTCATCATGCGCGCCTGCGACCGGATCACCGTGCTGGACCACGGGCGGAAGATCGCCGAGGGGACCCCTGCCGAGATCCAGCGGGACCCGACGGTGCTGGAAGCGTATCTGGGGATGCGGGGTGGACGCACTGCTTGAGGTGCGAGACCTCCGGGTCACCTACGACGGGGTGGAGGCCCTCAAGGGGGTCTCCCTGGTCGTCCGGCGGGGCGAGATCGTCACGCTCCTGGGCGCCAACGGCGCCGGGAAGACGACGACGCTCCGCGCCGCCTCCGGCCTGGTCCGTCCTGCGGGCGGGGAGATCCGCTTCGAGGGAACTGCGGTTCACGCCCTCCCGGCCGAGCGGTTGGTGCGGCGGGGGATCAGCCACGTGCCGGAAGGACGCGCGATCTTCGCCACGCTGACCGTGCGCGAGAACCTGTGGATGGGCGGCTACGTCGAGGGGAGCCGGGAGGCGGTGCAGGAGCGCTTCGAACGGGTGTTCGCCCTCTTCCCCCGCCTGCGCGAGCGCCAGCGGCAGCAGGCCGGGAGCCTGTCCGGGGGGGAGCAGCAGATGCTGGCGTTCGGGCGCGCCCTCATGTCGGACCCGAAGCTGCTGCTCCTGGACGAACCCTCTCTGGGATTGGCGCCGCGCCTGGTGGAGGACGTGGCCGATCTCATTCGGCAGTTCGCGCAGCAGGGGATCACGATCCTGCTGGTGGAGCAGAACGCCAGCGTAGCCCTCCGGCTGGCGCACCGAGGATACGTCCTGGAGACGGGGCGCATCGCGCTGGAGGGGACCGCCGCCGAGCTGCGCGAGCACCCCAGGATCCAGGAGGCGTACCTCGGGGGGCGTCTGCCCACGTGAGAGGAGCCCGAAGCCGGGCGGGGGCGGCAGGCCGAGGACGGGGATGGACACGGAAGAGGAGGAGAAGGGGGAGGCGATGCGGCGCGAGGCCATCTGGATGTCGGAGGTCTATGAGCCACTGGGCGGCTATCCGGTGGCCGTCCGCGCGGGCCAGTTCCTCTTCCTCTCGGGCCAAGTGGCGTGGGATCCTCGGCGCGGGCTGATCCGGGGGGCGAGCGACCTCCCGGCGGAGGCGGGAGCCCTCGCCACGGGGCACGGGTACGTGGACGCCCTGGAGGCCCCAGTGGCGGCGCAGACCTGGTGGATCTACCGGAATCTGTGCCGGGTGCTCGAGGCGCAGGGCTCGGCGCTGGGTCAGGCGCTCCGGTTCCACATCTACCAGAAGGACAAGCGCTTCTTCCCGGTCTTCGAGCGCGTGCGGATGCAGTATGAGGCCCAGGCGCCCGCCCCAAGCAGCGGCCTCGGCATCTCCCGCCTCCAGCGCAGCCCGGAGGCCTGGATCGACATGGACGGCATCGCGCTGATCCCCGCCACAGGGCTGCCGGGGCGCGACGTGGTCTCCCCCTCCGGCGTCCTCCCCTCGGCGTCGGCCTACTCCCAGGCCGTCCGGACCGGATCCTACCTGTTCCTGGCCGGCCACATCCCCATCCAGACCGCGCGCCCGGGGAAGCCGGTGATCCGGGGGTTCGACGACGTGCCGGAGGAGGGGCGCTTCCTTCAGACGGGCCGCAGCCACCCCGATTCTCGCCAGGGGCCGATCGCGGCGCAGACGTGGTTCACCTACCAGGAGATCCGGAAGCTCGTCGAGAGCCAGGGCGCCTCCTTGCGGGACGTTGTGAACGTCACGGTGTTCCTCCAGGACATGCGGGATCTGCCGACGTTCCACCGTGTCCACCAGCGGCTCTTTCCCGAGGACCCTCCGGCCCTCACCGTGACCGAGTTCGCCGAGGTGGGCCATCGCGGGACCATGATCGAGATCGAGCCCACCGTCCTGGTGCCGGGCCACGGCGTGGTGCGGCGGACGATCGCCGGCCCATCCCGGCCGGGACTGCACGCTGCTCCCGCCGTCCAGGCGGGCGGGCTGGTCTTCCTCTCGGGCGCCTGCGGCTGGGGGGCGCACGGGCCGGCGCAGGGGGCGGGGGATCTCCCGCCGGAGGGTCGGGAGGCCGTGGAGCGGCTCGCCGGGAACCGGCCGACGGCGGGCGCCCAGGCCTGGGCCGCCCTGGCGCTCCTGCGGGAGACGCTTCGATCGGCGGGCCTCTCGCTGCGCGACCTCGTCAAGGTCACCCTGTACCTGCAGGACCTGGAGGACTTTCCGGCGTTCGATGCGATGCGGAAGGCCATCGCGCCGGGGGATCCGCCCGCGCTCGCTGTCGCGCAGATTCCACGGCCCGGGCCGACGCCCGACGTGCGGCTGTGCGTGGAGGGGATCGCGTGGGGGGCTGATGGAGGCGGAGGCTAGGGCGCCGGCCAGGACCGGCTCATTTCCAGCGGATCAGGGCGCGGTCCGCCAGGTGGACGAGCTGCGCCGCCAGCAGGGCCAGCACCACCACGGTGAGGATCACCGCGTAGAGGTGGAGGATCAGGAAGGTGTTGCCGTAGTAGACCAGCCGCTCGCCGAGGCCCACCAGCGAGACCAGCATCTCGCCCACCACCATGCCCTTGACGGCCTGCATGGCCCCCAGGTGCGCGCCCACCAGGATGGCCGGGAGGGCGGCGGGAAGCAGGATCTTGGCGAAGAACTGGAGCGGGGTGGCGCCGAAGACTCGGGCCATCTCCAGGATGGACCGGTCCACGCCCTTCACCCCCGCCATGCAGTTCACCACGATGACCGAGACGGCGAACAAAAAGACCGTGGCCATCACCACCGTGTCCTTCACGCCGAAGAGGGCGATAAGGATGGGCACCAGCGCCGAGAGAGGGGCGGAGGTGAGCACGTTCACGTAGGGATCGCAGACGTACTGGACGGCGCGGAGGCGCCCCATGGCGGTCCCCAGCGGGATGCCGACCAGGAGCGCCAGCCCGAAGCCCTGGACCAGGGCCACCAGGCTGGTGGACATGGCCTTCCAGAGCGTGCCGTCCCCCGCCAGCTTCCACCAGGTGACCGCAACGCGGGAGAGCGGGGGGATGAAGAGGGCCACGTCCGCTCGGCCCACCGCCTCCCACAGGACCAGGAGCGGGACCAACGAGACCCAGCCCGGCGGCCCCCGCCGCGCCCCCGTCCCGGCCGCCCCGCTCACCGCTCCCCCTTCACGCGCCATATGCCATTCCGCAATCCGCAATCCGGAATCCGCAACAGGGTCACTGGAGCTTCTTCAGCGTGTCCCACACCCGTTCCACCAGCCGAGTGAACCCCGGGTCACCGCGCACCCCGTGGTCGGCCCGGGGGCGCGGCAGGGGCACTTCCAGGACCTCCACCAGCCGCCCCGGCCGCGGGCTGATCAGGAAGACCCGGTCGGAGAGATAGACGGCCTCCTCCATGCTGTGGGTGACGAAGACCACCGTCCTGCGCTCCTCGCCCCACACCGCCAGCAGGTCGTCCTGGAAGAGGCGGCGCGTCTGCTCGTCCACCGAGGCGAAGGGCTCGTCCATCAGCAGGATCCGCGGGTTCACGGCCAGCGCCCGGGCCAGGCCCGCGCGCTGCTGCATGCCGCCCGAGAGCTGATGGGGGTAGTGCTGTTCGAACCCCGTCAGCTTCACCTTGGCGATGTACCGCCGGGCCGCCGCCTGGCGCTCGGCCTTGGGGACGCCGCGCAGCTCCAGGCCGAAGGCCACGTTGCGCAGGATGCTGGTCCAGGGCATGAGCGCGTGGTCCTGGAAGACCAGGCTCCGGTCGTGCCCCGGCCCCTCCACCGGCCGGCCGCCGATGAGGATGCGCCCGGCATCCGGCCGGATCAGGCCGGCGATCATCTTGAGGAGGGTCGTCTTCCCGCAGCCGCTGGGACCGATGAAGGTGACGAACTCGCCGGCCTCGATGGTGAGCGAGACGCCCTCGAGGGCCTGGACGGCGCCAAAGACCTTCGAGACCCCTTCGACCCGGATCTCCAGGGCCTCCGGGGCCGCCGCGGGCGCCGCCGTCACGGCCGCCGCCAGTGGAGGAGGCGCCCCTCCAGCCGCTGCAGCGCCGCCAGGAGCGCCAGGGCCGCCATGATGGTGAGCCCCACGGCGGCGAAGAGTCGATCGTACTGGAACATGGAGGACGCGTTCATGATCAGCTTGCCCACCCCGAAGGGCGAGAGGAGGAGTTCAGCCACCACGAGGCCGACGAAGGCCCGCGACAGGCCGTACCGCAGCCCCACCAGGAGCATGGGCAGGCTGCTGGGCACCACGATCTTGACGAAGAACTGGCGGGGGGTGGCCGCGAAGGCCCGCGCCATCTCCGCCAGCCGGGGGTTCACGTCCCGCACCCCCGCGTAGGCGTTCATGGTGATGAAGGGGGCGCTGAAGAGGAACACGATGAGGGCCGAGGACCGCACGGTGATGCCCATGGTGAGGATGACCAGCGGGATGACGGCGGCGGTGGGGATGGCGATCATCAGCTCGAAGTAGACGCGCAGGTACCGCCCCAGGGTGGGGAGGGTGCCCATGAGCAGTCCGAGGGGGATCCCCACCGCCACGGCGCCGGCCATGCCCATCGCCAGGGACTGCCCGCTGGTGCCGAGGGCCTCCCAGAAGGGGCGCGAGCCGAGCAGGTCCACGCCGGCCAGGGCCGTCTGGGTGAACGTTGGGATCGCGAAGCTGGCCTTGGACCGCCCGGCCCATTCCCAGGCGGCCAGCAACGCGGCCACCGAGCCGAGGCGTAGCGCGACGGCCGCCGGTTCAACCCCCTGGACCAGGCGCCCCTTCGATCTCCCTCGTCTCCCCGGCACGCCGATCGTCTCGCTCACAAGAAGGCAGGCTACCGTCCTGCGCGGCCCATCTGATTGAGCGCCGTCTCCAGGGGACCGGCGTCGAAGAACTGGCCGGCGGTCCACTTGCTCGTGGGGCCCGTGAGATTCTTCACGTCCACCTGGAACTGGATGTTCCGCTCGGCGCCGGCGCCCTTCAGGCGGTCGATCCCGCCGTCCGGGTCGAAGAGGCGGGCGACGAAGCGCACCTGGCGCTCCAGCCTGGCGGGCTCCATCTCCTTGAAGAACTCCGCCCCCTCGCGGGCCCAGTAGGTCGGGTCCTTGGCGCCCGCGCGGTGCGATTCGAGCAGGCGCCGGACCAGGAGGCGGACCAGGTCGGCGTTCTGCTCGATGAAGTCGGTGCGGGCTGCCAGGAAGCTGTTGGAGATGGGGGCCGTGGTGAGGTCCACCACGATGTGGAACTTGTCCGGGGCGCGGTCCAGCACGACCTGCGCCGACCCCAGGTCCACGGCCGCCGCGTCCACGGCGCCCTGGAGGACGGCCTCGGCCCGCGCCGGCGAACCGGCCGGCATGAAGACGACGTTGGGCTTCACGCCCGGGAAGCCCTGGAGGTGATGCTCCAGCAGGGACTGGACGGTGGCGCGCGGCGAGTGGGACGCCAGCTTCACCCCATGGAGCGCCTGGACGGTGGCGATCTCCTTCCTGGCCACCACCACGAACTCCGGCCGGGCCAGCTCGAACAGCGCCCGGATGGGGGCACCCTTCTCCACGGCCGGGTAGAGCGGGGCGAAGGCCAGGGCCATGTCCCCCTGTTTCTCGGTGAGGGCCAGGATGACGGCCTCGGGGGCGCGCAGGTCCTTCACGGTGACGTCGATCCCGTCCTGCCGCAGCAGCTTGAAGGCCACCAGCGTGGGGAGGTTGGTTACCCGCGTGACCGTGGAGAGCACCGTGATCTGCCGCCGCGCCGCCGCCTCGCCCGAGACGCCCGACACCAGGACGACAGCCACGCCCAATGCGATCCCGACAACGCCATACGCCACTCGGAATCGCCGGCCCACATCACATCCCTTGGAGCTGTTCATCGCATGACCCCTCCCGCGGCCCCTCTCCCCCGGCGGGGGCGAGGGATGCGTGACGCCCCTCTCCCCATAGGGTATGGGTGAGGGTGGCTGGTTCCAGGAAGCTCACGATAGGCCGCCTGGCGCTACGTGTCCATGATCGCCTTGCGCTGGCCCCCATCCACGCTGATGGACGCACCGTTCACGAAGCTCGCCCGCTCGGCGGCCAGCATGACGACCAGGTAGGACACCTCCTCGGCGGTGCACAGGCGTCCGATGGGGATGCTCTTGATGGCCAGGGTGTTGGCCGCCTCCTCGCTGATCCCGCGCTCGCGGGCCAGGGTGCGCACCAGGCCCCACCAGCGCTCGGTGTCCACGGGGCCCGGGTTGATGCAGTTCACCAGGATGCCGTGCCGGGCCAGGTCCTCGCAGATCGCCAGCGTGAAGTTGATGCCGGCCGCATTGGCGGCGCCCGGGGTCAGCTCGAAGTAGATGGGCTTGATCCCGTCGTTCCCGATGACGTTGATGATGCGGCCGGATTTCTGTTGCTTCATGATCGGCACGACCGCGGTGGTGGTGCGCACATAGCCCATGAACTTCAGGTTCAGGCTCTCCAGCCACTGCTCCTCGCGCAGGTTCTCGACGCTGCCGCCCGGCGAGCTGCCGGCGCAGTTCACCAGGATGTCGATGCGGCCGAAGTGGTCGGCCGCCTGCTGCACCACGCGCCTCGCGTCGTCGCCCTTGTGCATGTCGCCGACCAGCGGGAGGGTTTTCACGCCGGCCGCCTTGGCGATCTCGGCGGCCTTCTGCTCGACCAGTTCCTTGCCCCGCGCGACCAGGGCCACGTGCGCCCCCTCCCGCGCCAGATCCCACGCCGCGGCCAGGCCGATCCCCTTGCTCGCCCCCGTGATCAGCGCGACCTTCCCCTTGATCCCGAGATCCATCGGTCCATCCCTCCGTATGGTGTGTAGGGGCGGGCTTCACGCCCGCCCGGTGGCAATCACCATCAGCCCGTCTCGGCGACGCCCAGCGGGGTCCCCGGGGGCGTCGGCCCTCCCACCAGCAGCATCGGTCCGTCGCCGGCGCGGATCGCCACCCGGCTGCCGGGCTCGATGGCGACGACGCATCTGGGTTCGATCGGCTCGGTGCGTCCGGTTGCCAGATCCACCACGCGGCCGCGCCCCTCAATCACGTACCACGCGTCCTCGGATCCCGCGGGCAGCGTGGAGACGTACCCCCGCCCGGCCTCCAGGCGAAGGAGCACCAAGACGCTGTGGCGCACGCCGCCGCCGCCGTCCACGATCACGTTGGCCTCGACGCCAGGCCCGACCACCACGCGCCGGCCATCCCGTTTCGGTTCAAAGATCCTGATGGACATTGTGGGTGTGTTCAGGCCGTCGGTTTCGTGAGCATGCTCACGTCGGTCGGGCACGGTCCGCCGATGCTGATGTAGTCCTCGGTGC
>Ga0326597_10012453_pt1 | contig 11213 bp, 9 predicted proteins | sample RVTome_12_FD_203789 | JGI IMG/M metagenome (GOLD analysis project Ga0326597, IMG submission 203789) | Soil microbial communities from uranium-contaminated site in the Upper Colorado River Basin, Wyoming, United States - RVT100D185 | ecosystem: Environmental > Terrestrial > Soil > Contaminated >... | reverse complement strand
CACGGCGAAGCACTGGCGCTTTCGCACTGTTTTTTTCCCGCTTCTCAACCGCGAGTGTAATCATATTGTGCGACTATACGCGAACCCGGCTCCAAATGCAATCAGCATATGCGTTGCGCGGCATCTATGCCCATGTCGGGACGTCCGACGTCCCGACATGGGCTATAATGCAGAAATGGAACTATACCACCTGATGAATCGCGGAATCGATGGAAGAAAAATTTTCATGGATGACCGTGATCGTTTTCGATTCGTGCACGATCTTTATGAATTTAATGATACTGCCCCGGCCGAAGAGTTCCTCCGCGTTACGATTCTTGACAAGATGTCGGGACGTCGGACGTCCCGACATCGAGAACGACTTGTAAACATTCACGGATGGAAACTTATGCTGGACCATTTTCATTTACTTGTTTCTGAACGCGTTGAAAACGGGATTTCACTTTTCTTGAGGAAAATGAGTGGCTACGGACGTTATTTCAATGAGCGCCACGCGCGCCACGGTCCGCTCTTCCAAGGCGGAAAGAAAGTATTAGTTGAGCATGAGGCTCATTTTCTTTACATTCTGCACTACATACACCTCAACGCCCTTGATTATCTGCCTGGCTTCAAAAATTGGCGCGAGCGCGACAAGGGCGTTATACCGAGCGTTCGAGGAGCGCTCGAGAACCTTAAAAATGACCGGTGGAGCAGTTACCAAGATTATTGCGGCATTCCTAATTTTCCTTCAATTATTACGAAAACGCTGTTTGAAGACTCCCGTGGCGATTATAAAGCGTCTATCAGAGAATTCTTGAAAGATCGTCGTTTTGAAGATGTTGAGTCACAATGGTTAGAGTAATAGAACCCATGTCGGGACGTCGGACGTCCCGACATGGGTTCTATGAAAAGACGCATTCATTAATTAACTGTTGGTTATTTGAGAGCTGCCGAGATGGTTGAGAGGCGGGAGAGGAAGATGGTTCGTGCGGCGGCAACGTTCTCTTCTTTGCCATTCCATGCGGCAAGAGCCTCTTCCTGAAGTGCTCGGGCGAAGCTGAAGGTCAGGGGCCACGGAGCGTTAATCTCACGCGCGCGGCGGGTGATCGCAGCGAGATTCTTCGTCGCCTGCACGGGCGACTGTCCTCCGGAGAGGAAAACGATGCCGGCGATCTGTCGCGGGACATTCTCCATGAGGACGGAAAGTGTATCTTCGGCAACTTCTTCCGGCGTGTCGCGCTTGCCGCTCTCGCTCCCTGAGAGCACCATTGAGGTCTTGAGAATAAGGCTCGCGCGGTCTACCGAGAGCTCCTCGGTCATTGAAAAAACCGAACGCAACACTTCCCCGATCACGGCGCGCGCGCGAGTGCGCCCGTGGTTCCCTGCAGAGAGCACTTCTGGTTCGAGTATAGGCACGAGGCCTGCGCCCTGCGCTTCCTTCGCGTAGCTTGCAAGGCGCTTCGCGTTTTCATGGAGCGCCGGTGCAGAAGGCAGGATATCGCCGTCAATGCGGAAAACTGCGCGCCACTTGGTGAAGGTGGCGCCCTGCTTTTTATACTGCAGGAGCCGCTCCGGTAGGCCGATGAGACCGTTCGTGATGAACTCTTGCGGACTTCCCCCAAGGGGTTCAGCGCCTTCGTCGACCTTCACTCCCGGCGCGATGCCGCGCGTGGCAAGCGACTTCGGAAATACTTTTTTATCGTTCCCTTTCTGGAGAAGCGTTTCCGAGAAGAGAATGATGCCCGAGAGATACTGCTCGATCCCCTCGCAGCCGATAAAGAGATCACGATACTGTCGGCGCATCTTCGGCCCCGCGGTGATGCCGTACTCGGCGAGGCGCGCGGTCGCGGTATGGACGCTCTCGTCTGCGGCGAGGATGCCCTTGCCCTTGGCAAACAAGGCCCGTGCCGTCGCAACAAGATCAGTCATGTAGACAATTTTACCATGGTAAAATTGTCTACATGGATTTCCTGGCAGTTGGCGACACGGTCGTAGACGAGTTTATTACCCTTAAGGAAGCGGAGGTCGACCACGAACGGTCGACCATCTCCATGCGCTGGGGAGAAAAGATTCCCTATGAGTCATCGACGCTTGTCGCGGGTGTAGGGAACGCGGCCAACGCCGCCGTCTCTGCCGCCCGCCTCGGCCTTTCTTCCGGCTTCCTCTCCAATGTCGGGGACGACCATTTCGGCACGCAGATACTCGATATTTTCAAGAGCGAGGGAGTGACGACAGACTACATCGCCGTACACGACGGCATCCCGACAAACCATCACTACGTACTCTCCTACGACTCCGAGCGCACCATCCTCATCCGACACGAAGCGTACCCCTATCGCATCCCTGAAGGGCTTGTGCCACCGGCGTGGGTCTACTTGTCGTCGGTCGCGGCGGGCGCCGAAGCGTTCCATGACGAATTGGCCGAATGGCTCGAGAAACATCCAGAAACCAAGCTGGTCTTCCAGCCCGGCACCTTCCAGATAGCGGCGGGCAAAGAGCGGCTCGCGAAGCTCTACGCGCGTGCCGAGGTCGTTGCAGTAAACAAAGGGGAGGCAGAGCGCATTCTCGGCGTCGCAGATGTCGCGATGCAAGACCTTCTCCGGCAGATGCACTCTCTCGGGCCGCGTATGGTACTTATCACCGACGGGCCGCGCGGCGCGTATGTGTATGACGGTACTGACATGCTTACCGTACCGATGTATCCTGATCCGAAGCCGCCGGTCAACCGCACCGGCGCGGGAGACGCAACGACATCAACATTTGTCGTCGCACTCGCGCTTGGCAAGCCTCTTGCCGAAGCGCTTGCCTGGGGACCAGTGAACGCCATGTCGGTCGTCGGCCACGTCGGGGCACAGAAAGGACTTCTGACGCGCGTGGCGCTTGAGAAATTCCTTACCGAGGCGCCTCCGGAGTATCGGGTCACGCCTCTTTAGTGTTTCATTTATTGAAAGTAGTAGAGGTACTCTGTCGCGCCAGTAACAAACACGATCTTAAACATTGTGGCATAGGCCATATTGACAATAAGCAGCGTCGCGCCCGCACCCACCACAGTGATCATAAGCGCCGCAAAATAGGAGTTTATTTGGCGCGACATGGACATTATCTGACAAATTCACGAACGGCCTTCTCCACCGCTGCGGCGTCAAGACCGTAGTGAGCGAGCAACTCATCAGGCGTTCCGGACTGCCCAAACGAGTCTGCGACGCCGATGATTCGCAGGGGAATCGGCTCACGCTTAGCAAGGAGCTCTGCAACCGCACTCCCGAATCCGCCCGCCGCTTGATGCTCCTCGAGCGTGACGACGCGGCGGGCGTGCCGCGCCGCGTCGAGGACCGCCTCCTCGTCAAGCGGCTTCACCGTAGGCACGTGGAGCACGAGGGATTCGATGCCATCGTCTGCAAGCGCGCGGGCCACCACAAGAGCGGTGTAGCTTACGGAGCCGGTCGCGAGGATCGCGACGTGGGGGGCGGGAGAATTCCAGAGGATGAGCGCCTTCCCGATAGCAAACGGCGTCTCTTCGGTGGTAAAAACGGGGGTGGGCGCGCGCCCAAAGCGCAGATATACCGGCCCTTCCACCTTCGCGGCCGCCACGACTGCCTTCCTCGCCTCCTCGGCATCCCCGGGCGCAATCACCGTCATCCCCGGCAGCATGCGCATCATGCCGATATCCTCAAGCATCTGGTGGGTCGCGCCGTCGGGGCCGACCGAGACGCCGGCGTGCATGCCGCAAATCTTTACCGAGACGTTATTCAAAGCGATTGTCGTGCGGATCTGCTCATAATTGCGTCCCGGATTAAAGACTGCGTAGCTTGCGATAAAGGGGATTTTGCCGGCGAGCGCCATGCCGGCGGCGACGGTGGCCATATTCTGCTCGGCGACGCCCATCTCGACAAAGCGCTCGGGAAATTCTTTCTCAAAGAGCTCCGCACGCGTAGACTCTTTAAGGTCGGCGCACAGGACGACGACGCGCGAGTCCGCCTTACCCGCCTCCACCGAGCCTGTGCCAAAACCGTCTCGGGTCGCCTTCTTCTCTATGTCGTCCGCAAAAACCTTCGGAGAGAGGTTCGCGTTTTCGTTAGGCATATTCGTGCGGGACCTTGCCGCCCATGGTGCGAATCTCCTTCAGAAATCGTTGTCCCTCTTCTTTGGTGGGTGGCTTGCCGTGCCAGTGATAGTCGAATTCGATTTCCGGTACGCCCTTGCCCGGGATCGTGTGTGCGAGCACGAGAGTCGGCTTCTCATAAATCGCCTTTGCCTTTTCGATTGCGACTACGAACGCCGCGATATCGTTGCCGTTAACCTCAAGCACGTGCCAATTGAATGCCTCGTACTTCGCTTTCAATGACTCGAGTGGCATGACCTCCTCGGTCATGCCGTCTATTTGTATATTGTTGCGATCCATGACGGCAGTGAGATTTGAGAGTTTGTTCTTGCCCGCAAACATGACCGCCTCCCACGTATTTCCTTCCTGCTGTTCCCCGTCGCTCATGATGCAGTAGACCTGCTCCGTGCGACTATCCATGCGCAGCGCCAGCGCGATGCCCGCGGCCTGTGAGAGCCCTTCACCGAGCGGTCCGGAGGTGGTCTCAAGGCCCGGCAAGCGTTCACGTTCAGGATGACCTTGGAGCCGGCTGCCGAATTTGCGCAAGGTCAGGCATTCCTCGACCGGGAAGTAGCCGGCGTGCGCCATCGCCGCGTAGCGTACGGGGCAGATGTGGCCGTTGGAGAGTATGAGGCGATCGCGCCCCTCCCACGCCGGATTCTTCGGGTCATGCTTCAAAATATGGAAATAAAAGGCGGCAAAGATGTCGGCCATGCCCAAGGGGCCGGCCGTGTGCCCGCTCCCGGCTGCGACGAGCATTGTAATTATCGTCTCCCGGATCGCTTTCGCGCGCTTATCAAGCTCAATAGTTTGGTCACTCGTTAACGCCATTTCTCTAGGGTAGCACGCCTGCGAGATACCTCTTTAGAAGTTACAAAGTGTTGTCAGTGACGGCATTATCGAAGAGAGGGACGGCCCGGCTCCAGTCTTGCAGAGCCCGCCAGGATATCCGGCCGCGGCACCCGCTTCTGTATACACCGCAATGGCATACGAATCTGCGTTGGTCGCGGAACCACTAGCACTCCCCCAGCCATAATAGTTAGTTTCAACTCCGCTACCATCGACGAGCGTTTGTGCGATGCCGCTAATATATTTTGTCGGACTCGTAAGAGGTCCGTTCAGACTGGAGATAGAGTTTGCGGCATTTCTAGCTCCTATAATTGGATAGGTAGGGGTTGGTTTGTCATTGTAATAAAACTCTATTGCTTTTTTAAGTTCTCTGACATCGACAACTCGCGCCGCGTCTCTTCCCTTGCCGCGTGCAGAATTAAGAGAGGCGAGAACAATAGCAGAGAGCAGGCCTATGATAGAAATAACTACAAGAATTTCGATGAGCGTAAAGCCTCGGTTGCGGGAAGTCATGTTAGTACGTCGTATCTGTTTTAAAAGGACTCGGTGGCGGAGCGCTTGTACTGGAAGAAAGAGTGAGCCAGAGCGCGGCAAGAATACACACTACCGCAACACCAAGAAGCAGATACTGGGCCCCCTGTTCAGTCTTTACAAGACCAGTCCCGAGCACGAATCTGGTGAGGAATGAGTACTGTGGCATATCTGGCCGCCGATAGATGTCCTGCTCCTCATTAAACTGCAGGTTAGCCATACAATAAAGATATCACACCCCGAAGGGGGTCTCGAGCTCTTCAAACGCCGCAACAGTGGCTATAGGGTCGCTCGCCTTGAGGATTCCCGAGCCGATAACGAGACTGGCCGCCCCAAGCGCCACGAGCTTTTTCGCCTTGTCGAGGGTGATGCCGCCGTCAACCTGGAGCGGCGTCTCAGGATGTCGCGTCCGGAAGCTTCGTATTTTCTCATACACACGCTCGTCGAGCGGCTGTCCCTGCTGGCCGATGCGGGCGATACCCATATATTGTATGTACTCGACCTCCTGTACATACGGTTCGATAAGGGCGGGGCTACTTGCGACATTAAGCGCGAGGCCGAGCGTGAGGAGACCGGGAACCCGCGCTGTACCGCCGCCGTAGCGCTGCCGGAGCGTGGCGAGGAGACCTGAGAGGTCGGTGGCGCTCTCGGCGTGGAGGGTCAAGCGTGTCGCCCCAAGCGCGATCCACGCTCCGGCAGCGCTGACCGTGTCTGCGCACATGAGATCGATCTCATAAGTGATGGACTCGAGATGCGGCAGAGTCGCGCCTTCCTTCACCATGCGCTCCAACTCTTCGGGCGCGGTGTAGGGCCACGAGGCCGGCGCCGCAAATTTCCCATCGACCACGTCGATCTGGACGCGTGAGATCTTCGGGATAGCGGCAAAGAGATTGAGCTTCTCCGTAAGGTCGGCCTTCGAAGACGGGAGAACGGCCGGAACGACAAGGCTCATAGTTAAAACTTCGCGAGTCGACGCGCGTGGCGCGGTGAATCCGAGAATTCCGTTTTAAGGAAGATGTGTACAGCTTCGGCTGCCTCCTTTCCGGAAACGAAGCGGGCGCCGATAGAAAGCACATTTGCATCGTTGTGGCGGCGAGGGAGACGCACTGCGTCATAACCGTCTTCGGAGTGAGAGCCCTCTCGATCGAGCGCGGCCGTTACGTGCATCGGTCCGTAAAAAACGGCGGCGCGTACACCCGCAATACGATTAACGCACATGGCTTCGCCCTGTCCGCTACCGCCGACGATGATACCGCGCGCGCCGGGCGTAACGGCGACGCGCTTCCCGAGCGGGGTCATGAAGTCCGGATAGTCGTCATCGGGATTCTGTGCGAATGCGCCGAGATCTTCTGTCTCGTACCCGAGCGTTCGAACGTGCTTGATGAGGACGTTTTTGAGCGCGAGGCCGGCGTGGTCGGAGGCAAAAAAAACCTTAGGCATTTTATGGTGAGCTCGTCGAAGCCAGGGCGGCGGCGATTACATGGCGGACAAGCGACTCGGTATACCCCATCTCGTTGTCGTACCACGTGAGCACTTTTACCAAGTTTCCGCCCACCACCCTCGTCATCGAGAGATCGGCGATAGAGGCATACGGCTCGCCGACGATGTCGCTTGAGACCAGTTCTTCATCGCTTGCTCTGAAGATGCCCTCCCAGCGCGGCGAGGTCGCCGCGCCGCGCAGAAGGTCATTTATTTCCTCGCGCGTCGTCTCTCTCTTGGCGATGAAGGTGATGTCGGCGATGGAGCCAGCGACCACCGGCACGCGAAGCGAGATGCCGTCGAATTTGCCAGTAAGCGCCTCATAGGCCTGAGCGACTGCGGTCGCCGCACCAGTCGACGTCGGTACGATATTGACTGCCGCCGATCTTCCTTCCCGCAGGTCCTTCTTCGAGGGACCATCGACAAGAGACTGGCTCGCGGTATACGCATGCGTTGTAGAGAGTACCGCCTTCTCGATGCCGATGGCTTCATCCAGTATCGCGATGACCGGGCTGGCGGCATTTGTCGTGCAAGAAGCGTTTGAGGAGATCTGGCAGGTGGAGAGCTTCTCCTCGTTTATGCCCATAAGCACCGTCGCCCCTTGCGCCGCGTCGCCCTTGCCGGGCGCGGAGATGACGACGCGCTTCGCGCCCGCAGCAAGATGCGCCTTCGCCTTCTCGTATTCAGTAAAAAATCCCGTAGATTCGACGACGACATCAATATTGAGCTCCTTCCACGGCAGGTTCGCCGGCTCCTTCTCGGATAAGAATCTCACTTCTTTCCCGTCGATTACGAGCACGCCTGCTCCTGCCTGCTGTCTGCTGCTCACCTCAAACGATGCCCGCCCATACACCGTGTCGTACTTAAGCAGGTAGGCGAGGTTCTCGAGCGAGCCAAGATCATTCACCGCAACGATCTCGACGCCGCCTGCCTGCGCAGGCAGGCGGCCCTGTGAACGGCGTGCAAATGCCCGCCCTATCCTGCCGAATCCGTTTATCGCAACGCGTACAGCCATGTGAAAAATTAAAAATTATGTGGACGACTCTGTCAGTATACCACCGTATACCACCAGTAAAAGGAACTAAAGTATTCTTACCACGCATGTCGCTCGCCACTTGGCGGTCTCACCGCCAAGTGGCTATTCGAGTAAAAACTTATCAAAATCTTTCAACTCCTCCTTTCTTTTTACAATCGACTTGAGAGAAGAAAGTGCAAATTCTTTATACTCGGTGGTATTTCTAAACTGTCCTAAAATAATCTCCTTTCCGCAAACTCCTTTGACTTTTTTATTTATGTATTCTTCCCAGCTTGACATGCTGTTAACCAACTTGGCGGTCTCACCGCCAAGTCGGTGAACGCGATCATTTAGATTTACATAGGCGCTCACGTGAAGTAAGTATTCATTAGAATCAATATGCACATCCTTGAACGCGCCCTGGAACAAGGACCCGCTTCTTTTGTATTTGTTATTAAAATACCATGCGTATCCACCGCTTAATCTCTTCATAAACTCGCTTATGCCGCCGGTCGTTAATTGTTCCAAAATAAAGTGGAAATGGTTTGGATTTAGGCAGTATGCAATGATATTAACCAGCCTGTCTTCTGACTTGGCGGTCTCACCGCCAAGTTGACGAAAGGAGTTTTCGTATAAGCTTCCTATCGGAGAAACTACGTTGAACTCGATCATGCTCTTGAAAAATCGACGGATATCGTAACTGTCGACAAAAATAATTCTCTTATCCACTCCCCTGTTAAAGAGATGGAAAAGCTCCCCGTTTGCAAACTCTTTCTTCCTTGTGCTCATTGCTTATCATTTTATCATGCTCCCACTTGGCGGTCTCACCGCCAAGTGGGTTAGAAGGAGAAGAGGACGTAATATAGTTTCTCTAGGAGCTTTTTCAGAAGTCCGAGGTCGCCGCCGCCCCCTCCTTCGCCGCCGCCTTCTTGCTGGCCGCCGCTCCCGCTTCCCTCGCCGGTGCCACCGTCTCCGCCGCCTTGGTCGCCGCCTTCTTGCTGCGGCCCCGATCCGCTACCTTCAAGCGAGTTACCGCCGCCTGAGCCGCCGCCGCGCGCGAACTGGGAGAGAGTGATCTGCGGTTCCACGTCATAGGTGAAGTTGGTTATGGAGCCAGCGTTGGTGAGGCGGAAGCAGTAGTTGAGGCCCGTTTCGGCGTTGTTGGTTGACTTTATGGAATATTCAAACTCGGAGAATTGGGTGTTGGTGAGCGTGTGGGCGGGGGTCTCGTTGCCGGTGTCCTTGACGTAGCCGGCGACGAAGGACTTCCCGCCGGGGTTAGTGAGGCCGGAGGAGTCGGTGGTCGCGCCCTCGTCGGTGAGGTTGGGCGTGTTGTGCATCACCCAGTGCTCGGTCGTTTGCGCGCCCACCGCAGGCACGGGGAGCCAAGTGTCACACGAGCTTGAGGCGTGCTCAAGGCGGTACTGGTAGTTGGTTGCCGTGCCGCCCGCGCTGTTTGACATGAGAACGCGTAGACGTATATCGTCGTACTGATAGATGGAGGAGGTGAGCGGTGCGTCCTCGCCGCTTTGGTATGAGGCGGATGACTCGGTTCCGTTGTTCCTGCGCCACCGGTAATGCGCCTGATGCAAGAATGGCTCGGTCGGAAAGGTCCAGCAGAAGTTGTTACCGCCGTCGATAGAAGTGGCGTCGGACACGTCAATGGGGCCGTCGGCGGAACACGCATCCGAGTCCTTGATATTGGCGTAGGTGATATTGCGGATGCCCGGCACATGCAGGTTCCACAGCGAGCTGGGGGTGCGCGAGTGCAGGTATATCTCGTTGCCGGAGGTGCCGGCAATGATGAGGTTTTGCAGGGTGGTGGTCCCGCCTGCGAAGAACTCAAGGCGCGCACTGGGCGTGCGCGCGAAGAAGTTGCCGGTCGTGGAGGCGATTGCGGCGAAGGAGGTGGTCGCGCTGCTGTTTGTTATTTCAAGGCTCCGAAACGCATTGGCGCCTACCATGGAACCGGAGAGTGTCTGAATCGTCGTGCCGCTTAAGGTTGTCGTGCCGCTGCCGGCAGTGAATGTGCCGTTGTTGGTGTAGTCGCGGTTGATCGAGAGTAGGGTCGGCGCGACGACAGTCGCACCGGAATTTATGGTGATGTTTGAGGTGGAGGCGTTATTGGCGAAGGTCTTGGTACCGCTGCCGATGAAGGTGGTCGTGGCGAAGTCAGTGGCGCTCGTGTTTAAGGTGCCGGCGATGGTCTGACCGGCACCAGAGAAGAAGACGGTGCCAGAATTGTCGGTGAAGGAGCCGTTATTAGAGTAATCGCCTGCGATAGAGAGGAGCGCGGGAGCGGAGACGGTGACGCCGCTTGCGATAGAGAACCCGGTCGTCGAGGCGCTGTTGCTGAAGGTCTTGGTACCGCTGCCGATGAAGGTGGTCGTGGCGAAGTCAGTGGCGCTCGTGTTTAAGGTGCCGGCGATGGTCTGACCGGCACCAGAGAAGAAGACGGTGCCAGAATTGTCGGTGAAAGAAGCATTTTGAGAGAAGTTGCCCGAGACCGAGAGCAGAGAGGGAGCGGTTACGGTGCCCGCGGTTACGGTAAAATCGGTTGTTGAGGCGTTTGCGAAGAACCTCCATGATCCGCTTGTGCCATTGAAGGTGACGCTGCTAAGAGGCGAGGAAGAAGTAATTACACTTTTTTGCTGCGTTGAAGTCGAGGTGAAAGTGGCGGTGCCGGAGTGGGTGAAGACGGAGGTCGAAGAGGCGAAGAAGTTGCCTGCAAGGGAGAGCGCGTTAGAACCCATGGTGAGGATGGATGAGGTGGAGACACCGTCCTGCCTATCCCCTACTGCGAGGTGGAGGTCGCCGTCGGGGTTCGTGGTCGAGGCGTTGCCGTGAAGAGTTACTTCGCCGCCGGGTTTGAATTCGGTGCCGGGAGCGATGTGGAGCTCGTGAGATTTAAAGACGTTGAGCGCGCCGCCGGCAACTGAAGTGAACTGGATGTCAGAGTCGTCATCGGCGTCATAGAACGCGAGGTCGGCGTTGGTGGTCGAGGTGCCCGTGAAGCCTTCGTGCTTGATCACGAGACGGTTCTGCATCAGGTCAATCTTCGGGATGTTGTTCTCTGTTGAGGATGCCTTGGTGAAGGTGGCGGCGCGGAAGGTGGTGTCACCCGAGACCCACGCGAGGAAGCGCTCTCCCAAAAACGGGGTGAGTGCGGTTGTCACCGACCAGACACCGCTGCCGTCGCTACTCGTCGTGAAGACGCCCGGGGTCGAGGTGCCGATCGCAAGCGCGATCGTTTTGCTC
>Ga0326597_10012452_pt1 | contig 11213 bp, 12 predicted proteins | sample RVTome_12_FD_203789 | JGI IMG/M metagenome (GOLD analysis project Ga0326597, IMG submission 203789) | Soil microbial communities from uranium-contaminated site in the Upper Colorado River Basin, Wyoming, United States - RVT100D185 | ecosystem: Environmental > Terrestrial > Soil > Contaminated >... | reverse complement strand
AACCGGACCTGACGGTAGGCCAGTGGCAGGTCTCCACCGCGGGCGGCGTCTATCCCGTCTGGCGGCCCGACGGCAAGGAACTGTACTACCTCAACCCCGCGGGCGAGATGATGGCGGCGCCGATCGCGTCCACCGGGCCCACGTTCGAACCTGGCGCGCCGGTGGTGCTCTTTCCCACGCGCATCTATGGCGGCGGGGAGGACGTGCAACAGGGCCGGCAGTACGACGTCGCCCCCGACGGGCGCTTTCTCATCAACACGGTGCTGGACGATGCGGCCGCGCCGATCACGCTCATCCAGCACTGGCAGCCAGGGAACTGACGCTCGTGCCCGATTCGTTCTCGCGACTGACGTTTCGGCTCCACGCAACCCAGCGCATGTTCCAGCGTGGGATATCTGTCGACGATGTCCGTCATGTGGTCGAGGGTGGCCACGTCGTTGAAGAGTACCCCGACGACCAGCCCTATCCGAGCCGCTTGCTACTGGGGTGGTGTCAGGCACGCCCTTTACACGTCGTCTGTGCGCACAACTCAGAGGATCGAGAGATAATCGTGGTCACCGTCTACGAGCCAGACCCTGAGAAGTGGGACAGCACATTCACCCGGAGACGAGCATGATTTGCGTGATCTGCAAGCAGGATGAGGTCCGGTCTGGAAAGGCGACGGTCGTCTTCGAACGCGAAGGCACTACCGTGGTGATCAAGGGCGTTCCCGCGCGGATTTGCCCTAACTGCGGGGAAGAGTACGTCGATGAACTCGTGACCCGAGAACTGCTCCAGACCGCGAGTGCCGCAGCAGTCGCCGGTGTCCAGGTCGAAGTCCGAGAGTACGTCGCCGCGTAACCTCCAACTACTGGGCCTCGCCCTCACCTCCGTCGGGAATACGGCGTCACCTCGGCATCAGTCCCCGAAAGTCGCCAAGGGTTTAGAAGCGGTTTCATAACCCCCTGAAGGGGCAGTTGGCTCTTGTACTTCGATCGCAGATTTGGTACTACCCTGGCCGGAGGTAGTACTCGTGGCCAGACGTGGCGTCCGCTTGACCGACGCGCAATGGGCCAAGATCGAACCGCTCCTCCCACGCATGCCCCGGTCCCGGCGCGGCGGTCGGCCGTGGGTGAGCCATCGCGCGGTGATCGACGGCATCCTCTGGGTGCTGAAGACGGGCGCCCGGTGGCGCGATCTGCCCGCGGAGTATCCGAGCCCGTCGACGTGCTGGCGCCGCTTGAAGCGCTGGGACGACGACGGGCTCCGCATCTGGCGCGGGTTCATCGCCGAGCTGGACGCGCGCGGGCAGCTGCAGTGGGAGACCGCGTTCATCGATGGCACCTTTGCCCCGGCAAAAAAGGGGGCTCCGACATCGGTCCTACCAAGCGCGGGAAAGGTTCAAAGTGCATGGTATTGGTCGAGCGTCAGGGTCTTCCTCTGGGAATCACGATTGCCGCCGCGTCGCCGGCGGAAGCCACGCTCGTCGACGCGACGTTAAAGACCCGGGTCACGCCGCACCGGCGGAACCCGCACCATCTGCTGGGCGACCGCGCCTACGACAGCGATACGCTCCGCGAACCGCTCGCCACGCGCGGCATCGTCCTGACCAGCCCCTACCGAGCCAACAACCGGCGGCGGCAGTACGAAGACGGCCGCCGACTCCGTACCTATCGTCATCGGTGGATCGTCGAACGCACCATCGCCTGGTTCGGTGCCTTCCGGCGCCTGCTGGTCCGATACAAACGCTCGACCCGCATGTTCCTGGCGTTCTTTCAGTTCGCCGCGGCCCTCATTGCGCTGCGGAGGTTATGAAACCGCCTCTAGTAATCGCCCGGGGCCAACGACTCGTCACGCCGACAATACCGGCGGCTGGAGTAGTAGCGCCGCGGTCCACCGAAGGCGAACGGCCGTCGCCGGCGCTCACTGTCCCACTGTGCTCGCCGCGGTCAAGGCTCGTCGCGATACTCCGACCCGCAGGCGGGCTGCGGCCTTGACCGCGGCTCCGCGCAGTAGCCTCGAGCGCTTACCGTCGGCCCCATCGGTGATCCCGCGACGCCAAGATCGTGCCACGTCGCCGTCGCGGGCGGACGGGTGACTTCGGTGGCCATCGCGATCGCCCGCCAGAATGCCAGGAGGCTGCTGGCAGCCGGTGGAGGTATGACACGTCACCCCCAGCGGGCTTCTGCAGGGAAGCCTCTAGCTTCCAGAAGGAACCCGCTTGATTCGAATGATTTGCGGCGGAACTCGACCGACGCAGGCTTCTGGAGAGAAGCCAAGGGCTGCCGAAAGGAAGCCCTTGTAGCGCCTGGGTTTAGCGAGGCGGATGCGTGAGCCTGATTTTCGTGGAAGAAGTTGAAGATCTGAGGACGTCGCGAGCGATAACAAGTCGCGATCACGAGAGGGCTCCAGAGGACTATACGGGCTCCGGCAGTAGGCACACCACATCGTGGCCGCCGTCTACGGCCAGTTGCCGATCGAAGGTCACGAGCTGCCCTCCGTTCCGACGCGCCAGGCCAAGCAGGTAGCGGTCGGTCACGTACTTCGCCTTGCTCGCGGACCGTACCTCCGGCAGGACGGCTGGCGAGACCGCGTCGGCCCACCAGACATACCCACGATTGGACGCGGTCAGCATGAGCAGTCGGTCGGCAGTGATTTCAGGCGGCCAGTCACCGCCCGACAACTGCGCACAAACACGAATCACGCCGAGCTCGGTCACGGCACATGTGGCCCAGCCACCCGTGGCCGCATGCGTCGCAAACCAGTTGAGAGCCAGTTCGTGATGCTCGTGGTCCGTCACAAAGAGCGCGACGAGCACGTTGACGTCTAACAGACCGACCACGTGCGCCGCTTACGCTTCGGGGCCGTCGGCGAGACGGTCGACATCCTCGACAGTCAGGACTGGGGCGCCTGGTCGCGGAGGGAATACCGGCACGCCGCGGTCGAAGCGCACGTCGGCCTCAGCCAGCCGTCGGAGCAAGGCTTCGACGAACGCATCGACAGACTGCCCCGTTTGACTTGCCAGATCGGCGAGCCTGGCCTTGAGGGCCGCGTCCAGGGTGATGGTGGTGGTTGGCATGTCTGACGCTCTCCCGTTCTTCCTCATGGTCGCACAGGAAGCCCCGTACGGCTCCGGTTTCCGAGCTCACGTCGTCTGGACCGATCCCGTCAGGCGCCACGCCTGGCTGACGCGGTCCTCGAGCTTCTGCTGGCGCTCCTTCACCCACGGCGAATAGTGCCTCGCCGTAATCCGGGTGTTGGAGTGACCAAGCAGGATGGAGACGTCCTCGATGGGCACACCGGCCAGCAGCAGTCCCGTGGCGAACGTGTCGCGGAAGCGGTGACTGTGCGCGTGCTTCACATTGGCAAGGTCGAACACGCTGGCTAAGTAGCGGGACCAGTTCGCGACGGCAGACCGGACGTTCTTGCCCCTCCAGAAGAAATGGTCTTCCCCGTTGTCGATCTTCTTGAGCGCCTCCACCACAAAGTCTGGAAGAGGAACGCGCACGGGCTGGCCGGTCTTCTGTGTGTAGAGGAATAGATGGTTCTTGACCAGCTGATCGCGCCTCAGCGCGATCGTGTCGCCAATACGAAGCCCGGAGTACCGCATGACCAGAATGAATGCCTTGATGCGCGCCTTGTCGCCGCGATACGTGTCGCATGCAGCCAGCACCTTCTTCATGTCGGCGTCCGTGAACGGGAGCGTCGGCTTGGCCGTTACTTTCGGCGCTTTGAGCGCAAGCGCGGGATTCTCGCTGGTCCATTTCATGCGCTCGCAAAAACGAAAGAACGATCGCAGCCGTTCGATGTTCTTCACGGCGTACAGCGCGCTGTCGTCCCAGGTCTTTCGAAAGTCTGCCAGCACAGATGGCGTGATCTGCTTGAGCAGTCGATAGCCCTTTGACTCGCACCATGCGAGAAAGCGGCGGTCGAGGAACGTCTCGTATTTCCGGATCGTCTCCCAATTCAGTTGCTGCGCTTTGGCGTCCGCGATGAATTTCTCGACGGCTTCCTTCAGCGGTGGGACGTCAGGCCGGACCACGCCGACCTGTCCCGACGCGGTCCAGGCGGTCACGAGATCGCTCGCGGCTTCCCAGGATGTGAGGTTGAGCGACTTCTTGATCCACTCGCCACCGAGCGATCCCTGGACCCAGAGCGGACAGTTGCAGCGACGGTATCGGCGAGACGTGTGCGGGCAGGGCGGATAGTGCCGGCGGAAGAGATGCAGCACGCCCCTTTCTAGCACGAAGGGAACGTTTTTGGAACGTCTAATACTTTCTGACTTATAAGTTATCTATTTTCAGTAGTTTAAATATGGCGGAGAGGGTGGGATTCGAACCCACCACGACCCTTTGGATTCTGTAAGTTGCAGATTCTGTAGTGCCAGGATTGCCGTAAATACCAGCGATGCCGTGGCGCCTTGCACCCGATTGCACCCACGCCCGAGCTTCGAATGGCACAACGCCTCAGTCGCTTTTGCTTAGCGGTAAGTATAATATCGGATCATGAATGCCTCGGGAATGGCAAGAGCATTGGGGCGCAGGGGGGGACGAGCCCGCGGTCCGCGGTTGTCCGCAGCGGAGAGGAAACGGATCGCGTCGCTGGGAGGTAAAGCTCGCCTTCAGTCACTTCAGGCAGCCGGCCGCATTGCTGATAACTTCCGCTATGCTGCCGCGCTTGGCGACCTTCGCGGGCAGCCGACGGCCGTCAGGCGCCTGCGCACGTTCGCCGGCCCGCTGCCAGGGATCTATCCCGCGCGATCGTGAAATGCCCGAGACAGTGGATCATCTCCAGACGGTCGGCGAAATTGTCCAGGATCTCCGCGCTCTCGGCCTCGAGCCAGTGCTCGTGGGAGGCATGGCCCTTGTCGTGCTGGGATCACGCAGAGTGACGCGCGATTTCGATTTCGTGATCGCGCACCCGGGCGACCGTCTCCCTCGTACCATCGCTCTCTTCTATGACCGTGGATTCGAGCTCGTCTCACGTCTGAACGACATGGAAGAGGTGATCTCGACAATCGCCAACCGTAAGGTCGCGGCCATCCGGCTTCGCTTCGATGCGCCGGCGAGCGCGTACTTCTTCAACGCGAAGACAGGCCTTCGCGTCGACCTCCTGTTCGACTTCCCCATTCCGGCAGCGGAGCTCGCCGAGCATGCGACGCGAATCAAGGTTCGCACGCAGGTGTTCGACATCGCCTCCGAGCCGGATCTCCTGCGTCTCAAGAGGATCGCCAAAGCGGCGCGTTCGGCGCCGGGCGACGCCGAGGACATTGCCTTTCTCGAGTCCCGCCGGAAGCACGCCAGATAAGGCGCTGGAGCTCCCCGAATGGTGTAGGTCGATGGGCGGCCAAATAGGCGCGCGCGAGGCAGTGCGAATCGTGACATCTCTCTCGACCGTGGGCGACGCAGCTTTGACACTGCAGCTCGTCCGATCAACCTGAATTGAAGGTATGGATCTCTTCATCGTCGAAAGACGTGCCCGATCGCGTCGCTGCGACACACGACGCTTGACAGCATCGGGGCGGCCGGCGCCCTGGACAATGCCGCTCCCGATACGCAGCCGAAGCCACGGGCAACGAAGGAGCGAGTTTCGAGCGATCCTACCGCCGCGCGGCTCTCGTCATGTGGCCACGCGATCGTTCCGCTGACGTGTTGCTTCAGGGCGTGCGCGCGGTCGTTCCGTCCCGCGTGCGCTGCGGATACGCTTCCGCACGATAAGATGCCCACGTGGGCGAAACCCGAGTCGACCTCCAACACCTCCTCGAAGACCTGCGGGATGCCTACACCGGATCCCTCGAAGAGACGATCCTCACCGAAGTGGTCGCGAATGCGCTTGACTCTGGTGCGACCCGTGTTCGCCTCCTGACCGACGCAGTCAATGCGACACTGACGGTCATCGACGACGGCCGAGGCATGCAGCGCAGAGAGCTGGCACGCTACCACGATGTTGCGGCCAGCACGAAGAGGCGTGGCGAAGGCATCGGATTTGCCGGCGTTGGGATCAAGCTTGGCCTTCTCGTGTCGCGCGAGGTCATTACCGAAACCAGGCGCGGCGCGACACATGTGGCCACTCGATGGCACCTGGCGTCACGGCACCGAGCGCCGTGGAAGTGGATGCCGCCACTGGGCCTCGCGACCACCCGCGGCACGGCCGTGCGACTCACGCTGACGAATCAGTTGTACCCGCTGCTCGATGCAGGGTATCTGGAGGAGACCCTCAGGCGACATTTTGAACCGCTGCTCGATGCCTCGTTCAGGGATGTGCTGCGGCGCCATTACCCGAACGGCGTCGGGTTCGAAATCGATGGACGCGACCTGACACAGTCAAGCACTCCCGACGGCGAGCGAGTACCGATCGCCATCAGGATCGGCCGGCGTCGGACACCCTCCGTTGTCGGCTTTATCGAACGGCGTGCGTCGGTTCCTCCCGATCGCGAAGGCGTCGCGATCAGTACGTTCGGCAAGGTGATCAAGCGAGGATGGGAATGGCTCGGGCTCGCGCCCGCAGCTCACGGACGCATCAGCGGCTTGCTTGAAGCGCCGGACTTGGCCGCGTGTCTCACGCTGAGCAAGAACGATTTCATCCGAAGCGGCGCGCGTGGCGCCGCGTACCTCGCCTATCGGAAAGCGGTTCAGGAAGCCGTGTCACGCCAGCTTGGCGAGTGGGGTGATCGGCAGGATGAGGAGGCACGGCCGCGAATGGTCCGCCTTGAACGAGACATCGAGCGGGTCCTCGAGGATCTCGCAGATGACTTCCCGCTCTTGCGAGCGCTCGTTGATCGCCGTGCGGGCGGCCAGAAGCGTCTGCCAATGCCCGGTCGCGGTGACGAGCGCGTACCAGCACCCCTGTTCGCGACTGTCGCCGTGGGTCATGAATCTACCGAGGCGGACGCCGAGCCGCCCGTGGGCCGTGTCGTGAAGGTGCCAGAGGAGCCGTCGACGCCAGCGCCGGAGCCGCCGCTACCGTCCCCGGCGCCTCGGCCGGTGGAAGGTCAACCCGCGGCAGAGAATGAGCCTCTCGCCCCGGCAGAGGGTCAGACACATCCGCATGCGGCAGCGACAGGAGCCCTCGACACCGTCGCCGGTCGCCGACGGCCGGCGCGGTACGGACTGCTGGTGCATTTTGAATCCAGACCCGGCGATCCGGAACTCGGCCGGCTGGTTGACAACACGATCTGGATCAATGACGCCCATCCCGCGTATACGCGCGCCGTCGTGTCGCGGTCGCTGGGCTATCACACCGCTGTCGCGGTGGCGCTCGCGTTGGCACCCTTGGCTGTCGACGCGAATGACGAGCACGCGTTCGTCACGCAGTTCCCGGCACAGTGGGGCACCACACAGACCGTAAAACGCGCCGCGCGCCAGCGGGGGACGGGGACGTAGCGCCGGTGGCGCCGCGATGTGCTGGCGCGAAACGGCCTTACACAGCCCCGGCTTCACTCCCAGCGGGAGGCGAGGCCAACACTACGGCTGGGCTGCGAGATTCCTGTCAGGTTTTGCCGCAAAAGTGCGTTCAGGTAAGTAGGCGACCGGCGTCGTGACGCTGGAGGTGTGGGTTGCGGAGAGGGTGGGATTCGGAGCCGAGCCGCTGTTTCGGCCGTCCACTTTCCGAACTTGACGAAGTAGGCGATCGTCAGGTTGGCGGCCTCGCCTTTGCCAGGCGGATCGTGCAGCTTGGCGAGTTGCAGCAGCGCGTACTCCTGCGTGATTATGCTGACGTTCTGGAGAAAGTAGGCGTGCTTGCTCGTCCGGAACACAGCAGCCTCAGGACTGTCGTCGAACAGGGCCCGGTGCAAGGTCCAGGCCTCATAGGTCCATGAACACGCGTCGCCAAACCGCTTGACGAGCTCAGGTGTTACGGTGGGCATCTTGGGGTCTCCTGGCCAGTGCCGCCGGAAGTGCTCGGCATCACAGACGCGGCCATCGCCGCAGAACACGTGGAGGGACGTCGCCTTCTTCCAGGAGGTTCGTTCCGGACGGGTCGCTGACAGCGCGACGGCCGGCAAGGCGACGTCCCGAAGGTGCGGCGCGGTCTCGCACGCCACGTTTCGGATCTCGTGGCACCGGCGATTTCAAGTCTGTCGACGAAAGACGTCACGAGAGCGCGAACCCCGGTCACCGGCCGCGAACGGCCTCGGCCCTCTCTCGCTCCACTTCGCGCGCCATGCTATGCCTCGCCCACTCCAATCCGCGACTCCCAGCAGGTCTCAAAGGTTCGTCTGGATGCGCAGATAATCGTTCGTACCTAGGCCCAGTACAAGCGCGTTTGCGGCTCGGTGTGTAAGCGAAACGCTCGAAATGTCCGTACCCCATAGCAGAGAGTGTCGGCGACCAACCAAACACTCTGTCACGCGGAGGACATTTCGAGTGAAGACAAGTAGACACGAAAAACTGTCGCGTCGCAAACGACGAATTGCGCGGCGGCTGCGGCCGAGGACCTGGAAGGCGCAACGGACGCCGATGTACCGAGCGAACAATATCCAGTACGAACACAGTGACCGCGTGCGCGGGTTGGCGAGTGGCGGCATCGGGGCGATGCACCGCTTGGCGCAGCACACCGGCCTGGTGGCGGCGCTCGATCAGCACGTCGAGCTGTTGAAACGGCACCTGCCGTACCACGAATCGGATCATGTGCTGGGTGTGGCGTACAACATTCTGTGCGGGGGGACGTGCTTGCAAGACATCGAGCAGCGGCGGCAGGACGAGGTCTATCTCGACGCGCTGGGGGCGCAGCGGATCCCCGACCCGACGACCGCGGGCGATTTCTGCCGGCGGTTTGACGAGGCGGACATCGAGGCCTTGCAGACGGCGATCAACGAGACGCGCCTGCGCGTGTGGCGGACGCAACCGACCGCGTTTTTCGAGGAGGCCTTTATCGACGCGGACGGCACGCTGGCCGAGACGACAGGCCAGTGTAAGGAGGGGATGGACAACGCCTATACCGGCGTGTGGGGCTATCACCCGCTGGTGGTGTCCTTGGCGAACACCAGCGAGCCGTTGTTTCTGGTCAACCGGCGTGGGAATCGGCCGTCAGCGGAGGGCGCGGCCGCGCGATTCGACCAAGCGCGCACGCTGTGTCTGGAGGCCGGGTTCCAGCGCATCACGTTTCGCGGCGACACGGACTTCTCCCAAACGCAGCAGCTGGATCGATGGGACGGCGAGGCGGTGCGGTTCATCTTCGGGTACGACGCCAGCGGGGGGCTGATTCGTCGGGCGGAGGCGCTGCCCGAGGTGGCATGGACCCCGTTGGGGCGCCGGCCTGCGTACGAGGTCCAGACCGCGCCCCGCACGCGCCCGCCGAATGTGAAGGCGGCGACGATCGCGCGCGCGACTTCAAGAATCTGCGCCTGGAAGCGGAGGCGGTTGCCGAATTCTCATACACGCCGACGGCCTGCCGGCAGCCCTACCGGATGGTCGTGGTCCGGAAGAACATCTCGGTCGAGCAGGGCGAGCAGCGGCTGTTCGATGAGATCCGCTATGTCTTCTACGTGACCAACGATCGCGAGACCGCCGCCGCCGAGGTCGTGTTCTTGGCGAACGATCGATGCAACCAGGAAAACCTGATCGATCAACTCAAGCACGGCGTCGGCGCGACGCGGATGCCGGTAGACACCTTGGTGAGCAACTGGGCGTACATGGTGATGGCCACGTTGGCGTGGACGCTGAAGGCGTGGTTTGCGTTGCGGTTGCCCGAGACGGGCCGGTGGGCGACCCGCTACACCGCGGAGAAGGCCGCGGTGCTCCGGATGGAATTCAAAACGTTTCTCCACGCCTTTATGCTCATACCCGTGCAAGTCGTGCGCACGAGTCGTCGCCTCGTGTTCCGCTTGCTTGCCTGGAATCCGTGGCAGGCCGTCTTCCTCCGCGGGGTCGATCAACTGCGCGAGCCCCTGCAGTGCTGAGCCGTGGACACTGAGACCGGGATAGCGAGGCCCGGATGAACGAAACACTCCGTCCGTTTGGGAGGGATCAGCCGACGACGACAATTTACCGGGGGCCGCGACCGGATATCGTCCCGGAAGGGCGCGGTCCGTGCGGTGATCTCCTCGCGATTCACGTCGTCGGCCGAGCCGCAAACGCGCTTATTTTGGGCCTAGGAATCAGGCCGTCGTAGTATGCGGACCAAGGTCCCGTGATCACCTACCCACCCTCAGTGATGGCCGAATCCGCGATCTCTGATTCGGTCGCTCCTTGGTTGAGCGCCACGATTGCAAGCTGCTCCCACACATCGTCCAGTTCACGATTGAGGATCCTCAGAGCAAGCCGTCGGTTTCCGGCAGCGAAATGCTTTTGGATCCAGTGACGGGCAAGATCAGCGTCATCCCGGATCAACGACCGTAGGGTCTCGTCCCAAGTCGCCGACTCAGGAAGCCGATCAAGAAGAGCCCAGCGATGCTCGGTCGCCAAGTGCGCTGCGACTTGCGCGATCAGACCGTTCAACCTCCACAGGTTGAACCGGTGACCGCTCTTCTCAGAGACCTCGTCCGCGATCTTGGACATCACCCAGTCCACCGCTAGCCCCAGTACAAGCGCGTTCGCGGCTCGGCGTGTAAACGAAACGCTCGAAATGTCCGTACCCCATAGCAGAGATTCACTAGCGCCCAAACCAGAAGCTCTGACACGGAAGGACATTTCGAGTGAAGAACAGGAGACATCAAAAGGTGGCACGGCGCAAACGCCGCATCGCGCGGCGCCTGCGACCGAGGACGTGGACGGCGCAAGCGACGCCGATGTATCGGGCGCGCAACATCCAGTACGAGCACAGTGATCGCGTGCGCGGGTTGGCGCCGGGCGGCATCGGCGCGATTCCTCGCCTGGCGCAGCATGTCGGCTTGGTCGAGGCGATCGATCAGCGCGTGGAGGTGTTGAAGGGGCACCTGCCGTATCACGAATCGGATCACGTGCTCGGGATCGCGTACACCGTGCTGTGTGGCGGGACCTGCTTGCAAGACATCGAACAAGCCGGCAGGACGAGGTCTATCTCGATGCGCTGGGCGCGCAGCGCATTCCCGATCCGACGACCGCGGGCGATTTCTGCCGGCGGTGTGACGCGTCGGCGATCGAAGCCTTGCAGGCGGCGATCAACGAGACGCGCATCCGCGTGTGGCGTGCGCAACCGGCGGAGTGTTTTCAGGAGGCGATCATCGACGCGGATGGCACGCTGGCGGAGACGACGGGCCAGGGCAAGGCAGGGATGGACATCGCCTACACGGGGGTGGGGGGGATCACCCCTTG
>Ga0326597_10012451_pt1 | contig 11213 bp, 6 predicted proteins | sample RVTome_12_FD_203789 | JGI IMG/M metagenome (GOLD analysis project Ga0326597, IMG submission 203789) | Soil microbial communities from uranium-contaminated site in the Upper Colorado River Basin, Wyoming, United States - RVT100D185 | ecosystem: Environmental > Terrestrial > Soil > Contaminated >... | reverse complement strand
TGTGCCCCATCGCCGCCGCGAAGACCACGTCGGGGTTGCGCGGGTCGATCGCGATGCGGCCGATGCGCCCCGTGCGCTCCAGGCCCATGTGCGTCCAGGTCCGGCCCGCGTCGGTCGACCGGTAAATGCCGTTGCCGATGGAGACGTTGCTGCGGATGAAGGTCTCGCCGGTCCCCGCCCAGACGACGTTGGGATCGGACGGGGCGACCGCGATCGACCCGATGGAGGCCGCCGGCTGGCGGTCGAAGATCGGCGTCCAGTGCGCGCCACCGTCAGTCGTCTTGAAGATGCCGCCCGACGCGGCGCCGATGTAGTAGACGTGCGGCTGTCCGGCCACGCCGGTCACCGCAATGACCCGGTTGCCGACTGGACCGATGTACCGGTAGCGGAGCGCGTCGTAGACCTGTGGATCGATCTGTTGCGCCGCCACTGGCGCGAGCGCGACCGCCACGAAGAGCGCCGCGAGCCGGAGCCGTGCCGCGTAGGTCATGCCATCCTCCCTGCTGATTGTCGGGAGGACAGTACCACAACGGCTGGGCCAAGTCAGGCCCGCCGGCCGAAGCGCGCGCCCGCGCCCGTCGCCCGTCGCCTGCTACCGCCCGCCGTAGTTGAGCGCCAGCTCGCGCTCGATGTTGCGGATGCGGTCGGACGGACGCGAATGACTGCCGAGAAAGAAGTTCGTGACCTTGTCCTGCTGGCCGTACTTCTCCCGGAACTTGCCCCAGAGCACGGGACCCCGCGAGACGTCGTAGCCCGCCTCGTGGGTGTAGCGCAAGCCGACGCGGTCCGCCTGGTCCTCGTGGTCGCGGCTGTACCCGCTCATCAGCGCCGTCATCGACAGCAGCGCGGCAACCTGCGTCGTGACGCGCGCCGTGTCGTTGTCGATCGCCTCGGCCGCCGCGAGCGCGCCGAGCGCGACGATCTGCCCCCACATCGCCTGCTTCGCGCCCCGCCGCGAGTGCTCGTGGGGGGTAGTGCGCCAGCTCGTGCCCGAGCACGATCGCCAGCTCGTCGTCCGACAGATCGTTGATCAGTCCCGTGTACACCCAGATCGCGCCGTTGCCCATCGCCGCGGCGTTCCACTCGTCGGTCTCGACGACGTGGACGCGGGCCGCCTGGCGATCGAGATACGGCGGCATCAGCCGGGCCATGATCCGGCGTACCTGATCGGCCTCCCGCCCCTCGCTGTGCGTCTTGCCGATGATCTCGCGCCCGCCGTCCTCCTTCGGCTCGAACATCACGCCCTCGCGGAGCCACACCGCTTCGATCTCGTCGGTCGCCTGCCGGACGTCGTTCTCGAAGAGCGCGGTGCCATTCGGCTTCGCCTCGATCTCGGTCGCCTGCAACGAGCCATCGGCGAGGCGCACACCCTTGAGCTCGACCTCGTAGCCGAGCGGAATGGCTTCCAGTGACCTGGCGTGTTTGCCCTTGAACTTCGTGGCACGGCTCGCCCGGACGCGCTGGCCCTCGACGATGACGACGCCGTCGCGCTTCCACTCGGCGTAGCCGTTGAGCTTCTCGGTCCGTCCGGCGCGCTGGGCCGCGGGCGCGGCCGCCAGGGCCAGCCCGCAGACGATCGCCGCCAGGATCCTCGCAGGCATGGGCATGCTCCGCTCCTGAGGTGTCATGATAGCAAGAGGCGTACCGGTGCAGGAATGTGCAGGCCGGGCCCGAACCCGGCCGCGATGCCCTCCCGGGTGGTCACGGGCGACGCACGCCGTGTCGCATTCCGAGGCACGCGAACCGCAGGAATCGTGAAACCGAAGCCCGGGCGGCAGCATCCAATGATCACAGGGAGACTCAGAAGGAGATTATGTTCGTCAGAACCCGCAAACAGACGATGGTGAAGCCGGAAGCGGCCCTTCGGGGCCGGGAGCGCGCGATGCCGATCCCGCCGGCGCACGCCGTGCTCGGCACGCCGCTCGACGGCGAGTTCTCCGGCCTGGAGGTGGCGCTGTTCGGAATGGGCTGCTTCTGGGGCGCCGAGCGGAAATTCTGGGAGGCACCGGGGATCCACTCGACGGCGGTCGGCTACGCCGGTGGCTACACCCCGAACACGACCTACGAGGAAGTGTGTTCCGGCCTGACCGGCCACACCGAGGCCGTCCGCGTCATCTTCGACCCGCGCGTGACGTCGTACGACGAGATGCTCCGCATCTTCTGGGAGAACCACGACCCGACGCAGGGGATGCGGCAGGGCAACGACGTGGGCACGCAGTACCGATCGGCGATCTACGCCGTCTCGGACGCGCAGCGCCTCGCCGCCGAGCAATCGCGCGACCGGTTCCAGGCGCGCCTGACCGCCGCGGGCTTCGGGCCGATCACGACGGAGATCGCGCCGGCGCCCCGCTTCTACTTCGCCGAGGACTACCACCAGCAGTACCTGGCGAAGAACCCGGGCGGCTACTGCGGCATCGGCGGCACCGGCGTCACGTGTCCGGTGGGAGCCCAGGTCTAAAGACCTGGGCCACTGGGATCCCGGTGGCGCTGGTCCAAGCATGAAAGTGGCACAGGCCTGAGGATCCCGGTGGCACTGGTCCAAGCATGAAAGTGGCACAGGCCTTCAGGCCTGTGCGTGGGCGAAACGTGATACGTTTCGCCGCATGGGCACGCCTCGCCTCCTCTATCTTTCCCGCGCCGACGTCGAGCGCGTGGCGCTCGACATGCCCACGATCATCGAGCTCCTCGATACGGCCTTCCGCGAGAAGGGAGAGGGCCGGGTCGAGATGCCGCCGAAGCCGGGCATCCACCCGCGGCCCGAGTCGTTCATCCACGCGATGCCCGCGTCGATCCCGGCGCTCAGGTCCGCGGGCGTCAAGTGGGTCGGCGGCTTCCCCGCCAACCCGGCGCGCGGCCTGCCCTACATCTCCGGCCTGGTCGTGCTCAACGACGACGAGACGGGCCTGCCGCTGGCGGTGATGGACTGCACGTGGATCACGGCGTACCGCACGGGTGCCGCCACCGCGCTCTCGGCCCGGCACCTCGCGCGCCCCGACAGCGGCACGGTCGCCGTCCTCGGCTGCGGCGTGCAGGGGCGGACGAACCTCCTGGCGCTCGCCACCCTGTTCCCCGTGACCCGCGTCCTCGCGTACGACCTCATGCCCGAGGCGCGCGACCGCTACGTCGTCGAGATGCGGAAGGCGCTCGACATCGAGGTCATGGGCGTGACCGCGCCGCGCGACGCCGTCGTGGCCGCCGACCTGGTCGTCACCGCGGGACCACTGCTGAAACATCCGTCCCCCACGATCGGGGCGGACTGGCTGCAGCCCGGCGCCTTCGCGAGCGCCGTGGACTTCGACAGCTACTGGAAGCCGGACGCGCTCTCGCAGATCGACAAGCTGGCGACCGACGACCTGCCGCAGTTCCAGTACTACCGGGAGATCGGCTACTTCCAGGGGACGCCGGCGCCCTACGCCTCGCTCGACGAGATCGTCGTCGGCCGCCGCCCCGGCCGCGAGCACGACGAGGAACGGACGATGGCTATGAACCTGGGCCTCGCCATCGAGGACATGGCCGTAGCTCCGGAGATCTACCGGAGAGCGGTGGAGCGCACGGTGGGAACCTGGCTGGCGCTGTGAACCCAGAGGTGAGAACTGAGAGTTCTCACTTCTCACTTCTCACTTCGACCGCGGACATTCCCCGGGCATTGTCAATTGGCTATCAACGCCACCATCGGATCGATCCGCGTCGCGCGGCCGGCGGGCACCAGGCAAGCGACGAGTCCCACGACGCCCAGCACCAGCAGCACGAGCGCAACCACGATCGGATCGAGCACCGCCACGCCGTAGAGCTGAGCCTCGAGCACGCGCCTCAGGGCGACGACGCCGGCGATCCCCACGACCAGGCCGATGCCGACAATGGCCAGCCCCTCCCGCAGGATGAGCGTGAAAACGCCGTACCGGCTGCTGCCGAGGGCGATCCGGACGCCGATCTCGCGCGTTCGCTGGGCCACCTGATACGCCAGCACCCCGTAGATCCCGACCGCCGACAGGAGCAGCGCCACGACGCCGAACGCCACGGCGAGCACCAGGGGGGTGCGTCGGCGCTCGAGCGACTTCTCGACCCGCTCGGTCATCGTCTTCACGTCGTAGAGCGGCAGTTCCGGGTCGATGGCCTCGAGCGCCTGCCGGACGCTCGGCACGATGGCCAGCGGATCGCCCGCCGTCCGGATCGCGAATGTGAGCTGACGGCGCGTGGACTGCTGGTACGGGAAATAGTACGCGCCCACGCGATCGTCGGCGTCTACCAGTCCGCGGTCCTTGATCGTGCCGACGACGCCGACGACGGTGAGGAACCGTGTGTCGGGGCCGACCGCGGTGAGGTCGTTCGGGTTGCTGGGGAAAAACACGCGGCGGCCGAGCGGATCCTGATCGGACCAGAACTTCCTGGCGAGCCGCTCGTCCACGAGGACCGCGGGCGGGGCGTCGGCGGTGTCACGCTCGTCGAACAGGCGGCCGGCCACGAGCGGAATGCCGAGCGCCTCGAAGTAGCCCGGTGACGCCACCACCTGGCTGGGCGAGATGAGCGACTCGCCGGGCGACATGACGTAGCCCTCGGCGATGATGACGCTGTCGCTGAAGCTGTCACCGAAGGGGATCGAGCTCGTCAGGCCGGCTGCTGCCACGCCGGGGATCGCGCGAATCGCCGCGGTGCTGCGGTCGGCGAACGTCCGGAGCGCGGCGTCGTCGGCATACTGGCTCCGCGGTGGACTGACGGCGCCCGTCATCACGCCTTCCACGACGAAGCCGGGGCTCACCGCCAGGACGCGCTGGAAGCTGGCCAACAGCAGCCCCGCCCCGACGAGCAGCACGCAGGCGACGGACACCTGCGCGGTCACCAGGGCCCGCCGTGTCAACCGCGCGCCGCGGCCCGCCGTGCCAGAGCGTCCTTCCTCATTGAGCGCAGTCGAGAGGTTCGCGCGCGTCACCGCGAGGATCGGCGCGAGGCCGACCACCACGCCGACGAGCGACGCCACCGCGAGCGCGAACCAGACGACCGCCGCGTCCATGTGGATCTCGCTGCCGCGCGGCATCTCGCGCAGGCCCAGCGTGTCGATGAAGCCCAGGCACCAGTACCCGCCCACGAGGCCCAGCGCGCCGCCGGCCAGCGCGAGCAGCAGCGTCTCGGTCACCAGTTGCCGCGCGATCCGGCCGCGGCCGGCGCCGAGCATGTGCCGCGTGGCCAGCTCCTTGAGTCGCACGCTCGACCGGACCAGCACCAGGTTCGTGATGTTGGCGGCGCCAATCAGCAGCACGAAGAAGGCCCCGCCCCAGAGCAGGTACAGCACCGCCCGCACGGTGCGCACCAGGTCTTCTTGGTACGGCACCACAAACGTCGCGAAGCCGGCATTCTCCAGAATCGGCTTGAACGCCGGCATCGCCTCGATCTCGCGCGCGTTGACCGCCTCGACCTGCTGCTGCGCCTGTTCGATCGTCGCGCCCGGCCGGAGTCGTCCGATCAGGGTCCAGCTGTGGCTGTGCCGCTGCTGCGGGTTGCGTTGTTCCGGTGTAAAGGCCAGGGGCGTCCAGAACCGTACGTCCGGATCGATGAGCTCGAAGTCGCGCGCGAGGACGCCGACGATGGTATACGGCCGGCCGTTGAGCCGGAGGTCCCTGCCGACGATGTCCGCGTCGCCGCTGAACATCCGCTGCCACAGCCCGTGGCTGAGGATCACCTTCTGCTCGCTGCCCGGTTCGCCTTCTTCCTCGGCGAACGTCCGGCCGACCGCCGCCTCGATGCGAAGCAGGCGGAAGAACGACGGCGTCACCCCCAGGCCCCGGAGCCGCTCGGGTGTCGTGCCACCGCCCACCGTGAGGCCCTGCCCCTGGAACATCGCCAGTTCCGCGAACGCGTCGGCCTGCGCCTTGAGTTCGTAGTACAGCGGCACGGCGCCGCCCGAACGCTCGACCCCCGCGTTGGGATAGCTGTCGAAGATGTGGACGATGCGCTCGGACTCCGCGACCGGCAGGGGTCGCAGCAGCACCGACCGCACGACGGTGAAGACGGCCGTGTTGGCCGCGATGCACAGGGCGAGCGTCAGAATGGTCGTCGCCGCGAACCCGCGGTCCTTCCAGACCAGTCGCAGCGCGAAACGCAGGTCGTGTGTGAGGGTTTCCATCACGTCGCTTCTCGGATCCGAGGACTCGTGAGTGTTCGTCCACTTGTCAGGGACGAACGCTGGCGCGAGCCGGTTCCGGAAAAGTCGGGCTCACGGACGACGGGCTCCGGTTTCTAGGCTTTGGGCCTTGGGCTCTGGGCGGGCGGACGAGTCCACCGCCGGAGCCGGACGTCCTCCACCGTGCGGGCCACGTCGGCGCCCCGCACGGGGTCCACGTAATCGGGAATCTGAAAGTCGATCTGGAAGTCGTCGACCAACTTGATCGGGTGCACCCACAGCTCGGCCTGGCCCGTCTCGGTGCCGAGCCACGCCGCCTTGCGCCCGACGATGCCGACGTACTGCCGCGGGCGAACGTCGCCGCGCAAGCCGATCGGCGACGCGGCGATCGCGAACTTCGCGACCGCGAGTGGCGCCGGCGGCTGCGCGATCGCGACGGACGGCGGGGCGCTCAGCAGGGCCAGCGAGCATCCGAGCATCTGGACGATTCGACCGCGACGCGGCATGACCGCTCCTCCCCTGAACCCTCCGGCATTCTGACAAAGCGGAGAGGGTTTCACAACGCGCCTTGACAGTTTCACAACGCGCCCTTGACAGGCCCGCGATTCTCCCCTATCGTCCGCCAAGGCGGTTTGGCCATGCACGCCCATTTTTCCGCGCATGGGCTGGGCCGCTCCAGCGAGCGGCCCGCTCATCCCCAGCCGGGATCCCATTCCCCGTGACGTTGCCACTCCTCGCGTCGGTGGACCCCTGGTTCCGTCCGGCCGTCGTGCTCCCCACATGCGGAGGTCGGCCATGAGTCGGAAGCGATACGCGTGGGCCCGCGTCGTACTCGTCGTCGCGCTGGCGGTTGGTGGCGCGACAGCGTTGGCCCAGACGCCGCTCGGCGCCGGGCCGGCGATCGGAGACCTGCTCATCAAGTCGATGGAGGGGGAGGAGAGCGCGTTCCGCGCGCTCTGCAGGCGCTACGGGGAGGTGAAGGACCTGGCCGTGCGCGGGACGGTCGACGCCAGGCTGGGAACCGCGCTCGACGTCTTCGACGATGCGCTGTCGGCCAAGACGCTCGACGCGATCAACCGGGTCATGGCCGAGCGTCCAGGCGCCGTGCAGTGGGTAGACGTGATCGGCTCGCTCAACACCCGCACGACGGGCAGCAGCCGCTACGTCACGATGATCAGCGACCGTGACTTCGTGTTCAACGGTCCCGGCGTGGAAGCTGCCATCGAGACGCTGAACGGCGCGCTGGAACGGGAGCTGGGCATCGCGCCCGAGGCGTACGGCACCAATTTCCTGACGGCCACCGAGACCGGCAGCCGCGAGTCGCTCGTCGAGGCGCTCTCGAACCGGGAGAAGTACGCCACGCCCGCGCGCGTGCGCGCCCTCGAGTACGACCACTGGGACAAGGGATTCCGGCTGGTGCCGGAGGAGGGCGGCAGAGTCCGTTACGTCTCGGTCAAGGACGACTACGCCACGCGCAACCTCGCGCCCCCGCCGAAGCCGCAGGCCCTCGACGCGTTCGGTATCCACGCCGCGGAGCAGAAGATGCTCTTTGGCGCCAGGCTGACCGGGCTCAGCCCCGCCGAGCAGGCCGTGCACGACGCGAAGTACTACAAGAGGATCGCCGACAGCGCGCGGGAGTACGGCGGGATCGCACTCTCCGCCGAGGAGCAGCGCCTCGTGGCCGAGGCCCGGCGCATCGCCGACGCCAAGAGCGTCCGGCAGGGGCTCGGAGGACGGCTCGGCGCTGACGCGAGCGCCGCCGAGGTCGAGCTGGCGGCCCGGCGCTTCCTCGCCGAGTGCGAGGCCATGAACGCGCGCCTGACCGGAGCGCTGCACGCCCGGCACCTGGAGCTGATCGCGGACGGACTCGCGAAGGGCGGTCCCAACGCCGAGCTGGCCGCGGCGGCCCAGCGCGAGCTCTCCTACGCGTACGCGACGATGCCGGCCGGCGAAGCCGTCGCGCTCGCCTCCGACAGCGCGATCGCGGCCGACGCCATCGCGGACGCGCGGAGACTGCAGCTCGAAGCTGAGGCTCGGACGCTCGCCGCGCGGGCGGGCAGGCTCGACGCGGCCGCCGCCGGCTCGACGCTCGAGGCGCTGGCCCGTTCGCTTCCAGCCGAGTTGCAGCAGCGATTCCTGAGCTCCGTGCGGGAGCTTCAGGGCACGGCGGGCGGCCAAGGCCTGCTCGTCCGCGTCGGGGGCGACGCGCGGCAGCTTCTCGCGTACCTCCGCGAGCACCCGGTTGCGGGCACCGCGATCGGTCTCGGTGTGGCGCTGTCGGTGTATCACGTCGTGAGCGAGGCCCAGCAGAAGGGGATCGCGGCCGGCGTCACCGCCGCCGGCGACCTGGCGCTGATGGTGGCCTCACCCGCCTACGGCGCCCTGCGCCTCGTCCAGGACGTCGGGACGCTCGGGCTCAACTACTTCGTGTTCTGGGATCTGAAGGCGTTCGCGGGGCGCCTGGCCTACGACAGCGCCGGCGGATTCCTGGGCGCGAAGAGTCTCACGCGCGACGCACTGGCCCGGGCGTACTCGAGCGAGGAGGAGGCGGTCGCCGACGCGGCGAAGTGGTTCGACACCGAAGGGGCGGCGGTCCACAACCTGTATCAGAGCCAATACGACACCTCGACGGCCGAGCGAAAGCCGGTGGCCAACATGGACGCGGTCAGGCAGATGGTCCTCGACCAGGTCCGCATGGATTACCGCCTGGCGAAGTTCGCAGGCGACCTGACGATGAACCCCGTGACCGGCGAGTACGGCGACGACAGCTTCTTCGCGCGGGAGACCATCGGCGGGAAGTCGATCACGCCCGGGAACTTCGCCGACCTCGCGAAGACGCGCGGCGAGGCCGAGCGCGCGATCGCGCGCTTCCTCGCCAATCGGCGCCTGCCGTGGCCCGCAGGACTGCCGCAGGACAAGCTCCGCGAAACGATGCAGCAGTACCTCCTTCGACTCTGGGAAGTCTCGCAGCAACGGCGCGGCGAGCTCGAAGCCGCCAGGCTCGTGGCCGAGATCGTGATGGCCCGCCAGCAGGCGGCCGGCGTGGCGTTGTCGCTCGCGGGACGAATCACCGAGACACGCCGGGCGGCCGACGAGACGCTGAAGAACCTCCGTGACCTCGCCGCCCGCGGCCGCCAGCTCGCCGCGCTGGCCGCCACGGAGCGCCAGCGGGTCGACCGGGCGGACGCACGGATCCCGCAGGTGTGCGCCGAGATCGATGCGCGGCTCGCGGGCCTCAAGCACAGGCCCACGCCCGCGGAGATCCTCCTCGCGCTCAACGTCGTCGCCTCGGAGGGCGCGGCCGCCTGCCAGGCCGCCGAGGCGACGATTGGCGCCCACCGGAGCGAACCGATTCCTTCCCCGACGCTCGAGGCGCGGGCGGCGGAAGCCGACGGCCGCGTGAAGAGCCTCGACGCGCGCCTTACCCTCGCCCAGCGCCGGCTCGCCGACCTGAAGCGTGAGACCGAAACGATCCCCGACCTCGTGGCCAGCTACGCGTCGGCGCGCACACTGGCTCGCGAGCGCCGGCGCGAGCTCCGCGACCTCGCCGGGCTGCTCCAGCACACCGCCGACACGCTCGTCCTGCTGGCGTTCCGCCTCGATCAGCAGCGGGCAGCGCTCGCCAGGGACCTCGCCGCGTTCGACGAGGCCGCAGACGCCACCGCGGCCAGGGTGGACGAGGAGATCGCGCTGATGGACCGTACGCCGGAACTCGGCGCGCCGGTGCTCGTGGACAACGCCAACGTCGAGATCGCGAAGCGAGACCTGCTGACGATCCGGCAGGAGGCCCTCCGGTCGTACGAGGACGGGGTGAGGCTCGCCGACGACGAAGCGCAGGTGCGCCGCGACGAGGCCGCGCGACTGACGGGACTCACTCAGCGCGTCCTGGCCGATTGCGACACCCTCACGACCCTCGACGCGCTGGCGGTCGAGCTGGCGGCGTTCGTCGCCGAGGCGGCGCCGAAGCTCGACGCCGCCACGAAAGGTCTCTCGAGCGCGCGCGACTGCGCCGCGCGCCTGAAAGCGCTCGCGCCCGAGCCGGCGCCGACGCCGCCGGCCGACCCGCTTCCCCAGGCAACGACGGACGCCGGTCCGCCGCTCGGCGAGCGCGACGCGAAACGCCTCGCCGCCTGTGTGGAGGATGCGCAGAACGCGTACGACCGTGCGCTCGTCGCCATCAAGGTCGTCCGCGATCCGAAGACGGCACCGATGTTCGGCTGCTCCTGGATGTCGAGCGGGCTGTCTCCCGGCGAGGCCTGCTGCAACGCCTGGGAGGCCGCGAGGGTCAAGCCCGGCATGACGGACGAAGCCTGGTACGCGATGCAAGAATGCGGGTGGAAGAACGAGATCGAACGGCGGAAGGGCGTGCTCGAGAAGACCCGCGCGGAGTGCCTCAAGAATATCGTGGGTGAGCCGCGTTGACGGGTGCCGGGCGAGGAGGCTCCATGCAGGTCCGAACGCTGGTGGGGTGCGCCGTTCTGGGACTGGTGTCGTCGGGCGCGCGGGTCGCGCAACCGATCCTGGCCCAGGCCGGACCCCGCATCTACGACGTCACGGTCGCGAAAGGTGTCGAAGCCGGCCGGCCGGTGGCCCCGGGCGCGGCGTTCACGCCCGACACCAACCCCATCTACGTGTGGTTCCGGCATGAAGGCCTGGCGGCGGGCGCGCGCGTGACCGCCGTCTGGTACTACCTCGAGCCCGCGAGCCCGTTGCGCATCGCCGACGCGTCGATGATCATCCAGCCGCCGACCGACTGGGGACAGTTCAACTTCGAGCTGGCGGCCGGCAAACGGTGGCCGCTCGGCGCCTATCGCGTCGAGCTGCTCGTCGATGGCCAGCCGGCGGCGCAGGCGCCGTTCGAGGTGTCGCTGGCGGCTGGCCCGAGTCCCTCGCCTCCGGCGCCGCGGAACGCTCGCGTGCACACCGCCGCCCGCGGGGCGTTTCAGATCGCGGTGCCGGAGGGATGGACGCTGCGCGCGGACCTCCCGAACGCCGACGTCCAGCTCACGCTCGAGCAGGACAAAGGCCTGATCGAGATCACGTCGGGTCCCACCTCGATCAAGCTCGACCCGGTTTCGTATGCGGCAGGATGGGAGTC
>Ga0326597_10012450_pt1 | contig 11214 bp, 9 predicted proteins | sample RVTome_12_FD_203789 | JGI IMG/M metagenome (GOLD analysis project Ga0326597, IMG submission 203789) | Soil microbial communities from uranium-contaminated site in the Upper Colorado River Basin, Wyoming, United States - RVT100D185 | ecosystem: Environmental > Terrestrial > Soil > Contaminated >... | reverse complement strand
GACGGCGAGCCGGTCCTCGATCTCCTTGCGGATGAGGCGCTTCAGCGGGCGGGCACCGTAGATCGGGTCGTACCCGTGCTCCGCCAGCCAGGCGCGGGACTCGGGGTTCACCTCGAGGTCGATGCGGCGGTCGGCCAGGCGGCGCTGGAGGGCCTGGAGCTGGATCTGGACGATCTCTCCGAGCTGGTCCATGGTGAGCCGATGGAACACGATCACGTCGTCGAGCCGGTTGAGGAACTCGGGCCGGAAGTGTGACCGCACCACCCCCATTACCCGGTCGCGTACGACCTCCTCGGGCAGGTCGGGGTCGATCAACTCCGAACCGAGGTTGGAGGTCATCACCAGCACGGCGTTGGAGAAGTCGACGGTGCGGCCCTGCCCGTCGGTGAGGCGGCCGTCGTCGAGCAACTGCAACAGCGTGTTGAACACCTCGGGGTGGGCCTTCTCCACCTCGTCGAGCAGAATCACCGCATAGGGCCGCCGCCGCACCGCTTCGGTGAGTTGGCCCCCCTCCTCATACCCGACGTATCCGGGCGGGGCGCCGATGAGGCGGCTGACCGTGTGGCTCTCCTGGTACTCGGACATGTCGATGCGAACCATGGCGCGCTCGTCGTCGAAGAGGAATTCGGCGAGCGCCCGCGCCAGTTCGGTCTTGCCGACGCCGGTGGGCCCGAGGAAGAGGAACGACCCGATCGGCCGGCCCCGCTCGGAGAGCCCGGCCCGGGATCGACGGATCGCGTTGGCGACCGCGGCCACCGCGTCGTCCTGCCCGATGATCCGGTGGTGGAGGTGGTCCTCGAGCCGCACCAGCTTCTCGATCTCGCCCTCCATCAGCCGGCTCACCGGGATTCCCGTCCACCGGCTGACCACCTCGGCGATGTCCTCCTCGTCGACTTCCTCCTTGAGCATGGTGAGCGTCGCCTGCAATTCCTGGAGCTGCTTCTGCTCTTCGCCCAGCCGGGTCTCGAGCTGGGGCAGTGTCCCGTACCGGATCTCGGCGGCGCGTTGCAGGTCGCCTTCGCGTTCGGCGCGCTCCGAGGCTGCCCGCGCCTCTTCGGTCTTCTGCTTGGTGTCGCGGATTGACGCGATCGCTTCCTTTTCCCGCGTCCAGTGGGCGGTGAGCCGGTCGACCTCTTCGGCGACATCGGCCAGCTCGGCCTCGAGCGCGGCGAGCCGCTCCTTGGACGCCTGGTCCTTCTCTTTCTTGAGCGCGGCCCGTTCGATCTCGAGCTGTCGCCGGCGGCGCTGCAACTCGTCGATCTCGTCGGGCATCGAGTCGATCTCGATGCGGAGCCGGCTGGCGGCCTCGTCGATCAGGTCGATCGCCTTGTCGGGGAGATGTCGTGCGGGGATGTAACGGTCGGAGAGGACCGCGGCGGCGATGAGGGCGGCGTCGGTGATCCGCACGCCGTGATGCACCTCGTAGCGTTCCTTGAGGCCGCGGAGGATCCCGATGGTGTCCTCGACCGACGGCGGCTCGACCAGCACCGGCTGGAACCGCCTCTCGAGGGCGGCGTCCTTTTCGATGTGCTTGCGAAATTCGTCGAGGGTGGTGGCCCCGATCATGCGCAGCTCGCCGCGGGCCAGCATCGGCTTGAGCATGTTCGAGGCGTCCATCGCCCCTTCGGCGGCTCCGGCGCCGACGATGGTGTGCATCTCGTCGATGAAGGTGATGATCTCGCCGCCCGCCGCCTTGATCTCGTCGAGCACCGCCTTGAGGCGCTCCTCGAACTCGCCGCGGAACTTGGCGCCGGCGACCATCGCACCGAGGTCGAGGGCGACGATGCGTTTGCCCTTCAAGCCTTCCGGGACGTCGCCGTCGACGATGCGGCCGGCGAGGCCCTCGACGATCGCGGTCTTGCCGACTCCGGGTTCGCCGATCAGGACCGGGTTGTTCTTGGTCCTACGGGAGAGCACCTGGATGACGCGCCGGATTTCCTCGTCGCGTCCGATCACCGGGTCGAGTTTGCCGTCGCGGGCGAGGTCGACGAGATCCCGCCCGTACTGGCCGAGGGCATCCATGGTCGCCTCCGGTTCGGGGGTGGTCACCCGGTGAGGTCCCCGCACCACGGCGAGCGCCTCGAGCAGGGCCTCGCGATCGGCACCGAGCGAGCGGAGTGCCTCACCGGCGGTGGTCTTCGAGGCGGCCGCGGCGAGCAAGAGGTGGTCGACCGAGAGGTAATCGTCCTTCATCCGTTTGCGGTCGGAGTCGGCGGCTTCGATCACCGACTGGGTGGCCCGATCGATGGCCGCCTCGGCGCCTCCCTGGACGCGAGGACGGCGGTCGAGGGCCTCGGTCATCCGGTTGCGAAGGGCGACCGGATCGGCCTGCACCCGGGAGAGCAGTGGGTAGGCGAGCCCTTCGCGGTCGGCGAGGATCCCGAGGACGAGGTGTTCGGGGGTGATCGCCTGGTGCCCGCGGCTGGTCGCTTCGTCACGAGCGGCGAGGAGGGCAGCCCGGGCCTTGGCGGTGAGGTTGTCCATGGTCATGGTCATTGCAACGCTACGCCGGTCGCGGTGCTTTCCGGTGCGCCCGAAGGACAGTCTGGGGGTTGGCAGCGCTCGGGGCGCCGACGATGCATTGTTGGCGGATACTGTGCCGTTGGCGGCGTCGGCGGTGTGGGCCGGGCCGGTGTTCGAAGGGATTTACGGATGAGCCGCCCATATCAGGTGCTCAGTGGCTGGGGTCGAACCCCCTCCTCGGCTGCTCATGTCCACACACTCGAGGGGCGCGACCAGGTGATCACGATCCTCGACAAGGCATCGGCTCGGGGCTCGATCGCCCGCGGCCTGGGGCGGTCTTACGGCGACGCCGCACAGCGAAGCGGCGGATCGATCATCACCCTCGAGCGACATCGAGCCATCGAATGGCTCGATGGCGGACGCATCCGCGCCGAGGCCGGGGTGTCCTTCGACGAGCTCATCGGCGAGGCGGTGCCGCGAGGTTTCTTCGTCCCGGTCACACCGGGGACTCGCCAGGTCACCCTCGGCGGCGCCATCGCTGCCGACATCCACGGGAAGAATCATCACCGCGACGGATCCTTGGCGGATCATCTCGAAAGCATGACGCTGCTACTCCCCGACGGAGAGGAGCGGGAGGTGTCCCCGGACGACGACGCCGAGCTCTTCTGGGCCACCGTGGGTGGCATGGGTCTGACGGGCATCATCCTCGCCGCGGTCGTCAGGCTGCTTCCCATCGAGACGAGCCTCATGGTCGTCGAGACCCGGCGGACCTCCGATCTCGAGGCTCTCATGCGGGCCATGGCCGATGGCGACCCACATCACCGGTACTCGGTGGCGTGGGTCGATCTCGTTACGACCGGCACCCATTGGGGACGCGGGGTGGTCATCCACGGTGACCACGCCGGATCGAGCGATTTGACCGACCGACAATCGGCGGAGCCGCTGGCCTACCGGCCCCGGAAGCCGCGGGCGATTCCGTGGTCTCCTCCGCTGGGTCTGGTCAACCGGTTCACCGCTCGGGCCTTCAACGAGGTCTGGTATCGGAAGTCGCCCCGGTTCGAGGTGGGCCGGCTGCGGAGCATCCCTTCGTTCTTCCACCCGCTCGATGCGATCTCCAACTGGAACATCTTGTACGGCTCGTCGGGGTTTCTCCAGTATCAGTTCGTCGTCCCGTCCGGCGCGAGCGACACCCTGGTCGAGATCGCCCGGCGGATCGCTTCCTCGGGGTTTCCCAGCTCATTGACGGTGCTCAAGCGAATGGGGCCCGGGAACGACGGCATGCTGTCGTTCCCACTCGAAGGGTGGACGCTTGCAGTCGACTTCCCGCTCGCCCAGGGCATCGAACCGTTCCTCGATCGGCTCGACGAACTGGTCGTCGGCGCCGGCGGTCGGGTCTATCTCGCCAAGGACTCGCGCATGAGACCCGAGATGATCCCGTTGATGTACTCCCGTCTCGATCGATTCGCCAAGGTACGGGCGCGAGTTGACCCCAAGGGTCTGCTCAGGAGCGACCTTGCCGTTCGCCTGCAGATCCCGTGAGGTGCGATTCATGATGGATGCAACCGGTCGGCCACAGTCGGTGCTCGTACTCGGGGCCAATAGCGACATTGCTGCCGCCGCGCTGCGGGTGTGGGCCAAGGGCCCGCTCGCGGCGGCATATCTCGGCGTCCGCGATCCGGCCGACTCGCCGGAGATCGCCGGGGAGCTGACCGCGAGCGGTTGCGAGGTCCACATCTTTCGTTTCGATGCTGCCCAGGCCTCGAGTCACCTGCCCGAGCTCTCCGCGGTGTTCCATCGGGCCGGGGATGTGGATGTCGGGCTCATCGCGTTCGGGATCCTCGGAGACCAGGGGGAACTGGAGGAGGACCCGGCGAGCGCCGAGTTGCTCATGACCGTCAACGCAACGGCAACCGTCGTCGCCAGTCTGGCCCTCGCCAAGGAGATGAGAAAGCAGGGGCATGGGGTGATCGTGGTGATCTCATCGCTGTCCGGTCAGCGGCCGCGTCGCGACAACTATGTGTACGGCGCCTCGAAGGCGGCGGTCGATGCTCACGGTCGTGGCCTGGCGGCGGCTCTCGAGGGTTCGGGCGTCGACGCGGTTGTCGTGAGACTGGGGTTCGTCCGCAGCAAGATGACCGAGGGGATGGCCGAGGCTCCATTCGCGGTGAGCGCAGAGCGCGCCGCCGAGTCCATCGTCAAGGCAGTGCGGCTCCGGCGCACCGTCACCTGGGTCCCATGGGTCCTCGGCCCGATGTTCGCGGTGCTTCGGCTGCTACCCGAGGCCGCATGGAGACGCCTCGCCAAGCGCCTGGCGGCCCGAAACGCCGCGAGCTGATGAGGCCGGCGACGCGGGGCTACGGAGTGATCGCCGGGTGACGGCGGCTGGTGGCCTCGTCAAGAGCGGCGCTGGCCGTTCGACCGTTGCTGGGGGCTGGGGCTGGCCTCACGCCCTTACTGCCCGGCCGTTGGCCCAGGCGCGCAGCCGAGCCACGTCCTCGGGGCGAGCCCGGGAGAGGGGCACGGTCGCCCCAGCTTCTGAGGCGAGGTGGTCGGTCGTCGGCTCCGCATCGGCCCCGAAAGCCCGGTACAGCGCGCCGACGACCATCGCCTCGATATCCGCGCCAGAGAACCCGTCGGTGAGGGCGACGAGGCGATCGATATCGAAGCGCTGGGGATCGTGGCGGCGGGCGACGAGTTGGCCCGTGAGGATGTCCCGTCTGGCGGCATCGCTCGGCAGATCCACAAAGAAGATCTCGTCGAATCGTCCTTTCCGGAGGAGTTCAGGCGGCAGGGCGGAAATGTTGTTCGCGGTGGCGACGACGAACACGCCCTCGGCCCGGTCTTGGAGCCAGCGAAGGAATGTCCCAAGCACTCGGGTGGACACGCCGCTATCGCCTTCGCCGCTGGTTGCGAAGCCCTTTTCTATCTCGTCTATCCAGAGCACCGCGGGCGCCATCGCTTCGGCAGAGGCCAATGCCCGCTCGAGGCGTTGCTCCGATTCGCCCAAGTACTTGCGGTACAGGCGGGCCGGGTCGAACAGAAGAAGGGGCATGCCCCACGTCGCCGCGATCGTTTTCGCCACTAGCGACTTTCCGCAGCCTGGAACCCCGGTCAGCAGGACGCCACGCGGTGCGTCGATACCGAGCTCGCGGGCACGATCCGACCCGACCGCGGATCCTCGCAGGCGTAGCCACTCCTTCAGCCCCTCGAGACCCCCGATGTCGTCGAGGGTGCGCGGCTCGCTCGAGACGAGTTCGAGGGCATCGTCAGCCCGGAGCTTGTTGAACCGCTGGGCGCGAACGAAGTCGACATCCTCGGCGTCGATCTTCCCGTCTCGCAGCAGCACATGCTGGACGATGCGATCGGCCGCGCTGAGGCTCATCCCGCGCAGCGACCGGATGAGCTCGCGATAGTGCTTCCGATCGAGAGTGACCGTGCCCAGGCCCCTCGCCGCCCGCTCGATGAGTGCCTCGATCTCCTCGTCGGTCGGTGGCCGCAACGCCCAGGCGACCGCGATCTCCTCCAACTCCGGCGGAATCGTGTGAGTGGGGGCGGTTATGACGATCGTCTGATCTCGCCGTGCTTCGCGGGCGCACTCCTTGAGGGTGCGTAGTGTCAGTGGATCGCTCAAGGCCGAGTGGGCGTCAGCGAACACGAACACGCCGGGCTCCTGTAGATCGCTTACGAAAGCAACGGCGGCATTGATGTCCTTTGTCCCATATTGACCCCGGTACCCGTCGCGGGCCAACCCCCGATGTGACGACCAAACCCATAGCGGGAGCCCGGCGTTGCCCGCCTCCGTGCGGAGCAGGGACAGGAAGCGACCTTCATCGCGGACCTCGGCAAAGACCAGCGGATAGGCCGAGCCCAGGAGGATCCTGAGATCGGAGGCGCTGTCCATTGGACGATGATCGGTTGTCAGAGTGCCGCGGTCAAGGAGCGGACTGTCTCCGGGCGCTCGCAACCCCAGGAATCACACACGCTCTCTCGCGGTTCCACCCACCATGCCCCGCGCCGTCTGGAACGACACGGTGATCGCCGAAAGCGACGACACGGTCGTCGTCGAGGGCAATCACTACTTCCCGGTGGCGAGTGTCAACCAGGAGCACCTCGCACCCAGCGAGAAGCACACGGTCTGCCCCTGGAAGGGCACTGCGTCCTATTACGACGTGGTGGTCGATGGCCAGACCAACCCCGGCGCAGCCTGGTACTACCCGGATCCCTCTCCGGCGGCGGCGCAGATCAAGGACCGCATCGCCTTCTGGCGCGGTGTGCGCGTCGAGGCGTAACCCGAGGCAACGGGCATCGGCCCTACCGATCGACAACCCGGTCTCGGGTCACGTCGGGCAGATTCCTCCCCGCCGTGTCCAGGCCCGCCCCGGTGAGCCTGGCCTGGGCCTCGCCCAGCAGCCTTCGCAACCGGGCCACCTGGTGTTCGAGCCGGGCGACATCCGCCCGCATCTGGAGCACCTGCTTGACACCTTCGAGGTTGACTCCCCCGGCGGTCAGTTCCTGGATGAAGCCGAGGCGCTCCAGATCCTCGTCCGAATAGCGGCGGGTCCCGCCTGGGGTCCGATACGGATGGAGCAGACCGCGCCGCTCGTAGATGCGGAGGGTCTGCGGATGCACTCCCCCTAGCTCGGCGGCCACCGAGATCATGTAGACGGCATCGGGTTTGCGGTCGGACATGGGTCACACCCCCAGGTGGCGTCGTGGATCATCGGACTGGAGATCTTTGAGCCGCTCGATGAGGGACCGTTGCTCGTCGGTCAACGCTTGCGGAATGGCCACCTCCACCGTGACCAGGAGGTCGCCGGCGCCCTTGGGGTTCTTGGCGCCCTTGCCCGACACCCGCAGGGTGGTCCCGCTCAGGGTGCCCGGGGGGATCTTGACGGTGACCTTGCCTTCGAGCGTGGGGACGGTGACGTTGGCGCCGAGCGCCGCCTCGGGGTACGAGATGGGGACCGTCACCTCGAGATTGCGACCCCGGCGTCGGAAGATCGGGTGGTCGGCGACATGGACCCGCACGTAGACATCGCCCGGGGGTCCGCCGTCCCCACCCGGGCGGCCCTTGCCCGTGACCCGGATCCGCTGGCCATCCTCGACTCCGGCCGGGATCTTGACCTGCACCTCCCGCGACCCGTCGGGCCCGGAAATGGTGAGGGCACGGGTGGCGCCGCCGATGGCCTCATCGAAGCCGAGCGAGATGTCGCCCTCGAGGTCGGCACCCTTCTGCGGGCCGCGAGTGCGGGTGCCGCCGAACAGGTCACCGAAGCCGAATCCACCGAAGATCGAACCGAGGTCGCCGGCGCCCCCCATGTCCTCGAACCGAACGTACTGCGCCCCCCCGCCCGGGGAGCCGGCCCACGCCCCGCGGGCAAAGGCGTCGCGGGCCTGGTCGTACTCCTCCCTCACCTTGGGGTCCGACAGGACGTCATACGCCTCGGTGACCTCCTTGAACCGGGTCTCGGCGCCGGAATCGCCGGGGTTGGTGTCGGGGTGATAGGTCTGGGCGAGCTTGCGGTACGCCTTCTTGATGTCCTTGGGAGGCGCCGTCCGGTCGACACCGAGGACCTCGTAGAAGTCCTTCTCCAGCCACTCGCGCCGGATGTTCACGCCTCCGACCCCTCGGCGGCGACATCCTCGGCGGCCACCTGAACGAGAGCAGGGCGGATGACGCGTCCCTTGAGCGTGTAACCGCGCCGGATCTCGGCGACGACAACCAGGTGTCCGTCGCCTCCACCCGATGCCGCCTCGTGAAGGGCCGGATCGAACGGCTGTGCGACCGCGTCGATGACCTCGAGGCCCTCGGCGCGAAGCACATCGGTGAGCTGTTGATGGGTGTTGCGCATTCCGGCGAGCAGTCGGGCATGCGGCCCGCCGTCGTCGAGGGCCAGGGCCGCATCGAAGGAGTCGAGCACCGGGAGGAGCGCGGAGACCAGCCGCTGCGAGGCGCGCTCAACGGTCTCCTCGCGCTCCCGCAGCGCCCGCTTGCGGTAGTTCTCGAAGTCGGCGGCAAGCCGCTGCAGGTCGGCGAGGTACGACTCTGCCGACTGGCGGGCCACCGCCAGCTCGCCGATCAGCAAGGCGACCGCCTCGTCGGGGTCGTCGGGCAGTGGGTCGGGCGTCAGGTCGACGGCACCCTCGTCGCGCCCGTCGGTCATGACCCGTCGCCCTCGTCGACGATCTCGGCCTCGACCACCTCATCGTCGGACCCCGGGGCGTCGCCGGCGGCCTCCGCGGCCTGCTGTGCCTCGTAGATCTTCCGCCCGATGACTTGAGCCGCAGTGATCAGCTCTTCGGTGGCGCTCTTCAAGCCCCCGGTATCGGCGGCCGGGTCCTCGAGCAGTTTCTTGACCGCGGCCAGCTTGTCCTCGACGGTGGATCGCTCCTCGTCGGACAGCTTCGCGCCGTGCTCCTCGAGCTGCTTGCCCACCTCGTACGAGGCGTGGTCCGCCTGGTTCCGGGCCTCGGCGGCCTCGCGCCGGGCGTGGTCTTCGGCGGCGTGGGCCTCGGCATCCTTGACCATCTGCTCGATCTCTTCCTTCGACAGCGCGGTGCCGCCGGTGATCGTGATCTGCTGGGTCTTGCCGGTGCCCAGATCCTTCGCCGAGACCGAGACGATGCCGTTGGCGTCGATGTCGAAGGTGACGTCGACCTTGGGCATGCCCCGCGGGGCGGGGGCGATCCCGGTCAGGTTGAAGCGGCCCAGTGACTGGTTGCGGTCGACCATCTCGCCCTCGCCCTGGAGGACGTGGACCTCGACCTCGGGCTGATTGTCGGCGGCGGTGGTGAACGTCTCCGAGCGCCGGGTGGGGATGGTGGTGTTGCGGTCGATCATCTTCGTGAAGACACCGCCGAGCGTCTCGATGCCCAGCGTGAGCGGGGTCACGTCGAGAAGCAGGATGTCCTTGACGTCACCCTTGAGCACCCCCGCCTGGAGGGCGGCGCCGGCGGCGACGACCTCGTCGGGGTTGACCCCCTTGTGGGGGTCCTTGCCGGTGAGCGACTTGACGAGGTCGACGACCGCGGGCATCCGGGTGGAGCCGCCGACGAGGATCACATGCTCGATGTCGCCAACCTTGATCCCGGCGTCCTTGATCGCCTGGTTGAAGGGCTGCTTGGTCGCCAGCAACAGGTCTTCGGTCATCTTGTGGAACTCGGCCCGGGTGAGCGTCTTCTGCATGTGGAGCGGGCCGTCGCTGGTGGCCGTGATGAAGGGAAGGTTGATCTCGGTGGAGGTCACCTGGGACAGCTCGATCTTTGCCTTCTCGGCCGCCTCCTTCAGGCGCTGCAGGGCCATGGGGTCCTTGGCCAGGTCGACGCCCTGCTCGTCCTTGAACGACTTGATCAACCAGTCGATCACGCGCTGGTCCCAGTCGTCGCCGCCGAGGTGGGTGTTGCCGGCAGTGGCCTTGACCTCGAAGACCCCTTCGCCGATCTCGAGCACCGACACGTCGAACGTGCCGCCGCCGAGGTCGTACACCAGGATCGTCTGGTCTTCACCGGCCTTGTCGAGCCCGTAGGCGAGGGCCGCCGCGGTGGGCTCGTTGATGATGCGGAGTACCTCCAGCCCGGCGATCTGGCCGGCCTCCTTGGTCGACTGGCGTTGGGCGTCGCCGAAGTAGGCGGGCACCGTGATCACCGCCTGCGTCACCGGAGTACCCAGGTAGGCCTCGGCGTCGCGCTTGAGCTTCATCAGGATGCGGGCGCTGATCTCCTGGGCCGTGTAGTTCTTGCCGTCGATCTCGACGCTCCAGTCCTCGCCCATATGGCGTTTGACGGAGCGAATCGTGCGATCGGGGTTGGTGATCGCCTGGCGCTTGGCGACCTCGCCGACCAGTACCTCACCGCTCTTCGAGAAGGCGACCACCGACGGGGTGGTGCGATGCCCCTCGGCGTTGGGGATGACCGCGGGCTCTCCGCCCTCGTAGACGGCGACCACGCTATTGGTGGTGCCCAGGTCGATTCCGACTGCTCTCGACATGCTGCTCCTCGGGTTCTTCTCATGGCGCCACCGTCACCGCGGCCAGCCGGGTTTCTCAGCAACCGCTGGGCGAGTCGGGCGGGCTCTCTTAGTGCGTGCGAGGACTATAACCTGAGTGGAGTCCTATCAATTCCGGTGTGGGGAGGGTAATCCGAGGTCGCGCCGGGCCACCCAGGGGCCACCGACAGCCCCCGGCTTCGTTCGAGCCGGGGGGAATCGAGGCCTGGCGCTGCGGGTACCCGGTCAACGCAGGCACCCCGCGGCGGCCGGAGAGAGGCTTGTGGTGGTACCATATATGGCACCATGACCAAGACCACTATCTATCTGCCCGATGATCTCAAGGCCGCGGTGGAGCGTGAGGCGGCATCGAGCGGCTTGTCCGAGGCGGAGGTGATCCGTCGAGCCATCAGGGCGGCGTTCGATCGGCCCCGCCCGCGAGCCGGGATCATCACCGGCGAACCGATCGCCGATCGTGTCGACGATCTGTTGACCGGCTTCGGCGAGTGATGATCATCGCGGACACCAGCGGACTTCTGGCGTACTTCAACGCAGCGGAGCCAGCCCACGGCCGGGTCATCGCTGCGGTGAACGATTCGAATGACTCATTGGTGGTCTCTCCCTTCGTGCTTGCGGAGCTCGACTACCTGCTCTCAAGTCGGCATGGTGTGGCGGCGGAAGTCAGGGTCCTCGAGGAGCTGGCGAAGGGCTCGTGGCTGCTGCCTCCCTTCTCTGGTGATGACCTGGGGCGCGCCGCGGAGCTGGTG
>Ga0326597_10012449_pt1 | contig 11214 bp, 8 predicted proteins | sample RVTome_12_FD_203789 | JGI IMG/M metagenome (GOLD analysis project Ga0326597, IMG submission 203789) | Soil microbial communities from uranium-contaminated site in the Upper Colorado River Basin, Wyoming, United States - RVT100D185 | ecosystem: Environmental > Terrestrial > Soil > Contaminated >... | reverse complement strand
CGGCAACTGCGGTGTCTACGAGGGGGCGCAGGTGGGCCGCCGCGCCGTGCTCGGCTCGGGGGTGATCCTCACCGGGTCGGTGACCGTCTACGACCTCCCGCGCAAGACCACGTACCGGCGGACCGGGGAGCAGCCGCTCCGCATCCCCGAGGGAGCCGTGGTGGTCCAGGGAGCGCGCCGCAGCGCCGACCCCTTCGCGGAGAAGCACGGGATCTCGCTGTACACGCCCGTGATCGTGAAGTACCGCGACGATAAGACCGACGGCTCGACCGCCCTCGAAGAAGCGCTGCGGTAGAGCGCGGCTAGCGTCCCTGGGCCAGGAGCTCGCCGATGACGCGTTGCTCGTCTTCGGCCTTGATGCGGGTGAAGAGCTTCGCGCCCAGGAGGTGGACGGTCTCTTCGCGATCGAAGGGCAGCGCCTCGTACATCCGGCCGCCGGGGAAATGGCAGGGCTGACAGCGCGCTTCCAGGATGGGACGCACCTGGCGGGCGAAGTCGACGCGGGGACTCGTTTCGCGCGGCGCCGCCGGGCCGGGCCCGCCGACCTCCGGTGGCTCGCCGACGGCCACGCTCTTCCGGGCAGGCGGGTGCGCGCACGAGGCGACGAGAACCGAGATCACCAACCATCGGGGTAGCATGCTTCGGAGATGTTACGCCCCTGGGAGGAGTCCTGGGAACCCTACTGAAGGCGCGCGATCTCGCCCGGCCGCAGTTCAAGGCCAACCCCTACCCTTTCTACGCGCGCCTGCGGAGGGAGGAGCCGGTGGTCCGGATCTCCGCCGTGTTCATCAAGGCTTGGCTCGTCACGCGCTACGACGACGTCGCGGTGATGCTCCGGGATCCGCGCTTCTCCAAGGAGATAACTTCGAAGCTCGGGCACTTGCCGGGCTACGCCAGAGCGCTGGCCGAGAACATGCTCGGCCAGGATCCACCCGACCACACCCGGCTGCGGGCGCTGGTGAGCAAGGCCTTCACACCGCGCCGGATCGAGCAGCTCCGCAGCCGGATCCAGGCGATCTGCGACGAGCTCGTGGCCGCCATGCGCCCAGGAGACATCGACCTCGTGCGCGACTACGCCCTGCCCATCCCCCTGACCGTGATCTCCGACATGCTCGGGATACCGAAGGCAGACCGCCACCGCTTCCACGTCCTGACCCGCCACAGCATCGTGATCGGAGCCCCCACCCGCCTGCGGGACGTCCCGATTGCCCTCCCGTCCGTGTGGCTCCTCATGCGGTATTTCAGGCGCCTCTTCGCGGAGCGCCGCGCCAATCCGGGCGACGACCTGCTCTCGGCCCTCGTGCAGGCGGAGGAGGCGGGCGACCGCCTGAGCGAGGACGAGCTCATGGGGACGTCGATCCTGCTGCTCTTCGCCGGCTACGACACGACCGTCAACCTGATCGGCAGCGGGGCGCTGGCGCTCCTCGAGCATCCGGAGGAGCGCGCGCGGTTCGTGGAGGATCCCTCGCTGGCCGAGCCAGCGGTCGAGGAGCTCCTGCGGTACACCAGCCCCGTGGAGATGACGCCGCCGCGAGTGGCCCGGGAGGACGTGTCGATCGGGCCGGTGACGATACGCCGGGGGGAGATGGTTTCCGCGGTCCTGGGCTCGGCCAACCACGACGAATCGCAGTTCCAGGACCCCGACACGCTGGACATCACCCGCGACCCGAACCGTCACTTGGCCCTGGGGGCGGGCATTCATTTCTGCCTGGGCGCGCCGCTGGCGCGCATGGAGGGCCAGATCGCCTTGACCACCTTGTTCCAGCGGTTCCCCCGAATGCGGCTGGCGGGGCCCGCCGATTCGCTTCGCTGGCGGAAGATCCTGCCCCTGCGCGGGCTCGAAGCGCTGCCGGTACGGGTCGGGCCGTAGCGGCGAGGCGCCTCGCGGTCTGGTAGAAAGGGACATGAGCAACGTCCGGCTGGAGGTCTTCTCCGACTACGTTTGACCGTTCTGCTGGCTGGCGGAGCCAGCCGTGCACGAGCTGGTGAAGTCGGCGCCGGACGTCGAGATCGTTCGGCGCGCGTTCGAGTTGCGCCCGGAGCCCGTTCCGGCCCTCGACCCGAAGGGCGACTACCTCGAGCGCGTCTGGCGAGGCTCCGTCCACCCGCTGGCGGAAAAGCTGGGGATGACGATGAAGCTCCCGCCCCTGCAGCCTCGATCGCGGCTGGCGCACGAGGCCGCCCACTGGGCCCGGACGGAGGGGCGCTTTGACGAGTACCACGCAGCGATCTTCCGCGCGTTTTTCGAGCGCGGCGAGGACATCGGCGACACCGGAGTGCTGGTGACTCTCGCCACGGGGCTGGGGCTGGAGGGCGAGTCCCTGCGCCAGGCTCTGGACAGCCGGCGATTCGAGAAAAGCGTCCTCGACGACGAGGAGGAGGCCGGGGTGCTGGTGCTCACCGGCGTGCCGGCCTTTGTCGCCGACCGGAAGGCCGCGCTGACCGGCGTGCAGCCGGCGAAAAACCTGCGACAACTGGTCGATCACGTCCGCTGACAGCATCCTGCACAGGCCGGCTCGGTCCGCCGTCGTTCACGCGACGTGGATGCGTCAGCCTTGTTGGAGGTGCTGCTCCGCACCGAAACTGGCGCCAAGGTGGAGGATCGCCTGCTCTCGCTGGGCGATTCCCTTCACGCTCCTCACATCATCGACCTGGAGGTCGCCCAGGTCCTGTGCCGCTACGCTGGGGCAGGCGAGCTGTCGGCCGACCGCGGGCGGGAAGCCCTGATCGACCTGGCCGACTTTCCGCTGCACCGAAATGGGTTTGCATGCCTCGCTTCACGGTCGTACCATCGCCCGCCATGAGGGGCGACGGTCTCCCCGAAGGAGCTGCATATGAAGAAGGTCGCATTGGCGCTTGGAATCCTGGCCCTGGCCGCCCAGGCGCAGGCCCAGGTGGTAACGCCCACGAGGTCGTTCACCCATGGGACGATCGTGGCCCTGAACGAACTCGCCGGAGACCGCTCGGGCGTTGAGTTTGGCTTCCTTCCGCCGATAGACCCCGACATGCCGGCCACTCTCTTGGTGAAGCTGGTGGCCGCCGTGGGGCTCACGCAGACGATCAACGTCTTCACCCAGGACCCGCCCGACCCCAACACGCCGCCGGACCTAACTCTGATTCTTCATCCACCCGACCCCGGAATGCCGACGGGGAGGATCGAGATCGTCGGCGCGTGTTCCCCGCCGCGGTAGTCGCGGTCGGGAACCGCGCCGCGCTACCAACAGACAGTTCCTTTCGCACCCTGACGCGGACGCCGCCGGCTGCTCCTGCCGCCGACCTCCGCGCCGTCGTCGCAGCGGAAGCGGGTGGCTGATCTGATCTAGCTGATCCCCATGCATTTCGAGCAGACGTCGAGCAGGCGCCCCTCGAGCATGTCCCGCTTGCGCTGGGTGAGGGTCGCGCCCTTCCAGATCTCCTCGATCGACGACGCGAACACGTTCGCGGTCTTGGTACGCCCCTCGTAGTCGGTGCAGCAGGCCACCACGTCGCCGTTCCACTGGATGACGAACTGGTCGTAGGGGGCTGGGCAGTACGTACGGCTCGACAATTCAGCCGGGGTGGGCTCGGCCGGGGCAGGGACCTCGTGGCCGGCGGCGCCCTCTGCTTCCTTCCGGCCGTCCAGCACGATGCCGGTGGCTCCGGCCCCGGTGTCGATGATGTTCCCCCACGAGTGGCAGCGTTTCCACACCAGGTGCACGCCGTCGAGCAGCTCGTATCGGCTGCCGTTTTCGTCCTGGTCGAGGAAGTGGAAGGCGCGGATGCGCTCCCAGTCGTGGGTCCGCGGCGCCACGCCGTACCGGCGCTCGAGCTCCTCGCAGAAGCCGACCCAGTCCTCGATGAAGGCCACCGCCTGCTCGTCCTCGCTGACGATGCGGTACCCGTCGGCGTACTTGGTGTTCATGATGTCGATCTCGAGGCGCGTGCGCGCCCCCAGGGCGACCTTCCGCTCGACGGCCAGGCGCACCTTGTCCCGGTAGTCCTCGAAGGAGATCCGCGGCGCTTTCCGGGTCTTGAAGGACGCGACGTCAGGCGTCTGGTAGGACAGGATCAGGTTGGTCAGCCCCGCGCGGTAGAGCGCGTCGATGTTCTCGGGGGTGATCAGCCCGCAGTTGGTGTTGAGCTCGATGGGGACTCCGCGGCCCTCCGCGTATTCCACGATGGCGGGCAGCTCGGGGTGAAGCATCGGCTCGCCCATCTGGTGCAGCTTCACCGGGTACAGCGGGCCCAGCCAGGAGCGCTTGGCCGCGATCTCGTCGAGGATCCGGAAGACCTTCTCCTTCTTCATGAACCCGCGGCGGCGGTCCATGATGTCGTCCGGGCACCACGTGCACTTGAAGTTGCAGGCGTTGGTGATCTCGACGAAGAGATAGTTGATGGGGTAGAAGCGCCCCGGCAGCTTCTTCAGCTCCGGCAGCGGCGCCGGCGCGGTGAAGCGCGCCCGGTCGTCCGGCTCGTGCAGGGAGACCGAGATCCGCGAGACGAGCATCTCGGAGCGGAACTCCAGCCGGAACGACGCCCCCAGGTTCTGCGTCCGCCCCGCATCGAAGTCGGGCAGCGGGAACAGCGCGCGCCGGAAGCGGCGCAGGCCGCCCTGCACCGGCTCCCAGAGCTGCGCGGCCGCCTTGTAGAGGCCGTCGTGCTCCGCGGCGCGGTCCGTGGACGCGTATTGCACGCGGAACTGGCCGTGCCGCTCGCCGAAGTACTCGACCTCCACCCAGACCGGACCGGGGGAGCGGGCGAGCAGCTCCGCGGGCAGCACGCAGTAAAGGTAGTAGGACGCTTCGTCGGGAGTCAGGCAGGGACGTCCCTGGACGGTGCGGACCTCGAAGCGCCCGTCGCCGTCGCTCGGGACGAGCAGGCTGCCCCGCGGCCCCTCGGGACCGGCGACCATCTCCGCGGTGTCCGGGCCCTGGATGATCCGGCCGAGGACGCCGCCGATCCGCGTCAGCGCGGCCCTCACTTCGGCTCCATCTCCGCGCCCGCCGAGAGCGTGGCCGCGATCATGTCGCACCAGCGCGACACCCGCGGGTAGACGTCGGCGCGGGCCTCGAAGGCCAGCGTGTAGCCCCGGCCCTCCACGACGCGATAGAAGCGCTTGCCGCGCGACTCCGCCATCGGCGTCTCCGTGCGCAGCAGGTCGACATAGCCGTCCTTCCACGGGGTGTGGCTCAGGAGCTGGAAGTTCTCGCCGAGCTTCGCCTGCGTCGCCTGGTGGAAGGCGTCGGCGGTGGACGCGGCGGGGACGTTCTCGGCCGTGATCGTGAGGGAAGCGTGCACCGTCTGGCCGCCTTTGTCCATCCCGAAGGCGGGGCTCGTGAACTGCTTGAGGAAGGTCCCGCCCCCCGAAAACGTGCGCGTCGACTTCCACGTCGGCGGCACGCGCAGCGAGTAGCGGTAGTCGTCGTTCCGCTCCTCGGTGTACAGCGCCCAGCGCTCGAGGCTGAAGCTCTGCATCATCTCGGCGATGGCCGGCTCCTGCGCTTCGAATCCCTCGGCCCCGCCCTGCGCGTGCAGCCCGTACCCGCGGTTCTCTTCTTGCAGCAGGAGGAGACGGTGGCGCGTCTTGCCGTCGGGGGAGATCGCGGACCACGTGCGGCCGCGTGCGCCGGGACGCTCTTCATCGCGGGTTTCGGAGATGGTCAGGCCGGCCAGATACGGCTGCGCGAATGCGTCGAGCGTGGATCCCAGGGGGCTCGCGATGAGCAGGACGGAAACCGCGGGCTTTTGCTCCGGCCCGGCCGGGGGCGCCGTGAAGTAGCGATGCCAGCCCTCGCCGTGCTTCACCTGCTCGGTCTTCCAGCTCGCGGGATATCGCATCGAAAGCGCGTGCTCCGCGTTGTAGTGCGTGAGGAACTGCTCGGACTCGCCCCCCCTGCGGCAGCCCGGCGCGGCCGCGGCGAGCGCCGCCGCCAGGACCGCGGCCCCGGTCCTACTCGAGACGGTAATTGGGCGCTTCCTTGGTGATGATCACGTCGTGGACGTGGCTCTCCTTCAGGCCGGCGCTGGAGATGCGCACGAACCGAGCCCGCGCCGCCAGCTCCCTGATCGACGGCGTGCCGCAGTAGCCCATCCCCGCGCGGAGGCCGCCCACGAGCTGCTGGACCATGGCCGAAAGCGGGCCCTTGTAAGGGACCATGCCCTCGATGCCTTCCGGCACCAGCTTCTGCGAGTTCCCCTCGAACTCCTGGAAGTAGCGGTCCCGCGAGCCTTCCTTCATGGCCCCGATGGATCCCATCCCGCGATAGCTCTTGAACGACCGCCCCTGCCGGAGGATCAGCTCCCCGGGGCTCTCGTCCGTCCCCGCGAACAGCGACCCGATCATCACCGACGACGCGCCCGCGGCCAGCGCCTTCACCACGTCGCCGGAGAACTTGACCCCGCCGTCGGCGATGATCGGCACGTCGGCCTTGGCCGCCGCCTTCGCGGCCTGCGAGATCGCCGTGATCTGCGGCATGCCCGACCCCGACACGATGCGTGTCGTGCAGATCGAGCCCGGCCCCATGCCGACCTTGACCGCCGAGACCCCGGCCGCGATCAGGTCCGCGGCGCCTTCGAAGGTGCCGACGTTGCCCGCGATCAGCTCCTGGTCGGGGAAGCGCTTGCGGAACGCGTCGATGGTCTCGAGCACGCGAGAGGTGTGGCCGTGCGCGGTGTCGATCACGACCACGTCCACCTTGGCCTCGATGAGCGCGGCCGCGCGGTCCAGCACGTCCGGAGTCACCCCGAGCGCCGCGCCCACCCGCAACCGTCCCAGCGAGTCCTTGCACGCGTTCGGGTACTTGATCTGCTTCTGGATGTCCTTGACCGTGATCAGGCCCTTCAGGTTGTAGTCGCGGTCCACCACCAGCAGTTTCTCGATCTTGTGCCGGTGGAGGATCTCCTTGGCCTGCTCGAGGGTCGTGCCCACGGGGACGGTGATGAGGTCGTCCTTCGTCATCAGGTCGGAGACGGGCAGCGTCGTGCGGGTCTCGAAGCGCAGGTCGCGGTTGGTGAGGATCCCGACCAGGCGGCTGCCCATCGTGACCGGCACGCCGCTGATGCGGTACCGCGCCATCACTTCCAGCGCCTCGGCCACCTTCGCCGTGGGCGAGACCGTCACCGGGTCGACGATCATCCCGGACTCCGAGCGCTTGACCTTGTCCACCTCGGAGGCCTGCGCCGTGATGATCATGTTCTTGTGGACGATCCCGAGGCCGCCCTCCTGGGCCATGGCGATGGCCAGGGGCGCCTCGGTGACGGTGTCCATGGCGGCGGAGACGATGGGGATGCTGAGCGTGATGCGCCTGGTGAGGCGCGTGCTCACGTCGACTTCGGACGGGAGGACGTCAGAGCGCTGCGGAACGAGCAGGACGTCGTCGAAGGTCAACGCCTCGGAGATGCGATCCTCCAGCATCAGATTGAGCTGGGGGGCGCTGCCGTCGCGCCCCCCGGACCCCCCCGCCGCTCGGCCGAAGTGAATTCTTCCTCGCGTCGGTTACTCATGCTCATTGCCCATGACATTTCTTATATTTCTTTCCGCTGCCGCAGGGACACGGATCGTTGCGTCCGACCTTCGGGCTGTCGCGGCGCACGGTCTGCACCTCGTCGGTGCCGCCCTGCGATTCCTTCGGCGCCGCCGCCGCCCCGAGGGCGGACCGCGAGCCGGACAGCAGCTCGCCGGGATTGTTGAAGGTCAGGCTCCGCGGCGCGGTCCGCGCGCCGGCCAGCGCCAGCTCCGGCTCGCGGATTCGGCGCGGCTCGGGAACCACCGCTCCGTCGAGCTTTCCACCGCCGCCCGGCCGCCGCCTGACCCCGAGTCCCTCCTCATCGGAGCGCTCTCCACCCTCCGGCCCCGCCGGAACCGGCTGGGCGAGGAAGACCCAGCGCAGGATCTCCTCGTCGATCCGGTCCATGAGGGCCTGGAACATGTTGTACGACTCTTTCTTGTACTCGACGAGCGGATCGCGCTGGCCGTACCCGCGCAGGCCGATCCCCTCCTTGAGATGGTCGAGGGCGTAGAGGTGATCCTTCCACTGCGAGTCGACGATCTGCAGCATGATCATCCGCTCGTGGAAGAGCATGGCCTCGGGGCCGATCTGCCGCTCCTTCTCCTCGTACTTCGCGCGGACGCGGGCGGCGAACGTCTCCGCCATCTCGCCGCGCCCCATCTTCGCCAGCTCCTCGACCGCGATGTCGAGGCCGTAGGTCTCCTGCAGCGCGAGATGGAGGCCGGCCAGGTTCCACTTGTCCGGGTCCTCGCCCTCCGAGACGTAGGAGTCGAGGTACCAGTCGACCACCTCGCGTGACAGGTTGAGCACGTAGTCGCGGGCTTCCTTGCCCTCCAGGATCATGCGGCGCATGTCGTACACGGCCTTGCGCTGCTTGTTCATCACGTCGTCGTACTCGAGGAGGTGCTTGCGGACGGCGAAGTTCTGCGCCTCCACCTGCCGCTGCGCCCGCTCGATGGACCTGGTCACCATCCCGTGCTCGATGGGGACGCCTTCTTCCATCCCGAGCTTCAGCATCAGGCCGCTGATGCGGTCCGACCCGAAGATGCGCATCAGGTCGTCCTCGAGGGAGAGGTAGAACCGTGACGACCCGGGGTCGCCCTGGCGGCCGGCGCGGCCGCGGAGCTGGTTGTCGATGCGCCGGGCCTCGTGGCGCTCGGTGGCCAGGATGTGCAGCCCGCCCAGGGCCACCACGCGCTCGCGCTCGTTCTGGTCGAGGAAGGCGACCACCTTCTCGAAGCCGGGGGCGGCGGCGATGCGGTCGATGTCGGCGCGCAGGGGATGGACGGCCAGGAAGTCCACCGGCTCCTCGCCCTGGGGATAGAAGCTGCGCGCGACCTTCTCCTTGACCGCCCGCGGCAGCGCGCGCGTCACCTGGAGATACACGGCGAGGGTGGGGAAGTCCTGCGCGATCGCGTCCGTGACCAGCACCGACGGGTGGTCGGCGGCGAACGCAGCCAGGATGCCCACGTAGCGCTTGGCCAGCGTGTGCAGCTCGTCCGCGGGGACCTTCTTCTCCGCCAGCACCTTCTTGAAGTCCCGCGCCATCTCCTCGACTGTCTGGTCGAGGGCGGCCTTGTTGTCCTCGGGCGTCGCCTGGTCGACGGGCAGCTTCCGCTCCAGGAGCTTCTCCTGGAGGATCGCCTTCATCCGGTGGTCGGGGACGCCGCCCAGGATGATGTCCGTGCCGCGGCCCGCCATGTTCGTGGCGATGGTCACCGCGCCGAAGCGGCCGGCCTGGGCGACGATCTCGGCCTCCCGCTCGTGGTACTTCGCGTTCAGCACCACGTGCTTGATGCCGTGTTTCTTCAGCAGCGCCGACAGGTGCTCGGACTTCTCGATGGAGATGGTGCCGATGAGCACCGGCCGCCCGGTCGCGTTCAGGTCCTTGATCTCGGCCACCACCGCATCGAACTTCTCGGCCTCGGTGCGGAACACCACGTCCGCGTTCTCGACCCGGATCAGGGGCCGGTTGGTGGGGATGGCGAGGACCTCGAGCTTGTAGATCTTGTCGAACTCGGGGGCTTCGGTCTCCGCCGTCCCCGTCATGCCGGCGAGCTTCGCGTACATGCGGAAGTAGTTCTGGAAGGTGATGGTGGCGAGGGTCTGGTTCTCGCGCTCGATCTTGACCTTCTCCTTGGCCTCGATCGCCTGGTGGAGGCCGTCGGACCAGCGGCGGCCGGGCATCAGGCGCCCGGTGAACTCGTCCACGATGATCACCTGGCCGTCGTTCACCACGTAGTCGACGTCCCGCTGGAACAGGGTGTGCGCGCGCAGCCCCTGGTTCACGTGGTGGAGCACGTCCATGTTGGAGGGGTCCCAGAGGTTGGTGACCCCGAGGAGCTTCTCGACGTGGGCCATCCCCATCTCGGTGAGGGTGGCCGTCTTCGCCTTCTCGTCGACGATGTAGTCGCCGGTCTTCTCGAGCTCCGCCCGCTCCTCCGCCTTCTTGTCGCCGGTGATGCGGGCCCCCGGCTTGAGCTTCGGGATGATGGAGTTGATCCGGTAGTACTTGTCGGTCGATTCCTCGGCCGGGCCGCTGATGATGAGCGGGGTCCGCGCCTCGTCGATCAGGATGGAGTCGACCTCGTCCACCACCGCGAAGTGGTGCCCGCGCTGGACGTAGCTCTTGATGTCAAACTTCATGTTGTCGCGGAGGTAGTCGAAGCCGAACTCGTTGTTCGTCCCGTACGTGATGTCGGCCGCGTAGGCCACCTGCCGCTCGCGGTCGTCGAGGTCGTGCTGGATGACGCCCACGGTCAGGCCGAGGAACCGGAAGATGCGGCCCATCCAGTCGCTGTCGCGCTTGGCCAGGTAGTCGTTGACGGTGACGACGTGAACGCCCTTGCCGGAAAGCGCGTTCAGGTATGCGGCGAGGGTGGCGACGAGGGTCTTGCCCTCGCCGGTCTTCATCTCCGCGATCGTGCCGCGGTGCAACATCAGGCCGCCGATGAGCTGGACGTCGAAGTGCCGCATGTTCAACACGCGGCGGCCGACTTCGCGGACGACGGCGAAGGCCTCGGGCATCAGGTCGTCGATGGTCTCGCCGGCGGCCAGCCGCTTCCGGAACTCTTCGGTCTTCGCCCGGAGCTCGGCGTCCGTGAGCGGGAGCACCTTCGGCTCCAGCGCGTTGATGCTCCGGATGATGGGAGCGATGGCCTTCAGCTCCCGCTCGTTCCGGGTCCCGACGATCTTGGTGAGGATGGTGTTGAGCACGCTTGACCCGACAGAATATCAGGCGCTTCGCCTACGGGTCAAACCACGTTGGGATAAGGGTTTGTCAGGCGGCCGCGGCCTCCGCGACCCCGTCCTGGACCGCGCTCTCCGACGCCGCCTCGAGCGCGACGGCCGCCCGCGTCCGGGCCAACAGCACGTAGATCGACGGCACCACGAACAGCGTGAACACCGTGCCCACGATCATCCCGCTGACCAGCATGATGCCGATGCTGTTGCGGGCGCCGGCTCCGGGGCCCGAGGCGATCACCAGCGGGAAATGGCCGACCACGGTTGCCGCCGTGGTCATGAGGATCGGCCGCAAGCGCGTGCTTGCCGACTCCAGGATCGCGGCCAGCTTGTCCTTGCCGGTCTCCTGCAGGTGGTTCGCGAACTCGACGATCAATATTCCGTTCTTGGACACGAGCCCGACGAGCGTGATGAGTCCTACCTGGCTATAGATGTTGAGGGTGGTGAGGCCGAGGAACGAGAACAGCAGCGCGCCCGCGATGGC
>Ga0326597_10012448_pt1 | contig 11214 bp, 13 predicted proteins | sample RVTome_12_FD_203789 | JGI IMG/M metagenome (GOLD analysis project Ga0326597, IMG submission 203789) | Soil microbial communities from uranium-contaminated site in the Upper Colorado River Basin, Wyoming, United States - RVT100D185 | ecosystem: Environmental > Terrestrial > Soil > Contaminated >... | reverse complement strand
GCGGGCCGAAACCGGTGCGTGACGGCGAACAGAGGGAGAAGTCTCGTGGCCGAGGACTGGCGCGGCAAGATCGGCGGGATGAGCGAGGAGCGGATGAACCAATATCTGGCGGGAAGCACGAATGCCCGAGTGGCCGTGCAGGACGACGCCGGCCGTCCGTACGTGCTTCCGTTGTGGTTCCACTGGGATGGCAGCGCCTTCTGGTTCGTGATCCGGGAGCGTTCGGCCATCGCCCGCTACATGAAGGCACGTCCCGACGTCGGCTTGGTCATCGACGACACGTCGGTGTCCGATCCCGAGAATGGACGAATGTTCGAGATGCCAAAGGTGTTTGCTCAGGGCAGGGCCGAGGTGATCGAAGAACCGAATGTCGGCGGGCGGTGGGTCGAGTACGCCACCAAGATGGCGATGCGCTATCTCGGTCCCAACGGACCCGACTACATCGTTCCGACACTCGGCCAGCCGCGCTGGCTCTTCCGAGTCACCCCAGATCATGTGAAGACCTGGGAGGGGGTCGGCTGGGCCAAGGGATACTGGGTCGAGAGCGACAAGAGCCCGTCGTATGAAGAAGTGCACGGAAACTGAGCTTTCGAGCACGAGAGGAGGAGGCAATGGCCGGAAAAGACTTCCGTGGGGAACTCGGGGGCCTGACGCGGGAACAGATGAACCAGTTCCTCGCAGGCAACTCGCTGGCGCGTCTTGCGACGCTGAAGCCAGACGGTGCACCATACGTGATCCCCGTCTGGTACCAGTGGGACGGTGAGGCTCTGTGGTTCGTGGGCAGGGAGCGCTCGGCCTGGTGTCGATACATAGACAACGATCCTCGCGTGGCTGTCGTCATCGACTCCGAACACAGCGATCCCGATGAATCAGGCAAGAGCGTGGAGATTCCCAAGGTGGTGATGGAAGGCCTGGCTGAAGTCGTCGAGACGCCCAATGTCGGCGGACAATGGATTCAGGTCGCCGAGGAGATGTCGTATCGGTACCTGGGTCCGAACGGACCGACCTACCTCACCTCGACGATCCAGCAACCGCGCTGGCTCATCAAGATGACTCCGAACCGGATCAAGACCTGGAAAGGCGTGGGTTGGGCGCGCAAGTACTGGGTCGACGCGGCGGGCGGTCCGTCCTATGAGGAGGCTCACGGCGCCTAATCCGCTCGACCTGTTCCGGATCGACGGCCGAGTGGCTGTCGTCACCGGTGGCTCCCGGGGGCTCGGGGCGACAGCAGCCGCTGCTCTGGCATGGGCGGGCGCCAGCGTCGTGGTCGTGGCGCGCGACACTGCCGCCTTGGTAGCGACGGCAGCGGCCATCGAAGATGAAACGGGCTCCGCTGTCGTCGGCCACACGGCAGATGTCACCGACGAGTCCGCAGTCGCCGAAGTCATCGCCCTCACCATCCAGCGGTTCGGCCGGCTCGACGTGCTCGTCAACAACGCCGGGGTGAACATCCGAGGGTCCATCCAGGACCTGGAACGCGACGACTTCGAACGCTCCCTGGCGGTCAATGTCACGGGACCGTGGCTGCTGTGCAAACACGCTCGCCCACATCTCGGGCGCCACGGTCACGGACGAGTCATCAACATGGCATCGACGTTCGGACTCGTGGCCGCCGCAGATCGCACTCCGTATACGACATCGAAAGGAGCGATCGTGCAGCTGACACGAGCGCTCGCAGTCGAGTGGGCACCAGCGGGGATCACGGTCAACGCCATCGCCCCGGGCCCCTTCCTCACCGAGATGAACCTGCCGTTCGAGCATTCTGAACACTCCCGCAGAGTGATCGAACACGAGGTCGCCCTTAAACGATGGGCCGAACTGAGCGAGATCCAAGGAGCCGTGCTCTTCCTCGCTTCGGATGCCTCGAGTTATGTCACCGGCTCGGTGCTGACCGTTGACGGTGGCTGGACGGCACACTGAGCACGGCGTCGCGTCTCATCCGATCGGCGCCTGCCGGCGCAACCAACCGAGAGTGAATTCGTTCCACTCATCGACCATCTCGTGGAACGCGATGTGGCTGGAGTGCGGGCCCCGGAAGACATGCATCGTCGAACCGGGGATGCGCTTCTGTACCTCCAACCCGTACCGAGTTGGGACCTGCCAGTCGACTTCCCCCGAGGTGATGAGCGTGGGGACGGTGATCGACGACAGGCGATCCAGCGCATCATGGGTCTTGTCCGCGTGGAAGTGGCCGATCATGCCCTGTTTGGATGGGGGATTGGGGTTCTCTAGGATGAAACCGCGCTCGAACGCGGCGACTTCTTCTGGTTGGTCGTTGATGAAGGTTGGGCTCGCGACCCACAACAGCGCCGTCCTTATGTACATCTCAGGATCGTCATGCACGATGGCGAATTCCATCGAGTCGATCATGCGGATGAACCACTCATCCGAGCGTCCCCACGTGCAGTGGAGCTGCAGTGTTGCCACCTTCTCCGGATGGTGCAGCGCCAGCTCCTGGGCGGTCGCGCTGCCCAATGAGAGTCCTGACACGTGCACCCGGCCATAGCCGAGGTGGTCGAGAAGCCCGGCGGCATCGTCCGCGAGGATGCGCATGGAATAGTCCGAACGATCGGCGGGATGGGTCGACGTGCCAGTTCCCCGAGCATCGTATGTGACGACCGTGAAGTGGTCCCTGTAGGCCTCGACCTGGGCGGACCACGTCGTGTGGTCCGCGGCCGTTCCCATGATGAGGAGCAGCGGGTCGCCGTCGCCTTCGACCTGATAGGCGATGTCGATTCCCTTCTTCAGCGTGACGGTTGGCATGGCGTTCTCCCTCCTGTCATCACGGGCGATCGAATCGCACTCGCTTGCGTCCCTCGCTGCGCATCGCACGGCATACCGCCGCGAATGGCTCCCATCCGTCCACGAATCGGCCGATGAGGTTCACGGCGACCGCACCGTCTGGCATGGAAGGGGTTGCATCCCGGTCGTAGAACCAGCACAACTCGGCGACGTCGGACGGGAAGCCGTGGAACACGCCGCCGTCGAAGGCGTAGTACGCCAGCTCACCAGGAAGAACCCGACTCGTCGCGTTCTCGGCTGGAACCCGTATTTCGGGCGGGATGAGACAGGCGACCTCGCTACCGGAGTAGATGCCGTGGAAGGCTGCACCTTCGATCGGCAGCGCTCGGGCGACGCGGTCGATCGTGCGGGGAGCGGCTGCCGTGTAGAGCTCGGCGACGGCGGTGACCTCATCGTCGACGAATGTGACGGTCAGAAGGTCAGAGAATGCCATGCCGGGCGAATACCTCCCCGAGATCCTCACCGGCCAGGATCTCATCGCGCACCGTTGATTCTGCTGCGTCCTTCGCTTCGGCCAACTCGACGACGCGCTCCACGAGATCGTCGGGGATCACGATGACGCCCATCACGTCACCCACGATCCAGTCTCGATGATGAACGGTGGCCGCTCCGCATTGAACGGTCATTCCGTGGGCCACGACCTCTTGGCGACCGCTCGAGTCCAGCGGCGAGTATCCGATCGAGAACACAGGAAAGCCAACCTCGATCGTCTGTTCGGGGTCACGCGCCAGACCGTCCATCACGGCACCGACGGCTCCCTTCACCCTGGCCGCCGTACTCAGGAGTTCACCCCACATCGCCGACACCCGATCCGCACAGGCGAGAACGATCACATCACCGTCCCTCATGTCCCCGAATGCGGCGATGAGGTCGGCGTAGGGCTCATCTGCCGGCCGCTCCATCGACTCGCAACGCATCGTGAGCGCTCGGCCCACCACCTTCTGAGCGGGGCTCATCGGACGAATGTCAGGACCGAATGCCGAATGTCTGAATCCCACGGAGTCCAACACGTCTGCGAGCAGGGCGGTGTGTAGCCGAGAGAGGCGTCGCCGGATGTCGTCGTCGTTCATGTTCCTGCCTCCGGTGGGTTGGCGTCGGTTCGCATCATGATCTTCACGTCGCCTCTTCGGTGAGTGGCGAGATCCTCGAATGCCGAGCCGATGCGCTCGAACGGCTCGGTGGGTCCTGTGAGAAGTGTCAGGTCGAGGTCTCCTGATCGGAGATGGTCGACCGTTTCGACAAAGACGGCGTCGGTGTAGGCGAAGGTGCCGACGATGCGGCGCTCGGGTACGACGATATCGAAGAGACCGACCGAGACCTCGGGCACGCCGAGACCGACAAAGCACACGGTGCCGCCCTTAACGACGGATCGGATAGAGGCCGCGGCCGTCGGGGTGATGCCCACCGCGTCGAACGAGCGATTGAATTCCGGGGGCACGGTATCGCCGGCGGGGTCTAGGGTTTCGAATCCTGAGGCCTCGGCCAGTTGTCGTCTCTCCTCGAGGGTCTCGCATACGACGACTGATCCAGCCCCTTGCAATCGAGCGGCGCGGGCGATGCATTGTCCGATCATCCCGCCGCCGAACACGATCACATCGTCACCACGGCGGACCTCCGCCCTCCGTGTGGCCTGAAGGGCGACCGCCATCGGCTCGACAGCGGCACCGGCAACCAGGTCGAGACCGCCGAGAGGGACCAGCCTGTCCACGGGTACGACCAGGAAGTCGGCGAACGCCCCCTGGATCTCAGGTGTGACACCGATGACACGCAGATCGTTGCAATGGTTGTCGATGAGATGCCCGCACACCCCATCGCATGGCAACGACGGGTTGAACGTGACCAAGGTGCCGATGTCGGGGGCCGGCGTGTCAGGTCCTACCGCGTCGAGCCATCCGCTTGCCTCGTGGCCCATCACCATGCCGGGTCGGCGGCGACCCGATTCGCCGGTGTAACCGTGGAGATCCGATCCGCAGATTCCGACGTATGCGATGCGGATCCGCGCTTCCCCTGAACCCGGCTGAGGCACTTCACGCGATTCGACCCGGACCGCGTGGGGGCCCTCGTAGACCATGACTCGCATCTGTTCGATCATTGTTGGATCCTCGTCGAATGGATGGGCGGGACGACGGTCGTCCACGCTCCTGCTCGTTCGTATGCCGCGGCGATCCGAAGCACCATTGCCTCGTCGAAAGGACGACCGGCGATCTGCATGCCTATGGGAAGACCTGACGAGTCGAATCCGCATGGCACCGAGATCGCCGGCAAACCCGACAGGTTGAAGGGCGCGGTGGTGCGCACGTACGAGAGGGTGACCGCCTCGGTGGTGTCGCCGTACTCGAAGTTCTCCTGGTCGGGCCTCGCCGCAGTTGCAGGCAGGGTGGGCGAGACCAACGCGTCGAGTTCACTTGCGTAGAAGGCTTCTCGGATGGCGTCGGTGAGAACCCTGCGCGCCTCCAGCGCCTTCAGGTAGTGGGCCGCTGGTGAAATCGACCCGGCGACGAGCAGTGCTCGGATCCCTGGGTCGATTTGTTCCGGCATCTGGCGCAAGCGGTCACGGTGGTACTGAGCGGCCTCGGGCCCGACGATTCCGAACTCGGCAGTCAGGGTGTGTCGCAGCTCGGGGATCATGACCCTCACCGGGACTGCTCCCAGATCTGCGAGAATCTCGACTGCCTGGCCGACTGCGCCGGCCACATCAGGCTGCAATGGCTCGAACGGTGCGCCTTCCATCACACCGAGACGTAGACCTTCGACACCCCGATCCAGGGCGTCGGTGAAGTCGATGCCGGTGGTGGTGGTCGTCGGGTCTGAGTCGTCCCTTCCGGCGATCACCCCCAAGGCGGCGGCGGCCGTGTTCACATCACTGGCGAGGGGTCCGATGTGGTCGAGGGACCAGGACAGCGGTTCGACCCCCGCGCGAGATACTCGGCCGTATGTCGGCTTGAGCCCCACGACCCCGCACAGCGAGGCAGGGATCCGAACTGATCCGCCGGTGTCACTGCCGATGGCGACCGGGACGAATCCCGCCGCGACCGCTGCACCGGATCCGCCACTCGATCCTCCCGGTATCCGGTCGGTTGCCCACGGGTTCCGGGCCGGGGCGCTGTAAACGCCGCAGGCGAGCTCGTGGGCGGTCGTCTTTCCGATGATGACGGCTCCGCCGGCGCGCAGCCGTGAGACGACCGAGGCGTCGCTTCGGACAGGGCCTGCCGGATAGGTGGTTGACCCGCATCTGGTCGGGAGTCCCGCCACGTCGACGATGTCCTTGATGCCGACCCCGATACCCATCAGCGGCCCGAGGTCTCGGCCTGCATCAAGCTCCAGATCGGCTTGGCGTCCGGCCTCGAGAGCCGCCGCCGCGTCGACGAGCACGAATGCCTTGAGTTCGTCGTCGAGACGCTCGATCGCCGTGAGCGACGCTTCCGTGAGCGCGACACTCGTGGTCGAACCGGATCGCAGTGCCTGCGCTGAATCGAGAAGACCGCCGGTCATCGTTGCCACTCAGAACGGTGGGTGACGTCGCACGGCGAGCGCCCGGCCAAGAGCGCGTCGAGCGATTCGATGTCCGTGGTCCGCTGGGCGAAGTCGGCAGCGACTTCCACGGGATCGAAGATTGGGTGGTCGAGCCCAGCCGCCCGGAGGAGTTCAGCGACGATCGCCGGGTCCAGGGCGGTCATTTGGACAGCACCGCAATGACGTCGACTTCCATCCTGAGGCCGGGAAGCCCCAACGCGGCAGCCTGGACGGCCGTGACGACGGGGAAGGGGCGGCCGGCAAAGATCTCCTTGCGAATCTCGATCTCGTCGGTGATCTCGCGGATGGCCTGCATGTAGTACGTGACTTTGACGATGTCGGCGATCGAGCCACCGGCCGCCTGGAGAACGAGGGAGATGTTGTGCCAGATCTGCCTGGCCTGTTCGGTGGTGGTTCGGCCTACGACGGCTCCGTGTTCGTCGAGTGAGACCTGACCGGCGAGGTAGATCGTGTCGCCCGTCCGGATGGCATACGAATAGGGCTCGGGCGGTGGACACAGTCCAGGCGTCTCCTCGATCGCTGTGAAACTCATGTGCTCTCCTCTCGAAGTCTCTTCGTCAGTACGTCGACCGTCCCGATCGCCCCTATCCGGTGACCGCTCGGGGTGTCAGAGACACTGAAGCCTTGTTTGGCACGTCATAGCCGGGGCGTCCACTGATAATATAAAATGATCGTTCGTGACGTCGAGGGAAGGGAGAGGTATGCGGATCGCTCGATTCGACAGCCCCACCGGCAGGCACTGGGGTTTCGTGGACGGTGACGTGATCCGAGCGGTCAGCGCCAGCCCAGAGCTCGTCGATGTCATCGGAGACGATGATCTCATGACGTCCCTGAGCAGATCGTCCAACGGCACTTTCGATCTGTCCGAGGTGCACCTTCTGGCACCGTTGGAAACCCCACCGCAGTTCATCGGGGTCGGTCTGAACTATCGGGATCATGCGGTGGAGGCGGGCGTCGTCGCTCCGACAGAGCCTGTCACGTTCGGCTTTCTGCGGAGCGCGATCGTCGGGCCGGGGGAGGCGATCTGTCTCCCGACGTTCACATCAGCGGTCGATTGGGAAGCGGAGCTGGCCATCGTGATCGGCCGGGGAGGGAAGGACATCGCTGCGTCCGATGCCTTGTCGCATGTTGCCGGATACACGATCGTCAACGATGTCTCAGCTCGCAATCTTCAAGCGTCGGAAGGTCAGTGGAGCCGGGCCAAGTCCTTCGACGGGTTCAAGCCCATGGGTCCTTGGATTGTCACGACTGACGAGCTCGGTTCAGCCGCAGACCTCGATATCTCCCTGACCGTCAACGGCGTCACCAAGCAGGCCTCGAACACCCGGGAGCTGATATTCGACGTCCCGTATCTCGTCAGCCATCTGAGTCGGGCGACGACGCTTCTCCCTGGTGCGGTGATTTCGACCGGAACGCCGGCCGGCGTGGGTACGTCGCGTCGACCGCCGGAATACCTCAGGGCCGGTGATGAAGTGTCGATCTCGATCGAAGGTATCGGAACTCTGACAAACCCGGTTGCAGACGACGCCTGATGATGCTGGATGGCCTACACCAAAGGTCCGGAGGGAGCTCCACATGCCACGAGTCGCCGTCAACGGCGTGAGGCTGTGGTACGAGTTCACCGGCTCGGGCGATACGGTCGTACAGATCGGTGGAGCGGTGAGCGGCCACGAGGGGTATGCGACGATCACACCGATCCTCGCTGAGCACTACAGGGTGCTCGACTACGACCACCGCGGTTACGGGTTGAGTGATCGGCCCAGGCAGCGGTACGTGTTCGACACCTGGTGCGATGATCTCGCCGCCCTCATGGACGCCCTCGGCGTCGAGCGGGCACACGTCCACGGCGGTTCGATGGGTAGCTTCATAGCCGTGGCCTTCGCTTCCAGCTATCCGGAGCGGGTCGACAAGCTGATCCTCGGAGCCGGAGCGGTCGGAAAGTGTGACCGCATGGGGGTGCTCCAATTTCGTGTCTGGCAACATCTCGCCCGTTCCTACGGTGTCGCCTCCATCGAACTGGCCGAGGAACTGCTCACCAAAGCCTTCTCGCGTGACTACCTGGCGGGAAGTGCGGGCGGAGAGGTCGCTGTGATCGAGATGCAGGAGGTGACAGCCCGCAACGCCAGCACGGAGGTGTTCATCGACGCGTGTCAGGCGATGATCGACACCGACGTGACCGATCGCCTGGCACACATCAAGGCGCCTGCCCTGGTCATGGTCGGATCCGAAGATGTACTCACACCACTCGATGCCGGACCGGACGGGGTCGGGGCCCGGGCCGTCGCTGACCGCCTACCGGATGCGCGGCTCGTCGTATTCGAAGGCAGCGGACACGGCCACTACATCGAGGCAGCCGAAGCCTCGGCGCAGGCGATCCTCGAATTTCTCAGCTCGTAGCCATCTCACCTGTTGGTGCCTGGTAGGCCTCGATCACGAGTCTCGCCGTGGTCTCGAGATGAGAGCGGAGGGCCGAGGCAGCCATGTCGCTGTCTCCTCGCGCGAGTGCTTCGAGGACGGCACGATGTTCGGGGTCTGCCGCGTCGTGTCGGAATGTGAGTGACAAGCGCTGGTATCGCTCAGTGTGTTTCCACAACAGGTCGATGAGGTAGGGCAGCCAGCTCGAGTGGGTGCGTCCGTATAGCGCGAAATGGTATGTGCGGTGGAGTTCCAAGACCCGTTCAACGTCATCGCTCGCGCTCGCCGTCTTCATCTCGTCGAGCAGTGCCGTCAACTCGGCTTCCTCCTCCGGCTCGAGCGGTTGAGCGTGTCGGACGGATTCGGTTTCGAGAAGGATGCGGACGTTGTAGAGGTCTTGCATGTCGTTCAGGGAGAGTGATGCCACGCGTGCACCCCGGTTGGGTATCGACTCGACCAGCCGCTCTGCTTCCAGCACGCGTAGGGCCTCGCGTACGGGAATGAGGCTCGCTCCCGACTCTTCGGCCAGCATTTGGAGGCGCAGGCGCGAACCGGGTGGATAGACGCCAGACAGAATCCGCTGGCGGGTTATGGACAGCACGCGTTCGACCAGGCTGGGGTTCTCGCCGTTGAGCGCCGTCGTGGTCATGGAACCTCCCTACGTCTGCCTCAACCGAGAGAACGGACCAGACAGATCGATGTCCCTCTAGGAAGGCAAAATCACATCTGTGATTCTAGATACGCGCCTTTTCGAACCGATACACATCGCGGTCGGTCGCGACGGTCCGCGCTTCACGGATCGATCGGATACAGAGGCCGCGGCGCGTGTTCGAACTCGAGGTTTTCGAGCCGGGGTGTAGCGGTGCCCGGTACGTCCAAGGTGATCGCATCCGCAGTGGACGAGGGAGGGTAGTTGGGGCGGAAATCGCTACACGAGCGGACGACGACGACATCGGCGGCCCCTATCGGGAGTCCGACATAGCGGAACGTTGCCGGGTCAGAGGTCCAAGCGGGCCGTTCGGAGATGAGCAGCCTGATCGATCCGACATCGACGACGGCGAAGCGCCCCATCGTCACTTCCATTCCAGTGAATCCCGCACCTTCCAGCCGATAGGCGCCTGCACCGACCGTGCGGACCGTGCCAGTGACGGCAACAGGCGTCCACCATCTGGTGTCGAGCTTGGCGCCCACGCTCAAGTCGACGCGAGCGCCCACACCGGCAACATGGCAGACATCCACCGACTGCGGATCGACGATCGGAACGTAGGCGGCGAGACCGGGGGCGTAGCGCAAGAGTGCTTCGACCATCACAGGGCTGTCACCGGTGGCTCCAGCCGTTGGTGCATCTGCCGACTCGGCGATGATGAAGGGGCGGGTGCGGCTGGCGGCCGCCCGCTCGAGTGCCGCTCGCGGTTCGAACATTCGATCTATCACGAAGTCGTGGCGTCGGTCCCATGCTTCCGATGCGACCCGTTCGGCCAACTCCTTCGCTCCTCTGGGGTCGCTGTCGACCACCGCCACGACGCCGAGTCCGAGCTCAGCGACGTCCAACCACGGTTGGACGGGAAAAATCGAGAGGTCGATCAGGGAGTCGGGAGCGTCAGCGAGACCAGCAGCGCGGACGTCGGCCAGCGGACCGAGACTCGTGTTCATCGTCTCGGCCGGGAGGAGCATCGGTCGCTTGGCGAGCGCGATGCTTGGCCGCGCCGTCCCGGAGATGATGGCCAGCACCTGATCGGCCGCGCGCATCCCGGCGGCTTTCATGTCGACGTGAGGGTCGGTGTGGTACGCGGTGAATCCATCCACTGAATCGACCATGCGCTGCGTGACGTTGGCGTGCAGGTCGAGCGAGATGGCGATCGGTGGGCCCGGTCCAAGCGCCTCGCGGGCGGTGGCGATCAGGTCGCTGTCCGCATCCTGATGACCTTCAGCCACCATCGCTCCGTGCAAAGAGAGCACCAGTCCGTCGACCCCACCGGCCTCTGCCAAGCCGGTACCGAGGAGATCCCGGAGGGTGTCGAAGGCATGGCTCGTCACCGGCCCGGATGGCATCGCCCATGCGCGGACGATCGGGATCGCGGTTGCGCCGTGGGTTTCCAGAGCGGCCACCGCCCCCGCCATCTCCGAGTTGGTGCCGACGCTCTGTTCCAGCGCGGTTGCGGCCCTTGCGATCGAGAAGTCGGCCAACGAGCACCGCCTGAGAGAGAAAGTGTTCGTCTCCTGCAGGACCGAAGCCACCGCCACCCGCATGGGGCGTACGGTACCGCTGCATAGGATGGTCCCGTGTCCACCCTGACCGCCATCCGTTCACGTCTCGCGTCGGTTCCCGTGATCGGGATCATCCGGGGCTGTCCTCCGGAGAACCTCGTCGCCGTGGCCGAAGCAGCAGTTGAGGGAGGGGTGGCCGTGATCGAGGTCACCCTGGATTCCCCGAACGCGCTGGATGGCATCGCTCGCCTCGTC
>Ga0326597_10012447_pt1 | contig 11214 bp, 11 predicted proteins | sample RVTome_12_FD_203789 | JGI IMG/M metagenome (GOLD analysis project Ga0326597, IMG submission 203789) | Soil microbial communities from uranium-contaminated site in the Upper Colorado River Basin, Wyoming, United States - RVT100D185 | ecosystem: Environmental > Terrestrial > Soil > Contaminated >... | reverse complement strand
GTTCCAGATAGTCTCGCAGGACGACCCGAAGTTCCCGTCCGGCGTCGCCAACCTGGTGGACGACCGCGAGCTCGACCACTCCTGGCTCAACAATATCGAAGCGACTCCCACCTTGATCCGCTTCCAGGGCGGGCGCGAGGTCGAGCGCGTCATCGGCTGGGACCGCGACGGCTGGCGCCGGTTGACCGGCATCCGCGACCTGGGAGAGGGGCTGCCGGCATTCCGCCCGGGGTGAGGTTCGCTCTCACTCGAGCCCGGGGTGGCCGAGAGGCTGGAAGCGAAGCACAGCGGCAAGACGCTGCTCGCTGCGCGCAAGATCGAGTACCCGGATAGCGCCGACCCCGTCGAAGTGTGCTTCGAGCGCGGCTGGACCGACGGGCTGCCGGTGACGCCGCCGACCGACGAGCGCGTGATCGCCATGCTGAAGGGCACGCCGCGCCGCCCCGACGATGCGATCGGCAGGATTCCCCCGTTCCTCGCCCCCTGCACGGTCGAGAAGGTCGCGATCAACGCCGTGATGGCCGGCTGCAAGCCGGAGTACATGCCGGTGCTGCTCGCGGCGCTGGAAGCCGCGCTCGAGCCCGTGTTCACGCTGCACGGCTTGCTCGCGACCACCTACTTCTCCGGCCCCGTCATCATCGTTAATGGCCCGATTGCAAAAAGGATCGGGATGAACAGCGGCCTCAACGCGCTGGGTCAGGGTAACCGTGCCAATGCGACCATCGGCCGGGCGCTCAACCTCATCGTGCTCAACGTCGGCGGCGGCCGGCCGGGCGAGGCCGACCGCTCGACGCTGGGCGCGCCAAGCAAGTACACGCTGTGCTTTGCCGAGGACGAATCCGACCGGGAATGGGAGCCGCTGTCGGTCGCTCGCGGCTTCGCGCGCGGCGTCTCCACCGTGACGCTGTTCCAGGGCCACGGTCCGGAAGCATTCGTGGACCAGAAGTCGCGCACGCCGGAAGCCCTCACGCGCTCGATCGCGTCCTCGCTCGTGAAGATCGGGCATCCCAAGCTGGTTCAGTCGGCGCGCGCGGTGCTGGTGCTGTCGCCCGAGCACTACGCGATCTACCGCGAGGGGGGATGGGACCGGAAGAGAATCGAGCGCGCGCTCTACGAGGCAACGACGCGGCCGGGCAAGGACCTGGTGGCGGGCGCGGACGGGATCGGCGAGGGCGTGCCCGCGGAGCGCGCGGGCGAAATGGTGCCGAAGTTCTTCGAGGACGGCTTGATGGTAGTGCGGGCCGGCGGCCCGGCGGGGCTGTTTTCGGCGATTCTTCCCGGCTGGCTCGCCGGACGCAATAAGCTGGAGCTCCAGCCGGTAACAAAAGAGATCAAGGAATGAACCGCCAAGGCGCCAAACGGCATTCGAGAACACAATCCGGAATATATATAGTTGATCTTGATTGCTCTTTGGCGTCATGGCGGTTAATTGAATTTTCGCTGCTCTTGTCTTGAAAGGAGATTGTCCATGAGCTATCTACGTGATCCAACCGCTGAAACCTCGGCCGTGAAGCGGCCGCGGCGCGCGCCGCCGAAGTCGCTCGAGGGCCTGACGATCGGGCTCTTCGACATCGGCAAGACGCGCACCCCCGAGTTCCTCGACCGGGTGGAGAAGCGCTTCAATGAGCGGGGGCTGAAGACGAAGCGCGTCGGCAAGCCGACCAACGCGAAGGTCGCAACACCCGAGAACCTGCAGAAGATCGCGTCGGAGGTGGACGTCGTCCTGATCGGGCTCTCCGACTGAGGGTCGTGCACGTCGTGCAGTCTGCACGACCTCATGAACTTCGACAGCCGCGGCATTCCCGGCGTCTCGGTCGTCACCACCGGCTTCACCGACGCGGTGGCGGTGCAGTCGAAGGCGCTCGGCTTCGAGCCGGCGGTGCTCTATGTCCCGCACCCGATCCAGAATCGCACGGCGGAGGAGCTCAAGAAGATCGCGGATGACGTGGTCGAGCCCGCGCTGAGGATGCTTACAGTATCCAAGTGACAACTGACTAAATCCCCCCGCGCTTCGCGCACCCCCCTTTGACAAAGGGGGGTAGGGGGGATTTGGTGCACCACGCGGCGGCGAGTGCCCGCCGCGTCAGCCGAGCGACTCGATAATTGCCACCATCCTGCGGCGCATTGCTGCATCCGGCAGCCGGCCGCGGCCGGCGTTCAAGTTGTCCACCACGTACTCCGGCTTGTCCATGCCGGGTATCACGCAGGTTACCGCCTCGCTCGCGAGGAGGTACTTCAGGAAGAACTGGCCCCACGTCGACGCATCGAATTCCGCGGCCCAAGCCGGCACCGGCTTGCCGCGCACCGCGCGGAACAGGCGGGCGCGGGCGAAGGGCAGGTTGACCAGGACGGCGGTGCCGGTTGCGGCGGCCGCCGGCAGCAGCCGCTCTTCCACGCTGCGCTCGGCCATCGAGTAGTTGACCTGGATGAAATCGAGCTTCTCGGTCCGCAAGATTTCGATCAACCGCTCGTTGGCCCGCGCCTGGCTCTGGGAGTGCGTGACGCCGATATAGCGGAACACGCCGCGCTCCTTCCACTCCCGCAGCAGCGCCAGTTGCGCGGCGATATCGGCGCGGTCCACGAAGCCAACGTTGTGGATCTGCATGAGATCGATCTTCTCGGTGCGCAACCGGCGCTGCGATTGCTGCATCTCGGCGATCGCCCGGTCGCGGGCAGCCGCGCGCACCTTCGTCGCTACGAACACCTTGTCGCGGACTTTCAGGCCTGCGAGCAGGTCACCGACCACGGATTCCGCGGCGCCGTAGGAGGGCGCGGTGTCGATCAGGCGCGCGCCGCCGGCGAGCAGGGTCTCGATGACCGTGCGCCGCTCGGCAATCCGCGGCGCGTCGCCGGCGATGTCGAAAATTATGGCGGTGCCGAGGCCGACCACCGCGAGCCGCTCGCCCGTGCGCGGAATCGGCCGCGTCAGCAGCGGTTTCGCGGGAGCGGTGGCCGCGCCGGCGGGTGCGATACCGAGCGCGGCGGCAGCGAGACCGGCGGTCATCGCGAGCGCCTCGCGGCGCGTGAACAGGCGGGGGGCGGGCTTGATGTCGTCGTTCATGTCAGGTTCCTTTCAAAAATTCTCGCGTGCGGCGCTCGTGCACGCGGCCGAGCGCAAGCGCGAGCGCGAGCCACGCGGCGGTGACGGGCACGGTGGCAAGCGATATCGCGCCGGCCTCGAGTCCCGCGCCGCGCAGCGCGGCGAAGAGCCAGCCGCTCACCGCGTCGCCGCCGCGGAATACCACGATGTCGATCACGTTCTTGGCCTTGTACTTCTCCTCGCGCTCGAGCACCGTGAACAGCACTTCGCGCGCCGGGTTGGAGATCGCGAAGTTGGCGGTGCGCTGGACGGCCTGGAAGGCGATCACGATCCACAGCGCGGGCGCAAGCCAGAGGGCAATGAAGCCGAGACAGAAGACCGCCGGCAAAAAAGCCGCCGCCGGGCCGGCGCCGAAGCGCTGGATCAGCCGTCCCGTCGCAACGAACTGCACGAGCAGGGTCAGGATCCCGATTGCAAGATCGATGGTGGCGAATATGCGCGTGCGCACCGCGGGATCATCGGATGCGGCGGCCACGATGTTCGCCTGCTGGAAGTAGAGGAATGTCCCGGCGAGGGAGAGCAGCGCGACCCACAGCGCGATGCCAGCGAGGTAGCGCGAGCGCAGCACGAGGGTGATGCCGGCGAGCCAGCCGCCGCCCATTACAGTGGTTTCCGGCAGCTTCTCTGGCGCGGCGACTGCGGGCGCCTCCATTCTCAAACCCGGTGCGGCCGCCTCCAGGCGCGCCGCGCACAGTACCGCGGCCTCGAGCAGCAAGGCGGCGATGATCAGAAGGTTCACGTGGCCAAGCGGCACCGCAAGTCCGACCGTTACCGCCGGTCCCAGCAGCGCGCCGGCCGAGCCCCCGGCGGCGATGAAGCCGAACAGCCGCTTGCCCTGCTCGGACGCGTAGAGGTCGGCCATGAACGACCAGAACACCGAGACGGCGAACAGGTTGAAAACGCTGATCCACACGAAGAACACGCGCGCGACGTGGACGGTGCCGAGGTCGAGCGCCAGCAGCAGCCAGAAGATCGCGATGTTGGCGACGAAGAAATGGTAGACGAGCGGTATGAAGCGCTGGCGCGGGAGTTTCGCGACCACGGCGCCGTACACCGGCACCACGGCGAGCATCACGAGGAAAGTGGCGGTGAACAGCCAGGGCAGATTGCGCACTCCGCCCGCGATGCCCATCTCGTCGCGCAGGGGGCGCAGCACGTAGTAGCCGGCGAGCAGGCAGAAGAAATACGCGAACGACCAGCACAGCGCGCGCGCTTCACCCGGCCGGACGTTGACGACGCGCGCCAGCCAGTGCGGAACCGCTGCCTGGCTCATCTAGGGCTTGAGGCCCAGCGCCTGGCGCAGCTCGGCGGCGGTCATCGGCCGGCCGAACACCGGCGTGCCGTAATCGAATTCCCGGGCGCGCGCGAGTCCGCCGACGGCCACCGGGTCATGCCCGGCGTCCCGCACCAGGCGGACGGCGGTCTTCACCGCCTCCGCATCGTCGCCGGCGAGCGGGATGCCGAGGCGTTCCCCGGCCCGGTGCGCCTCGTCGCGCATGCGGGAGTACCCTACTTCGTTGTACGCGCGCACGATCCGCGCTCCGGGCAGGAATTCCGGCGAGGCGACGCCGGTGCCCTTGGCGAGCGCTTCTTTCGCCATCGGGCCGTCGCGGCCGGGGATGGGGTTGCAGGCGTCGAGCACGATCTTGCCCTTGATCTCGGTCGCGAGGTCGCGCCCGAGGCCGGGCAGCGCCGCGTAGGGCACCGCGAAGAACAGCACCTCGCCGAACGCCGCAGCTTCCTTGGGCGTGCCCGCGCGCGCGCCGGGACCGATGCTCGCGGCAAGCTTGCGGTCGTGCTCGAGGTCGAGCGATGAGAACATGACCTCGTGCCCGGCCTTGACCCACAGCGTTCCCACCGTCCCGCCGACGCGACCGGAGCCGATGACGCCGATCCTGAGCCCTTTGCGGACGTCCGCCGCCCGTGCTCCGAGAGGCAGCGCGCACAGCAGCAGGCTAGCGGCCGATTGAAGCACCCGGCGGCGGTTGATTTGCATGCCCTCGCACGTATTCATGGAGCTGACCTCGCGGCGTGACCGTGGATGAAGGCTGGAGCATACATCAAAAATTGTTCGCATCAGGCGGTGCGGCGGCGGTTGACCTGTCCGTTGCCGCACCGGATACTGGCACACGATATTTCAGGGGGGTGGAAATGCGTCTGGTGACCTTTTCCGACGGCACGGGCGCGCGCATCGGCGTGCATGACCCGTCCGCCGGCACGATCGTCGATCTTTCCGTGGGCACGCGGCTGCCGCGTGAGATGACGGCGTTCATCGCGCTCGGCAAGAGCGGGCTCGCCCGCGCCCGGCGCGCGGTGAGGAGTGGCGAGGGCCGCATACCGGCGGGTGGCGTCAAGCTCCTCGCTCCAATTCCGCGGCCGGCGAAGAACATCCTGTGCGTCGGCAAGAACTATCACGATCATGCGCAGGAATTCCAGTCGAGCGGGGTCGACGCGACCGGCAAGGAGGTAGTGCCGGAGGTCCCGATCATCTTCACCAAGTGGCCGAACTCGGTGATCGGTCCGGGCGAGCCCATTCCCAGCGCGAACGACTACACGGACTCCACCGACTACGAGGGCGAGCTGGGGGTAGTGATCGGCGCGGGCGGGCGGAGAATCGCCAAGCGGGATGCGTATGATCGCGTCTACGGCTACACCGTCATCAACGATGTCTCCGCGCGCATGCTCCAGAACCGCCACCGCCAGTGGTTCCTCGGCAAGAGCCTGGACGGCTACTGCCCGATGGGGCCGTGCATCCTGACCGCGGACGAAGTGAAGGACGTGGGCAAGATGCACCTCACGACGAAGGTCAACGGCGAGCCACGCCAGGATGCGCTCGTGAGCCAGCTGATCTTCGACATTCCGACGCTGATCGAGACGATCTCGCGCGTGATGCTGCTGGAGCCCGGCGATCTCATCGCCACCGGCACCTGCGCCGGGGTCGGCATCGGCTTCGATCCGCCGAAGTACCTCAAGAAGGGCGATACGGTGGCGATCACGATCGAGCCCATCGGAACGCTCGAGAACCCCGTCGGCTAGTGCCGTTCCAACTTGTTTAGCCGAATCGCATCGCCCGGCCTACCGGGGACAATAGACCTGTTGAAGCGGATTTGATGGGCACAAATAGTTGGAACGGCACTAGGCGCCGGCAGCTGCGGCATGCACGGTGGACGCACAAGCGGAGCATTCGACTGTAGAATCCGCATACAACGAGAAGAGGAGGGAATCATGAAATCGCCGGGTCTCGCGCTCTTGCTGCTTGCCGCGCTGCTGCCGCAGGCGGCGGCGGCGCAGGAAAAATACCCCTCGCGCTCGGTCACGCTCGTCGTGCCGTTCCCGCCGGGCGGCATCGCCGACCTGACCGCGCGCCCGTTCGCGCCCGTGCTGGAGCGCATCCTGAAGCAGCCGGTCGTGGTCCAGAACCGTCCGGGCGCGGCCGGAGCGACCGGCGCGCAGGTCGTCGCCAACTCCGCGCCCGATGGCTACACGCTGCTCGTTGCGCTGGTCAGCATCTCGAGCGCGCCAGAAGTGGACAAGCTGTTCGGGCGCACGCCGATCTACACGCGCGACCAGTTCGTCGGCATCGCCCGCCTCAATGCCGATCCGCCGATCATGGTGGTGCATCCCTCGATCCCGGCCAGGAATCTCAAGGAGTTCGTCGCGCTGGCGAAGAAGCGCCAGGGCGAGATGATCTTCTCGTCCTCGGGGCCGTACGGCGCTTCGCACGTTCCCTTCGAGATGTTCCTGCAGGCCGCGGGGCTCAAGATGCGCCACTTGCCGACCACCGGCGGCGCTCCCGCCATGACCGCCGTTCTCGGCGGCCATGCCGTCACATGGGCCTGCCCGCCCGGAATCGCCTCGCCGCATCTCAAGGCGGGAAAGGTGAGGGGCTTTGCCACCTGGGGCGGGCAGCGACTTCCGGATTTCGCCGCGATCCCGACGCTGAAGGAATCGGGATACGACGTCGAGTACTACCTGTGGACCGGGTTCTTCGCGCCCCGGAACGTTCCCGCCGGCGTGTTCAAGACGCTGCGGGACGCGACGCGGCAGGCGGCGCAGGATCCGGACTTCATCCGTGGCATGCAGAAGATCCAGACCCCCGTTGCCTACCAGGATGCCGACGAATTCAAGGCGTGGTGGGACAAGGATGCCGAAAAAATCGCCGTCGCGGTGAAGCGCATCGGCAAGGTCACTGACAAATAGCACGAACTGTTCGAGGAGGAAAACATGAAACCGAGAATTCTGCTTGCCGCATCATTGTTCGCGCTGTTGGCTGCACCCGTCGCCGCGCAGGAGGCGTTTCCGGCCCGCGGCATCACGATGATCGTCGCGTTTCCCCCGGGCGGGGTGGCGGACATTACGGCGAGGCCGACCGCGGCCGCGATGGAGAAGATATTGAAGCAGCCGGTCGCCGTCACCAACCGACCCGGCGCGGCGGGAGCGGTCGGGAATGCCGCTGTCGCGAATGCGAAACCCGACGGCTACACGATCCTGATGGCGCTCTCGAGCATTTCGGTCATCCCCGCGGCCGACCAGCTCTTCAACCGCAAGCCGGCGTACTCGCTCGACCAGTTCACGCCAATCGCGCTGATCTCGGCCGACCCGACCATACTCGTGGCGCATCCATCGCTGCCGGTCAAGTCGCTGAAGGAGCTCGTGGCGCTGGCGCGCGCCCGGCCCGGGGAGCTCTCGTACTCGTCGTCCGGCATCTACGGCGCGCTGCATATGCCCATGGAGATTTTTCTCCATGCGGCAAAGCTCAAGATGCGCCATGTGCCGACTACCGGCGGCGGCCCCGCCATCAACGCCATACTCGGCGGGCACGTCGAGCTGACGGCGGGCGGTCCGGCGGCGATCAGCGGGCATATCAAGGCCGGGAAATTGCGGCCGCTCGCGAGCTGGGGCGCGAAGCGCCATCCGTCGCTGCCCAATGTGCCGACGTTCAAGGAGCTCGGCTACAAGGACGTCGAGTACTACATCTGGGCCGGAATGTTCGCGCCCAGGGGCACGTCCGAGCCCGTGATGAAGGTGCTGCGCGACACGGCGCGCAGGGCGACCGAGGACCCGGGTTTCAAGAAGGCGATGGCCAACGTGGATTCGCTGGTGCAGTACATGGACGCGCCCGATTTCTACAAGTATTGGCAGGCCGACGCCAAGCGCCTCGCCGCGCTGGTGAAGATCGTCGGCAAGGTCGAGGCAAAGAAATAGCCTCGAGATCACAGCGCAAGTCATCCCCGCGAAGGCAGGGATCCAGTAACGGTCTGAATAGCCTGGATACCCGCCTGCGCGGGAATAACGGTCAAATTGATGAGCTCTGAATCATCCGGCGTGCAGAAACCGCGCGGAGGCTTGCGGACCGACCAGTTCTCCGGATTGATGTTGCTGGCGCTCGCCCTCTATATCGGGTGGCAGAACCGCGTCTATCCGGTCGGCACGCTATCCGAGCCCGGGCCGGGTTACGTTCCGCTGCTGCTCGCGATCTTCCTCGGGACGATGGGGTTGCTCACCGCGCTGTGGGGAGCGCGGTCCGCGCCGCTTGCGGCTTTGCAATGGAAGGAAGCGACCCGCGCGGTGGTGATTCTCGTCGCGTGCGGATTCGCCACGTTCGCGCTGGAGCGGATCGGCTACCGGCTCACCGTCATCGCGCTGCTCGTCGTCCTGCTGGGCGTGCTCGAGCGCAAGCCGCCGCTGGCGGTAGCCCTCGTTGCGCTCGGCTTCAGCTTCGCTTCCTACTACGTCGTCGGCGACTTGCTGCACGTGCCTCTGCCGCGCAGCCCGTGGGGCCTCTGATATTGATTCCCTCCCCCTTGACCTTTTCTCCCCCATCCCAACCTTCCCCCATCGAGGGGGAAGGAGAACTTTCGCGGTTGTGTGGACTGACTGATGGTTGAAACGTTTCAGAACCTCTTGCTGGGCTTCTCAGTCGCGCTGCAGCCCTCGATCCTCGTCTATGCATTCGTCGGCTGCCTGGTCGGCACGCTGGTCGGCATGATGCCGGGGCTCGGGCCGCTCGCCGGCATCAGCCTGCTGCTGCCCGCGACGTTCGGGCTGAATCCGATCATCGCCGTGGTGCTGCTCGCGGGCGTCTATTACGGCGCGATGTACGGCGGATCCACCACCTCGATCCTGCTGCGGATCCCCGGAGAAGCGGCCTCGGTCATGACCTGCGTGGACGGCTACGCGATGACGCAGAACGGGCGCGCCGGACCGGCGCTCGCGATCGCCGCGATCGGCTCGTTCATCGCCGGAACGCTGGGCGTCGTCGGGCTCATGCTGCTTGCGCCGACGCTCGCCGAATTCGCGCTGCGCTTCGGCCCCCCCGAGTACACGGCGCTGCTCCTGATGGGTCTCTTCATCCTCGCCTACATGACCGGGGGGTCGATGCTGAAGACTCTGGCGATGGCGGCATTCGGGCTCATACTCGGCATGATCGGCATCGACGTCATGAGCGGCTACACGCGCTTCAGCTTCGGCGTGGTGGAGCTCGGCGACGGCGTGGGCATCGTGCCGGTCGCGGTGGGGCTGTTCGGCGTGTCGGAAATCCTGCTCGCGGCGGGAGGCGCTGCGGCGCAGAAAGTCCAGCAGCCGAAGCTGCGCGACCTCGTTCCCTCGCGCGAGGAGTTCCGGCTATCGGCGGGGCCGATCGCGCGCGGGAGCCTGCTCGGGTTCCTGATCGGCATCATCCCCGGCTCGGCGCACATCATCTCCTCCTTCGTGTCCTACGGCATCGAGCGCCGTCTATCGCGCCATCCCGAGCGCTTCGGGCAGGGGGCGATCGAGGGTGTGGCCGGGCCGGAATCGGCGAATAACGCCGCGGCGAGCGGCGCATTCGTGCCGATGCTCGCGCTCGGCATTCCCACGAGTCCCGTCACCGCGGTGATGATCGCGGCCATCATGGTTCACGGCGTGCTGCCGGGCCCGATGCTGATCCAGCAGCAGCCCGAGCTGTTCTGGGGATTCGTGGCGAGCATGTACGTGGGCAACGTGGTGCTGCTGATCCTGAACCTGCCGATGGTCGGATTGTTCGTCAACCTGCTGCGCATTCCCTACGCCTACCTCTATCCGTGCATCCTGTGCTTTTGCATTCTCGGCACCTATTCCGTGGCCAACAGTCTCGTCGACGTGTGGATCCTGCTTGCGATGGGCGCCGTGGGCTACGTGCTGCGCAAGTTCAGCTACGACCTCGCGCCGGTGGCGCTGGGGCTCGTGCTCGCGCCGATGCTCGAGCTCTCATTACGGCAATCGCTTGCCATGAGCGCGGGCGACTACGGCATCTTCCTCCACCGCCCGATCGCCACCGTCATGCTCGGGCTCGGCGTGGTGCTCGTCCTGTTCGCGCTCAAGCCGCTCGTGTTCAAGGGCAAGGACTGGCGCGAGCAATTGTTGTAGCATTTCATCCATGAAACGTCTGCATCGGCTCGCGTGGGCCGGAATGGCGCTGGGCGTCTCGCTCACTTTCGCGGCGGATAACGTCGCCCAGGACGGCGGGCCGTATGTGCCGACGCCCCAGGCGGTGGTGGACGCGATGCTCGATCTCGCCGCAGTCGGGCCGGAGGATTTCGTCGTCGACCTCGGCTCGGGCGACGGGCGCATCGTGCTCACGGGGGCGACGCGCCACAAGGCGAGCGGAATGGGCGTGGACATCGACGGCGAGCTGGTGGATCTCGCCAACGCCTCGGCGCAGCGCCTCGGCGTCGCGGACCGCGTGCGTTTCCTCCAGCAGGACGTGCTCGCCGCGGATCTCAGCCGCGCGACCGTGCTCACGCTCTACCTGCTGCCGGGCATGATGGAGCGACTGAGGCCGAAGCTCTTGAAGGAGCTCAAGCCGGGCGCGCGCATCGTGTCGCACGATTTCGATCTCGGCGAATGGAAGCCGGACCGCAGCGTGGACGTGCAGACCCCGGAAAAATACGACATCTCGGGCAGCTGGACCTCCACCGTGCACCTGTGGACGGTGCCCGCTGCCGTGGACGGCGCCTGGGTCGGCAGTGTGGACGGTGCACGCGGCGCGCCGTTCCGGCTGGAGGTCAAGCAGCGCTACCAGCAGCTCGAAGGCCGACTGGTGCGGGATGCCCAGGTGATGATAATGCGCGATGCGCGGATCGACGGCGCGCGCA
>Ga0326597_10012446_pt1 | contig 11215 bp, 8 predicted proteins | sample RVTome_12_FD_203789 | JGI IMG/M metagenome (GOLD analysis project Ga0326597, IMG submission 203789) | Soil microbial communities from uranium-contaminated site in the Upper Colorado River Basin, Wyoming, United States - RVT100D185 | ecosystem: Environmental > Terrestrial > Soil > Contaminated >... | reverse complement strand
CGAACTCCCCGCCTTCGGAGCAGAGCTCAAAGCACCGCGTCCAGCGCCGCGAGGAATTCCGGATCCCCTTCGGGAATCGGGCCGAAGCGAAGCCAACGGAGCGTGCCTTCCCGGTCGATCAAGAAGGTCGCCGGGAGACCGAGCGCCTGATACACGTCCATGCCGCGCATCGCGGGATCGTGGAGAATGGTGTACGTGACGTCGTACTCGTCCACGAACATGCGCACGGCCTCGGCTTGGTTCCTGGTGTCCATGGACGCGCCCACGATACGGAAGCCCTGGTCCCGGTGCTGCTCGTAGATCTCCTGCAGATACGGCGTCTCCTCCCGACATGGGGTGCACCACGTGGCCCAGAGGTTCAGGAGCACGACCTCACCCTTGAGCGATTCCAGGGAAATCGTATCGCCTTCGAGCGTGACGGCGGCGTAGGGTCGCGCGGCGTCGCCGATCCGGGGCGGAATATGCCGCTCCGGCGCGGCGCAGGAGGCCGCGACGGTCAGAAGCACTCCCGCCGTGACGAGCCGGGCTCGGGTTGTTCGAAGGTGGGCGGACAGGCGCATCTTACGTTCCCTCCAACTGGAGCTTGGACATCCGGATGCGCGCGTCCTCGCTCGACACGTCGGTCCAGGCGAGCACGACGCCACCGTCGGGCGTGGGGGCCATGCGCGGAAAGCCGCTCGCCCGCGCCGCGGAGGACTCGCTCACGGTGCCGCTCGGACTCATGGATCCATCGGCCCGTACCTCGCGCACCCGGAGCGCGGCGATCTCCTCGCCGGTCTGCTCCAACCAGCTCACCACGACGCGGTCCTGCCCCACATGGAGAACGTCCACGCGCCCGATCGGGTTCCCGTCGTCCACGACCACGGCAGGAGCGAACGTCGCGCCCGCGTCGGAGGAAAACGCCACCTTCACGCGCGGCACCTCACCTGCGCCGGTGAACCAGGCCACCGCGACCTGGTCGCCGCGAGCGGCGGTGGCCGGACCGTTGACCGGGCACCCCCCGATCTCCCAGCCGTCGTCATGGACAGGCACGCCTTCCGTCCAGGCCCCGTCGACGAGTCGCGTGACATAGATGTCCCGAATCTCCTCGGCCGTCCGGTCACGATACACGACGACTGGCCCGGCGGTGGTCATCACCGCATCGGTCTGGCAGCAGTCGCACACACGCGCGTCGACGAGCGTCTCGGCGCCGGGACCGCCTTGCGCCCCGACCGCCCGAAAGCGGAGGGTCATCTCGGAGGTGGCTGGCGCGCCGTCCGGACCCTCCACGTACCGCCGCCCATCCAGCCAGGTGAGTCCCACGCCGTCGGCCATCGGCAGGACCGACACGAAGCCGTGCTCCGTGGGCGTCCCGTCCTCGTGAGGAGTCCAGGGGTCGGACCAGGTTCGTCCACCATCAGACGACCGTACGACCCGCACGCCGTAGTCGTATCCGCCCATCGCGCCGCGTTGGAGCCAGTGCGCCCACAGGGTTCCGTCCGGAGTCGGCGTCACCGAGGGGAAGTCCGCCCAGTTCACGAAGAACCCGTCGCTCCGCTCCACGGTGCGCGGCTCGTCCCAGGCCCCTTCCCGGAGCGCGGAGAACCGGAGATCGTACGCGCCCTCGGGCGCTTCCTCGAGCCAGCTCATGTAGACGGCGGAACCATCGGTCGAGAGGAACGGCTCTCCGCTGCCGGCACCCGCCGGCGTCGCGATCGCTTGGATAGACACAAACGGCGATTCCGGGGTATCAGAGCTGCAGGCGGCGATGGCAAGAAGCGCGCACATCCACGTCGGCCCTGCCGGAAATCTGTCGTTCATGAGGTATCGACCTCGCGGGATGGGTCCATGGACGCCGTTCGGATCCGGCATCGGCTTGCGGCTGAGTGCGTCGCCTCGAAGAATCTCGGTAGAGGTGCCCGCCCCGGTCAAACGCGGTGCGTCGAGCCAGGAACCATCGTAAGCGTCGGACGGGTTCGAAGTTGGTGACCCGACGGCACACGTTGTGCAACTCATTCGTGCTCACTCGTCGTACATTGAGGAGCGAGCAGTCCGGCAGACTGGAACTCAACAGCAGATCAGGTGGCGACCATGCGTTTCACGAGCGGCACGACGCGATTCCTGGCAGTGGCATTCCTGGCGTCGGGCGTTGCGGTAACGCTCCCCGCCGAGGCTTCCGGCCAGTATTTCGGGCGAAACAAGGTCCAGTTCGAGGACTTCGAGTTCGAGACCCTGCGCACGGATCACTTCGACATCTACTTCTACGGCGACGATCCGGAGCCGATCGACGACGCGGCCCGCATGGCCGAGCGTTGGTACGAGCGCTTCGCCCGGACCTTCCAGCACGAGTTCGAGCAGTCCAAGCCGCTCATCCTTTACCGTGACCACCCGGACTTCCAGCAGACCAACACGCTGAGTGGGTCCATCGGCGAGGGTACCGGCGGCGTGACGGAGTCATTGAAGAACCGGGTCATCATGCCGCTGACCGGCTCCTACTGGGACACGGACCACGTCCTCGGCCACGAGCTCGTGCACGCCTTCCAGTACAACATCGCCCAGTCGCGGCGCGGCGGCGGCCTCCAGGGCCTCTCGGCGCTGCCGCTCTGGTTGATCGAGGGCATGGCGGAATACCTGTCGGTCGGACGCACGGATCCGCTCACCGCAATGTGGATGCGGGACGCCATCCGGCGGGACGAGCTCCCCACAATCCGCCAGATGACCCGCGACACGCGATTCTTCCCCTACCGGTTCGGCCAGGCGCTCTGGGCATATATCGGGGGGACCTACGGGGACGATGCCGTCATCCAGGTCTACCGCCGCTCCCTGAGGGTCGGATTCGAGGGGGCCATCCGGCAGGTGCTCGGTCAGACGTCCGATACGCTTTCCATTCGTTGGAAGGAGCAGGTCGAGCGTGACTACGGGCCCGTTCTGGCGGGGCGCCTCGCTCCGGGCGAGCAGGGCAACCTGATCCTCGCGCCCAGCACGGGCTCAGGACGCACGAACATGTCTCCTTCGATCAGCCCGGACGGACGCTTCGTCGCCTTCTTGACGGAGAAGGATCTGTTCTCCGTGGATCTCTTCGTCGCAAACGCGGAGACGGGCGAGATCATCCGCAAGCTGACCAGCGCGAACTCCGATCCGCACATCGAGGCCCTCCGCTACATCGACTCCTCCGGGACCTGGTCGCCGGACTCCCGCTTCTTCGCGTATTCCGTGTTCGCGGGCGGAGGCAACGAGATCGTGGTGGTCGACGCCGAGAACGGCGACGTCGACCGGCGTATCGAGCCCGGCATGAACATCGGCTCCATCAGCAATCCCTCATGGTCGCCCGATGGTCGCTACATCGCGTTCTCTGGAATGGTCGACGGCTTGAGCGACCTGTTCCTGTACGATCTGGAAGCGAGCGCCACGATCCGCTTGACCGATGACAAGTTCGCGGACCTGCAGCCGTCGTGGTCGCCCGACGGGCGCACGATCGTCTTCACCTCGGATCGCGGGCCCGAGACGGACTTCGAGCGGCTCGTGTACAACAAGTTCCAGCTCACGACGATCGACGTCGCGACCCGTCAGATCGGTCTGATACCGGTCTTCGGGAACGTGAAGCACATCAACCCGCAGTATTCCGCGGACGGCTCGGAGCTGTACTTCATCTCCGACCGGGACGGCGTGAGCGACATCTACGGGCTCGGTCTCGAAAACCAGCAGGTTCGCCGCATCACCAACCTCGCGACCGGCGTGAGCGGCCACACCTACATCTCGCCGGCCATGTCGGTGGCGCGCTCCGGTCTGATGGCCTACACGGTGTTCGACTCGCTCGAGTTCCACATCTACACGACCAACGTCGACGATGCGCCCATGGCGGTGGTGTCGATCGATCCGGACGAGGATTTCCCGGGACGGCGGCTGCCCCCGGTGAACCCGGACCGCTTCAGCCGCATCGAGACCTACCTCTCGGACGCCGGGACCGGGCTCTACCCGTCCGGAACCTTCGACGCGGCAGCAGACGCGGAGGATTACGACTCGGGCCTCTCGCTCGACTACGTGGGTCAGCCGTCCATCGGGGTGGGCACCGACAACTTCGGCAACTACGTGGGCGGCGGCGCGTCGGCGTACTTCAGCGACATGCTCGGCAACCGGGTGCTAGGGGTGGCCATCCAGGCCCAGGGGACCTTCAAGGACATCGGCGGGCAGGCCTTCTATACCGATCTGTCGAACCGCTGGAACTGGGGTATCGGCGGCGGCCGGATCCCGTACATGCTCGGCTACTACGAGTTCAACCAGGACGAGTTCGGCCAGTACATAGGCCAGACCCAGTTCCGGATCTTCAACACGTCGCTCGAGGGCCAGGTCTCATACCCGTTCTCCTCCACGAGACGTGCGGAGTTCGGGCTCGGCGCGACCCGTTACAGCTACGACGTGCAGATCGACAAGTACTACACCGACCAGTTCGGTCGCATCATCGGGCATCAACGCGAAGACCGGGACGACCTGGCGCCGCAGCCCCTGAACATGGCGGAAGCATCCGCGGCCCTCGTGGGTGATAACGCGTTCTTCGGCTTCGTCTCACCCGTGCGAGGTGGCCGTTACCGGCTGGAGGTCCAGCAGACGCTCGGCGATGTGGACTTCACCACGGTGATCGCCGATTGGCGCCGGTACTACAGCCCCACGCGCAACCTCACCGTGGGGCTCCGGGGGATGCACTACGGGCGCTACGGGCTCGGTCAGGAAGAGAGCACCCAGGACGGATTCGGCATCCTGAGCCCGCTCTTCCTCGGATACGAGACGTTCATCCGAGGCTACGCGTGGGAGAGCTTCGAGAGCAGCGAGTGCTCCGCCGGGTCGACCGCCCAGAACACCTGTCCGACGCTCAACAGGCTGCGTGGACAGCGCATTGGCGTCATGAACCTCGAACTCCGGGTACCTTTCATCGGGGTGGAGCAGTACGGGATCATCAACTTCCCCTTCATGCCCACGGAGCTCGTGGCGTTCGCGGACGCCGGGCTGGCCTGGGACTCGAACAACTGGCCGACCCTCGAGCTCTCGCGCTCGGCGACGGACCGCGTGCCGGTCATGTCGACGGGCGTCTCGGCCAGGGCCAACATCCTGGGCTTCCTGATTCTGGAGGCGTACTACGCGTACCCCTGGCAGCGGCCGGACAAGGGCTGGCACTGGGGCTTCCAGATCGCGCCGGGCTGGTAGGACTGGAGGCGCGCTCGGCGGGCATTCTGCCGGGCGCGTCCGAAGGTGGGAGCGCGCGGCCGGGTGGGCATCCGGTGCAGGCGTCGACCGTTCCGGCGCGGGTGGTGGCGCGGCGTGGCCAGCGCGCGTCCCGTCCCGTCCCCCCGCCGACACCGACAACTCAGCACGAACGCCAGACCGGGACGCTCCGTGCCGAGTTGACCGCATATGGCGCGGCTGATCCAGCACGGTCGCGCCGGCGATCCTGGACGGTGCTGAGTTGACCGCGCTATACGCGGTGAATCCAGCACGAAGGAGAACACGATGCGGTTCGTGCTGAGTTTCCGGCCGTGGGCGCCAGCCGCGGAAGGGGTCGGCCGTGGCGTGAGGCGCTCGCTCGTGTGAGCGGACTTCCGACTCGGACCACTTAGAAGATCGAGATGCTGATGTACTTGCGGGGGTTCTCCTGCAGGTCGAGCAGGAGCGCGTTCAGGCTGAGCGCGGCGTTGTTCAGGTTCACGTAGAGCGCCTCGTCCATGGAGAGCCGGCCCAGCGTGCCCTCGCCCCGATCGATCCGACCCAGCATCTCGCGCAGCGACACCGCCGCCTGGTCCAGCGTACGGCTGGTCGTCTCGAGCGCCGCCATCGCGGAGTCGGCACGGGCGATCGCGCTCGCGATCTCGGGTCCGGCCGCGGCCGCGTCCTCCAGCCCCGCCGCCGACCGCCGCAGGCTCTGCGTGAGCTCCAGGAGCCCTCCCCTCTGCTCGTCGGCGATGGCCGACAGCTCCGTCAGGAGCACCTCCATCTCGCGTGCGCTCCCCTGCACCGACCCGACCGTCTCCTCGTCGAGCAGCGCGGTGAGCCGCTCCATGACGGTACCGGCCTGCCCGCTGAGCTCGTCCATGGAGCCGAGCAGCCCCTCGCCGCCGGCGCCCTCGCCCGGGATAGTGTCCCAAGGCTGGAGCATCCGGCTCGATTCTCCAGGCTCGATCTCGAGCGTCCTCCCGCCGAAGATCCCCGACGCGCCGAAGGCGGTCCGCGAGTCCTCTGGGATCTCCCATCGTCCCTCGATCTCCATGGTGATGTGCACCGTACCGGGCGACGTGATCTCGAGATCGCGTACGCGACCCAGATTCAGCCCGTACATCTGCACCGGATCGCCCGCGCGCACACCTCCCGCGTCGCTCACCGTGGTCACGACCTTGTAGCGCCCCCGGAACGTGGCGGGATCGGTCATCCAGAAGAGAACGATGATGAACGAAAGGAGGCCGAAAAACACGAACGCGCCGACCCGGGCATGGTTTGCGCCCGACTCCCTCGGCAGGGCCGCTTGGAGCTCCTCGTCGCTCACTTCCTTGCGGGCATTCTTCCTGCGGTCGTCATTCATACGGCATTGATTCCGTTGTCGAGCGCGGCCTCCGCAGCCGCCCGGTCCACGAAGGCCCGGACCCGTGGGTCCGAGGAGGCCCTGAACTCCGCGGGCGTCCCGCAGAAGAGAAGGTGCCCACCTCCAAGCATCGCTACACGATCACACATCTCCAGTCCTCCCTCCACATCGTGCGTCACGACGAGCGAAGTCACCTCGAGCTCGTTCGAAAGCCTCGTGATGAGGCGCTCCACCGCGGCCGTGTTGACCGGATCGAGTCCCGTGGTGGGCTCGTCCCAAAGCAGCACCTTCGGACGCCCCACGATGGCCCGAGCAATTCCGACGCGCTTGCGCATGCCGCCCGACAGCTCCGCCGGGATCTTCGCGAGCACTTCCTCCGGCTCGAGGTTGACCGTCTCGATGGCCGACCACACCCTCCGCGCGATCTCCAGCGGCGGGCACGAGGCCAGGTCCCGTTCCGGGATGCCCATCTGCACGTTCTCGTAGACGTTCAGCGAGTCGAACAGGGCGGCGTTCTGGAACACGTACCCCACGCGGCGGCGGATCTTCGCCAAGGCGTCCTTGCCGCCCCGGTAGACGGAGATCCCGTCCACCTCCACGTCACCCATGTCGGGCACCACGAGCGCGAGCGTCGTCTTCAGCAGCACGCTCTTTCCCGTGCCGCTCGGCCCGAACAGCGCGAACATCTCGCCGGCGTCCACGGTCAGATCGATGCCCCTCAGGACGGGTACATCGAACGTCTTGTGGATGTTGCGATACGTGATCACGGCGGCCTACTGCAGCAGGAGCGGCGGGAACATCGCGTCGATGATCAGCAACGCCAGGATCATGAACATCACGGCCTGGGTCGTGACCAGTCCCACACCGGCCGCGCCGCCTTTGGTCCTCAGCCCCATGTGCACCGAGATGATGGGGATGATGAGGCCGAACACGACCGACTTCGAGAAGCCGTAAAAAAGATCCCACGAGTGCCAGAAGAGCCGGGCACCGTAGAGGAACGCCTCGAATCCGAGGCCGGTCGAGAGATTCGCCGCGACCATGCCGGCCGCCACGCCGATGACGTCCGCGAAACCGACGAGAAGCGGCATGGTGAGGACGCCAGCGATCACGCGCGGGGCACCCAGGATCGCCACCGGGTCACGGCCGAGCGCTTCGAAAGCGTCGATCTGCTCGGACACCACCATGGTGCCCAACTCGGCCGTGATGCGCGCGCCGATGCGGCCGACCAGCACGATGGCCGTGAGCAGTGGACCGAGCTCGAGCACGACGCTCTGCACGACCAGGGTGCCCAGCAGGTAGGCGGGCGACGTCGACGCGAGCTGGTACCCACCCTGCTGGCTGGTGACGATCCCCGCCAACGAGGCCGTCACGAAGACGATCGGGAGGCTCTGCACCCCCATGATGTACGTCTGCCGGAGCACGTCCTTCATGCGCACCCGCCCGCGGAACAGCGCCGAGACGATGCCCGCCGTCAACACGCCGATCGCACCCGCGTGGTCGAGGGTCAGGATCGAAGCGCGTCCGAAGCCGCTGAGCCAGCGGGTGAGAAACGTAGGCGTGGGAAGCGCTGAAGATGAACGCTTCAAATCAGGGCGGCTCCAGGCGAGAAGTTCCCCGGAATTCGGGGCTAAGAGCCCTAAACCTTCGGGAAAACCCGCCACAAAATCAACCGTCGGGTGGTGCCGGCCGCACCCTCTCGCTACCGTGCTCCTGCCGGCCGCGGCGGCCCGACGACTACGAGACTGTACGGAGACACCGAAACATGAGACTTCCAGCACCGACGCGCACGCTCGGCCTGGCTCTGACACTCGGCCTGGTGGCGACGCCCGCGCTCGCGCAGACCCCGGATTACGAGGCTGAGATCGCCGCCCTCACCGCCCACCCAGCGGTGCAGCGCGCGCTGCAGAGCATCGAGGAGCAGGACGCGGCCACCACGAGCGATCTCCGCGAGCTGACGCAGATCCCGGCGCCTCCATTCATGGAGACGGCCAGAGGCGTGCGCTTCCGCGAGATGTTGGAGGAAGCGGGCGTCGATTCCACATGGGTCGACGAGGAAGGCAACGTCATCGGGCTGAGGCGCGGCACCGGGGACGGGGAGGTCATCGCGTTCACCGGACACCTGGACACCGTCTTTCCGGAAGAGACCGACCTGACCATCCAGGAGCGGGGCGACACGCTCTACGCCCCCGGCATCGCGGACGACACGCGCGGCCTCGCGGCGCTGCTCGCCACGCTCCGGGCCATGAACCAGGCCGAGATCACGACGTCCGCGGACATCCTGTTCGTCGGGACCGTCGGTGAAGAGGGCCTGGGTGACCTGCGGGGCGTGAAGCACCTGTTCCGCGAGGGGGGGCCGCGCATCGACTCGTTCGTGTCCATCGACGGCACGGGCCACACCGGCATCACGCACATGGCGCTCGGGTCGCACCGGTACCGCGTGACCATCCGCGGGCCCGGCGGCCATTCGTGGGGAGCCTTCGGTCTCGCCAACCCGCAGCACGCCCTCGGACGCGCCATCGCGCACTTTGACGTGGCGGCCGACGCGATCACCCGCTCCGGGCCCCGGACGAGCTACAACGTGGGCCGCATCGGCGGCGGCACGTCGGTCAACTCGATCCCGTTCGAAGGGTGGATGGAGGTCGACATGCGCTCCGAGAGTCCCGAGAGCCTGGACCGTATCGACGCAGCCTTCCGGCGCGCGATGGAGCGTGCCGTCGAGGAGGCGAACGCCACCCGCCGCCGCGGCGAGGAGCTGACGCTCGAGCTCGACATGATTGGAAACCGCCCGTCCGGCGAGGTGCCCGAGAGCGATCCGGTCGTGCAGCGCGCCATCGCCGTTTCCCACCACCTCGGCATCGAGCCCAGCCTCGGGCGCAGCTCGACCGACTCGAACATCCCGATCTCGATGGGCGTCCCGGCCATCACGATCGGCGGCGGCGGCGCGGGCGGCGCGGCCCACTCCCTCGACGAGTGGTTCGTGAACGAGGACGGCCCGCGCGGCATCCAACGCGCCATGCTGATCCTGCTCGCGCAGGCGGGCATTCCCGGCACGAGCTGAGCACGCGAACCATACGCCCCGGGGGCGAGAGAGACCCGCGCGTCCGCGGTGCCGCACGAAATCCACACCTCACACGAAGGAAGCAATACATGACGGAAGGGCGAACACAGTACGGAAGCGAGAGACTCGACGGCCGCGTCGCGATCGTCACCGGTGCCTCCGCCGGCATCGGGGAGGCTTCGGCGCTCGCGCTCGCGGAGGCCGGCGCATCGGTCGTGGTCACTGCTCGGCGGAAGGATCGCCTGGAAGCGCTCGCGGGGCGCATTCGGGATGCCGGGGGCACGGCCCTCCCGTACGTGGGTGACGTGGCCTCGCTCGAGGACGTTCAGGGCCTGGCCGCCGCGACCATGGAGGCGTTCGGGCGCATCGACATCCTCGTGAACAACGCCGGGCTGATGCCACTCTCACCCATGTCCGAGGTGCGCGTCGAAGACTGGTCGCGCATGGTGGACGTCAACGTGAAGGGCGTGCTCCACTGCATCGCGGCGCTTCTCCCGAAGATGATCGAGCAGGGATCCGGGCACGTCGTGAACATCGGATCGCTGGCCGGCCGCCGCCCCTTCCCTGGCGGGACCGTGTATTCGGCCACCAAGTTCGCCGTACGCTCGCTGTCGTGGGGGATGCACCTCGAGCTGGGCGCCAAGCACGGCATCCGGGTCACCGACATCCAACCGGGCTTCGTGTCGACCGAGCTCATGGAGACGGTTCCGGATCCCGAGCTCCGGGAGGCATGGGACGAGGCCTGGAGAGGCAAGCGGACGCTCCAGCCCGAGGACGTCGCGCGCGCCGTCATGTTCGCCGTCACCTCACCGGCGCACGTCTCGGTGAGCGAGGTGTTGGTGCGTCCCGTCGATCAGGCAACCTGACCCTCGAGATCCAAACGCAACCGTCGACCGCCCGGGAACACATGAACCGCAGATCTTCCTCACGATATCTCGGAAGCGCTTCTTCCCTTCTCGGACTCATGCTGCTGGCGACGGCGCCGGTCGAGAGCCAGCAGGAGACGATCCGTCTGACGGCCGAGCCCAGCCGCATCGAAGTCGCGGTGGGGGGGTCCGCCCCGCTTCGTGTGACGGCCGTGGGGCCCGACGGGCAGGCGGTGGACGTGGCGGTCAGGCTGACGGCGCCGCGTCGCGCGCTCGAGGTGCGGGACGGCCGGGTGCACGCCCTCACCACCGGATCCTTCGAGGTCGTGGCGACCGCAGCGGTCGAGCCGGGCCCCGACGGCACGGTGCCGACGCTCACCATTCCGGTCGAGGTGGGGTGGCCGCGCGTGGCCCGGACCGAGGTGAGGGCATCCGGACCGGCCCTCTTCGTCGGGACGACCCTTTCGCATGGCGTGAGCGCGCTCCACCCCGACGGGACCCGCCGGCCCGAGGCGGAAGTCGATTGGTCCACCTCTGACCCGGCGGTGGCGAGCGTCGACCAGTTCGGTGCGGTGACGGCTCACGCAGAGGGTTCCGTCACCGTGAGCGCCTCCGTGGAGGGCGTGACGGAGCAGGTCACCTACCGGGTGCGGCCCTTCCCCGCGACCCGGGCGCGTCTGGACGGTGGCGCCGACGCGGCCCGGACCGGCGACGTGCTGCGATTCTCGTTCGCCGCAGTTTCGGGCG
>Ga0326597_10012445_pt1 | contig 11215 bp, 9 predicted proteins | sample RVTome_12_FD_203789 | JGI IMG/M metagenome (GOLD analysis project Ga0326597, IMG submission 203789) | Soil microbial communities from uranium-contaminated site in the Upper Colorado River Basin, Wyoming, United States - RVT100D185 | ecosystem: Environmental > Terrestrial > Soil > Contaminated >... | reverse complement strand
CGGCAGTTTCTCGAAGAAGGTGTGCGCGTGATGGTTTGCGGGCGCAACGCCGAGACCCTGGAGCGCACGCGTAGCGAGCTTGCGCAATCGACCGGCGGGGAGATTCACGCCGTCGTGGCCGATACCAGCAAGGATGCGGACATCGTTCGACTGGTCGACGCGGCGAGGCAGCGTTTCGGCAAGATCGACATCCTGGTCAATAACGCCGGGCAGATGTATTCCGGACGGTTCAACGCGCTGACCGAGGAGGGTTTGAAGGAGCAGTTCGAAACCAAGATCTTTGGTTTCCTGCGTGCGATTCGCCTCGTGTACCCCATGATGAAGGCGCAGCGCTGGGGCCGGATCGTGAATATCATCGGTGGTGCGGGCAAGGAGCCCGATCCGTACATGTTCGGCAGCGGTATCACCAACAGCGGACTGCTCAACATCACCAAATCGCTGTCGACGGAGTTCGGTGAAGACAACGTGCTGGTGAACGCGGTCTGTCCGGGCTGGGTCGATACGAATCTATGGCAGCGCAACGCGCAGGGCCTGGCTGCCGAGCTGGGAGCAGTGAGCGAAGAGGAAGCACGCCGGCTTGCGGCGCGCAAGAACGCAGTCAATCGGTTCGGCAAACCCGAAGAACTCGCCAACGCGATCGCATTTCTGTGCTCCGAGCGTGCGAGTTACATCACGGGGGTGTCGCTGAATCTTGATGGGGGGCGGCTGAAGGGGTTGTGGTGAGCGAGGTCGCTTTTCACATTTCACCCTTCGCCTGCTTCGCTCGTACAATGCATTACGCGGCGGCAAGCTTCGCCAACCACATTTCCCGTCTATCGAACCGAAGGTGACCCATGAAAATTGAACGTATCGGCTTTATGACCCCTGGCGATATGGGCCAAGCGGTAGCGTTACAGTTGAAGAACAAAGGCTTCACGGTTTGTACCGCGCTCGAGAAGCGCAGTGACCGCAGCAAGAACATGGCCAAAGAAATCGGCCTCACGGACCTCGGTTCGATCGCCCGGCTGAGCGCCGAATGCGATCTCATCATGTCGGTGATGAATCCCGGGGCTGCGGTCGAGTTCGCGCGCGAAGCAGCCGCGGCGATCGGCGCACAGTCGAAGAAGCCAACGTTTATCGATTGCAACGCGGTTGCTCCCGATACGATGCGCGAGATCGATGAACTTATGAAAGCGGCAGGCGCACGCTGTCTAGATGGGGGAATCATTGGCCCGCCGCCACGGGGCGACGCCAAAACCAGTCTGTATATTTCGGGGCCGGGCGCGGGAGACCTCGCGGAAATCGGCAACGAGCAGCTGCGCGTGACCGTGATGAGCGAGAAGTTGGGCGACGCGAGCGCGATCAAGATTTGTTATGCCGCATTCAACAAGGGCACACAGGGCCTGCTGCTGGAAGCGCTGATGGCGGCGCACCGGTTGGGCGTGTATGAGGCGCTGGAAAAACAACTGCTGGGTTCGCGTGCCGATGCGTACAACGGGCTCCTTCGCGCACTGCCGAATATGCCGCCCAAGGCTTATCGCTGGGTGCCGGAGATGTACCAGATCGCCAAGACCTTCGAAGGCGTGGGTATGACGCCGCGCATCTTTCAGGGCGAGGCCGACATGTTCGAGATGATTGCGGCCACCGCGCTAGGCAAGGAAACGCCGGAGAATCGCGACCGCTCACGTACCGGCAAAGACGTCATCAAGCAGCTGGGGGACGATCGCTCGTGATGCGTGTGTCTCGCGCAATGTAATAACCAAGAGACGAAACGCTCGCTGAGTTGCGCTAGGGCGTACGAGCACCGAATGGTGGGACTCTGGTCGGGCCATCGAGCGCACGCGTGGCGATAGGTGTCTCGCGTAGGCGGTCGCCTGCGAGTTCGACTCGATAGACCCCCGCCGTGTTATTGGCGCCCACGGCTTCGACAATCCTGCCGTCCGCAAACAGCAGCGCTGCGCCGTCTGCAATGCCGTAACCTGACGGCAATGCGCCCGAGCGAACGAGTGCGTGGAAATCGCGCCGCCGGTGGGGTTCACCGCCCCAGTGTGGCGAGCAACTGCCTTTGAGAAATCCCAGGCAGCGCAGCGGGGCGGCGCGCACTCCGGGTGTGGCCGAATCCGACGCGCCCCATTCGAACCAACAAATCGCACCGGCGCTCACACCGGCGAGCACGACACCGCGCCTCAACGCCGCACGCAGCGTTTTCGTCAGTCCCCATTCGCGCCAGATGGCGAGCATGCTGCGCGTGTTGCCGCCGCCGACGTAGATCACATTCTGTTCGAGCAGGTCTTGCTCGAAGCAATCAAGACGCAGCGCCGTTTCGGCGGGCTTGCGAAAAAACGCGAGGTGCGAGAGCCGCGCCGGGAAGCGCGCGAATGCCGCGTAGAATTTCTCGATATGCTCATGCGAATCGCCGCTCGCCGTGGGCACGAAACAGATGCGCGGTCGCTTCGCGTTTACCATGCCGACGACGTAGTCATCCAGGACCGATGGTCCCGATTCCATCAGGAATCCTCCCCCGCCGATTGCGACGATGCGTTCCATTTATCGCCTGCTCCGCGATGCGCGAGTGTCACTTATATGAGGTTGCGCACAATCCGTCTAGCGCATTGCGGATATGAGCGTGGAAACAGAGTTCAATCCGTGGCATAGTCCCCCGTTTCAATCGATCCCTTCGCAAGGAGAAGCACAGTGGCCAGCCCTCTGGACTCAGCACACGCGCCAGCACCGGCCAATCAAACCGGCGCCGATGTGATCGTCGATTATCTTATTCGCGAGAAGGTGCCGTATATCTTCGGTCTCTGCGGTCATGGCAACATCGGCTTCATCGACTCGTTGTACGCCCGCTCGGAGGCGATCAAGACCGTATCGGTGCACCACGAAACGGTGTCTGGTTTTATGGCCGATGTCTACTATCGTGTCTCGGGACAGCCCTGCGCGACCTTTACGTCGTGCGGCCCGGGGTCGGCGAATCTGCCGATTGCGCTCGCCAATGCTTTTTTCGATTCGGTGCCGTTTCTCGCTGTCACAGGCAACGTGCCGACGACGCAGTTCAATCGCGGCGCATTTCAGGAAACGTATCGTCACCATCAGGCGGATTTTCCGTCGACCGTGCGGGCATACTGCAAGCGCGTGTTTCAGCCCACGCGGCCCGAGCAGGTCGCGCTCGCGACGCGCCAGGCTTGGAAGACGATGGTGACCGGGCGTCCGGGTCCGGTCGTGCTCGATGTGCCGTTCGACATCTTCAAGGAGCCTTGCGCTGATGGTACGCCGTTGCCCGAAGCGTGGAACGCGAACATCACCTGCCGCTGTGGCGCCGATCCGGAGGGGTTGGCGAAAGCCGTCGACATGCTGCTAGTCGCCGAGCGCCCGGTGATTCTGGTCGGGCAGGGTGTGCGCTATGGTAACGCGACGCTGGAGTTGCTGCGGCTTGCCGAGCGATTGAAGATCCCGGTGGCGTGGTCGGCGAGCGGCGCGGGCGCGATCGACGCTAAACATCCACTCGCGCTGGGGCTCATCGCACGCAATGGCCCCTACCAAGCGAATCACGCCGCGCGTCAGGCCGATGTGCTCTTGGCGCTTGGCGTGCGCTTCGACGATCGCACCTCGAGCTCCTGGATTCCCGGTTATTCGTTCACCATCCCACCCACCAGGCTCATTCACGTCGACATCGATCCGGAGGAAATTGGTCGTAACTATCCGGTCGCGCTCGGGTTGATGGCGGACGTGCGCACGTTCCTGCGCCAAGTGCTCGGTGAACTCGATGCCCGCGGGGCGCCGAGCGTAGTCCCGTCCGTGCGCCTAGCCTGGCTGCAAACGATCGATGGTTATCGCAGACAGTGGAACGAATTCATCGCCCCGGGCTTCGTCGCGGATACGACACCGATCCACCCGCAGCGTGCCGCGCATGAAATCAACAAAGCACTGCCACCGGACGCCATCCTGGTCAGCGACATCGGCGTGCATCACAACTGGCTGCTGCAGTTCTGCGAGCCGCGTCGGCCCGATTCGCTGATCGGTTCGATGGGCTTCGGTCCCATGGGCTTTGGTGTCGCCGGCGTGCTGGGCGCGAAACTGGCAGCCCCCGAGCGTCCCTGTGTTTCGGTTTGCGGCGACGGCGCATTTTTCATGCATGCGAGTGTGCTGGGTACAGCCTTCGAGTACTCCATACCGGTCGTTTGGGTGGTGTGGAACAACTACTCCTACGCATCGATTCGCGGCTTGCAGCGCGGGTATCTGGACGGTCGTGAGCTTGCCACCGACTTCCGCCATCCCGAGACGGGGCAGCCCTACAATCCCGACTTCGCGGCGATGGCGCGCTCGACGGGTATTGAGGGTGTACGCGTGGATCGCGCGGCGGATTTGCATGAAGCGATTCGCAAAGGCATCGCGAGCGGGCGCCCGTATCTGATCGATGCCAACATCAGCGCGGATCTGAATCCCGCCGGCGCCGGTATCTGGGAACTGCCGGGCCTCGGGCGCAGCAAGCCGGGCATCGGCGAGCAGTACGTGCCCGGATTTCGCGGGTAGCGTTGCGACGGGTGCGCGCGGGCCGGGAAATCGACGATCAAGTAGGGATTCGCTTAGCACTTGCCTTAAGTTATAGGATCACTGACGAATTTCGTCGGTCCGCTGATCGCCGGAGTTTCGATCGACACGATGGGTCATGCGCCGGCTTGCCTGGTCGCGGCGTCGCAGTCGGGAATCGCCATCGCCTTGCTGCTGGTCTGGGGGCGTGTTTACCCGGCGGGACAACGGTCGCACGCGCGCCCTGCAGGTGCGAACCGCGGATTGATGGATCGCGAGATCGTGCGCATGCTTGTCCTCAGCGCGATGGTGCAACTTGGCTATGATCTGTTCCAGTTCTATCTGCCGATCTACGGGCATTCGATCGGACTCTCCGCCTCTGCTATCGGGGCGGTGCTCGCAACCTTGGCTATCGCGGCTTTCGTCGTGCGCTTGTTTCTCGCGCGCCTGCTGAAGCTCGTGCCGGGACGACGGCTCCTCGCGTGGGTATTGCTGGCGGGCGCGATCGGCTTCGCGTTGGTTCCTTACGCCAGCGATGCGATCGTGCTCGGGGCGATTGCCTTTTTGTTCGGGTTGGGCATGGGTATAGGCATTCCGCTCACCGTAATTCTCATGTTCGCGAACTCGGCGGACGGACGCTCTGGTCAGACGCTGGGAATTCGGCTCACCGCCAACAATTTAATGCGTGTGGCCGGCCCCATCGTCTTCGGCCCGATCGGTTCGGCGATGGGATTCGCCGCCGTATTCTGGATTGTCGCGGCGATTCTAGGCTCGGGCAGCTTGCTCGCGCGCGCGTCTCGCAACGCACACGGCCGACCCAGCGAGTGACGCCCACTCGAGCGCGCAAGGCTGCGACCGATAACCAATAGCGCATGACCGGCTGCCGTGAAACGGATCTTCTTGCAATCCGAGGAATCGCTTCGCACCGCGTGCGGCCGGGTCACGCTCAGCAGATCGGACGGGTGGTGAAATTCGAGGTGGATTGTCCGTTTCCTGCGGCTATCATTTCGTTACGCGTACGGCACGCCACGCTTGCGCATTTAATCCATTCTGCATCGTGCCTTCGATACGTTCGCCGTTCACGCGGCCCATATAGCGCGCACTGCCGGCGGAGAAGTTGATCTGGTCGCCGGTTAACCTGCCGCTCACCGTGAGCGTGCGCCCGCCCGCGGTGAGCGACCCGGAAAGCATCTGGAACTCCTGCTCGAGCTTTAGCGTACCCTGAGGCGTTTTCCAGTCGCCCTCGACCTTGGCGGGAACGATCCAGAGGTAGGCCGTGCAGTACTGCTCGCAGCCTTCATCTTTGGTGGCCACGGCCGAATCTTCCCACTTCCAATCTCCCATGGTGAAGGAGTTCGAGACGACGCGCGTGCCTGGTTTCATATCGAGGATCGTGTCGCGCAAGCGGAGATTGATGTCCGGCAGCAGGAACATCGTCAGCACGGTCGCCGCGGAGAAATCGGTTGCAAACAAATCGGCCTGCTTGAACTCCGCGCGGCCCTCCACTCCTTCTTTTTTCGCGGCGCGCTTCGATAGGGCCACCATGTCCGGGTTGTACTCGATGCCGAGTGCTCGGGTGCCACGTTTTGCTGCTGTGATTACCGTGCGGCCGTCGCCGGATCCCAGATCGATCAAGTAATCGCTCGGTGTAACTTTGCCCAGGCGGAGCATTCTGTCGACGAGAGCCTGCGGGGTCGGAACCCAGATGACGTCCTTGCCAGACTGGCCGACGTGGGGTTCGTATTCTTTTTTTGGAACGGCGGACTTGGTCTGGGCGCACGCGCCGGTCGAGAGTCCGACGATCAGGGCGAGGAGCGGGATACAAAATCGAGACTGCGTCATGCTCATTCTCCGGTGTGGGTAAGGTCGCTAGAACGCGTGACAACACGGCACCCGTGCGCGCGGCGCAATAATAATACGCTAACGCGGTAGCTTGAATCCGGCGGTGTTTTCGCTGGGTGCGGCGCCAACTGTCCCCGGCCAATGGTTATCCCCGTACCAGTCGCCCCAGTCAACTCGCTCTCGTTCACGCCGCCGGTGCTGGCTTGGCGTGTGAACGCGCCCGCGGAATTCGTGGGGGTGCTCGGAGCTAGCGCAGCTTCCGCTGGTAGTATCCTCGGGCTTCGAACTGCCGAGCGTTTTGCATTCACATGAATTCGTTTACTGGGAGGGCATCCATGGCCGACAAATTCGCCAACGTTTCACAGGCAAAAGATTACAAATTGATCGTCGAGAAGGACGTCAAGATTCTGATGCGGGACGGTTCCGTCCTATACGCTGACGTGTTTCGTCCGGACGGCGGCGCGGAGCGTTTTCCTTGCATCATGAGCCTCGGGCCCTACCAAAAGGACAAGTACTGGGCGGCGCCGCACGATCTGGAGGAGGAAGCCAACGAGCACATGAACTGGGAGACGGTAAATCCGTTGTGGTGGTGTCCGCGCGGCTATGTGTTGGTGCGCATCGACACGCGCGGCAGCGGCAAGACTCCGGGTAAATCGGAACCCAGCTCTCCGCAGGAGGCGGTCGACTCGTACGACGCGTGCGAGTGGATTGCGAAACAGCCGTGGTGCACCGGCAAGGTTGGCGCGCTCGGCATCTCCTATCTTGCCGCATTTCAGTGGCGCATGGCGAATCTGCAGCCCCCGTCGCTGAAGGCGATCATGCCTTGGGAAGGGCGCGCCGATCAGTATCGCGACCAGGCCTACCACGGCGGCATCTTCGCCATCGGCTTCATCGGCCAGTGGTATCTCAACCAGACCGCCGCTCATCTCCTGGGCCGGCCGCGCAGCTACAATCCGGATGCATTCAACAACAATATCATCTGGGAGTACATGCGCAACGATCTCGATTCCGACTATTGGCGCGCATGCAGCGCGCAATGGGACAAGATCGAGGTGCCGGTTTACAGTGTCGGCAACTGGAGCGGGTTTGCGATGCATCTGCGTGGCAACACCGAAGCGTTCATGTGCGCCGCGTCCAAGCACAAGAAGCTGCGCATCCACACCGGTTCGCACTTCCACCCGTTTTATGCTGCAGAAGCGCGCATGGACCAGCTGCGCTGGTTCGATCATTGGCTGAAGGAGCTCGACACCGGCATCATGGACGAACCACCGGTGAAGCTGGAGATTCGTAGCGGCGGCAGCCGCAAGCCGTATGCATTTCGCTTCGAGAACGAGTGGCCGATCGCGCGCACACAGTGGACCAAGATGTATCTGCGCATCGACGGCCCGCAACACGCGCACGGTGATGCTGCTGAAGGTGCACTGGTAGCTACCGTGCCGCCGAGTGCGGCAGACATCACTTATCCCGCGGGTGTGCTGCCCCACGGACATGCCAATGCGCGCAACGGTGTTTCCTTCGAAACCGCTCCGATGGCAGAAGACACCGAGGTCACGGGGCCACTGCTGCTCAACGTCTGGGTGTCGAGCACCGCCGAGGATGCGGACATCTACGCGACGCTGCGCAATATCGGTCCTGATGGCAAAGACGTGTGCGAGGTCGGTCAGCGCGGCGACGCGCTCCCCTGCGTAACCAAGGGCTGGTTGCGCGCATCGCATCGCAAACTCGACGCCGCGAAAACGCTTCCCTATCGCCCCTATCACGCGCACAACGAGCGTTGGTGGCTGCAGCCCGGTGAGATCGTCGAATGCCAGGTCGAAATCTGGCCGACCTCGATGGTGTTCAAAAAAGGCCACAAGCTCAGACTCGATATCACGCCGCGCGACGGCGTTGGCACTCAGCACTTCACGCACTATAACGCCGACTACAACGCGGGCGCGAACAATACGATCTACTCGGGCGGGGACAAGGCGTCTTACCTATTGTTGCCGGTGATACCGTCGCGGTGATCGCCAAGCGCGCTCGCTCACTGCGGAACGGTCTTCTATTTTCGCAACGCAGCAGTGAGCTCGCGTACATCGGCGAGATCTTCGAGCCGGTCGAGCAGCGTGATCGTGCGCTCGACCTTTTCCCGCGTTAACAGCCCGACCGCAGCGGTGCGCAGCTTGTCCTGAATCTCCGCGCGGGTCAGCGGATCGTCGGGGTCGCCTTTGGCGCACGTGCGCCGGTCGGTGAACGTCTGACCGCTACTCGTGCGCACTTCGACGACGGCAGCGGTGCCCTGCAGCGTTGGGTCCATGACGACTTGAACGCGCTCGCGGGTGAATGTATCCACGCTCGGATCCTGAAAGCGCTTGGGCTCGAACTGCTCCAGCCAACAGCGGCGGTCGTGCACGATGATGCTCATGATGTAGGGTGCGGACAACAGAGCCTTGAACTTGTCGCTCCAAGGCAGTGTGCCGTGCATGTCGTACACGGCCTTGGAGAGGCCGACACGAAGCCTGATGATATTCTCGGGGCGCAGGTCGTGCTTCGTGATGAGAGCGAATAGCCCGGTCATCGCACCCTGAATCGAACTCGCCGCAGGCCACAAGCGCAGCGCGATTTGCTCGAGCATCCAGTGCTTGCCCAGACCAGAGACCACGATTTCGGGATTGCCGCCGTCGGAGTAGGCATTGAAAATCCCGCCATCGGGATGCGTGAGGATCTCGGCGGATGCACGAAAGTTTTGTTGCGCGAGCAGTCCCGCCAGCAGACCGGAAAGCGCGCCGCGGCACTGATGGAATTTGATCGTCGGCGTACCCCAATGGGCGAAGGTGCCCGCCGACTGGCTGCCTGCCAAACCGAAGGCGTTGCGTTGCTGCTCGGTGTTCAATCCCAGCAACTTGCCTAACGCAGACGCACCGCCAAACGGACCGACGACGCCTGGAGAGTGCCAGCCGCGCGCCCGAAAAGCGGGGTAGTCGATCCCGAGCGCGATGCGCACCGAGGTCTCCAAGCCCGCGGCCACGGCAAGCAACAAGGCTTTGCCGCTGCCGCCATCGCGCTCGGCGATCGCAAGGGCGGGTGGAACGACCTCCGGCGTCGTGTGATAGAGCGTGGGGCGGTGCACGTCGCATACGGTGACTGCCGTAACGAGATAGGCATTGAGCATCGTCGCGCCGGCAAGCGTTAGTCTGTCCCCGCCGATGACGCTCGCTTCCTCCGAGCTGCCTAGCGCGGTAGCGAGGGCACGAATCTGGCGCACCTCATCGCCGCGCTGGCCGGCGAGCGCGCTGCCGATCGCATCGAGGATATAGTCCTTCACCCGCTCCCGCACGCTGGCGGGAAGGTCGTCGTAGCTCAGGTTCGCAATGAAGCCCGCCAGCTCGGCGCTAGGTGTTGAAGTCATGTGAACTCCGCGACTTACACCAGCAGGCGTTTGGGAATCGCACCATAGACCATTTTGACGTGATTGACCGCCTCGCCGATCCGAAAATCCACGCTCAAGCTGGTCAACGCGTAAGCTTCGGCGGCGGAAAGTCCGGCACGACTCTGCAAGAACGCGACGCTCTCGCGTATGGCGAGGCGAGCGGCTTCGTTCAGATCGACGTCCATGCCCATGACATAGTGGCATTCGCGATCCTCGGCGCGCGGCCAGTTCATGTTCAGGCCCTCACGCTTGTGCACGATGAACTGCAGCGTGGGCGTGAGGGAAATCTCGATCGCCGTGCCGTTCACTTCGCCGTCGCCCTGTAGCCCATGGCCGTCGCCCGTAAAGAATTGGGCGCCGTCATTGAAAACCGGAAGATAGAGCGTTGCACCGCGTGTGAGCACCTTCATATCGATATTGCCGCCGAAAGCACCGGGCGGTTTGGAGTTGGCCGGTGAAAGCGCAGGCGGCGGCGCCACTGCCATGATCCCCATGAATGGCGCGAGCGGCAGCTCGATGCGCTCGGTAAATTTCGCGACCCCGCGAGCAAGATCCAAGCGAATGATGTTGCGCGCCACCTCCGTGAGCAGTTCGGGCGCCGCACCGACGCCCGGACCGGAGTTATTGACGCCGTAGTCGATGCGAAATTCGACATCGAGGATGCTCACTTCGAGCATGTCGCCGGGCTGGGCGCCATCGATGTAGATCGGACCGGTCAGCACATGGCCGCCCGCACCGGGTTCACGCTTCACCTGACGATAGATTTGCTTGACGTCGTCCAGGACCTGGCTGGGGTCGATACCAGCCGCGCCGAAAAATTCCACCGGATCGATGCCCGCGGTGATTCCCTGCTGCGAGACGGTGTCTATGCGCACGATCTGGCCCGAGGCGATGCGCAGTACCGCCGGCGCGTTCGCAGGGATCAGGCCCCAGGAGACATTAGCGGGCAGTGAACGCAGATGTGCGTCCGCTCGATGCGGACGCGCCGGCGGGGCAGATACGTTGTTGGCGTCGTTTGGACTCATGAGCGGGCTCCGAACTGTGCCGCAAGATCAGCATCGAATTTGCCAGGCCGCAGCGGGTTGCTGTGGGCCGTGGGCGCGGAAGCGTCGGAGACGATGATGGCCTTGCCACTCGCGTCGTGACCTGTGACGATACGTCGGACATAACCGCTCATTGCCGCCCCTTTCGAGTTTGCGTTGCAGCGGAATCTTCGCCGCCGGCTGCGTTCATGATCCTAACGCGTTTCCCGCGTAGAAGCATCTCGATGCCAGAAAACGACAACCCGCAATCCTTGGCGTTCGGCAAGCCAGTGCCTGCTGCCTGCGCGAGCTTCGGTCTGCGCTTGCCCGACCGCCCCGATGTGCAAACAGGGCGTGCAATCGGGCGTCTTCTCAATTGCACATTTGCGCTTTCCACTCTACCCTTTACCCCTGACCCCTGACCCCTGACCCC
>Ga0326597_10012444_pt1 | contig 11215 bp, 10 predicted proteins | sample RVTome_12_FD_203789 | JGI IMG/M metagenome (GOLD analysis project Ga0326597, IMG submission 203789) | Soil microbial communities from uranium-contaminated site in the Upper Colorado River Basin, Wyoming, United States - RVT100D185 | ecosystem: Environmental > Terrestrial > Soil > Contaminated >... | reverse complement strand
ATCGGCGCAAAGAAACCGAGTGGACTCGCGCTGAAGTTGCTCAACATCGTTGAGCGCAAAGGACTGCAAGAGTTGGCATAGCCGGTTCGGTATGCCATGCAGCAAAAGGCAAGGCCCCCGTAAACGTCGTCCGTATTATTGGCTCTATCGTTTCTGAGAACCGAGGAGGCCGTTAGCTGACCAAAGAGCCAGCATCGATCCCGGAATTCATTAACATCCAATTGAATTAATCCTGTCAGTCAAGCAACTATGCAACTTCGGACTTGACTTCCTTCATGACCCCCTTGATTGGAGTTACACACTGTCTTAATGCAAGGCGCGACCCCAGTAACGAATAAGCTGTCCCGCTCCGACAAACTGATGGCTGCATTCGACGCGCTCGTTCTCTCAAAGGTTTTGGGCGTAAAGGTCGGTTTGGTGAAAATCACCCACGGGGACAGCTGGTCAAACGGGCGTTTGACCAGGTCGCCGGAGCCGAAGATACTTCCGTATTTAACGGTTGCATTTCCTATCCTTCACGTTGACGACAACTTGCAAATCCGTCGATGACGATTACCTCGCAACTCCTTGAAGCTTACGTCAGGTGCCCGACCAAATGCTGGCTGAGGTGCGCGGGCGAGAATGCCACGGGCAACACATACGCGGCGTGGGTTCAGGCGAAAAACCAGGCATGTCGCGTGGACGGAATTAAACGGCTGGTTGCCGAGGTGCCGGACGGCGGGCGTGTGGTATGGTCGCCGACGGAGAATCTAAAGACGGCGACATGGCGAATGGCGGCAGACCTCCCAGCGCAAGCGCCAAATATCGAGGCTCGGATCCCCATCGTCGAGCGTGCGCCCTCGGCTGGTCGGGGCAAAGCGGCACAGTTCATCCCTATCCGCTTCGTTTGGGCCAACAAGGTCGGCCGAGACGACAAAGTGCTACTGGCGTTTGATGCCCTTGCACTGTCGAAAACGCTCGGTCGCGACGTGCCTGCCGGCAAGATCATCCACGGCGACGACCATGCGGTGCTGAAGGTGAAGATGTCAGGCTTGCTGAGCGAAATGCGGACACTCATCGAGAAAACCGCCACCCTGCTTTCCAGCCCTTTACCCCCTGATCTTATTTTGAACCGGCATTGCGCTGAGTGTGAGTTCCAAACCCGCTGCCACCAGAAGGCGGTGGAGAAGGACGATCTCAGCCTGCTGGCCCTCATGACGGAAAAGGAGCGCAAGAAATTCCACCGCAAAGGCATCTTCACGGTCACCCAGCTCTCCTACACGTTTCGGCCTCGTCGGCGTCCCAAGCGGCAGCCCGACAAGCGGGAAAAGTATCACCACGCGCTGAAGGCGCTCGCGATCCGGGAAAGGAAAATCTACGTCGTCGGCAGTCCGGAGCTGAAGATCGCGGGCACGCCGGTTTATCTCAACGTTGAAGGACTGCCTGACCGCGATTTCTACTATCTTATTGGCGTGCGAATTGGGAAGGGCGATGCGGCGATACAACACAGTTTGTGGGCCGACACGGTCGAGGACGAGCGGGCGATTTGGAACGTTTTGCTTGGCATCCTCGCGACAGTGGAGAATCCGGTGCTGATCCACTATGGCAGCTACGAGACGGTTTTTCTGCGGCGAATGTGCGAACGATACGGAGAACCGCTTAAAGGTTCGGTGGCGGGCGGAGCCATTCAAGCAGCGGTGAACCTGCTGACTGTGATTTTCGCGCGGGTTTACTTTTCCACCTTCTCCAATGGGCTGAAGGAGATCGCCGGTCATCTGGGGTTTCGATGGTCAGACCTCGCTGCCGCCGGCCTGCAAAGCATCAGGTGGCGACACGAATGGGAAACTGCAAAAGCACCTTCAACGAAACAAGCTCTCCTCACCTACAACGGCCAGGATTGCGAGGCTGTCGGAGTGTTGGCGAGCAAGTTGGTTGAATTGCACCAGGCATCTCTTCAGACCGGAGGCGCATCTCTCGATGGTGTCGTTGACACGGCAAGGATGAAGAGGGAAAACCCACACGGCTTCAAACGCAACATATTCGTCTTGCCGGAATTGGATGCCATCAACAAGGCTGCTTACTGGGACTACCAGCGTGAGCGAGTCTATGTGAAATCGAACGTAAACTTAAAGCGTGCTTTGCGTCAGACATCGAGGCTCAAACGGGCCTTGGCCCCCGATACAACAATCGAGTGCCCGCGCCCGCGCTGTTGTCCAAAATGCAAATCGACAAAGATGTTCGGGCACGGAACGGGGAGCAAGACCGTCATCGACATCAGGTTCATGCGGCACGGAGTAAAACGATGGATCAGCCGCTACAGATTCCACCGCTACAAATGTCTGGCGTGTGGAGCTATCTTCCTACCCGAGCAGAAATGTTGGTCTCGCAGCAAATACGGCACTGAGATCGTGGCGTATGCGCTCTACCAGAACATCGGACTCCGGCTGCCGACGGAGAGCGTTGACTGCAGCTTGAACAAACTGTTCGGCTTGCATCTGCCGCTCACAACGACAGGAGCGTTTAAGCGAATGACAGCGAGAGCATACGAGGTTAGCTACAACGCACTGGTAAAGAGCCTGTGTAGTGGTCGATTGCTCCATGCTGACGAGACAAAGGTCAGTATCAAAGGCAAGACCGGTTTCGTGTGGGTTTTACCAACTTGGAGGAGGTGGCCTATATCTACAGTGAAACTCGCGAGGGTGACTTGCTTCATACTTTGCTCAAGGACCTCACGGGAGTCTTGGTGTCCGATTTCTACGCGGCCTACGACGCGGAATTCGCTGTCCCCAGCAGAAGTGCTTGATCCACCTCATTCGAGACCTAAATGACGACGTCTTACAGCATCCCTACGACGAGGAACTGAAACGGCTCGCCCAAGTCTTCGCTGATTTGGTCAGACCGATGGTGGGAACCGTGGATCGTCATGGCCTCAAGAGCCATTTTTTGAGGAAGCATAGGGTGTCGGTAGATCGGTTCTACCGACAGCTTTCCACCATGGCCTTCCAGAGCGAGGGAGCCGTGAAGTTAAGAGACCGATTCCAGAAAAATCGGGAAAAGTTGTTTACATTCTTGAGCTTTGATGGGGTGCCTTGGAACAACAACAATGCCGAGCACGCGGTCAAAGCCTTCGCCACGCTTAGGAATGTCATCGGAGGGTGCAGCACTGAAAAGGGGATTCGAGAATATTTGATTCTGCTGAGCATCTGCGAAACGTGCAAATACAAGGGGCTGGATTTTCTCGATTTCCTGCGCTCGGGCGAAAAGAACATCGACGCGTTTGCGTCGAGCCGGAGGAGACGACGACTGGCAGGCGCGAGAACGCGGCCGGCGGCTTCTCCGCCGGGCGCTCGGCATCGAGATTCCCGACTCGATCCTGCTACGCGCCAACAAGGTGATTGAATGACGACTCTGTCTACTGTGGATCGAAAGCTGCCACTAATCATTACGGCAGCCTGAGAAACCCGTAACTTCTGCCAGGGGCAAGTTACGATCTGCGACGACCTCGGTAAAAATCCGTCGTCGCAAAACGTAGAGTCTTGGGCTCCCCGACCAGCATAACGATGGTCGCCCGCCCCCATTCACGCAACTTTGGAGATGTTGATAGAGTAGGGGACAGGAACAACCATCGTCAGGTCATTCCTTGGCGGTAGCCGCCGTTTCCAGCTTCGTAGTACTGAGGATTAGGCCCGGGCATTGACCTCTTGCGCTCTTGCTAATTTTCTAGTCCGAACAGCTGGACGGCTCCGTTTCTTGCACAATCCACCCTGACAGGCTAGCGTTAACAAATTCAATCCCGAGGTACCTAGCGCGGCAAAGCCGCAACCGAATCGGAGTATCTCGCGCAGAGACGCAAAGGGCGCGCATTGTCATTTCGACCGAAGGGAGAAATCTTTCTCAGATCCCTCGCATTCGCTCGGGATGACGGACTTTGGCCGGTCACTTTCCGTTCTTGACGTCTTGGCGCGAAAACAATCCTAATTGAGTAATACAATCTTACTTTATGAGCACTGAACCCAACAAAATTATCTATTCGATGGTCGGAGTCGGCAAGTACTACGACAAGAAAGCCGTCCTAAAGGACATCTACCTTTCTTACTTCTACGGCGCGAAGATCGGCGTCATCGGTCTTAACGGATCGGGCAAGTCGTCGCTCTTGCGCATCATGGCGGGAGTGGACAAGGAGATTAACGGCGAGGTGGTTCTTTCTCCGGGTTACACCGTCGGCTATCTGGAACAGGAACCTTTGATCGACGACGCGCGCACGGTGCGCGAGGTTGTCGAAGAAGCCGTGCAAGTGACCGTCGCTCTGCTGAAAGAGTTCGAAGAGATCAACGCCAAGTTTGCGGAATCTATGTCCGACGACGCAATGAACAAGCTGCTCGAACGCCAGGGCGAGGTGCAGGAAAAGCTCGAACACCTGGATGCTTGGGATCTCGATGCGCGGCTGGAGATGGCGATGGACGCGCTGCGCTGTCCGCCGCCGGATTCGCCGGTGAAGCTGATATCGGGCGGAGAGCGCCGCCGCGTCGCGTTGTGCCGGCTGCTCTTGCAAAAACCCGATATTCTTTTGCTCGATGAGCCGACCAATCACCTCGACGCCGAGTCGGTGGCGTGGCTCGAACATCACCTGCAAAGTTATCCGGGAACCGTGATCGCGGTTACGCATGACAGATATTTTCTCGACAACGTCGCCGGTTGGATTCTCGAATTGGATCGCGGTCAGGGCATCCCGTTCAAAGGTAACTACACCTCCTGGCTGGAACAGAAGCAGGAGCGGCTGCGGCGCGAGGAAAAGTCCGAGAGTGAAAAGCAGAAGACGCTGCAGCGCGAGCTGGAATGGATTCGCATGTCGCCCAAAGCGCGCCGCGCCAAGGGCAAGGCGCGCATCACGGCCTATGAATCGTTGCTCGGCCAGGAGTCGGAGAAGCGGCGCGAAGATCTGGAGATTCCCATTCCACCCGGGCCGCGGCTGGGCAACGTCGTGATCGAAGCAGATGGTGTGTCCAAAGCGTACGGCGAGCGCGTGCTGATCGATGACATGACGTTCAAGCTGCCGCCCGGTGGCATCGTCGGCGTGATCGGTCCCAACGGCGCCGGCAAGACGACCTTGTTTCGCATGATCACCGGGCAGGAAAAACCGGACAGCGGCAAGATTCGCATCGGTGAGACGGTCGCGCTGGGATACGTCGATCAGAGCCGCACGCTCGATCCACAGAAATCGATCTGGGAAGAGATCGGCGGCGGCGCAGACCTCCTGAAAATCGGCACGCGCGAAGTGAACTCGCGCGCCTACGTCGCCCGCTTCAATTTTTCCGGCACCGACCAACAAAAGAAGGTAGGCCAGTTGTCGGGCGGCGAGCGCAATCGAGTCCACCTCGCGAAGATGTTGAAAGAGGGGGCGAACGTTTTGCTGCTCGACGAACCGACCAACGATTTGGATGTAAACACGTTGCGCGCGCTTGAAGAGGCCTTGGAGAATTTCGCCGGTTGCGCGGTGGTGATCTCCCACGATCGCTGGTTCCTCGACCGGATCGCGACCCACATCCTCGCCTTCGAAGGCGACAGCAAAGCGGTCTACTTCGACGGCAACTATTCGGAATACGAGGCCGATCGAAAGATGCGCCTCGGCGCGGCCGCCGAGCAGCCGCATCGGATCAAGTATCGCCAGTTGACGCGCGGATAACGTTAACAATGAGGGCTGTCTCTCTTTATTTGACAACGCCTATGATTTTGAACTAGGTGAGTGTGAGAGCGGTAGATCGGATTCAGATCATGTCCGAGAATAGTCAGACAGGCCATTTATGGAGTTAATCTATGTCCAACCAATCCAGCGCCCTGAGCGCACTCTATGTCTTCATCCTCGTTTGTCGGCTTTTGCCCTCGCTTGCAGAAGCCGCTGAGTCCCGCTCCGTCGTTTCGCTGAGCAGCCCCAGCGCGAGCAGCGTCTACGCGGTGGTTTTCCGGATCGCCGAGGAGCAAGGTTACTATCTGGACGAAGGGCTCGACGTACGGATTTTGGCGGGCGTCAAGACCGCGACCAGCGTTCAGATGCTGGTCGGGGGAAGCGTAGACGCGACCCAAACCGTCGGCCCGACCACTCTGGCGGCGATGCTTCGAGGGGCGGCGCTAAAGATCGTCATGGTTTTCAACGACAAACCCGCCTACGCGCTCTATGCGAAGAAAAATATCCGAGCTTTTTCGGATCTCAAGGGCGCCAGGGTCGCCAGCAGCACGCCGGGCAGCACCAACGATCGGCTTTTGAAGATCGTTCTCGAGCGGAACGGCGTGGATTGGAAACGAGACTTGCAGATCGTCTACATCGGCACCTCCGACGTGGCGATCAAAGCGTTGCTTTCCGGCTCGATCGATGTGGCTGTCTTGAGCCATCCGGGAAACCTCATAGCCAAGGACGCCGGGTTCATCGAGCTGGCGAGCTTTGAAAGGGAGGTGGGCGCGTTGACAGGCGGCGTGGCCGTCAGCGAGTCTTTTCTGACCAAGAGACGCGACGCGGCGGTGCGTTTTCTCCGCGCCACGTTGAAGGCGCTCAAATTTTTTAAGAGCAACCGGGAAGGCTCGGCCAAGATCATGGCCAAACATATGACTCTATCTTACGAGGCGGCGCTTAAGACCCACGACGCCAGTGCGCCCTTTTTCGTTTCCGACGGCCTGATATCGGAAGACTTTCAGGACAAAGTGCTGGATTTCGAGCTGAAGGCCATCGGATCGGACAAAAAAATATCGAGAGAGCAGGTCTTCGATTTCTCGATCATGAAGTCCCTGGCGGCGAAGGGATGAGGGCCGTCCCGCCGATGGTCTGCCTCGCCGACGCCGCGTCGAACATGAAGGGTTAGAAGATCGAAGTGTTGCTCAGATTTGTTCTGACAGCTAGAAGGGGTCGGTCATGACGCATCATCCTTTAATAATAAACGAGAGTCCTAAGGCTTTTTCCCACATCGTTGCGCTTGCCGCGCTGGCTCTTGCGCTGGCGACCGTGCCGCGGGCCGGTTTCGGTCAGCCGACAACCAGCTCTTCCGGCCTGAAGATCGGCATCATCGGCTCCGGTAATATCGGCAGCACGGTAGGAACGCTGTGGGTGAAAGCCGGTCATCAGGTGCTGTTCTCCACCCGCCATCCCGAGGAGATTAAACCACTTGTCGGCGGTCTCGGGCCGTTAGCCCGCGCCGGCACGGTAAAGGATGCGCTAAAGTTCGGCGTCGTCGTCTTCATCGCCGTGCCCTATGGCGCTTACCCGCAGATCGGCAAGGATTACGCGCGTGACCTTACCGGTAAAATTGTACTTGACGCCGGAAACGCGGTCCTCAGGCGCGATGGCGAGATCGCCAACGAAGCGCGCGCGAACGGCATCGGCATCACATCGGCGAAGTATCTGGCGGGGGCGCGCATCGTCCGCGCATTCAACACGATGAGCTTTCGCAAACTCGCAGACAACGCCAACCGACCTGGAGCGCGCATGGCCATTCCCATCGCAGGCGATGATAAGGAGGCGCTGGCCGTCGCGCAGACCCTGGTCCGAGACGCCGGATTCGATCCGGTCATCATCGGCGGTCTCGAAAGCGCCAAAATCTTTGCGCAAGGCGGGCCCTTGTACGGGCGAGACATCACCGCTCAGGAAATGCAGCAGCGCCTCAAGACGCTGCGGTGAAGCGAAATTTTTTTCGCGCCAGCGGTCGATCCCACGAACGACTATCGCAGCGACAGATACTTCGCGGGCACGTTCTCGACTAGAAACAGCGGTCCGGAGTGGTAGAAACGAATCCCTTCGGCGTGGGCTGCCCTGGCGTCGACGACGATAATCGCCGGGGCGGGGTCGCGCCTTTGGCCCACGGCTTGGGCCTCTTCCAGGGAAGCGCTCAGGTGAACGTAGCGCCGGTCGCGCGGCTTAAGGCCGCCCCGCAGGATCGATTGAGCGAGATCGCGCGCGGCGCCGATATAAAGCTCCGCCGGCGGCTCCGCCGCTTCCAAACCGAGATCCACGGGAAAAGAATGGCCGTAGGTGGCGCGAACTTTACCCTCCTTAAGCTCGAAGCGCTGCTTATCCGACTCCTCCACCACCCGGCGAACTTCCTCTTCGGTCACGTCCGCAAAGCGTTCCCGCGCCAGATAAACGACGTCACCCCAAGCGACGAACCCTTGCCGGTCAAACGACAGCGGATATTCCCGCGGCTGGTGGCGCAAAAGAAAGCTCAAGAAACGGGAGATGCGTTCCGGTGGAGTCAATCGCGCCTCCTCACACGCCTTTCTTTTGGCCGGTGATCAGATCATAGACGTTGCAGGCGATGCCGGTGGCTTCGTAGCCGTCCATGCCGGCGGCCTGGGCGATAGAGAACATCTGGTAGGCCAGAGCGACAAAGGGCATCGGCACTTCCATCTCGCGCGCCATGTCGAGGCCGAAGCCGACGTCCTTGGGCATCCAGGACTTGCGCGGTTTGTACTTGCGGCTGACAACGATTTCCATGATCCGGTCTATGGCGACGGAATCTTGCTGCGAGTTTTTCAGGATCGTGCGAAAAGTTTCTTCCGTGAGACCGCCTTTTTTGAGCCACGAGCAAGTTTCCACGAGACTCAAGTGCTGCACGGCGGCGAACATCGCCATGGCGTTTTTCACGAGCTTCGCGTTGCCGACCTCGCCGACGTGCAAAATCTTGTTGCCCATCGCCTTGAATACCGGCTGATGCTGATCGAACAACCGCTTGGACCCCGATATCCATAGCGATAAAGTCCCCGCTGCCGCAGCCTCTTCCACGCCGCCCGCCGAGCCGTCCAGGACGGTCCAGCCTTTCTTCTGCAGCTCGGCATTGACTCCGATGATGGTTTTCTTATCGATGCTGCTGAAATCGACCCAGAGCTTGGCGCCACGGGTCGCTTCGTGCAAGCCGCCTTGGCCCAAACCGACCGCCTGCACGGCTTGATTGTAGGGAAGCATCGACAGCACCATCTCGCTGGACTCGGCCACGGCCTTGGGCGTTTCCTTGAACACCGCCCCTTGACTCTCCAGTCCGCGCGCCTGCTCGCGACGTAGATCATTGACGACAAGTTTATACCCGGCCTTGAGCAGATTCCCCGCCATGCCGCTGCCCATGCCGCCGGTGCCGATAAAACCTAAGGTGTTCATTGCTCCTCCTAATCCTCGCTGCGCGAGGAATCTCAAATCTCAGATTTCAAACTCGCCGTCGGCACTGGTCTGGACAACCTCATTCAGTCGACGGGGCGCACGCCTTCGGGCCACAACACCAAGACCAGCGTATCGCCGATCGCCCGCGGCGCATGCACCGAGCGTGGGTCCAAAAAGACCAAGTCTCCCGTTTCATACTCGCCGGTCTCATCGGCGATCTTGCCCTTGAGCACGAGGTAGAATTCACCGCCGATATGTTCGTGCTTTAAGAATGCGTCCGGCGCCGCGCCCTCTCGTATACGATACAGCACCAATTCACGCGCCCCCTCGCGCGCCAAGCGGCACAGCGAAAGTCCGTTGCCAAAATCGCGCCACGCAAGCCGCGCTAACGCCTCCGCGTTCACGTCGACGCGCAAAAGATCATTGAGCGATCGTCGCAGCAGCCCCACGGTGTTTCCCTCCAAGACGCCTAGAAATATCACGACCGCCGGGCGAACAAAAGCCGCCCGCCGGGAAATTCGCCGGCTCTTATTGACACTTAGAATGCTCCCGACTAAGGTCAGTAGAAATCTTATATCAATTGGTTTTATCGACTCGCCCTTAACACATCTCTCTTCACGTGGATCATGATGGAAGCCTGGGTTGTTTACAGCGTCATCGGCCTGGCTTTGGCCTTTGACTTTGTCAACGGATTCCACGACGCGGCCAATTCCATCGCCACGGTCGTCTCCACGCGCGTCTTATCGCCACGCTGGGCAGTGGGGTGGGCGGCCTTTTTTAATTTCATCGCCTTTCTCTTTTTTGGCTTGCGCGTAGCCGAAACCATCGGCAAGGGCGTGATTGATCCGACTTCCGTTACCGTCCCCGTGATCACGGCGGCTCTCGTCGGCGCCATCGTCTGGAACCTGATCACTTGGTACTACGGCATACCATCGAGCTCGTCCCACGCCTTGGTGGGGGGCCTGGCGGGAGCGGCAATTCAACACTCGGGATTTGCAGCTGTTGTTGTACCCGGAATCGTTAAGATCAGTATTTTTATAATCCTCGCGCCGCTGATCGGATTGGCAATAGGGTTTGCCTTTATGGTCGCTACCTACTGGACATTCCGGCACGCCACGCATGCCCGAGTCGGAAAACTCTTTCGCTCCCTGCAGCTCTGCTCGGCGGCCGCCTACAGTCTCGGTCACGGCGGCAACGACGCCCAGAAAACTATGGGCGTGATCTTGGTCTTGTTGATCGCCGGAAACATGGTCGATGTCAAATCGGAAGTGCCTTTATGGGTCGTATTGGCGAGCCATACGGCCATGGGGCTGGGGACCATGGCAGGTGGGTGGCGGATCGTCAAAACCATGGGACAGAGAATCTGCAAGATTCAACCGGTGCAAGGATTCTGCGCCGAGAGCGCCGGCGCCATCATGCTCTATGTCGCCACCTGGGCCGGCATTCCCGTCAGCACTACGCACACCATCACCGGCGCCATCGTCGGCGTGGGGTCCACGCGCGGGTTTCACGCGGTGAAATGGGGCGTGGCGACGCGGGTGGTGTGGGCGTGGATTTTGACCATCCCCTGTGCGGCGCTATTGGCGATGCTTTCCGAAGGGCTTTTCGACCTTATCGGCTGGCGCTAACCCGGCTGCGAAGGCATCGCATCTCTCCGCCGCCGGCAATCGCCGCTTGACGACCCGCGAAAATGAACCAAGTGCGAAAAGCTTCCTGACTGCGTGCCAAGCTCGGAGTATTAAAGCGGCCGGGACGAATGTCCGCCCAGATCGGCCTGCACTGACGATTGTGAGGAGCGGACCTTATCGGTTCACGCGGAATCCGATGTATTTATCGCTGTGTTTGCTTCAGCTTGCGTTGGGCTTCGTTCTCGATGGCTGGATTCCGCTATTGTTTACGATTCCACTAATGCTGATCCTGCACTTCGGCGTCATTCTGCGCGAAGAGAGCTATTTGGAGGTGAAGTTCGGTGAGCGGTATCTTGCGTTGAAACGCGAAGTGCGTCGTTGGATCTGAACTTGGTGCCCATCATGCCGAACCAGTGGGCGCCCAAGATTCTCCGCTCAGTCCGGGGCTGCAAATCGGACTCACTCATCACGCTCA
>Ga0326597_10012443_pt1 | contig 11216 bp, 8 predicted proteins | sample RVTome_12_FD_203789 | JGI IMG/M metagenome (GOLD analysis project Ga0326597, IMG submission 203789) | Soil microbial communities from uranium-contaminated site in the Upper Colorado River Basin, Wyoming, United States - RVT100D185 | ecosystem: Environmental > Terrestrial > Soil > Contaminated >... | reverse complement strand
CGCCATCAGATAGGCGATCGCCAGCGCGGAAACGCCCGTCAGAACGCCGATCGTGGGAATGAGAAAAAGATAGGCGTTCTCGGCCGGCGCACGCTGCGCCAGCTGCGTTCGGATTGCCCGCTGGAATTTCCGGAGAATGGTTCGCCTCGCCGCGACTGTGACTTCGAGCGCCCCCAAAGTGGGGCGTCAGAGACCTGCGGGGAAGCGGGGCGAGCTCAGCCGACCCTCTCGATCCGCGATGGTCCGCCGAACCGCGGGACCCGGCCCGGCCTGGCCTCAGATCTCAACCTCCACATCGAGCGAGCGTGTCGTGCAGGGTACCTGCGGTGCGGCCACATGGGCTTACCCGATGTTGGGCCATGTGGATCTCGTCGATGATCAAGCAGGTCGAAACGGTGCGGGTCCCCTGTGCCTTATTTGTGCCTCAGGCGGCGGTTGAATACGGCTAAACGGACGCATCGAAGCGGTCGCCGTCGTCCTGCAAGTGGCCAATGGGGGCTAACTTAGCCGAAGCGACGGTAGCGGCCGAGGTTCTGACCAACCATGCGGTCGTGCAAATGGTGACGGGGAAGCTGTCGAAGGACCTGATCCTGTCGAAAGTACAGAACATCGCGAACTCCTTCGATGTCACATCGAGCGCGATCATCTCCCTGTACGAGAGCAAGGTGCCGCAGGACATCATCAAGATCATGATGACGCCACCGCCTCCGCCGAAGCAGTGAGGCGGGAACTCCATCACGCTGCCGTTCCCCGGCGAACGGCCTGCCCGGCCGAACGATGATCCTTCCTGGAACGGAGTCGTCTCGTCCTCCGAACGACTGATACCTCGGGCGAGCCGTACGCGGTAGCTTCCAGTCCCGGAGGGAGCAGGTCGGAGACGCGTCACCAGGAGGATTGATCGATGCGTCCTTTCGTCTCGGAGTCGAGTCCGGTGCGCCGCGGGTTTGCGGCGTTTCTTGCCGTGGCGCTGGTCGCATCCTGCGCCGTGTCCCAGCAGCAGGAGGTCGCGCTTGGCGCCGATACCGCCGCGCAGGTCAGCGCGCAGCTGCCCCTGATCAAGGATGCCGCCGTCGTCAAGTACATCACCGCCCTCGGGATGCAGCTCGCGCAGGTCACGGATACGCGCGCGCTGGACTGGCATTTCACCGTCGTTGACAGCAAGGAAGTCAATGCGTTCGCGGTGCCCGGTGGCTGGGTCTATGTCAATCGCGGGCTCATCGAGCGGGCGACCAACATGAGCGAGCTGGCCGGCGTTCTCGCCCATGAGATCGGTCACGTGACGAGGCGTCATACCGTGCAGCAGATGCAGCAGGCCGGCGGTGCCAACCTCGGGCTGTCGTTGCTGTGCACCCTGACGAAGGTGTGTGAGAGTGGGGCGAGCCAGGCTGCCATCGGCGTCGGCGGGAGCGCGCTGTTCGCGAAGTTCAGCCGCAACGATGAGGCGGAGGCGGACGCGGAAGGGGTGGCGACGACGGTCAAGGCGGGCATCTCGCCGTTGGGCATTCCGGCCATGTTCCGGATCCTCCTGAGCGAGCGCCAGAGGAATCCCGGAGCATTGGACGCGTTCTTCGCGAGCCACCCGCTGGAGGAGGATCGCATCACGGCGACCGAGGCGCAGATCGCCGCGTATCCGGCAAGCCAGATCCAGCGGCTGACGAAGGATACGAACGCGTTTCAGAGTTTTCGGCGCCGGTTGCTCGCGCTGCCGCCTTCGCCCACGCCCAAATCGAACTGAGCCCGAAGTGTCCGTGAGAGCTGAATAATCGAACGTTCCCTGCCGATCCTGCTACCTGTGCGGGCGCCGCCCATCGCGGCAATCACGAGTGGGGAACGCAGTTTCGAGTGTCGCTCGCCCGGAGCGGCCGCGTTCCGCGTCAGACGGAGGGTGCTCCAGCCGCCTGGAACGAGGACATGCGACGATTCATGCCGTTGGCGATCGCCCTGATCATCCTCGCGCTGCCGCCGCACGCGACACCGGCGGCGGCCCAGATACCAGTCCCGATCGAGAAGGATCTCGATCTCACTGCCGGTCAGCTGATCGGTCGGCTCCGCAAGGCAACCAGGGGCATCATCGACAACTCGGGCAGATCCCGCGCTTTCGCCACCACCGCGGTAGCCGGCCTCGTTGAACTGGCCGACCAGCTCGATGCCGCGTTCACGAACCTCCTCGATACGCCGCTCAACCAGCTTCATGAAAGCATGGAGGCGCAGGTGGAGCGCGGCATTACCGCGCTGATCCTCAGCGAGGATCTCGCGACTTCAATGCGGACCTGCGTCCGGGAGGACGTGCGCGTGCTCCTGGAGGCGTTCGAGGAAAACACCCGTCGAGCCCTTCGGGACACCCGTACCTGGTCGGGCGGCAGCCCCCGCGTTCTTCGCGCAGGTCTTGCCGGCGATGTCGTTTTCGGCATCCGGACCGGCGTCGCGCAAACGGTCTCCTTCGAGGGGATCAACCTCGACAGCCATCCGTGCGGTCCTGCCTCGGCTACCCTGAAGATCCCCGGCCGGGCGCCCATCGAGCTGGCCGCGTCGACTCACGGGGACCGTGGCGTCAGCATCCCGATTCCTCCGATCGAGAGGCCGGGCGTCTACGACATCTCGATCCGCGTCAGGCGCAAGAAGCTCCTCTTCTTCTGCCGATCATCCACGGCCGAAGCATCGATCGCTGTTCTTCCAGCCGCGCCGTTCCGGATTCGATACGCGATCTCGACGACGCGTTCCTTCGTTCAGCAGATCGTGTGGAATGCTGGCGAGCTGAAACAGGGCAATGGCAGGTGCGACCGGGATACGACCGCTTCCAGCCTGTTCAGGCTCCCCGAGGGCTGGACGTATGCGTCGCACAACTGGATCGTGTTTCTGGACAGTGGTTCGGTGAAAGAAAAAGAGGAAGTCAGGGACAATGCCGTCTACATACAGTACCGTGTCCCCGGAAGGAGCGGCCCCTTCTGCACCGGGCCGGTGAAACTGATCCACGGAAAGATGGAGATAGTGGGCGCGCGTACGGCCACGGCCGCCGGCCCCTCCATGGACGTGGCGTACCCGCGAACGCTTTCGTTCGGGGAGAGCGTGACTCTTCCGGTTGACGTCGATCCGGGTGAAGGTTCGTCGATTGCCGGGTGGACCATCGACGTCCGGTTCGTCTATCCCGATGGCAGTGTCCACGCGATTCCGGCCATGGCCGGAATCGGCCCGCTCAACGGTGGGGAGGCAGGGGGTGGCTCGTTCTCATGGGTTCCTGAAGACAGGGATCTCACGATTACGGCGCCCGGGCAGACCTGCCAACCACTCAAGGGCAACCGCTGACTCGTCGAGACTTGACTCAGGGGCATGCCGCTTCAGGCCAGCCCGGGACGGCGACGGCGGCTATCATGCACAATCACACCGTGAGGCCACCTTCTTCCAGGCGGTGAGGGCACCCAGGTTCCCGGCTGGGCGCTTCTCGAAGCGTGGCTTGCACCGGCACAACCGATGATGCGGATCGATCGTCGTGCGCGTTCCAGGTTCCGGCCCCGAAGTCTGCGCGCGCGGTTCGCGCTTGCCCTCGCAATCCTCGTCGGAATCACCACCCTCAACATAGGCTTCCTCTCCTGGACCGGTCGGCAGCGCGAGCGAGTCTTCGAGGATCTGCGCCGATCGGTCGACCGGCATCGCGCGTTGAGCGAGGCCAGGGTCTGGCTCGACGACCAGCAGAAGCAGGTCGTGATGCTGAGCGACCTGCTCGGCGAGGAAGGCACAGGCATCGGTGCCGGCGAGGAACAGCGGATTCTCGCCGCGATCCGCGCGGCGAAGGACAGCCTGGCCGCCGCGCTCGCGGGCACCGACGACCCGGCCCTGCTGCGTATCATCGCGCGCACCGACTCACTCGCGGCTTCCTGGGAATCGTTCTACCGGAACCTCAGGACGAAACCGGGAGCGGCGCTGTCCGAGGTCGTGCACACCGGGTCGCTCGCCGAAGACCTGCTGACCCGGGACATGCCGGCGGCCATCCGGGGGCAGGACGCCCGCGTGCAACTGGCTAATTCCGCATTCGAAAACGAAGACCGCCGGTGGTACCGCGCGGTCTGGCTGATTCTGCTCACCTCGGGCGTGCTGTTCGCCGCCATGGCCTGGTCGACCTCGCATGATCTCATTCGCGCGATCGATGTCCTCAAAATGGGCGCCGATCGCTTCGGCGCGACGGAACTCGCGCACCGCGTGAACGTGGACAACTTCGACGAGCTGGCCGAGGTCGGCGACCGAATGAACACCATGGCGCACCGGCTCCAGCGGGCCCACGAACAGCTCGCGGTCCGCAACGAGGAACTGGCGCTGCTCGCGTTCCGCGACGCGCTGACCAAGCTCTGTAACCGGGCTCTCTTCCGCGAGCGCGTCGAGCAGGCACTTCGCGGGCCCGACAGCGGGACCGGGCGCATTGCCGTGCTGTTCATCGACATCGACAACTTCAAGGCGGTGAACGACACGCTCGGCCACAACACCGGTGATCGACTGCTCGTCGAGATCGCCGCCCGGCTGCTGCACACGACCCGCGGCTGCGACACCGTGGCTCGCCTGGGCGGCGACGAATTCGCCATCCTGCTCGACGGCGATCAGGGCTCCGAAGCTCTCAGTATCGCCGAACGCACCGTCGCAAGCCTGGGCATGCCCTTCAGTCTCGACGGCCGCAACATTCACATCGGGGCCAGTGTCGGACTGGCGTGGGGAATGGACAGCGACGGCCCCGACGAGCTGCTCCGCAACGCCGATGTCGCCATGTACGCCGCCAAGGAGAACGGAAAGGGCTGCTACCGGGTCTTCGCGCCCGCAATGCACGTCGCGCTCCTCGACCGCGCCGAGCTCGAAGTCGCACTCCGCGCTGCTCTGCAGAAGAACGAGTTCGCGCTCGAGTTCCAGCCGATCGTCGAACTGGCCTCGGAGTCCATCGTCGGTTACGAAGCCCTCGTTCGTTGGCACAACCCGCAACGAGGCAACGTCGAGCCTGCCGTCTTCATCCCGCTCGCGGAACAGTGCGGCGTAATCCTGCCGCTGGGGCGCTGGGTCCTCCGCGAGGCCTGCCGGGAGGCAGCCCGCTGGGAACAGATGCTACCCGCCGTGCCGATCACCGTCAGCGTCAACGTTTCCAGCCACCAGCTCGAGCATCCCGGGTTCATTGCCGATCTCACCGAATCGCTCCGTGACTTCGGCCTCGCTCCGCAGCGACTCGTCCTCGAGATCACCGAGAGCGTCATCATGCGTGACAGCGCGCTCAACCTCGAACGCCTCGACCAGCTGAAACGCCTGGGCGTACGCCTCGCCATCGATGACTTCGGCACCGGCTTTTCCTCACTCGCGTATCTCCAGCGCTTCCCCGTCGATGTCATCAAGATCGACAAGGCCTTTGTCAATTCCATCGCCATCAGCGCCAACGACGCGGCCCTCGCGCGCACCATCCTCATGCTGAGCGAGACGCTCCGCCTGAAAACCGTCGCCGAGGGCATCGAGTATCGCGACCAGCAGGCTGCGCTTCAGTCCCTGGGGTGCGAGCTGGGACAGGGGTTCCTTTTCTCCAGACCGATCGCCGCCAGCGCGATCCGCGCCTCGCTCCGATCCCATGCCCGGATCGCCACGGCCATGGGCAACAAGGGTGGCGCCGGCGTCCACATCGGGCTCAGCAGTCCGGGATTTCCCCCGGCGACGAGTGCATCGGGGCGCCCGGCCGCTGCTGCAGCCCGACCGGCAGATCGCCGCCCCGCAGGATCGAGTTCGTGACCGTCTCGTAGTGCAACCCCCGCTTCGACAGCGAATGGGCCTGCGTCCTGCACTGCACGTAGAGCCGCGTCGGGGCACATTACCCATCGCCACCATCTGTCGGTTTGCGATGTGACTTGTGCACTCGCTGTGCACTTGAAGAGGCGGGCGCCAGGACTGACGACGACGAAGGTGATGTATGGCACTAACAAAACGGGCGATCGACGCGACCGCATTCGACACTGCCGGACCCGAGCAGCAAGTCCATTACGATGGAGCCGAGCTTCCGGGGTTCGGGCTTCGCGTGTATCCCAGCGGCCGCAAATCCTTCGTGGTCCGGTACCGGACGGAGTCAGGCCGGCTGCGCTGGTACACGATCGGCCCATACGGCGTGCTCACCCTGGCCCAGGCTCGTGAAATGGCGGCCCGCGTGCTGGCGACGGCGCGCGTGGGCGGCGACCCGCTCCAGGATCGAAGGCAGAAGCGCCAAGCCCAAAATGTTCATGAACTCGCAGAACTCTACATTGATCATGCGAAGCCTTTTAAGAAGAGTTGGAAGGACGACGAAAGGCAGCTCCGCGAGTACGTGATCCCGCCGCTTGGCCAGCGAAGTGTGGGTGACGTGACCCGTGCCGATGTGGCCAACGGCTAAGGCAAACTCGAAGAAGCAAAAGGGCCGGAGTGCCAAGCGGCGCGGCGGGGGACCGCACGAGGCGAACAGAACGCTACAGTTGCTTTCCAGTATGTTCAACCGCGCGAAGGAGTGGGGCATTCTGTCGGAGGACGCTCCGAACGCGGCGAGCAGAGTGCGTCGTTTCCCCCAGCGTTCCAGGGACCGGTTCGTGACACCCGCGGAGCTCCCGAGGCTGCTGGAGGGCGACCTCAACCGTGCGTGTCCAATGCTGCGGGAGTGTAACCGTCATGCCTACGCAAAACCAGAGTACCGCAGTAACACCTGCGAAACCCCGTGGGAACCCCGTGGCACGATGCAAGGCCGAAACGGAGGGCGTCTGCTCGTTGGCGGCAACCACAGCGGCGGTCGTCCGTCCACGGATTACGGATACGGCAAGCTGCCGGCCCCGATTGACACGTCTCCGCAAGGGTTCGTGATTGTTACGCGCTAAGGAATGATGCGCGGGAGCGCCTTTCCTCTTGCCTTTGCGTTTCCTGTAGCATGGTCTGGGGCTCGTTTAGCCGGCAGCAAGCATGCATGCCCATCCGATGTTGCTCTTCAGCAGTGAGTCCTTCGCCACGAACGCCTGGGTGCGAGTTGCCACCGACCCATCGCGTGATCCCCAAGCGACCCTGAGCGCCTTGCCGAGGCCGAGTTCCTCTCGGCGGTTTGAAGACAGGTCGAAGCCGGGAAGGCACTCCGCAGTGACCTAAAACGGCGAAGGGCGTGCGGGTCGCCGTTCAAGGGAACCTCCAGATGTAAGAGCATGTTCAGCAGCCATCATGATCTTGGAGTAGCGTATCGAGGCCGCCGATGCATTCGGAAGCAATGACTACTGAGAGTTCAACGTCGTCGAAATTGGCGGAGGAGGGTCTGAAACCTGTGGCCACGGATGGATCTGAGGCCCACTGGGCAAATGGAATGCGGCGCCATAGCTCCGCTTCACCCGGAATCGATGGATCGTCCGGAGGTCCCGCAGGAGTCATGACGCGTGCCCGGCACCTAGCGTGCTTCTGACGTTACTGGGCAGCAGAGATGCGCTCGAGGGCCTCGCGAATCGCTGGGAGATCGAGTGATTCCTCGGACTCCTGTTCAACGCCGGTGCCTGCATCGGCGATCAGATACGATGCGGACCCGGACGGCGGGATCTTGACTTCAATGTCGATGCCACCGCGATGCCACTCGAACTGGACACCACCATCGCGTGTTGGAATTACCGATGGAGCAGGTGAGGTGTCGCTTAGCACAAGAGGGAGAAGATTGAAACTCCGGCGGACCGCGCTTGCCGCCAGTGGCTGGGAGCCGTACGAGTCCCAATTTGACGGGAGATTCGCAAGCTCTCGGATAGATGTGAAGACGCGCCACAATGATGCAGGCTCGCTACCGCTTCCCAGCAGGCTGACACCAAGGCGCTCCCCGTTGGCAAATCGCAGTTCGAAGTCGATCGGCTTGGTTTCGTCTGTCAACGTCTGCCGACCCCGCGGCGAGGTGCCGGTGTCCGTGCGAATACGATGAACCGAACGCTTGGATAGTGACGCGATGCTTACATCGCCGGTCGCAACGCTCATCGATTCCTCTCCCAGAGCTTATGCATTCGTTCGGTGGTAACAGTGGTGAACGCACGCACGATCCACTCGTGAGCTCTGTCCGAAAACGCGAGGACGCCGCCTACGTCTCCGCCGAGCGGCGCACCGCGCGCCGTGAGCTGCAGGACAAGGATTGGCGTGCGATCACTGGTTCGTACAGCGGAATGAACGTGCACGTGAAGTCTACCCAACGGCTTTGAGAGCTCCTGAAACTGATACTGCCACTGAAACCTGAGATCCTCGATCGGCGGAAGATCGAACCCCCTGGAGGGTTCGTTCGACCAAGTTGCCAGAACATTGCTTAACTCATCCCTTGAACTCCATCCGTCGCGTGAGGGGACGTGGTTCACATAGGTCAGCTCACATTGCGTCGGTGTAAAGTCTCCAAGCTCTTGCTCAGAAACAAATACCAGGAATTGGTTCAGCTCTTTGACGAAGAGCTCTCGGAGGGTGGCGTAACTTGGGTACTCCACGTCGGTGTCGAGCTTGCGCCAGTTTAGTATGAACCTGTCCGGCTGGATCTGCACGAGCCTCAGAGCATCATCGCTCTTATACCAGCATCGGCCGACGGGATAGCCTGACTCAACCGACAACGTTGCTCGTTCGGGTCCCTGTTTGCCGAAGAGCTCGATGACGGAACCGAGTGGGGGGTGGTTCTCCGTCTTGGGATACCTCTCGCGGTAGTAGTTCCAAAGTTGGCCAAAATGTACCAGCTTGAAGTCGGCAAGTTCATCGAATTGAACCGACATCGCCACCTCAACGACTGGTGGCTTCGCGTACTTCGGAAGATCGGTACGCATGGACGCAGTGTCAGTCCCGGGACTCCGCGCGCCAGCGCTGTTATCGCTCACTGTTCATGCCCTGAACGCGGAAGAAGGTCGGAGCAGCGGAGCGGTGGGAATGCAGCCGAACCGCCGGGTAAACCCAAGCCATACCCATTTATGATACGCAAACGAAAAGCGAAAGGGTTCACCCCGCGAACGCGGAGGGAATGCCAAGTGCCAGCCGCGAGCGCACCCGCACGCAAAATCTGAGCTTGCACCCGGTGCAAAAGCGTTGTGCCCTCCTCATTCGACCCTGACCGCCTCGCTGAGCCCGAGTTCATGCAGGACCTGGCGCAACTCGGCGCCAAGACTGGCGACAGTATCGGCGGCAACGGTTACCGAGAAATCGACACCGATCCTTAGATCCGTGCCCGCGCGCAGCTTGGGAAGAATCTTCGTCCCGAGACGGTTCCACACTTCCGGAGGCACGTTGCCCGTGATGCGCAGCGTCCGAGTGCCTGCAGTGGGCGCCGGCCCAGGGCCAGGTGCCGGGCTCGGTCCCTCGACAGATCGAGGCGCGGGCTCCGACGCTTCCGGCGGCGCGGGCGACCTTCCGGCTTTGAGCGACTCAGGAGTCGCTTTCCTCAGCAGAAAGACGCCTGGCTCGAAGGCAACTTCGTCGGCAGGGACCAGCTCCTGGAACCAAACCCGCTCGTAAGTGCCGTCAGGTTTCTGGCCTGATGCCAGGCCGAAATCGCCACCGATCACAAACTGTACGATCTTGGTCTTGAGGATCGCATCGGGATCCACGAGGCGAGTGAGCGAGCCGTTGAGGAAGCTCTGCCGCAAGCTTGGAAGCGGCCACGCCCCGGTCTGCTTGAAGGGGTCAGGCCAGTTGCGTTCGATGTACCCGGCGCCAACGGACTCGTTGAGGAGCGCCTCGGACTTGAGCGCGGCAATCACCCGGCCGCACAGAGTCTGGCCACTCGATGAATGTCCCGCGCCGAGGTCGATCACCTTGAGTCCGTCGGTCTCCTGCCTGTCGGCAACGACCGCAAAACGATAGTCACCCCAGACCTCGTCCTTCGCAGCCACTTCCGCGTCCTTGACCTTCGACTGAAGCTCCGCCCGGTCGCTTTTCTCGAACTCACCACCGAGCGTGCCCTCGGCGACCTCGCGCGCCACGCGCTTCCATGCGAGCGCGAGCTCCATCTTGTCGCGAAGATCGCGGCCCGGCTTCTTTATGCACCAGACGAGCGCGCCCGGGTAGAGTCGCGGCGACTTTCCGCGCTGGCGCGTCCACTCGGCAAGCTGCGCGCGCAACGAGCCACTGCCCGACCACTCCAGCTCCGGAGCGGCTACGACGAGAGTGAGCTTCGGCGTATCCGGGATCTCTGCCCCATCGCCCGGGAAGGCCTCGACGGAGATTACCGCGCCGCGCCGGAACTCATCCTCGACGAGCTTGCGCAATGCGGGCTTGACCTCGGTTTCCTCGTCGAGCGATGCGCGCCGATCACTCACCACTTTCTTCATGGTCGGTTGGTAGCCGATGCGGAATCCGTCCGCACCCGTCTTGCGGATGAAGTACGACCTGCCTTCGAGAACCAGCGCGGCGTTATCGATGGACGTCGTGTCCAGCTCGGGCTCGCCGAGTGCGAAGCGCAGCTCGGGGAGGTGCGCGACCTTGTCGGTCTGCCCGCCCGATGACTCGAACAGGATCGCCGTGCCGACGCGCCGGTGGATGTCGCGCAGCGGCCCCTTGGTGTCCGCGTCGAGCGCCTTGCTGTGCGCCTGCTCGCCGGCGATGTCGGTGTCGATCGCGGCGACGAGGCGCGACTCGCCGACCTGACCCAGGACGACGCTCCGGAATCCGGGCTCCGCGAGAGGCGCCGATCCCAGCGTGATGAGCGGCTCCGTGCGAGCCTTGCGGAAACTCTCCTGCGCCGCGATCGAGATCCACTGCGCCAGCATCGCCAGTGTGCCGCGCGTCTGCTGGTATTGCGGCAGCGCCTGCCACTTGCGCTGGAAGACCGATAGCGTCGCCGGATGGAACGGGTAGCATGCCTCGAAGCGGCGCTGCAGGAATTCGCGCGCCTTGGCCTCGGTCGCGGCCGAGTCCACGGCGGTCCACTCGGGTGGAAGCTGCGCCCGCCGCTCGAAGCACCAGTCGCCGTAGGCCCTGGCGACGTTCTTCCGGATCTTCTCGCTTCCAAGGTCCTGGAAGAGCCGGCGCCGGACGACCTCGCTGATTTCGGCCTCGTCGTTCACCATCAGTTGCTTCGCGACGCGCCCCACCTCCTTGCAGATCAGGTCCTGCCAGCGCATCTCCCATTCATCCATCTCGGGCTTGCTTTGCGGCAGGCTCACCACGGCCGCGCAATGCGTCGTGCCAGTCATCGACCGCATGACGTTCCCCAGAAACGACCGAAATGAGGCAGGCAGTTCGTTGCCGCGGTTGCGGCTCAGAAA
>Ga0326597_10012442_pt1 | contig 11216 bp, 12 predicted proteins | sample RVTome_12_FD_203789 | JGI IMG/M metagenome (GOLD analysis project Ga0326597, IMG submission 203789) | Soil microbial communities from uranium-contaminated site in the Upper Colorado River Basin, Wyoming, United States - RVT100D185 | ecosystem: Environmental > Terrestrial > Soil > Contaminated >... | reverse complement strand
TGGTGAAGAGTCGTAAATTTTCCACCACTCCACATCTATGTACTTACTCTTCCGCTGGATCATCAACGCCCTCGCGCTCATTGCGCTCACGTATGCCATTCCGGGATTTACTGTCGAGACCTTTTTTGTTGCCCTTCTTGCAGCGCTTCTTTTGGGTCTTGTGAATGCTCTTATTCGGCCGCTTGTGATTATCCTCACGCTTCCCGTTACGATTATGACGCTCGGGTTATTTTCGTTTGTCGTGAACGCGTTAATGATTTGGCTTACAAGTACTATCGTACCCGGTTTTGCGGTTGATGGTTTTGTTCCCGCGCTTTTGGCGGCAATTGGATTATGGATCATTAGCCTCGGAACGAATTGGCTTCTCACCCAAGCAAAAAAAAGTTAATTTCCCCATGACGCCATCGGCGTCATTTTTCTATGCGAAAAACAAAACAAAGACACAGCAATTCATTGGAGCCCACAACACTCGTTGTGTCGGTTGGCGGATCGATTGTTGTGCCCAGCGGCGGGATCGACACCAAATTCTTAACAGGATTCAAGACGCTTATTGAATCGCATGTGAAGCGCGGTTGGCGTTTCGTGATTATCGTCGGTGGGGGAGCGACGTGCAGGCAATATCAGGACGCGGCGCGAAAGACGGTTGAACCAACGCGCGATGATCTTGACTGGCTCGGCATCCATTCGTCTCGGTTGAACGGGCATCTCATGCGCACGATCTTTCGCACACTCGCCCATCCGGTCATGTTCAAAGATCCGACAAAAATTCCGAAGACGATGAGTCATCCCGTCTTGATCGGTGCGGCGTGGAAGCCCGGCTGGTCCACGGACTACGTTGCAACGCGGATTGCCAAACGTCTCGGCGCAAAGCTTGTCGTGAACCTCTCGAATATCGACTACCTTTACGACAAAGATCCTCGCAAGCACAAAGACGCTGAACCGATTTGCGATATCGATTGGAAGGAATTCCGCGAAATGGTCGGGGACGAGTGGGATCCGGGCATGAACGTGCCGTTTGATCCGGTTGCCTCACGGTTGGCTCATCACTCAGGAATCAAAGTCGCCCTCATGAACGGAACAAATTTGGAGAATTTGGATGCGTTGCTCCGCGGAGAATCTTTTGCCGGAACCATCATCGGATAGCCTCCACACCCTCGGTGCTTGACCGCGGGTGTTTTTTTCGATATGGTCTGAACTCGCATTTCACGCGAGTCTGGAGGAAGCGATGCACACGGCATCCATCCTGACCTTTTTCTTGTTCCTTCTTTCTGGAACGGCCTTGGCCGGTGGAACCGCTGCCGAGCTCGGATTCCCCGAGGGAGGAGTCTACGACCAAGTTCATCGGATCTTGCATCCGGAGCTGTACGAACCGTCCAAGCCACAAACCATCGAGCCCGGTCTGTTGACCCTCGCGGTGCCCTCGGGTTCGCGCATCTTCATCGACGGGATGCGTTTCGATGGACTCGTGCTCGAGAGGATCGAGCTCAAGCCTGGGCCGCATGAGATCTTGGTGATTTCTGTGCCGCTCGGCATCGACGAGACGCACGAGGTCGAGGTGGAAAGTGGAGGAGCCTACACGATCGAGGTTGCTGCACCTGTCAGAGAGCCCGTGCTCGAGACACTTCTGCCCGAGCCTGTGGTTCAACCGGAGCCAAAGGTTTCGAAACAGGCCGAGCCGATCGCACAGCGTGCGCGGAGTCGAAAGAGCAAACGGCTGACCAAGCCTGAGCCGAAGAAAGCGAAGGAACAGGCAGCGCCTCCGGAGCCGAAAAAGCCCGCGGAGCCAGAACCTGAACCGACGACCGCGCCCGAGCCGGATGCCTCGCCTGAGCCGCCCGCGGTTTCTGAAGCCTTGCGAACTTCCAGTGTCGCATTCGAGGCCAAGCAACCCGATCTCGTGGAAGATGTTTCTTCGCCGCTTGCACCGAAGGATCCGCAAGTTCCGCCTCAGTCTTTGGCGGAAAAGTCGAAGCCTCCTGAAGGTTTTGAGATGAAGACCTACACGGTGGCCAAGGGCGAGACGATAGAGTCCGTTGCTGCGGTTTGGGACATCGCGTCCGAGGACATCCGCGCCTGGAATGAAATCGACAAGGACGAGGAGCCCGAGGTTGGACGTGGCCTTGTGCTCTGGGTTCCGCCCGCTCCTGGCGCGCTCGATCGCGACGAGGACGGTGTTCCGGACGATCGCGACAAGTGTCCGGACGCCTGGATCGGAATCCCCGAGGACGAGGATCGGAACGGCTGCCTCGACTAGCTCGCAGAAGAAACCTGCCGACGCGCCCTCGCCGTCGGCTTTTTTGTTGACGGGGGAAAGTGAGTGCGTTACATTGCAACTCTGGAGGATGTGACAGGATGCGGTTCATTATTTCTCTTTTCCTGCTCGTTTTCCTGACGAGCGGCTGTGCGAAGCATCGTCATGATCTGCTCGAAGGCTACAAGGACTTGGATCTCTACAAGGATGGAGAGTTCTTCCATGCCAAGCCTTGCAATCGGGAGATGGGGTCTTATGTCGGCTGGCCGAATGCACTTCGCGAGCCCAAGAACGGCGACTACTTCGTGCACGGCCTCCTTCGCAGTGAACACGTCTACACGTTCTGGCGTTGTGAGGTTCTTGCGTTCAAGCAGATCGGCGCCGTTTACGGATTCATGCGCGGCGAGCCCGTTTATACCGCGCAGGATGAGAAGGGGTACTACCTCGTCTGGGGCGCACAGAAGACGAAGCCTCTCGGAGCGATCGGATTTTCCTGGATGATTAGTGAACATCTGGGGGTTCCCGTTTACATCGCAGAGAAGGACGGCAAAGGTTGGGTGGGGTACGGACTCCAATTGCAGGGTCCGTTCGACAAGATCCTGCAGGGTCCCGTGCTCGACTCGGAAACCGGAGAGGTAAAGCTCCTCGTTCAAGTCGATGATGTGGTCATGGAACTGTCGATCCGCAAAGCGCGGTTCAAGGAGACGGAACCGAACCTGCGGATGCTGAAAAAAACGGAGGGGATCTAACGACCCGGCACATGACTCGCCGGGTTTTTTTGTTGGGTTGACAAGAAATATGACAGATCGTATACTTCCGGAGAACTGAAGAACAGCCGTAGAAAACGGGTTGTCGCAAGGCATAAGTCCCGTCGAGGCAGGTGTGTGAGAATTCAAACCGGAAGTTACAAGCCATTAGCCACTAGCCGTTAGCCATTAGCTTGGCCAACGCGCCAGTAGAGCTAAAGGCTAAAGGCTTACGGCTAAAAGCTCGCGCTTGTAAACCTGCGGCGATTCCGCAGTTTTTTATTAAAGGTCGAAAAAGTGACTGAGGTTTCAAACCTCAACGACATCAACAACCTCCCCGGCAGAGCCGGGTCCGGCTTCGCCGGAAACAACATCAACCACATACACCTATGCCAAAAACACGCGATCAAAAACATCAGATGGTTGCGGAACTGACAGAAAAACTCCGCGGGGCAAAATCAGTCGTGTTTACTTCCGTGTCCGGATACACAATGGAGGACGCAAACAATCTCCGAGATAAAGGCTCGTCCGAAGGGGTCGAACTCAGTATTTCGAAAAAGACCTTGCTTCTCAGGGCCCTAAGCGAAATGGGATTTGAGACAGGAAAGGAACAGCTTTCCGGAAGCATCCTTACTTCGTTCGGTATGACCGACGAAGTTGCGGCAGCAAGGCTCATGGCGGATTTTGCAAAAGACCGTGAGACCATCGAAGTTGTTGGAGGAATTCTGGAAGGAGAGATTGTTGACGCAAGTGCGATCAAAAAACTCGCCAGCCTTCCAGGCAAGCAAGAACTTTTGGCGCAGCTCGTTGGTTCGATCAACGCACCACGTTCCGGCTTCGTAAACGTCCTTGCAGGCAACTTGCGTAGCTTCGTCTATGCACTCAATGCGATTAAAGAAGCAAAAGCATAATTCATAATTGAAGCCGTAAGTCATTAGCCCGAGAGCTAAAGGCTAAAAGCTAACGGCTCTATTCCCTTATGTCTGAAGAAACAACCGTAGCAGCAGAAGCTGCTGTAGAAGACAAAGCTGTAGAAGTTCCTGAGAAGTTTAAGAAGCTTGTTGAGGAGATTGAGAGCATGACCGTTCTCGACCTCGCCGACCTTGTAAAGGTTCTTGAAGACAAGTTTGGTGTCAGTGCCTCAGCCCCAGCCATGATGATGGCAGGCGTTGCCACTGGTGGAGCGGAAGCAGCTGAAGAGAAGACCGAGTTCGATGTTGAACTCGCCGGAGCAGGAGACAACAAGATCAACGTGATTAAGGCCGTTCGAGAAATCACAGGCCAAGGCCTTAAGGAAGCAAAGGAAATCGTTGATAGTGCTCCTACCATGCTGAAAGAAGGAATCAAAAAGGAAGAGGCAGAAGAGATCAAGAAAAAGATCGAAGAAGCTGGCGGCGCTGTTATCCTCAAATAACGTTCCCAGCAAAAAAAGACTCCTGCCTATCGGGATCAGCTCGGGGCGGGAGTCTTTTATGTTATTCGTAATAGTATCCGTGTTCTCTCAGGAAGCGTTCGGTTTCGGGGCTTTCAACGTATTCAAAGAAATAGTCAGGATGAACATACTGACAGGACTCAATCTCATATTCGACTTCCTGGTCATTTGGAAACAGAGGGCTGCCGGTGTCGTAATGTGCAAGTTGTTTTCCTTTGAGATCGAATAGGTCGATACCAGTTTCTCCTTCATCTCCCCAAGTGGTGCTGGATACAAGGACCCGTTGCTCGGTGCGGGCGACGCAGCAGTGCTCATACCGAGGCACGAAGATATCCGTGTGTACATTTTCCGGCAGCTCTATTTCGGGGACGGACAAGTTAGGATCAGAGCATCGCGAAGTAATCGGGAGATGTGTTTCCGGTGAGGTAATGACTTCCTCGGTCGTGAGCGCATTGCGCCAGTAGAAAAAAACGAGCAGAGCGATGGTCGTTCCAAAGGCGAGAATGGTAAGAAAAATTTTAAGGTTATTGTTCATAGTTAGAGATGACTGGCAGAGATGGAGTAGACGTGGGTTTCGGTGAGTAAGTAGATTGTTTTGTTTGCTTCGTCAACGGCAAAGTCGACCAGTCCTGAAAATTGTTCCGAGCGATATTGGACCTTGAATGAACCCGTTGCTTTTTCAAAAACCAGGAGCCGTAAGCCGGCGGGCTCGAGGACATAGACGAAGTTACTGTCCACGTGTGTCCAGATGTCCGTGGCATTACTGAGGGGTGGGTCGACAACGTCTGCACTCCAGCCCACTTCACTTCCACTGACGAAGCGGACGATTTGTCCATTCCTCTTGAGCACAAAAATGGTTCCATCAACAGCCAGCGCGGTTGCGTCCGAGAGACTCGTGCTCTTTGACTGAATCCAATTTGATCCCTGATCGAAACCGACACCGGTTGGGGAGAAGCGGATAATTTGTCCGTCGTTTTCACCTCCGGCAGGCTGGAGAACATAGACGCGATTTGCGAACAGGAACAAATCCGCCCATTGCGCACCTGCATCAGGAGCGAGTTCCGTACCTGACAAGATGTTATTTGTAGAATCGGCAGAAGAAATTCCTGGCCGGTCATCGAGGTAGAAAACACGTCCATCTTCCACAGAAGCTTGGATGGCCACTCCGACGGTACCTTCGGTTGTCGTGAGTTTGAGAAGGGACTTTTCGGAAAGGTTCACTTGATAAAGTTGGCGGTCGGTGGCAAGTGCGTAGAGGCTTCCGTTTTGTAAGAAAAGCGACCGCCCAAAGATTCCCTCGTGGGAAGCGAATGTGCCGAGTACCGGCGGTTCGGGGATGTGTACGACATGGCGGAGTTCGTCCAGCCCGGATTGAATTTCTGCGCGCAATCGATTCGCCGTTTCGGTTCGAGATTCGGAATCGACAGAAAGCGCATCCACCGCTTGGCTCGCCTGAGCGTACAGGTCTCGAGCCTGCGCTTCGTCCTTGTAAATGATTGCCCCTGATGCTTGGTCAATTTTTTCCTCGATCAATTGTACTTCGGACGCATACGCTTCTTCTGAGGCGGACAATGTTTTTGAACGTGAAAGCACGGAAACACTCAAGATAAAAATAAGGACAACGGCCAGCGCCGCAACGGCCAGGTACTTGCTTGTGGCAGGAAGAGCATTCATTCGTGAGCGAACGTTCTTCACCGATTGCGTCACCTTCGTTTTCGCTTCGTTGAGGCCTTGCTTGCGCGTGTCTTTTGTTTTCATGGAAGAGATGGTCTTGCCACTCCACGCACCAAACACAAGACTGAATTTCCAGAGCACAGACAGAATGCTCTTGGTTATTTTGAGAAGGAATTTTAGGACCGACGACAATTTAGACCGTGGCGATGCGGAGGTCTGGAGCGAAGATTTTTTTGGCAGCCATTTTTGTAAGGCGCCGCCAAGAAGCGTTCGAAGATGAGGTCGTTGGTCTTCTAAAAGTCTTGCTGTTTCTTCTTCTGTCTGCCCGAATTGTCCGACAGAAAGTTCGGATAGAGGCGCTTCGGCGTATTCGGCGGGGAAGTCTTGCAATTGGCTCTGCAGAACAATCATGGCCAAGTCGGTCATGTGTGGGAAGTACTGTCGAATTTTTTCCGCCGAGCCGGTTGGTGGGAGCGTCGTGAGAATGGAAAGGAGGTCGTCGCTGGAAATAGCGCGCTGCAGGTCTTGGTTGGCGAGACAGAAAACGTCCCCCGGATGAAGGTCTCCATCAAGAACGACGGCGAAAGCTTTTTCCCATGTTGGGAGAGCCTGTTCTGTATGGATGCTTCGTGACAAGTTGTACACCTGGTAACGGTTTTGTGGTTTGCGGTGCAAGAAAAGTGCGGTGAGTTCACCGGTTCCAGACAAATACATCTGCCGATCGCTTGCGATACCGACGATGGCGGAAATATCGTTGATGGGGATATTCCACGCCCCAGCGCGAACCTCCTCTGCCAGCTGTTCATTCATGGCACGCAAAAACTGTTCAAACCGATGTTGGGCGTTGGCAGTCTTTCCAAATGAACCTGCCAGCCGCTGGGCATGCTCTTCTAGGTGCGCAAAAAAGACTTGGGCGTCTTCGTATTTTCGATCGACCGATACCAGGACAAAAACATATCCATCTCTTCCTTGAAGGGGAAGAATGGTGCTTAAACTCCTTGTTTTATGCTTTGGTTGTGGGGGTTCAAGGTATTGTCCCGCCTTGAGATAGAGTTCCATAGTCAGCAGTTGCCCGTTTTCAGAGGTTTGTGTACATTATACCCGAGTACCTTCCGTGTGCAAGATTTCCTGATATATGACGAAGAAAGAATTTAAGCTTGAACAGCTGTTTGGTTCAAAAACGCGAGCCCGTCTTTTGGGTATTTTTCTCCAACATCCAGATAACGCCTTTTTTGTTCGAGAGTTGACGAGAAAAATCGGCGCGCAATTAAACTCTGTGCGAAGGGAATTGAAAAATCTTTTAGAGTTAGGCTTAGTTATTGAGCAAAAGTCGCAAAGTGAAAAAAAGAAAACTTCTCTAGCGGAGAAGAAAAAGTTCTATCGTGCGAATACAGATTTCGTTTTGTACGAAGATTTGCGCTCGCTTTTTACCAAGGTGCATATTTTGTTGAAGAACAATCTTGTTCAAGAGATTGATGAGAAAGGTGACATTTCCTACTTTGCTTTTTCTGGAGTATTTGTCTCCCAAAAAGATGTTCCGACAGATCTCATGATCGTTGGCTCGATTGACCAAAAAGTTTTGCAAAAACTTGTGGCTCGGTTTGAAGAAGAAATGGGTCAGGAGATTAATTATACGCTGATGCCAAAGGAAGAGTTCCTTTATCGCCACCAGGTTTCAGACAGATTCCTTCTTTCCATTCTTGAAACGAAGCGGATCGTCATGATTGATCGACTAAACATTTAATATGACAACGCTTGTTATTGGCGCCCAGGATATTTCTTTCATGGAGCTCGGACTTCAGAAGGACGGGGAATTTACGAGTGCCCGTTTTGAACAGACGCCGCCGAGCGAATACCTCAGGCGCATCCATGAGTGGTTTTTAACCAGCGGCTTGAAAAAGGAAGACGTCGATCGCGTCGTCGTCGTGAGTGGACCAGGATCTTTCACGGCAAGCCGAACCAGCACGGTGATCGCCAATGCGATTGCCTTTTCTCGCGGAATTCCAGTTTTGGGCCTCCCAAACCCCGAGCGCTTACCTCTCTCTGATTTGATGAAGGATTTTGAAAGCGGTTCTGTCAAAGGAGGATTCATTTCTCCAACGTATGACCAGCCCGCACGCATCACTTTGCCAAAGAAGCCGACATGAAAGGCAAAAAATTTGGGGATAACGGGTTGGATTCGCAACGCAGAAAATGGTACTGTAGAAGTACTCGTATGCGGGGAGGAGCCGCGTATATTTCAATTTACCGACTAACAAAACCGATATGCCAACATCTATTGAAGTGCTCCAAGGGTCACTCCTAAACCTTTGGGAAAGCGTTTTAGGATACGTCCCTAATCTCATCGGAGCTGCCGTCGTTTTTATCATCGGCATCATCGTGGCCCTTGTGCTTCGTTCTGTCGTTGTAAAGCTTGTTGAGATTCTTCGTATCGATGACCTCGCTGTTAAACTCGACATCAAGCAGTCTTTTGAAAAGGTTGGTATCCGGCTTCACATCGGCCGGCTGCTCGGTTGGATTGTAAAATGGTTCTTTATCATCGTGGCACTCATCGCCGCAACGGACATTCTTCAGTGGGAGCAAGTTACGGTGTACCTGACGGAAGTACTGAAGTTCATCCCGAACGTAATCATCGCCGTGATCATTCTGCTCGCGGGAACACTCTTGGCAAACTTCGTCCGCAATGTGGTGAAGTCGGCCGTAGAAGCGGCGAAACTGGCTTCAGCAGATTTTCTTTCCGGACTGGCTAAGTGGGCGATCTTGGTTTTCAGTTTCATGGCCGCCCTCGTACAACTTCAAATTGCTCCGGAACTCATCAGCACACTTTTCACCGGACTTGTCGCCATGTTGGCGCTTGCTGGGGGCCTTGCCTTCGGCCTTGGAGGAAAAGAACATGCGGCCAAGCTTTTGAGTCAGCTCAAGAAAGACATCTCTCCCGAAAAGTAAGTATGGAACAGAATCCTACCCACGACCGGACGAATGTCTTCCGGTCGTTCGGGTAGGTTTTTTGGATTCGCTTTAGAGTGGAGGGAAGGGGGCGGGCGCCAAAACGGTTGATCTATTTGGCCTTTTCTGTTATTATCCGACGCTATGAAAGACCATGTCCAATTTGGCGCGTATGGAAAACACCGGTTTTGGGAGATGTTTCCCGGAATCCTGCTTTGGAGCACGCTGATCCTTGCGGTTCTTCTTTCTTTTATCGCACCGCTCTGGGTCATTATTTTTATCATTGTCTTTGACGTGCTTTGGTTGTACCGCGTGCTGTACTTCGTTATTTACCTCTCCTTTTCTTGGTTTCGTTATCGGAAGACCGTCAAAACAAAATGGGCAGACAAACTTGATTCTGTCGCATGTCAAAATATTCATCACGTCATTTTCCTTCCGACGTATGGCGAGCCGTATGAAATTATTCAGGCGACCTTGTCCTCTCTGCGAGAAACAACCTTCCCGAATGACAAGATGATCATTGTTCTTGCCGGGGAAGAGCGAGACCAGAAAAATTTCCGTCAAAACAAGGAGGCCATGCAAAAAGAATTCTCTGGTGTTTTTAAAGATCTCCTCTTTACGGAACATCCGAAAGATTTGCCAGAGGAAATTCCCGGGAAAGGATCGAACCTTCACTGGTCTGGTCGTCGCGTTGCAAAGATTTTAGAAGACAAGTATCCGGACATTGCCGATGAGGACATTGTCGTGTCGGCATTTGACGTGGACACGATCGCGCATCGCGAATACTTTGCCTACCTCACATACCTTTACTGCACGCATCCGAATCCGACTCGCAGTTCCTACCAGCCCGTTGCTCTTTTTGCCAACAACATTTGGAGCGCGCCGGCACCTGTGCGTGTATCCGCATTCGGGACAACGTTTTGGCTCCTCACCGAATTGGCACGGCCGGATCGTATGTGGACGTTTTCCTCACATTCCATGCCGCTCGTGATGTTGAAGGATGTTGGGTTTTGGCAGAAGGATATTGTCTCGGAAGATTCCCGCATTTTCATGCAAGCCTTTATTCACTACCACGGCGATTACGAGGTGACGCCGATGTTTCTGCCGGTTTCGATGGACACAGTGACAGGCGGAAATTATCGCGAGGCGCTCGGGGCGCTTTACAAGCAGATTCGTCGCTGGGCCTGGGGTGTCGAGCACCTCGCTTACATGGTTCCCGCCTTCCGCAAGGACAAGCAAATGCCGCTTCGAAAGAAAATCCGCTACCTGTGGAATCAGATCGAGGGTCCGTTTACGTGGGCCACAGCTCCAATTCTCATGTTCGTCCTTGGTTGGTTGCCGCTCAAGATTGCCGAAGGACAATCGAATGCGATTATCAACGCGGCACCGTTCACCCTCGAACAGTTGATGCAGTACGCACTCGTCGGAATATTTGTTTCTGCTTTTGTTGCCCTCGCGATGCTCCCTCCAAGGCCAAAATCCGTTGGTCCGCATGCTTGGCTTGTCATGATTTTGCAGTGGGTGCTTCTTCCGGTTACGTTTATTGTTTTCGGGTCGATTCCGGCAATCGATGCACAGACTCGTCTGATGCTCGGAAAATATCTCGGATTTAACGTGACAAAAAAGCAGAGATCATGATTGAAAGGTTTAGAAACAAATGGTACGGTCGATACATACTCAACATAAAACTCCCCTTTTTTTAGGGGAGTTTTATTTCTGCCCGGGGACACAAATGTATCGATCGATACAAAAGTTATCGAAGGTGTTTTCCTATTGTTCAGAAATCGATGGTTTTTTTGATGAGAGGTACCCCATTATTTCCGAGAGAGAATCAAAGAGGTAATCCGGCTCGGCAGCTTCGAGGTTTTCTCGAGCGTGATAGCCCGTCGATATGCCACCCGAGATTAGCCCCGCTTCTTTTGTTGCTCGGATATCATGCGTGGTGTCGCCTGTGTAGATCGTTGTTTCCGGATCTAACCGAAGTTCGTCTCGAAGCCGTTCGAGATCGGATTGTTTATTCCGAGCGTCTCCTTGCACAAAATCGAAAAGTTCAAACACGTCGTACTCCTTTGCTTCCCGCTCCAAGTTTAGCTGCGGGTGCGCGCTGACAACTCCAATGCGTTTTCCTTTTTGCTTGAGAAATTGCAGAACTTCTTTTGTGTCTTTG
>Ga0326597_10012441_pt1 | contig 11216 bp, 9 predicted proteins | sample RVTome_12_FD_203789 | JGI IMG/M metagenome (GOLD analysis project Ga0326597, IMG submission 203789) | Soil microbial communities from uranium-contaminated site in the Upper Colorado River Basin, Wyoming, United States - RVT100D185 | ecosystem: Environmental > Terrestrial > Soil > Contaminated >... | reverse complement strand
GACGACCTCACCATCCTGGCCGGCATCGCCTCCGCGCTGGCGGACGAGACCGGCGACGAGCGCTTCCGCGACTACTTCCGCTTCGAGCTCGAGGGCCGGCGCAAGGTCTACCTGCAGCGCCTGCTCGACAGCTCGACGACCACCGCGGGCTACACGGTGGACGACCTGATGGCGGGCAAGTACGGGCCGGCGGGCGGCGCGCTGATGATGTTCCGCACCTACCCGCGCGTGCCCTTCTGGGAGCAGGTGCACGAGGACGTGCCGTTCCTGACCGACACGGGGCGGCTCAACGCCTACACGGACGTGCCCGAGGCCATCGCCTGCGGCGAGAACTTCATCGTGCACCGCGAGGGCACCGAGGCGACGCCCTACCTGCCCAACGTCATCGTCAGCACGAACCCCAACGTGCGGCCCGACGACAACGGGATCCCGCTCGACGCGGAGCACTGGGACGAGCGCACGGTGCGCAACGTCAAGATGTCCTGGGAGGAGGTGGCGCGGACGCGCAACTTCCTGTGGGAGAAGGGCTTCCAGTTCATGCTGATGACGCCCAAGACGCGCCACCGCGTGCACTCGCAGTGGAGCGCGGTGCTCTGGCACCAGATGTTCGACTCGAACTTCGGCACGCCCTGGCGCGTGGACCGGCGCACGCCGGGAGCCGGCGAGCACCAGCTCCACATCAACCCCGGCGCCGCGCGCGACCTCGGCATCGAGGACGGCGACTACGTGTGGATGGACGCTAACCCGGCCGACCGGCCCTACTACGGAGCGGACCCGTCCGATCCCTTCTACAAGGTGGCGCGCTGCATGGTACGGGCGGTCTACAACCCCGCCTACCCCTACCACATCGTGATGATGAAGCACGCGCCCTACATCTCCACCGAGCGCAGCGTCAAGGCGCACGAGGAGCGTCCGGACGGACGGGCGCTCTCGAAGGACACCGGCTACCAGGCCAACTTCCGCTACGGCAGCCACCAGAGCCTGACTCGCAACTGGCACATGCCGATGCACCAGACCGACAGCCTGTTCCACAAGTCCAAGGCCTACGTGAAGTTCATCTTCGGCGGAGAGACCGACAACCACGGGATCAACACGGTCCCGAAGGAGGCGCTGGTGCGGATCACGAAGGCCGAGGACGGAGGGCTGGGAGGCGTGGGCACCTGGAGGATCGCGACCCTGGGTCGCTCGCCCGGCAACGAGAACGAGTCCATGCGCCGCTACATCGACGGCGGCTACCTCGCCTGAAGCCGGAAGCGACGACGCGTCCATGAAGGAGCCGGCATCCAGCGACCCCCTGGGCCTGAACGCCGTGGGCGTTCCGGACGGCACGGGCGAGGGCACGCGCCACATGGCGGAGTGCTTCGCCGAGGAGTTCCTCCGGCTCGGGCACGGCCCCGAGCAGGTCGTCGGCCTCTTCCGCTCGCCGCGCTATCGGCTGGCCCACCACGCGTGGACCGTCCTGGGCGAGGAGACCGTGCACGAGATCGTAACGCGGGCGGCCGCCGTCTGGTCGGCCGCTCGTCGTACCCCGACCCAGCCTTGAGGAGATCGCCATGTCCGAGGTCTACAACTGGCAGCTCGGCCGCACGATGGGGTACCCCTACGAACGGGCCGCTCTCGAGCACCAGTGGGCGTTCGTCATCAACACCAACCGCTGCATCGCCTGCCAGACGTGCACGATGGCGTGCAAGTCCACCTGGACCTTCGCCGCCGGCCAGGAGCACATGTGGTGGACGAACGTCGAGAGCAAGCCCTACGGGGGCTATCCCTACGCCTGGGACGTGAAGCTGCTGGAGCTGCTCGAGCAGGCCGATCCCGACGGCCGGCGCTGGTCCGGGGAGGACGGCGGCCGCGAGGCGCCGTACGGGTGGTACGACGGCAAGACCATCTTCGAGGCGGCCGCGGACCGCAGCGGCCGGCCCGACGCGTCGCAACGGGCGCTCGGCTACCTCCCGAGCGACGAAGACTGGGCCACCCCCAACCTGCACGAGGACGTGGCGCCCGCGCCGGAGGGCAAGCCCGGCGAGTGGGTGCGCGGCGGGCAGTCGCTTCCCACGCACTCGTCGTGGTTCTTCTACCTGGCGCGCCTCTGCAACCACTGCTCCTACCCCGCCTGCCTCGCGGCCTGCCCGCGCAAGGCGATCTACAAGCGGACAGAGGACGGGATCGTGCTCATCGATCAGGAGCGCTGTCGCGGCTACCGCAAGTGCGTCGAGGCCTGCCCCTACAAGAAGCCGATGTACCGGCCCACCACGCGCGTGACGGAGAAGTGCATCGCTTGCTACCCGCGCGTCGAAGGCCGCGACCCGGAGACGCACGGGAGTCCGATGGAGACGCGCTGCATGGCCGCCTGCATCGGCCAGGTGCGCTTCCAGGGGCTGGTGCGGGTCGACGGGGACGGCGTGTGGGTCGAGGACCGGCAGAACCCGCTCTACTACCTGGTGCACGTCGCCAGGGTGGCCCTGCCGCTCTACCCGCAGTTCGGCACCTCGCCCAACGGCTACTACGTGCCGCCGCGCTGGGTGCCGCGGCCCTACCTGCGCCAGATGTTCGGGCCGGGGGTCGACCACGCGATCGAGCGTTACATGGTGCCCGACCGGGAGCTGCTCGCCGTGCTGCAGCTCTTCCGCCGCGACAACCGCATCGTCTCCCGCTACGAGATCGAGGAGGGGCCCAAGGTGTACGAGACGGAGATCCACGGCAGGCCCTTCGCGCTCCACGACGACACGGTGATCGCCTTCGACGCGTCCGGGAAGGAGCTCTTCCGCACGAACGTGGAGGAGCCGTTCATGACGCGTCCGCAGGAACGGCTGAACTGGATCTAGCGATGGCGACGTACCCCCCGGACACCGGCGACCCCGCCGAGCTGGCCCTCGCGCGGGCCGTGCCCTACCGTCTTGCGAGCCTCGCGCTGCGCCACCCGGGCGCGGGCTGGCCGAAGGAGTGGCCCGCGCTCCGCGCGGGTCTCCCGGTAGCGCTCGACGCGTGTGGTGCCGGCCAGAACGTGCGGCGCGCCGCGCGGGAGCTGGCGCGCTCCGTGCCCGACCCGCACGCGCTGCTCGACGAGCACCGCCTGCACTTCGGCCACACGCCCCGCGCGGCCTCGACTCCCTACGAGACCGAGTGGTCCGGCGCCGCCGGGAACCTGCTCCAGTACCACCAGCTCAGCGACGTCTCGGCCTTCTACAAGGCCTTCGGTCTCGGGCTCGCGCGCGAGTGCGGGGAGCGCGAGGACCACCTCTCGATCGAGCTCGGCTTCCTGCACTTCCTGTGCGTCAAGGAGGCCTGGGCGGCCGAGCGCGGGCTGGACGACCTCGTCACCCGCACGGTCGATGCGCAGCGGACCTTCCTGGCCGAGCACCTCGCGACCTGGGTGCCGGCCTTCTGCGCAGGGCTCGGGCGCACGGCCGGCGGCGGGTTCTACGGCCGCCTGGCGCGCTTCCTCGCGACCTGGGTGGTGGACGAGTGCGGCCGCTTCGAGGTCCCGCCCGGCGATCCCGGGCTCGAGCCGGGCGCGTCCAGCGTGCGCATCGAGGATTGCTGCGTGAGCTGCGACCGGGCCGCGTCCTGCCCGACCCCGGCGATCTCCGCCGGCGACAGCGATGGCTAAGGGTCCGTCCGCGAATAAGTGCTCAGTTTCGGCGAGCGATCGTCGTCCCTGGCAAGGCGCGACGACGACCGCGTATCCAGGGGATATGCCGAGGAGGAGCAACGCAGCCAGGGGCGGCGAGGGCCGGCGAAATTGAGCACTTGCTCGCGAACGGGCCCTGAGATCGAGATCGCCCCCGACCTGGTCGAGGAGGCGCTGTTCCTCTGGATGCGCGCCGCGGCGGATCGTGGCGAGGACGCTCTGGTCGCGAGATGGGAGCGAGGGCGCGAAGCCGCCTACCGCGAGCGATCCGGATCGGCGCGCGCGAGCGCATTCCGCGCGCTCGCGCGCTCCTGGTCCCGCGAGCTGGAGCTGGAGGCCCCCCTGGGATCGGCGCTGGAGCGCTGCCCGCACGCCTCCGAGCGCATCGAGCGCGTGCTCGTGCGCAAGGTGGCGCGCGCCCGTGACGAGGGATCCGAGCTGTACGTCGACGAGAGCGGGACGGACGCGGTCGCGCGGGCACGGCTGACGCTCACCCTGCGCGCGCGGACCTTCCTCGATCCCCGCGAGCTGTTCGAGACCGCCCTGCGCGAGTTCCTGCACGCGGAGGACATGCTCGATCCCGACTTCGGCTACCGTCCTTCGCTGCCGGCCGAGCTGGCCGAGGAGCCCGCCCGCCACGAGCTCGTGCGCGATCGCCTGCGCGTCTTGTGGGAGGCCCGCGTGGCGGGGCGCATGGCGGCGCTGGGCGGCGGGTCCGGGCCGCTCCCGGACCCGACCCCCGCCTTCCGGCGCGCCTTCTCCGCCGTTCCTCCCGAGTCGTGCCGGGCGATCTGGAACGACGCGCAGCGCCAGCGGCCGCGGAGCTGGGACGGGATGATGGCCGTCGCGCGCTCGCCCGGCGAAGCGCGCGCGGGCCGCGACGGGCCCTCCGGGGCCGCGGCCCCGCCCTGATCAGCCCAGCAGCTCGCGCAGCAGGCGCGGGTCGGCCTCGACGTCGAGGGCGAGGTCGCCGGGGGCGCGCGCGAGGACGAGGCGCGCGCAGCCGGCCGGGCCCTTCTTGTCGTGGCGCATGCCCGCGAGCAGGGCCGGGGGCGCGAGGGCCTCGCCGCTCGCGCTGCGCAGCGCCGCCAGGCCGGCCGGCAGGTCGAGGCGCCCGAGCAGCGCGCGCGTGCGCTCGACGAGCTCGGGCGCGGCCAGGAGGCCGGCGCGGCGCGCGTACTCGAGCGCCAGCATCAGGCCGACCGCCACCGCCGCGCCGTGCGCGATGCGACCGTAGCCGGCGGCGTGCTCGATCGCGTGCGCGAAGGTGTGGCCGAGGTTGAGCGCCTTGCGCGGCCCCGCCTCGCGCGGGTCGCGGGCGACCACGCCGGCCTTGGTGCGCACGCAGCCCGCGACGACCTCCTCCAGCGAGTCCGGATCGCGCGCGCGCAGCGCCGCGGACGACGACTCGACCAGGTCGAGCATCTCCTCGCCCGCGATCAGCGCCGTCTTCACGACCTCGCCCAGCCCGCTCGCGTAGTCCCGTGCGTCGAGCGTCGCCAGCGTGTCGACGTCGGCCCACACGCCGCGCGGCTGGTGGAACGTGCCGGCCAGGTTCTTCCCGGCGGCGAGGTTGATCGCCGTCTTGCCGCCGACCGAGGCGTCGACCTGCGCCAGGAGCGTCGTCGGGCAGGCGACGTAGTCGATGCCGCGCATGAAGAGCGAGGCCGCGAGGGCGCCCAGGTCGCCGACGACGCCGCCGCCGAGCAGCACGACGCACGAGCGGCGGTCCAGCTCCGCCGCCGCCAGGAACTCGAGCACCTGCTCCAGCACGTCGAGGCTCTTCGCGCCCTCGCCCGGCGCGACGCGGTAGAGCGGCACGCCCGCCAGCCCCGTCAGATCGCCGGCGTGCAGGCCGGCGACGCGCTCGTCGCTGATCAACGCCAGCGCCGAGCGGTCCGCGACCGCCGCCGTCACCTCGCCCAGGATCCCGCGCCCGACGCGCACCTCGTAGGGCGGATCGGTGGCGACCAGGACCGCGCGCGTCATGCGCCCAGGGTACGCCCCGCGCCGGCCGGGTCCACGGGGCGCCGCGGCGGCGCGCCGGCGCGATCCTCGCCGGCGGCGAGTCCCTGCGCTGGAGCTTCGGCCCGCGCACGAACGCGTGGACCGGGAGTGTGCTCCCGGTCCACGCTCGCTCGCCGGGATGGGCGGCGACGTCAGGGGAGGAACGTCGCCCGCAGGCCGTCCGTGAGGTTGAAGCCGCTGAAGCCGCCGTCCGGGTCGCGGTACCAGAGCTGGAAGTACCAGGTCGAGCCGGCCAGGATCTCGCCCGGGCCGGAGTCGGCGGGGGAGGAGGTGAAGTCCAAGAGCCGGCTCACCGAGCCGCCGGCGTCGATCTGGACCGGCGGGCCCAGCCGGAAGAAGGGCCCCGCGACGCAGCGCAGGCCGTCGCCGAAGGGCACGTGGGCCGCGCCGCCACCGTAGTAGAACAGCCCCAGTTGCTGCGGCGGGCAGCAGCGCGCCGACAGCGTGAACAGGTTGGCGCCGATGCTCAGCGTGCCGGACGAGCCCATGAGACCCCCGCCGCCGACGGAGTTGGCGCTCGTGCTGCAGTAGGTCTGTGTTCCGCCGCTCGCCGCGTTCGTCAGGACCGAGAAGTTGTTGGAGTCCCGGTTGGGCAGCACGAGGTCGATCGAGCCGTTCCCGTCGAGGTCGGTCCCCGCGATGGAGGAGGGATGCGCTCCGACCGGGAACGACTGCGGCGCGCCGAAGACGCCGCCGCCCAGGTTGGGAAGGACGCTGACCTTGTTCGCGCTCTCGTCGGCGGCGGCGAAGTCGTGGTCGCCGTCCGCGTCAAGGTCCGCCGCCATGACCGCGTCGGGGTTGGTGCCCCCGGAGGGAACGACGGTGATCGTGAAGGTGCCGTCACCCAGGTTCGTCAGCGGGCAGAACTGGCCGACGTTGTTGTTGTCGGTCGTTGTCATGAGGTCCATGTCGCCGTCCCCGTCGAAGTCGACCGCGCACATGCCGCTGGGCTTGTTGTTGCCCGGGACCGGGTAGCTGCCCCCGCCGCCGAAGCTCCCGCCGCCCAGGTTGAACAGGATCTCCACCCGGCGGCTGTCGTGGGCCGCGATGGCCAGGTCCGGCAGGCAGTCGCCGTTCAGGTCCTCCAGGGCGATGTGCCGCGGCTCCAGGCCCACGCTGACGGTGCCTTGCAGCGAGAGCGTGCCGCTGCCGTCGTTCACGAGGACCGAGAGGTCGTTCGAGGCGCGGTTGGAGGCGACGAAATCGACGTCGCCGTCGCCGTCCACGTCGGCGCTGGCCAGGTGACGGGGCTCGAAGCCGCCCACCGCGACCGTGCCGCCGGGGGCGAACGTGCCGCCGCTGTTGAACAGCACCCGCACCGTGCCGGTGTTCTTCATGCTGACCACGAGGTCGAGGTCCCCGTCCCGGTCGACGTCCTCGGCCAGGATGGCGGCCACGCCGACCTGGTTGCCCATGAAGATCGTCTGGCCAGCGGCGAGGGTGCCGTTCCCCTGGTTCATGAAGATCTCGACCCACTCCGGCGCGTTGGCGCCCTGGGGCCCGCCGGTCGTCACCGCGACGTCGGGATCTGCCGATCCGTCGAAGTCGCCGACCGCGGCCCAGTCGGGCCGGGTCTGCATCAGGGGGTAGTTGACGGCGTTGTCGAAACCGATCTGGGCGCCGGCTCCCAGGGAGAGCAGGCAAAGCGCGGCGCAGGTGGAGGACAGAGAACGTGCTGCTCGGATCTTCATCGGACGGCTCCGGAGAGGGAGAGAGGGAATGGAACGGGTCGGGGTCGGAAGGGGCCGCGTCGGCCCACGGCGGTCCCCTGGCGCAACGCCCGTGCCCCTCCGTCCAGGCCCCGCCAGCGCCTCCCGGCGCCCTCCTCGTCCAGCTCCGGGACGGCCGTTCCAGGAAATGGACCGCGCCGGTCGAGCTCGGCCGGTGGGCCGCGAGACGACGTTCCCTCGGGTCTCGACGGCGGAGCGCCGCAGGGGATGCGGCGAGGGAAGACGCGGGCAGGCCCCGCTCCGCGGCGGCCCGCGGGTCGGTGCACCCGGCAGGGTCTAGGAGCCTGTCGAAAAACTCCCTACTGCGGCTGCGCGCGCTTCGCCGGTGCCGCGTCGCGCTAGGAAAGCCGTGCTCGATGGCCAAAGAGGCCATCTCCGCCGTCTTTCCGTCGCGCTCCTTGCCCCGCCATCGCGCGCTGTGCCTCGCTACGGGACTTTTTCGACGGGCTCCTAGTGCGTCCCGGCCGGCGCGCGGCGGCGGCGCTCCTGGCGCCGGCGCACGAGCTCCCGCTGGAGCGCGGCCGAGCGGCGCTTGTCGCGCAGGAGGAGCACCGGGAAGAGCACCACCAGCCCGAGCGTGAGCACCAGCACGCCGTACAGCACGTAGTCGATGGTGGGGTCGTAGACTCCGATGTGCTGCTCCAGCTCCGCGACGACGAAGTACGGCGCGACCCGCAGGCCGCCGTTCTTCGGCTCGTAGGCGAAGTTCTTCAGGAAGAAGCCGCCGCCCATGACCCGCTCGGCCTGCCTGAGCTCGGAGCGGTCGCCCGGCATGACGAACTTGATCACGCCCGCGCTGTTGGTCCAGGTCATGTTGCCGATCCAGCCCTCCGTGATCGCGTCGAGCCGCAGCGGGTTCTCGCCCGGATCCAGGCTGTAGATGGCCTGGTTGCGGCTGATCGGGATCTGGAACGGCTGGCCGCGGTACTTGTCGCCGTGCTTCAGGACCTCGACCATCGCGGCGTTGTCGAGGATGAAGGCCTGGTCGCGGTAGTCGGCGTTGCCTTCCCTGCCGATCAGTTCCTTCGTGGCCTGGTCGAGCTCCTTCGCCGCCGCCCAGTCGATCCCCAGGGCGTCCTGCCCGGCGCGCTCGAGCAGCATCCACTGCGCCTCGTACACCGGCGGGACGCCGAGCCCGCTGATCTCGTTCGCGGTGTCGTCCGTGATCGCCGCCAGGCGGTAGCTCAGGTCGCCGACGCTCCAGTCCCCGAGCGGCTCGTGGGAGCGGACGATGCGCGCGCCGACGAGCAACGGGCCCTCTTCCCAGCCGCTGGCGCCCTCCTCGTTGAACAGCTTGTAGAACAGGCCATCCAGTCGCACGTGCTTGTAGCCCTCCTGCACGTCGTGCACCAGGAAGTGCACGACCTCGCCGTCCTCGGTGCGGATCCAGCCGGTGTGCTCGACCCGGCCGTCCGGGCGCGTGCGCGAATGGAGCTCCTCGATCTCGCCGCGCACGCGAAGGGCGCGCGCGCGAAATGCCTCGGGATCGGCGTACATGGCCGCGCGCACCTCGGGCGTGAGATCCTCGCGGCCCAGCGCCGCGAAGTGCGCGGAAACGAAGGGCGCCACGTAGTCGAACAGCGCCTCGGACGGACCGGTCTCGATCAGGATGCGGTCGGCCGGGTCGAGGTCGCGGATCTTGCCTCTCACGAGCCCGATGTCGAAGGGCGGGAGGGCCACCTGCTCGACGAAGCCCGGCTGCTCGTCGGGCAGGTTGCCCAGCGCGCGCTGCGCGTGCTCGCCCTTCTGCACGAAGGTCACGCCGAACGCGACCACGACCACCACCAGCAGCGCGCACAGCGCGATCAGGCGGTTGCGCTCGCTGCTCGTGAACAGCGCGGCCCGGGCCGCGCTCTTGTCGCCGAAGGGAGGGATCTCGCTCATGTGCGCTCGAGTGCTCCGGAGGGGGTTTCGCGGCCGGCCGCGCGCAGGGCCGCGGCGCCGACCAGGCCGCGGAAGAGCCCGTCGTTCGGGCTGCCCTCGTACGCGAGCTCGGGGTGCCACTGGACGCCGACGGCGAAGGGGTGCCGGGCGCGTTCGATGGCCTCGATCGAGCCCTCGTCGTCGGTGGCGGCGACGCGCCAGGGGGGGGCGACGCGCGAGAGCGCCTGGTGGTGGCGGGAGATGACTTCCAGTCCCTCTACACCGAGCAGCCCGGCCAGTTTCGATCGCGGCAGCACCAGGACGGCGTGCCGCGCGCCGCCGGTGTGGTCGCGCGCGCCGGGGCGGTCCGCGGGGAGGTGCTGGTGGAGTCCCGCGCCCTCGCACAGGCCGAGCACCTGCATCCCGTAGCAGATCCCGAGCACGGGCAGCCCGCTCGCGAGCGCGCCGCGCGCCAGGCAGAAGTCCCAGTCCTGCTTTCCGACCGGCGTGCGCACGGCGGCGGCGTGCGTCGGGCCCAGGCCCAGGCGCTCGGTCGTGAAGTCGTCGCCGCCGGTGAGCAGCAGGCCGTCGGCCAGCGCGAGGGCGCGCTCGGCGTCGCCCGGTCCGCCGACCGGCGGGATCGCCAGCGGCACGCCGCCGGCCTTGAGGATCGCGTCGGCGTAGCGCAGCCCGAGCTCGAGCCGCGGGCGCTCGCCCTCGATCAGGAGCCCGTTGACGGCGATCAGCGGATGGGCCAGGCGGCTCATGGCGGCCCGCGATTCTATCGCGCGGCCGTGCGCTCCCGTGCGGCGGCGCCTAGGATCCGCCCGCGTGGAAGGGCACCTCCTCGACGTCGCGCTGCTCGCCGGCGGCTTCCTGCTGCTGGCCAAGGGCGCTCACTGGCTCGTGGGCGGCAGCTCGGAGCTCGCGCGCCGCTGGGGCGTCAGCACGCTCGTGGTCGGGCTGACGGTCGTGGCCTGGGGCACGTCCGCTCCCGAGGTGGTCGTGTCGGCGCTGGCGGCGGCGGAGGGCAAGCCCGGCATCGCGCTCGGCAACGTGCTCGGCAGCAACGTGGCCAACGTCGGGCTGGTGCTCGGCGCCTGCGCGCTCGTGCTGCCGCGCGTGCTGCACGCCGCGCTCACGCCGCGCGACGCGGCTTGGCTGCTGGTCGCGCTCGGCGGGGCGTGGTGGACGATGACCGACGGCTCGTTGTCGCGCGCGGACGGCCTGCTGCTGTGCGCGCTCTTCGGCGCCTACAGCGCGCACCTGTACGTTGGCGCGCGGCGCGGCCGCATCGACCCGGGCGAGATCACCGGCGACCCGCACCCGTGGCGCGACGTGGTGCTCGGCACGCTGGCCGTCGCGCTCGGCGCCAAGCTGTGCGTCATGGGCGCCGAGAACGTCGCCCTCGCGCTCGGCGTCAGCCAGCGCGTGGTCGGCCTGACGGTCGTCGCCTTCGGCACGTCGCTGCCCGAGCTGGCGGCGGGGCTGGGCGGAGCGCTGCGCGGACAGAGCGAGATCAGCGTCGGCAACGTGGTCGGCAGCAACGTCTTCAACGTGCTGGCGGTGCTCGGCCTGGTCGGCCTGATCGCGCCGTTCGAGGCGGCGGACGGGGAGGTGCAGGTGGCGCTCGAGCGCGCCGATGCGGTCGACTTCCCGGTCGTGCTGGCCTTCAGCCTGGCGGCGATCGCGCTGCCTTGGGTCGCAGGCGCGCGCGGCGGACGCTGGAAGGGGGCGCTGCTGCTCGCCGCCTACGTCGTCTACGTGCGCGCGCTGTTCGCCTGAAGCGCGCCGCAGGCGCCGCTCAGCGCGGGCTGAACGCCCGCACCCCAAGGGAAGGACTCGGCCCGCGCTGATCCTGTTGGCGGGGGAGGCGGACCCTCCCCCGCACCGGCCGCGACACGCGGCCTCCCCCTCCTCGCCGCCTGATGGGCGGCGCGGCGCCTCCGGCGCCGGTTGCACCC
>Ga0326597_10012439_pt1 | contig 11217 bp, 9 predicted proteins | sample RVTome_12_FD_203789 | JGI IMG/M metagenome (GOLD analysis project Ga0326597, IMG submission 203789) | Soil microbial communities from uranium-contaminated site in the Upper Colorado River Basin, Wyoming, United States - RVT100D185 | ecosystem: Environmental > Terrestrial > Soil > Contaminated >... | reverse complement strand
GCGCGATAAGTTGGTCGCCGGTGTCATCACTTTGCTCGACCAACGTGGCTTGAGCGAATACATTAGGCGGCAACATTTGCGACAGAACCAGCCAGCACAAAAGCGGCAGCGCCAACACGACGTAGCGGCTTGTCCCGCGACGCGTCCGTGCGAATCCCGATGTAAAAAGTCTGATTAGCGAACTCCAACTCATGATCGTTCTCCGAGAAAGCGACTGTTGCTCATCGACTCTTGTTCAGATTTCTTCTCACCACCAAGGGACGACGATTCCGTGTACGTTGATCTCAGTTCTCGATAGCTCGATACGTCGGCGGCCTCTTGAGCGCGAAATGCGACTGGGGCCGTGAATGCGTCCATTCCGACTGTCAACGCCAACTCCCTTCGTCGCAGATAGTGATCTCGTGGAATCGGCGGTGTTGCACGCACATAAGCCGTGTCTGCAACCATGGCGCGAGGTTCGTCAGAGTGTTCCAACTCGAGCGGCGTCGCCGCTTCGGGAGCTGCTTCAGATCGTTCGACGATTTTCACTCTTTCAATAACACTCTGTTCGCCACGCGTGTAAAGCTGCCAACCCAAGCCAGCCGACAGGATCGTCATGGCAGCGGTTGTCAACGGCCACCACCACAAAGTCCATGACGGTTGCCGAGGCCTCGCCAGCACCGACTCTTGTCCGGCGCGGAACAAGAGCGTCTCGCGCTCGACACGGCTCTTGTGAGGAGTAAGCCGGGCTAACCGACTTTCGAATTCCGTGAACTCGTGGTTGTTTTGTTTTGGAATGCTTCGTTCTGACATGTGAGTTCCAGTCTTTCCCGCAAGATGCGTAACCCTGCTTCGTAGCGGCGGTGGGCACTGCTCCGCGAAGTACCAACAACTTCCCCAATCTGTTCATAGGACAGACCGCCCCAAATCTTTGCCACGATCACTTCGCGGTGCTCGTCCGACAGTGATCGCAACGCTTCCGTTAGCTTGGCGTCGTCGATCGGCGAACGTGGCACGGGTTGAAACCACGACGCACGCTCGATTGCCGCCGCGGATTCATGCCGCTGACGTCGCTGCGACGACCTTCGCAAACTGATCGCTCGGTTCCTGACAACACGAAACAGCCAAGGCACGACCTGATCGGGAGGTTTCGATTGGCGGACTAGCTGCAAAAAGGCCTCCTGAACACAATCTTCCGGCATTCCGGTCCATTGCGACGCGAACAGCTCCAAAGCCGAACCATGCTCGTCGAGCAGGCTGCTAAGAAGTTCGGGTGTCACTGGTTGCGTCATTTAAGTCCCCGAACAGTCTCTCGCAACTCGGCGTGTCTCTACATAGAAGACGCCAGCCGTGGGGAGGTTTCCCACAAAAACGCGAATATTGCATCCGAGCGTTGGATGAGCCAGAATCTGATCAATCTACTCGCGCGCGAGTGGAGTTCCAAGTTTTCGTCAAGTTGTCGATCACTTTCCACAAGATTAGGGACCAGCCATGCAATATGTCTCGCGTCGAACGTTTCTCGAAACCTCAGCCGCCGCAACCGCCCTTGCCCTCAGCGGCCAAACAGCTCGAGCGGCATCAGGCGACAAAATGGCTTACGGTTTGGTGACCTACCTGTGGGGGCAAGATTGGGATTTGCCAACGCTGATCGCCAACTGTGAGAAGTCCGGCGCTTTGGGCGTTGAATTGAGAACAACTCACGCTCACGGCGTCGAACCAACGCTCAACGACAAGCAACGTGCCGCTGTCCGCGATCGCTTTGCCGACAGCGATGTCACCTTAGTCGGAATCGGCAGCAACGAGCGATTCGACGATCCCGATCCCGCGATCGTCAAGAAGGCCATCGATGCGACGAAAGAGTTTATCCAGCTGAGCCACGACGTTGGCAGCACCGGGGTCAAGGTGAAACCCGATCGTTTCCATCCGAATGTGCCTCACGAGAAGACGATCGAGCAGATCGGGAATTCGCTCAACGAGTTGGGCAAGTACGCCGACGGCTTTGGACAACAGATCCGCCTGGAAGTTCATGGCCAGTGCGCCGAGTTGCCAACGATCAAGGCGATTATGGATGTCGCGGATCATCGCAACGTCGCTGTGTGCTGGAATTCGAATGCGCAAGATCTGCTGGGCGAAGGACTGGAGCACAACTTGGGGCTCGTCCGAGATCGATTCGGCGCGACCTGCCACGTCCGTGAACTCAACAGTCCGGACTACCCGTATCAACAGCTGATCGAGCTGCTGGTCAAGTCCGACTACGAGGGCTGGATCTTATTGGAGGCAAGCAGCAAACCTACGGATCGCGTCGCTGCGCTCACCGAGCAGGTTGCGCTGTTCCAAGAAATGGTGAAGAAGGCGGCGGGGCGGGCGTGACGCGTCACGATCCGTCCGAACTAAGTAACTGCCGCACGAGCGGCGTGATGTCGTCTGCGTAATTGAACCCTTCCGGCCCATACGCCACTTCGTCGTTTTTAAACGTGGTGTGAAGCTTGCCGTCGCGATCATAGACAAGCACTGCGGGGATGGATGCGGTCGCGATCTGCTTGAGAACGTCCTCGTCCGGATCGCTCGAAATGAAGTTTTGCATCGAGGCCCGTCTGGACGTCAGGAAAGTAAGGACTCGTGGTTTGATGTCTTCCGGTTTTTCATCTTCGACTCCGTAGTAATCAATATTGACCGAAGCGCAGGCGATTTCGCCGGCCAATTCTTCGTGCAAGGCCACGAAGTGCGGAAACTCCTTCACGCACGGCAGGCACGACGTCGACCACACATCGACGACGACGACTTTTCCCTGCTGGCTGGCGACCCACTGTTGAATCTGTTCCCAGCTTTTGATGTCGACTCGCACGACGGGTTGTTCAACGACGTCAGCCACTTCGATATCAGTCGATTCGGAATTGACTGGAACTGCCGGCGAGCTGCTGCAACCAAAGATTGATATGAGTAGAAAGGCGAGGCTCGTCCAACGAACGAAACGCATCAGTTTCTTCCTCCATGTGAGTAGTTCGTTTAACCGCAAGCCGGAGGCGTGCGCTCCAGGCAAGGATAGCGCACGCCTCCGGCTTACGGTTAAACGACTGACTGGCATCCGCCTAGACATTTCAGCCTGATCCCGAAGTGGCGCTGTCCAACCAAGTTCTTGCTCGAAGTTACGCGATCAACTCGCTGATTGGCGAAGCGGCCGGATCGGCGATCGGCATCTCGCGGCCGTCCACGTCAAAGGTACCACTCGAATCGACGCCGACGGCTTGCATATAGGTATGGAAGAGATGCCCATGATCGACTTCGCGCTCAGCGACCGCAGTACCGTTGTCGTTGGTCTTGCCAATCACAGCGCCCGGCTGAATCTTAGCTCCCCCCAAACAAATTGACCACGCCGTTCCCCAATGATCGCGGCCGTAGTTCTGATTGATGTTCGGCGTGCGGCCAAACTCGGACAACACGACGATCAAGGTACTTTCCAACATGCCACGCTCCGCAAGATCGGCGACCAATGTTGCGAACGGCGTATCAAACTCGCCGACCTGTTCGATGTGGAAATTGAAATTCTCGTTGTGTGTGTCGTAGTTGGAATGCGTGACCTGCACGAACGTGACGCCGCTTTCGAGCAGTCGTCGCGCGAGCAGACAATGACGTCCAAAGTCATGCTTTCCGTAGCGGTCGTGATCTTGTTGCGGTTCTTTCGTGATGTCGAAGATCTCGCGTTGCTTCATCAACTCCAGCGCCTGTTCGTAATTGGCCGTGTAGGCATCCGTCATCGCGGTTCGACGCCGCAGCGCGAAGCGATCGTTGACTTGTCGACGGAAGGCCTGCCGCTGAAGTTCCGATTGTTCGCTGATCGAACCCGGTCGCTCTGTATTCTGCGGCGGCTTGCCATCGCCCAGCGAAACGCTCGAGTATTTAGGACCGAGATACGCCGAATCGCTACCACGCCCGCCACTGCCGCCGGGAGTGATCACAATGTGACCCGGCAACGAACTTGCCTCCGGCGAGAGTGCTTTCGCCGCGACGGCGCCGATCCGTGGATAATCGGCGGCGGGCGTCTGGCGCCGTCCGGTGAACATCGCGTATCCACCCTTGCCGTGATCGTTCTCCTTGGTGTTGATGCTGCGGACCAAAGACAGGTGCTTCATCTGCTTTGCGGTTTCGGGTAACAGCTCGCAGATGTGAATCCCTGGTACGGCCGTCGGAATGGCTCGAAACGGCCCGCCGGTGACGGTTCCCGGCTTGGGATCCCAGCTCTCCAATTGACTCAGTCCGCCCGCCATGTTTACGACGACGACTCGCTTCTGATCCTTGGCGAGTTGCGCTGCCGAAGCAGGACGAGCCAAAACGCCGAGCCCACCGACAACAACTCCGGCACCGGCAGCGACCCCACCGAGGAACTGACGCCGCGCGATGACGTGTTCGTCGGTCCCACATGCATACGAGCACTTCATGTTGCATCCCTTTGTGATTGGATGTACGTCAGCCTTTCCAGGCTGACGAGCGTTGCTGAAAAGTCAGGCTGGAAAGCCTGACGTACTTCTTGACTAGTAGCTGAATCGGAACTCGGCGGACGTCAGCAACGCCCACGCCATTTCTTTGATCGCATTGAGCTTATCGTCCGGTCGCGATGCCAGGTAGGCAGTGATGTCAGCGGTCTCTTCCTCCGTCGGCCGTCGCGTCAACAGGCTAACATACATTTCATCGGCGATTGCCTGTGGCGCTTCCAACTTGTTCAGCCGAGCCGTCAGGTTATTGCCGCCTGGGTCTAACCATGATTGTACGGTGGTTCCGTTCGCAAAGAACAAGGCTTGGTCCACCGTCGCAAAGAAATCGTGCTGCGGCTGACCGCTGCCGTGGCCGAACAGCGTCACGAAAGTCCCCACGTTTCCTTTGGTTTTCTCGTAGACGAAGGCTTCGATCTGTTTCTCCCGTTCCGCAACTCGAGCCGGATCCGCGGGCTGGGTGGGATCGATCGGGAGTGTCTTGTCCGCTTCCGCTTCGCTGGCCACGCGCTGATTTTCGGTGACGCCGGTTGCTTCCATCACCGACCACGCCATCTGTTCGGGAGACAGGTGCTCGAGTCGGTTGGCCGAGAATCGCTGGCCCCACCGGTCTCGCATCAAGTCGTACAACCGAGTCAACGTTGCCGCATCCGCCGAGATGCGATCCGCATACGTGTAAGCCAAGATCGATTCGGCGGCCTGCAATTCGTCGTCGGCGAGCAGCTTCGCTCGTTCGATCGATCGCATGTTGTTGCGAGCTGAAGCCAACCGCGGTTCCACCCCGCGAACCATGGCTCGAGCTGCGTCGAACCGTTGCTTGACGGCATCCGTCACTTGCTTCGCGGCAGCCAGCGCGTCGGCCGCGGTCTTCGCAGGGAGCGTCTTGTCAGCGACCGCTTGGTTCGCGGCGGCCGCCGCGGCGGTGAGTTTGTCGGCGCGTGCTTGAAGATTGTTCGCGATCTCCGTCAGCTCTGCTTCTTTCAGTTCCTCGGCCGCCTCCTTCGTAATCTTGGCCAGGGGACCGATGGCGTCGAGCGCCGCTTGCTTTGCCGACTGTTGGCCTTGAGCGTCGGCCAGCGCCTTGGCCGTGGCATCCGCAGCCTTCCGAGCCTCGCCAATCCCGACACTAGCTTTCGTCAGTTCGTCGTAGATCGGGTTGACCGTCTCGCGGGCCGCGTCGAACTCTTCTTCCGCAACGGTGACCGCCTTCACCGCTTCCACCGCTTGATTCGCAAGTTCTTCCGCCTTTGCCCGCAACGACGCGACTTGCGGTTCGATTGTCTTTGCCTGCTCGGCGACAGACTCGGGCGCGTCGAGCGATCGCTGATAGGTTGCACTCAGCGCGATCTCTCTCAGGAACGCCTTCATGTCATACTTCATCATAGCAAACTGATCGCCGAGCAACTCCAGCAACTCCGGATGTGAAGGCGGATTGTCGGCGTGATGCAAATCGACCGGCTCGACCAGACCGCGGCCCATCATGTGCGCCCAAAGTCGATTCGCAATGTTCTTGTTGAACTGTCGATTCGATCCGTTCGTCGCTAGTTCCGCGAGTTTCGCGCGGCGGCTGTATTTCGGTACCGGACGGACCTTGTCGGCGGGAGCCACCTCGTACTCCTCGCCTTTGGCGAAGAATGGCTCGTCGATCTCGAACGATGTCGGCAGCCTCGGAAGCGTCTTATCACTTTCTTTCGTGAACACCGAAGTGAACGACACGTCCCCTTCCGCCTTCTCCGCATAAAAGACTTTCTTGTCTTTGTCAGTGAACAAGACACCTCGATTCAGAAACGCATAAATACCAAAGTAATCCGATTGATAGTAGCTGGAGATCAGCGGGTGGTTGTGACATTGCGCGCACTGGAGATCCATTCCAAAAAAGATGCGGCCCACGTCGCGCGTCAACCCATTCGGCTCGCCGTCGCGAGCCAAATAGAACGCGGCCGCCGATCGAACCTTCTCGTCGGTTCCGTCGGCGTCGAGAATCTCGCGAGACAATTGATCCCATGACTTGTTCTGCGAGATCGAGTCGTACAGATACTTCTGCCAATCGACGTTCGTGACGTGTTGCTCGGCCCGGCGTTCCATCAACATCACATCGACGACGTTCGCCATGTGACGACTGAATTGCGGACTGTCGAGCAGCCGATCGATCGCTTGCTCGCGTTTGCCCGCCGTCGCATCATCGAGAAACTCGCGAGCCACGTCGCTGGGCGGGATCGAACCGGTCAGATCCAGGTACAAGCGGCGCAAGAACTCGCCGTCACTGGCAATCGGTGCGACGACCCCGAGATTCGCCTCGGCGATCATCCGGTCGATCGCCGCGTGGAGCGGCGGATCGGCCGCGCGCACGAGCCCTGCCACGAGCAGGCAACATGCGATCGCAATCGCGGCGAGCGGGAGTGGTCTTATCATTGGCCAACTTTCGTCGCACAAGACGGCAGGGCCGATCAATCAGGAAGGCGGGCGGGACTTCGGCGGGCGATGCACTGCATTGCGCCATTCCAGCAGCGGAATCACAACTCATCAACACCGGTCAATATGTTAAACCACGATGCATCGGCAGGTCAAGTTTAGTGCGGGGCGACGATCGGCGGCGAGGTATCGGAAGCGAATATTGTGTTCGCGGGGCCGATATCCGCGCGTCGCGGCTTGGAGAAGAAAAATCGACGCAATCTTGCCAGACGGATGCGGAAGCTGCCCTTCGTAAGATTCATGCGGCATAAGATGCGCGTGCTCAAGCCCCCCGTACAACGCTGGCACGAGAGAATGGTCCGCTGAGAAATCGCCTTATCGATCTTTTTGGGTACGCCGGGCGGCAAGGGCACGGCGTACAGCTCGCAGGCGAGCGCGACGCTTAATATCGCTTGGTTTTTCGTAAAACTGCCGACTTCGCATTTCCCTCTTCAAGCCACTTCGTTCGACGAGCTTGCGGAAGCGGCGGACTGCCTCTTGAATCGATTCGCGGTCGCGAAGGCGCATGACAACCATGAGTTCTCCTAAGTTTAGCTCCGGGACGAATCACTCACCCTAAACGAAGAAGCCGTCAATGGATAGGACACTTAGGACTAGATTTTGCAGTTGCGTTGCTTTGCGATGTTCCTCATTTCCGAACGGTCGTGCCTGGAATGTACAACTCCGGAGGTATCTACGCGTCAGTAGACATCGCCGCCAACGGTTCGGCGACGGCTTCTCAGAACTATGTGAGTTTTCGATCTCAGCACGAATCGCAGCCCAATGCGAACTACCGCGCTTGGCGGGCGCTCGTTGGCATCGGATGTATCCCGGTGTACGATCCGGCGGGCGTCGCAATGGCTTTCGCACTACAGAAAGGATCGCAGATGCTGGTTGGATACGTCAGTGACGAAAACTATGTCGCACTCGGCGGTGTCGAATTGGAGTTCGAAAACGAGGTCGGCAGCGTTGCGGCTTGCTCGCGAGTAACCGGAGCCATCCACGCCAACCTCAAGCCGGGACCATATCGCGTGTCGATTGGCCTTGCGGGATACGGCGCGAAGCGCGTTGCGATGACCGTCGTAGCGGACCGGCCCTATCAATTCCGCTTGTTGTCCGACCGGATGATTGGGTTCATGTGGCCCAAATGCGTTCGCGCGGGACAGACGGCGGAGTACTGTGCGCACTCGATCGAAGCATTTCGGCTCGATGTTTGGCGATACGGTTGGCGGAAACACTTTGTTAAAAGTTTTGGCTGGTGCGGCGAACACGCTCCGCGCGCGATGGCGCAGATCATTCCCGACGGAGACTTCGCACAGTCCGGCGTCGCGTGGAATCGTGAAGGCTACTCGCTGCAATACCAAAAACATGCGGTCACCGCGCCCGCCACGTCGGGACTGTATTATCTGCACGCAAGAACACGGACGGGTCAGTTCTGCTCGTTTCCTTGGATTGTCTCACCCGCGGTACCGCAAGCGAAGATCGCGGTGATCGCATCGACGATGACGTGGAACGCGTACAACAGCTTCGGCGGACGCAGCAACTACTTCAACCAGGCTGGGCTCCCCGATCGGCCCGTCCTCAACGCGAGGCAAGACGTGGAGCGATATACGGCTGCCGACGTTTGGCCTTACACCCAAACTGCGGCCCCGCTTTCCTTCGAACGCCCCGAGCCGGCCAGCGAGATTCCCGAAAACGCTGAAATCACCGATCCCATTCAAGGCCGCACCGAGTCGTGCTTCGCACCGGGGCTGTGGCGATTGCTGGGATGGCTGGACCGCGAAGAGTTCCAGTGCGATCTGTATAGCGATGTGCAATTGCACTTTGGCGAGTTGCCGCTGGACGATTACCAGGTATTAGTACTCGACAACCACCCCGAGTACTGGTCGCCCGAAATGTACCAGCTCGTTAAATCTTGGGTTTTCGAACGGGGCGGCAAGTTGCTCTATCTGGGTGGTTGCGGTTTGTACGCCGAAGCCGACCTGCCCGATGAGCGGACAATGCTCTGCCGCCGCGAAGGGGTCTTCGAAATGCGGCGAGATACTCCGGATCATTTATTGGGTGTCTCTTATTCGCACACGGGATTTCAGACCGGCGCACCCTATCGCGTTCTCGACGACGCGCACTGGGCGTTCGCCGGCACGGGCCTGAAAAACGGCGACTTGTTCGGCGGGCAAAGCCTTCACGAACGTTGCCCGGGCGGCGCATCGGCTCACGAGTTGGACAAGATCGGACCGCACGCGCCACCGCATCTCGCACATCTGGCAAAAGGCGACAATCCCGACCATGCCGGCGCCGATCTTGTTTGCTTCGACACACCGAGCGGTGGTGGCGTTTTCTCGACAGGCTCTCTCACGTGGACGTTGTCATTGCCAGTCGACGACGACGTTTCCAGGATTACGGCCAACGTATTGTGCAGGTGGACTGACAAAGAGATACAGCTTTGCGACACGAATTGAGAAGAAATGCCTGAAAATCCCTACGCGCAAGAAACTGTGTTCGCGCCGTCGCCACGGCCGACGTCAGTTCGTTTCGGCGTGTTGGCGTTCCTTGCGACGGCGGCCGGCAGCGCCTACCTGACGCGTCACTGTATCGCTGTCGCCAACACGACGATTCAAGAAGAACTGGATTTCAATAACGCACAGATGGGGCTGATTCTAGGCGCTTTTTCGTTCGGCTATCTGCTCTGCCAGGTTCCGGGCGGCTGGCTGGGAAACCGCTTCGGCACACGCGCGTCGCTGGCGATGTTGAGCGTTCTTTGGTCGGCGTTTTCATTCTGGACGGCCGCCGTATCGTCGCTGTCTCAGATGATCGCCTCGCGGTTTGCCTTTGGGCTGGCGCAGGCCGGCCTGGTTCCGAACTCGGCTCAAGTCGTCAAGGATTGGTTTCCGATCGGTCGCCGCGGATTCGTAAGCTCGATCATCGCGGTATCGATGTCGATCGGCGCGGCGCTGACGATGGAGGTCACCGCCAGATTGTTGGAAGAGTTTCACTGGCGTTGGGTGTTTCGCTCCTACTCGCTGGTGGGCATGGTCTGGGCGGTGGCGTTTTACGTCTGGTTTCGCACGCTCCCCCGCCAGCATCCGTGGGTCAACCGGGCCGAGCGCGCGCTGATCGAGCGAGGAGACGACTCGCCCATGAGTCGCATCGCGTCCAACACGGTCAAGCCGCCGCACGGCAACGACGATCGCCTTCGCGCCGGTGCGATGTTGCGCAGCGCAAACTTGTGGGCCGTATGCGTGCAGTCCTTCTTTCGCGCTGCGGGCTATAACCTGTTCGTTACGTTCTTTCCCGCGTTTCTGGAATTCGCGTACGGTGTCAGCCGCAAAGACGCGGGAGCGCTAACGAAGTGGCCGCTGTTGGGTGTAATTGCCGGCGGGCTGTTCGGCGGCTTGTTAGTCGACGCAATTCTTCAGCGGACGGGCAGTAAATGGCTCAGCCGCTGCGGCGTGGCGATCGGGTCTCTGGGTCTCACGTCTGCGTTCATTCTCGGCTCGTCGTGGACGACAACCGCCGGCGGTCTGGTGGGGGTGATTTCGATTGGAGCGATGTGTTCGGGTATCTCCCTTTCTTGCGCCTGGGTCGGAACCATCGACATCGGCGGTCGGCACACGGCAATCATCGTCGGCATCATGAACATGGCTGGCTGTCTGAGCGGGGTCATTGTGACGCCGCTGTTGGGTCAACTGATTGATTACATTCAACTAACCGATGGGAATTGGAATTTGGTAATCTATCTGCATGTTGCCTTCTATTTGGCGGCGGCGGTATCGTGGATGTTCGTCAATCCGAACAAAGAATTGATGGCCCAGTAAGTGACGGCCTAGCCAAGTGCGGACCGTTTGTGCAAGAGCGGCAACGAGAACGACCCATGCTATTTGACACGCATACAAACCTGATGTGGTATCCCGATCATCTCTCGGACGAATTTGTCGAATTCGCTTGGGAGGCGAAAAAGGCGAAAATGAGACTGTCGACCGACGTCTACTTCGCCGGCAGCGACGTCCGGGCACAAAATGCATTCGACTCGACTCCCGAGCAATTGCTCGCAGCAACGGAGGGCGCCGACCGAGCGATCGTCTTCGGCATCAAGGCTCCGTTCTGCGGCATTAACGCCGACCAGGAGCTGATCGCCCGATTCGTCAAGCAGCACGCGGAGAAGTTCATCGGCTGGTGCAGCGTCGATCCTAATGATGCCGATTGCGTCGACCAGCTTGTGTATTATGTCGACGAGCTGGGTTTGCGCGGGCTGAAGTGTTCGCCGATCTATCAGAACTGGAATCCGCAAGACCCAAAACAT
>Ga0326597_10012438_pt1 | contig 11218 bp, 9 predicted proteins | sample RVTome_12_FD_203789 | JGI IMG/M metagenome (GOLD analysis project Ga0326597, IMG submission 203789) | Soil microbial communities from uranium-contaminated site in the Upper Colorado River Basin, Wyoming, United States - RVT100D185 | ecosystem: Environmental > Terrestrial > Soil > Contaminated >... | reverse complement strand
CCAGGAGATTGGGATTCGGATCGACCAGACCCTCACTCAGGACGCGACCGGAACTCTGGTGATGCTCGAGATCGAAGCGATGGGACTCGACCGCGTCAAGACCGAAATTTCGGCGCAGTACGTGGATCACAACCTCATCCAGGAAGACCATAAGAATCCAGACGACCACCTGTTTCTCCATAGCGCCTGTCGGCGCTTTGGCCTCTGGTACAGTGGACCAGGCAATGGAGTCAGTCACCCCGTCCACCAAGAGCGCTTCGGGAGACCCGGAAAGACTCTGCTTGGCGCGGATAGTCACACGCCGGCCGCAGGGGCCATCGGTATGCTGGCGATCGGCGCCGGGGGCCTAGAAGTGGCTCTGGCCATGGCGGGACAGCCCTTCTATGTAAAGATGCCGGAGATTTGGGGAATAAAGCTTTTTGGCGAGCTACCCGACTGGGTGAGTGCCAAGGATATCATCCTAGAGATGCTCCGGAGGCATGACGTGCACGGAGGCGTCGGTCGCATCGTCGAGTACTACGGACCGGGATTGAAATTGCTTTCAGCCATGGATCGGCACGTCATGGCGAACATGGGAGCCGAACTAGGGGCGACGACAACTGTCTTTCCCTCCGATGACGAGGTCCGCCGTTTCCTGCGATCGCAGGGACGCGAACAAGACTGGGGCGAACTGGTCGCCGATGAGGACGCTGACTATGACCTCCACGAGGAGATCGATCTCTCAAAGCTCGAGCCGCTCATCGCCATGCCGTCAAGTCCCGGAAATGTCGTGCCGGTACGCGAGGCGGCCGGGCAGGAGTTCTATCAGGCGTATATTGGATCTTCCGCCAATCCCGGCTACCGCGACTTTGCTATTGCCGCCGAGATCGTTAAGGGTAAGCGGGTCCACCATCGCATCTCATTTGATGTCAACCCGACCTCACGGCAGATACTCGAAAACTTTGTTCGCGACGGCCACCTTCTTTCCCTCATTCATGCTGGCGCGCGCATCCACCAAGCCGGCTGCAACGGCTGCATCGGCATGGGGCAGGCGCCAGCCACCGATAAGCTCAGTCTCCGCACGGTGCCAAGGAACTTCCCTGGCCGCTCGGGCACGCGCGAAGATAAGGTCTGTCTTGTGAGCCCGGAAACCGCTGCAGCCTCGGCGCTCGCCGGAGTCATCACCGACCCACGTGAACTCGACATGGCCTATCCGAAGATCTCCGATCCGGAAAGGCCGATTCTCAATACGGAGATGCTGATTCCGCCTCTCCCCCCTCAGGAGGCGTGCGAGGTGAAACTTGAGAAGGGGCCAAACGTCGCCGCGCTGCCGGCTTTGGAGGCATTGCCCGATGGGCTCGAGCTTCCCGTTGTCCTCAAGGCGAAGGACGATATCTCTACTGATGAGATCATGCCGGCCGGCGCCCGCGTCCTTCCCTATCGAAGCAACATCCCAAAGATTAGCGAGTTCGCCTTTGACATGGTAGACGAAACCTATCCTCGCCGGGCTATGCAGGTCCGCGACGCCGGTGGCCATGCGGTTGTGGGAGGCCGAAACTATGGCCAGGGATCGAGCAGGGAGCATGCGGCCCTCGTTCCCCGCTACCTCGGGCTCCGTGTCGTCATTGCGAAGAGCTTCGCGCGCATTCATTGGCAGAACCTCGTGAACTTCGGGGTCCTGCCGGTCACGCTGGAAGACGAGTCGGAGTATGACCGAATCGAGCAGGGGGATGTATTGAAACTCAACGAGGTCCACAGACAGTTACGCGCGAGGAAGTCGATCCGTATCGAGAACCAGACCCGGCAGCGGACCATCTCGGCTAAACATGACCTCTCCGATCGGCAGATAGATATCCTTCTGGCCGGCGGACTCATCAACTGGGTCCGGAAAAGACTCCAAAAGAATCTACCCCATGCATAACATGAGACGCTTACCGGCCTGACGCGCAACGACTGGAGCAGGTTCCCGGAGACAGAACTCATGACCGGCTCTTTCGACTCTCTTTATACACATGGTTTTCTCCGTGTAGCGGTCTGCATTCCCTCAGTGCGGGTCGCGAACCCGCGCTATAACGCCACGAGGATCTTGGGGCTTGCCCGCCGCGCTTCAGAGGCCAATGCGGCAGTGGCTCTATTCCCGGAACTCGGCCTTTCCGCCTACTCCAACGAGGATCTGTTCCAGCAGGACGCTTTGCTTGATGCAACCCTGGCCGAGCTTCACGAGCTGGCAGAGAGCAGCTCGGATCTCACGCCTCTCCTCATCATTGGCGCTCCGCTGCGATACGAAAACAAGCTGTTCAACTGTGGCATCGCTTTATACAAGGGGCAGGTATTGGGAATCACGCCGAAAACGTATCTGCCGAACTATCGCGAGTTTTATGAGAAAAGGCAGTTTAGCTCGGGCAGGCACGCAACTCTTCGAGACGTATCGATCCTGAACAACCCGGTTCCTTTCGGAAACGATCTGATCTATGAGGCTACCACCGTGGAGGGCTTCGCGCTGCACGTTGAGATCTGTGAGGACCTTTGGGTTCCCATCCCGCCTAGCACTTACGCAGCCCTTAGCGGAGCGACCGTCTTGACCAACCTCTCGGCAAGCAACATCACGATCGGCAAGGCCGAATACCGGCGCAGCCTGTGTAGCTCCCAGTCCGCCAAGTGCGTTGCCGCCTATCTCTACGCGGCAGCCGGTCCCGGCGAATCGACGACGGATCTTGCCTGGGACGGCCATGCGCTGATCTATGAGAATAACGAGCTGCTGGCCGAATCGAAACGTTTCTCGCCCGAAGAGCAGATGGTCCTGGCCGATATTGATCTGGACCGGCTGATCCAGGAGCGCAGCCGCACGACTAGCTTCAACGACCTCATAGCCGAACATCGCGAACGGCTCCGGGCCATGCGACGGATCCGATTCGATTTCAAAGTTCCCAATGCCTCGCTCTCGCTTAAGCGGAATCTCGATCGCTTCCCTTACGTGCCCATGGATCCGGCAGCGCGAGACGAGCGCTGCTCCGAAGCTTATAATATTCAGGTGCACGGGCTAGCCAAAAGGCTTGAGGCCACCGGCACTGAAAAGGCAGTGATCGGGATCTCGGGTGGTCTGGATTCCACCCACGCGCTGATCGTAGCCGCCAAAACTATGGATCGGCTTAAACTACCCCGCGCAAATGTCCTCGCTTACACGATGCCAGGCTTCGCTACCAGCGAACGCACACACACCAACGCGCTCAACCTCATGAGTGCGTTAGAAGTTACAGGCGGCGAGATCGATATCCGGCCGTCCTGTCTGCAGATGCTCAAGGATTTGGGTCATCCGTTTGCCGAGGGAAAAGCGGTCTACGATGTCACGTTCGAGAATGTTCAGGCAGGTGAGCGAACCTCGCATCTGTTCCGGCTCGCCAATCATTATAGAGGATTAGTCGTCGGCACCGGCGACCTGAGCGAGCTGGCCCTGGGTTGGTGCACCTACGGCGTGGGCGACCAGATGTCTCATTACAATGTCAACGCTTGTGTGCCGAAGACCCTGATTCAGTACCTGATCCAGTGGGTCATCAGCTCCAGGCAGTTTGACGAAGGAGCCAACAAAATTCTCGCATCGATCCTGGAGACCCAAATCTCGCCGGAGCTTATCCCCGGAGCCGATGAGACGACTTTTCAGGTGACTGAAAGTGTTATCGGTCCTTACGCGCTCCAGGACTTTAATCTCTACTACCTAATCCGCTTTGGCTTTCGGCCCAGTAAGGTGGCATTCCTTGCGTATCAAGCCTGGAGGGATAAACGCCAAGGAGTCTGGCCCGAAGCCGTCGCCGATACCCAACGCCGGGAATACTCGCTCAATGAAATCAAGCGGTGGCTCGAGGTGTTTCTTATCCGCTTCTTTCAAACAAACCAGTTCAAGCGTTCCTGTCTTCCAAATGCTCCCAAGGTCGGTTCCGGTGGATCGCTTTCGCCGCGCGGCGATTGGCGGGCACCGAGCGATGCCGAAGCCGATGCCTGGCTCCACGAACTCCGAATACGCGTGCCCGAGCGCTGAAAGGCAGCGAGAACAAGTTGATTGAGATGACCCACTGGACTAAAGCTTCCGTTTTATTCGCTGAAGGCGTAGGCTAAACCCATGGCTCGACGGGAAAGACGCACGGTCTCTATCGCCTCGCTCCTAGCCCTGGCAGTACCACGTTTTAGTATGTCTTCCACAATTTGTGGTTCGTCATTGTACTGCGCGCGCCGCGTCCGGATGGGCGCAAGAAACTCATTCAGCGCTCGAGAGAGCCGCTCCTTGACCTCGACATCCCCAACCTCGCCTTTGCGATAGCGCCGTTTCAATTCCGCCACTTCCTCTTTGTCGGAATTGAAGACGTCGTGATAAATGAATACGGGATTGCCCTCAACCTTTCCCGGATCGGTGGCATGAAGGCGCTTCGGGTCGGTGTACATGCTCATCACTTTTTTTCGGACCGTTTCCCCATCATCGGAAAGGTAAATTGCGTTTTGGAGGCTCTTACTCATCTTGTTCCTGCCGTCGAGCCCAACGAGGGTCGGCACTTCGCCGACAAGCACCTTAGGTTCTGGAAAGACATATCCGTAGAGGCGGTTAAAGCGCCGGGCGATTTCCCGACAGAGCTCAATGTGGGCCTCTTGATCCTTACCTACCGGCACTGTGTCGGCGCGCATCGCCAAGATGTCCGCAGCCTGCAGGATCGGATAACCGAGCAGGCCCATCGATGGGTTATCAATCCCTTGCGTCGCTATCATCTCCTTCAGGGTTGGGATCCGTTGCGCCTGCGCCACGGTTACCAGCATGGAAAAAATTAACTGCAATTCGCAAATCTGCGGGACCTGGGATTGTACGTAGATAGTGGTCTTTTCCGGATCGATGCCGACGCTGAGGTAATCGAGCACTATTTTCCGAACGTTTCCAGAGATTTGTGCGATGTGCTGGCGACGGTGGTCGGTAGTCAACGCATGGTAGTCGGCAATCACCAGAAAAAGTTCGCATTGGTCCTGTAGCCGAAGGCGGCTAGTAAGAGTGCCGACGTAGTGGCCGAGGTGTAGCTTCCCTGTGGGACGATCACCCGTAAGAGCACGTTTCGTGCGTTTGTTTGCTGCGGCCGTTTTCACAGAACGCAAAATAGACTGAAAATGGGAGTTAATAAAGAGATTCCACCAGCCTTTCGATGGAATCGCGTAGATCGGATTCGGTGTTAAGGGTTAAGCGAATCCGGTCCGGAATATCGGTCAACGACCTAAATTCATCCCGCTGGCGCTGATAGACTTGCCAGTTAGCATTGGATACCTGTCCACTCTCCTTTTCCCTCTGCTGTAAACGGCGAAAGATCTCCTCTTGCCGAGCCTGACATTCGATAAAAAACACGGGCATTCCGATGTTGGCAGCTCGAGTGAGAAAATGGCGACGATGTTCACTATCTTTAAAGGTAGCATCGACGATAACACCTTTCCCTGCCTTCAAGGATCTCTCCGCCTCCCCGAGAAGCGTGTGGTAAGTGAGCTGGGTAAAGGAGTCACTGTAAATTCCTCCCCGGTATCCCTCTGCCACGCGCTCGGTGGGCGAGCCGTTTACGAACCACGTCGGAGTTAAGAAGCTGAAATCCGGTCGAGTCTGCCAGCATCTGCACGACGGTGGACTTTCCGGTTCCGGCCATGCCGCATACAACCAGCATCGCGGCTCGCGGGTTACCCCCCCTGGCGCGCCGCGGCGTAAGGTGCCGTCGGCTCGTCGTAGGTCCATTCAGGGCTCTTTAACGCCTGGCGGCTGTCGAAAAGAAATGTGCGGCTCTTTTCATCGAAGTCGATAATCTTTGGCACCATTATCCGCTCACTTGGCGGCGCTATATTTTGGATGAGCTGCTCAAACTCGTCTGTGTAGCGCTTCAGGAGGCTTGGAATCAAGATCGAGCCCTGTACCGGAAGATAACAGCGATTCGCTTGAGGAGCACTGCGCGCGCCATACAACGCCCGCTCCATGTCATCGGAGGTCGCCTTGGTCGGGTCAAACAGCTCGTCGAGCGCGTGGCTTGCAGTCTCCAGGCCAAGCTTGCACGATGGGCACTGGTTGCACGATTCGACATACAGGAACCGCGCGGCCGCTTGGGCAACCCGCGGCATGCTCGTCCTCTCGTCGACCACGACGAAGCCGGCGGATCCGAGACCGGCGCCGATGAGCTGCAGCGATGCGAAGTCCGCTAAGGTGTCGAACATGTCCACAGGGATCACAGCCGACGAGAAACCTGACAGTGCTGCCTTCAACATGTGGCCTTCATGGGGTCCGTCGGCGACCTCGTAAAACAGATCGCGGAGGGTAATCCCTGCCTCGAGCTCGTAGATGCCTGGACGCTTGACATCACCGCTGACAGTGAAGATCAGTGTGCCAGGTGTGTCATGGGTGCCTAGTTCGCGGAACGATGCCGCGCCTAAGCGGACAATGCTCGGCACATGGGAGAAAGTTTCGACGTTGTTAACCAATGCCGGGTTCGGCGAAGTGGCGGTGGGAAAGAGTCCCTTCTCGTAGGGCGGGTTGTGAGCCTCCCGCGGCAGTGGCTCGTTGCCAGAGATCACCTCCAGCAGTGCCTTCTCTTCGCCAAACAGGTACTCCTCGGGGCCCTCGACTACGTGAAGTTCATGCTCCTCCAAGAGCCCCGCTTCAGCCATCTCTCTAATCGCTTTGTGTAGTTGTCTTAGCTCCGCGGTAAACGACGCTTTGATACCAATGTACAGACTCTTCGTGCCAACCACGTGCGCCGCGATCAGCATCCCCTCGATCAGCGCGTAGGGATTTTTGCGGAACACCCAGCGATCCTTAAATGTCCCTGGTTCTCCCTCCGCCGCGTTGCAAACGACGAACCGAGTCGTGCAGGGGTGATTTCGGATCGTTCTCCACTTGGTTCCAGTGGGAAAACCAGCGCCGCCGCGCCCACGGAGACCGGAAAGCTCAATCTCTTTGAGGATGCGCTCGGGAGCCATTTGCCGTGCCTTGAGGACAGCGCTCTCGCCAGTCAGTACCCGGTAATCATCGTAGGAGGTGAAAGGCTTCTCTGGGATGATCCAGTGGTCTCGAGGGGTGTTCATCTATTTCAATCTAACAAGCCCTCATCCGATGAACAAGGGGATTCATTACAGAGTGGTAACCCGATTTTTCTTGCGCAATAGTCTCTCAAGCTCTGCTATCCGCCAGGATTTTTTTCCTCGCAAAGGTATGGGTGGAATAACCATAAAATACCTCCGCACATTCCATCAGCGTCTCAGATAAAGTAGGATGTGGATGGACAGTTTCAGCGAGGGAGGAGCGGGTGCGTAGTTCACGGACGGCTTCGACAGAATCGACCGGGACTTGCATGTTAAGGACGCCTCGTAGGCATTCTTCACAGGAGTAATAACATGAAAAACCGCGACCTTCAGGCCACGTGGGCTTATCATAACGCAACCAAGCACACCTACCAGAGCATCCGCACGAATCCTCACTATCTTGACTGGGAGAACCAGCCGATTCCATTTAAAATCTATTCCAAGCTGGAGCCCATCCCTCTACTCCAGCACCTATCGCCTTCGGGAATGGCGGCGCTTGAGGCCATCTCGGCTCTGGAAGCCCCGCCAGAAGGTCAAGTCGTTCCCTCGGGTCAAACCCTGGCGAAAATCCTCTATCTATCTGCGGGCATCACCAAACGTAAGAGCTACCCTGGAGGTGAAAATCTCTTTCGGGCCGCCGCCTGCACGGGCGCGCTCTATCACATCGATTTGTATCTCGTCTGCGGCGACCTTCCAGGTTTAGAGGCCGGCGTCTATCACTTTGGCCCGCATGACTTTGCCCTGCGGAGACTGCGAAAGGGAGATTGCCGTGCACTCCTCGGTCGTGCCAGCGGGGAAGAACCGTCGATAGTGAACGCACCTGCCGTGGTCATCTGCGCTTCGACGTATTGGCGCAATGACTGGAAATACCAGTCCCGAGCCTATCGTCACTGCTACTGGGACAACGGCACCATTCTGGCCAACCTGTTAGCAACCGCGGTTGCATGTCATGTGCCGGCACGGATCGTCGTCGGCTTCGTAGATGCTGCGGTGGGCCGGCTCCTAAGCCTGGACACAAGGCGCGAGGGTGCGCTTGCTCTCGTAGCTCTCGGCAATGCCTCGGTTAAGGCGGCTGGGTTTTCTCTCGCGGTCCAGCCACTGTCGTTCGAGACCGTGCCGCTTTCCAAAAACGAAGTCGATTATCCGGCCATCCGGGCGATGCACGAAGCATCGTCTCTGGAGAGCGAAGAGGAGTTGGTAGACTGGCGCAGTCAGGCTTCGCTAGTCTCTTCGACACGGACCGGAAGTCCGACCTTTAGCCCTACTTCAAAAGAGCGATTCTTTGCCCTTCGGCCACTCGGCGACGATAAGATTCCTCGGGATACTATCGAGGAGGTCATCCAACGGCGTGGCTCCAGCCGCGAATTCTTCCGCGAATCGATCAGCTTTATACAGCTCTCCACGATGCTTGACCGGGCAACGCGTGGGATCCCACCCGATTTCCTCTATCCGGAGGGAGCGCCGCTCAATGATCTCTATCTTATTGTACATGCAGTGGAAGATCTCTCTCCAGGCGCGTATGTCTTTCACCGGGACGAGCGCGCACTGGAGCTACTTAAGGAAGGCAATTTTCGCCGGGAGGGCGGATATCTTGGACTGGGCCAGGAGATCCCAGCCGATTGCAGCGTGGACGTGTTTTTCCTGACAGATCTGAATATGGTTCTGGAGCGGTTGGGCAACCGGGGTTATCGCGCAGCCCAACTGGAGGCGAGCGTCACGGGCGGGAAGCTGTACCCTTGCAGCCTATGCCCAGCGCCTAGGGGCCTCGGGGCTCACCTTTTTCGATGATGATGTGACGGATTTTTTCTCGCTTCACGCTGCGGGGAAGAGCGTCATGTTCTTGATCGCCCTCGGCAAATCGGCAAAGCGGCGCAGGAGATAGGCAAACTGTGAGAGCTCTGGTGGGCAAATGACTAAGGGTCTTGACATTAAATAGAATTCGGCAATAAGGGAGTGTATCGTTAAAAATGATTAGAGGGTGAAAGATGCAGGGGACGCTTTATGATCAATTGGGGGGTGAGACCAAGCTGCGCCAGATTATAGACACCTTCATCGATCGGGTTTTCGAAGACCGGATGATTGGCTTTTTTTTTCGCAATGCGGATAAGCAGAGGATCAAGGAGATGGAGTATCAGCTGACCGCCCGCTTCCTGGGTGCTGACGTGGAATATAGAGGGAGACCCCTCGATGAGGTCCATGCTAAACATCCGATCATGGGCGGACAATTTGCCCGCAGACTTCAGATCCTCAGCGAGACGCTGGAGGATTACGGGGTGCCGAGGCATGTCCGAAAGGCATGGCTCGAACACAGCGAAAGTCTGCGGCCCCTGATTACCAAGGATGCGGGATCCGATTGCGATGCGGTCAGGGCTCGGGAAAAAGTCCAGCGGGCATCCAAAGGATCCTAGGGTGTTTTTGTCGCCAAAAAAAAATAACACTACACTGCGCTTACCTTGACATCCAGTCTTTTCTCCAATCGAAAAATCAATTCAGTCTCCTGACGACGTCACTGGATCTTCTTGCATGCCGCTCGCTTGGGGGGGTATGGTTTTTTAAGTGACTTTTTATGGCTCATCCCTATTTTCTTGTGCTGATGCTCTTTCTCATCTTCGATATTGAGGTGGTCTTCCTCTACCCGTGGGCTAATCTCTTTCGCCGCCTGGGACTTTTCGGTCTTGTGGAAATGGGGATATTCCTGTTTATTCTTGTCATCGGCTTCATCTATGTCTGGAAAAAAGGGGCCGTGGAATGGGAGTAAAATTTCATGGGAGGGGATAGCTCAATTATCCTATATTTGCAGCAGAGTTTGGGTGGGAGAATCTTAGATTCGCATGCCTTTCGGGGTGATGAGACCATCGTCATCACTCGAGAAGGGTTTTTAGAGGTTTTTCGCTTGCTCAAAGAGGACCCCAAATTGGACTTTAACTTTCTAACAGATATCACTGCTGTAGATTATCTGGGGAAAAAGGAGCCGCGGTTTGAGGTTGTGTATCATTTCTACTCCTTCCGGGCTAAGCATCGCCTGCGGGTTAAAGTAGGAGTGCCGGAAGAAGATCCAATAGTGGACTCACTGGTCCCTTTATGGAAAGGGGCCAACTGGCTGGAGCGGGAGGTTTGGGATATGTTCGGCATTCGCTTCCTGGGCCATCCAGACTTAACAAGGATCTTGCTCTACGAGGAGTTCCAAGGACATCCCCTACGCAAGGACTATCCAGTGAACCAATGTCAACCGTTGGTTCCTGAAATAGAGGTCAAGGGCACCTTTGTCGACCAGAGATCGCATAACAGGCTGATGCAATTAAAACAACAATTTTCCGCCAAGAGCTAAAGGCCTCTGTCTTTTAAACACGATGAAGGCCGATACCAAAGAACTTCCACTGGACACTATGGATCTTCAGATGGGGCCGTCCCATCCTGCCACCCATGGGACGATCAAGTTTAATCTCAAGCTGGTAGGGGAGAAGGTCCTCGACTGCGACGTGGAGGTGGGCTACCTGCACCGCGGCTTTGCCAAAAGTTGCGAGCAGGCTACATGGACCCAGGTGATTCCCTATACAGACCGGCTCAACTATGTCTCTCCGCTGATCAACAACGTGGGCTATGCGATGACGGTGGAAAAACTCCTGGGAGTGGAGACGCCTCCGAGATGTCAATGCATCCGGGTAATCGTGAGCGAGATCTCCCGCATTACCGACCATCTGACCTGCTGTGGAATGGCCGCATCGGAACTCGGGGCGATCACGGTTGGTTTCTACATGATTGAGGCACGGGAGTTTCTCATGAGGATCGTAGAGACCCTCACCGGAGCCCGACTTACAACCACCTATACCCGCATCGGGGGAGTGAAGCACGATCTCCCGGAGGACTTCACCGGGCAAGTCACTCAGGCCTTCCAGAAGGTCAGAAGGATCCTGGCAGACTGCGACCGGCTCCTCTCCCGCAACCGGATCTTTATTGACCGGATGTCCGATGTGGGGGTGATCTCCCAAGAGACAGCGATTGCCTATGGACTCACCGGACCCATCCTGCGCTCTACGGGAGTCAACTACGATGTCCGGAAGGCTGAGCCCTATCTGGTCTATGACCAGCTTGAATTCGAAGTCCCATTGGGGACCAAAGGAGATAACTACGACCGCTTTGTCTGCCGCATCCAAGAGAT
>Ga0326597_10012437_pt1 | contig 11219 bp, 9 predicted proteins | sample RVTome_12_FD_203789 | JGI IMG/M metagenome (GOLD analysis project Ga0326597, IMG submission 203789) | Soil microbial communities from uranium-contaminated site in the Upper Colorado River Basin, Wyoming, United States - RVT100D185 | ecosystem: Environmental > Terrestrial > Soil > Contaminated >... | reverse complement strand
CCGACCCGGACGAGCTGGTTGACCGTGGGCAATTTGCCTCCGAATGAGAACCGACTTGCGAGGAACGGTCTGCCTGGCACCCAGGCACGCGATTCCCCGCCCAGAACAACCTTACGAGTCTACAGCAAACCCCGGGCCTGTCAAGGCCTATAGCCGCGGGCACGCTCGAAATCCGCGAGGTGTTGCTCGACGAGATCCCGCTCCATGGCGAGACCCGCCTCCAGGAGCGCCCACTCGAGGTCGTCGGTCGCTCCGAGCCGCCCGGGCGCGCCGGCGTCGTCGCCATAGAGCACGAGGCCCGCGCCTTCCCGGAGGATCATCGGCACCACCAGGGCTTCGCCGGGGCGCGGCCCGCCGAGCAGATCCAGCAGGCGGTCGTTCGCCGCCCCCGCCGGCACCACGCCCTTCCAGGACTCGCGGCGCTCCACGGCCTGCGCGACCACCGAGGGCTCGCCGAGCGGCAGGCGCACGCGGCGCGCGAGGTCTTCCGGGTCGTTCCCGCCGAGGCCGACCTGGCCGGCGCCGTGCGCCTCGTCGCCGCGGAGCACCAGCAGCAGGCCGCGGCCGACGAGCGGTGCCGCCCGCCGCAGCAGACCGAGCGTCACCTCGCCGCGCAGAGCCGGTGCGAAGGGCGCCTGCGCGATCGCGCGCGGCGTCGAGGGCGGCTCGCCGACCGGCGCCGCCTCGTCCATCCGAGTCATCGCCTCGAGCAGCACCTGGTCGGTGGCGACACCGCCCGCGACCACCAGCTCCTCCGTGTCGACGCCGATGTCACCGCTCGACGCCACGGGCGTGACTTCGAATCGGAAGTAGCCGCTGCGCCAGCGACACAGCTCCTGCACCACGAGCCCCGCCTGCTGCTTTAGCGCGTCCTGCAGCTGGGCCTCGGTGATGGCGCCACTCTCGACGAGCAGCGACCCCAGCCTGCGGCCGTCGGCCGCGAGGTGCTGGCGATCGAGCGCCTCGGCGAGAACCTCGGGCGTCAGCAGCCCGCGGCAGACCAGGATGTTGCCGAAGGTCTCCCGGATCGAGCTCGACGCGGCGTAGACGATGCGCCCGAGACGCACGACCACGAGCCCGTGCGCCTCGCGGCGGCTGAGCGTCACCTTTCCGGTGCGGTTGTTGAGCGCCAGGAAGTGCAGCAGCTCGGCGAGCTCGATCTCCTCGAGCCGACCGGCCAGGCTCACGGCTCCTCCGGCTCGGCGGGACCGAGCTCGATCGGCGCGCCGGGCTGGAGCCCGCGGATGCGGCGCACGGCCTCCTCGGCCTCCGGCCAGGATCCCCGGCGCAGCACGCGCGTGAGCGCCGGCAACGCGGCGGAGGCGGGCGGGCCGATCGCGCCGAGCGCCTTCACCGCGGCCTGGCGCACGCGCACGTCGCGGTCGGAAATGGCCTTCGTGAGCGCGGGCACCGCTGGTGCCGCGGAATAGCCCATGTTCTGCAGCGCCATCGTCGCCGCCACGCGCAGCTCGGCGTCTGGATCGGCGAGCGTCGCCGCCAGGTCGGGGACCGCGGCGCGGCCCCGTTCCCCCATGCCCCAGAGCGTGTTCGCCGCCGCGATCCGCTCGGCGGGCGTGCCGGAGCGCAGCATCTCCGCGAGCGCCGGCGCGGCCGGCTCCCCGAGCTGCAGCAGCTTCAGGCGCGCTTGGCCGCTCGCCTGCGGGTCCGAGCTGCGGAGCTCGGCGAGCAGCCGCGGGATGTCGGGCTTGTCTTCCTTGGCACGGCATGCGGGGAAGGCGACCGCCAGGAGGACGCAGGCTAAGACCGTCGACGGGGCGCGCATGCCCGAGTCTAGCAGGGGGCAGGGACCCCCGGCGCGGGCGGCACCGGTGGCGAGGATCAGCCTCCTCAGCGCAGCCGCTGTCGCTGGGCGGCGGGCTTGGTCCCGCTCCCGAAGTGGAAGAGGAAGCCGCCCTGCGGGCTCCAACCGAGGTCCAGCCGTACCTGCTCGCTCCCGGGCACCAGCAGCCGCAGCCCCGCCCCGAGGCCGGCACGGTAGCGCTTGAAGCCGAAATCCTGCGACTCGCTCCAGGCGATGCCGGCGTCCGCGAATAGCGCCAGCTCCAGGCCCAGGCTGAACGACCACTTGAAGAAGTCGCGCCGGGCGAGATCGACGAGCTTGAAGTTGTACTCGGCAGTGGTGAGGAGCTGGTTCTTGCCGTTGAGGCTCGGCCCCAGGTCCTCGAGCGCGTAGCCCCGGATCGTGTTGGCGCCCCCCAGGTAGTACGTCAAGTAGACGGGCACGTCTTCGCCCACTGTGCCCGACTGCATCGTCACGAGCCCGCTCAGGAGGAGGTGCTGCCGCCTGAAAGTCGCCAGGTAGCGGCGCAGGTCCAGGTTCGCCGTCCAGAACGAGCCGTCTCCGCTGCTGTGGATGACCTCGACCTCGTTCTTCCAGCCGGTCCTGGGATCGCGCCAGGAGTCCCGCGTGTCGTACCCCGCCGAGAACCCGATGCGGAAGAACTTGTCCTCGTTGTCCGGATCGAGCGTCTTGCCGTCCACGTCGCTCTGCATCTGGAACAGCGAGACGAAGCCGCGCAGGCGTCCGTGGCGCCCGAGCCACGTGCCCATGCCCGGCGTGAACTCCCAGCTGTCTTCGTTGAAGCCGTTCATGGTGTCGGCACGCTCCCGCTCGGCACCGTAGAAGTCGAGCGACAGGTGGTTGCCCTTGATCCAGGGATGCGAGAACTTGGCCCAGCGCTGCCCGGTGCCGCCGAAGTAGGCGCGCGCCGAGAGGCTGACGCTGCGGCCGGTGAGGTTCGGGGCGGAAAGTGCAGCCCCCCACGAGAAACCGTTCTCCTCGGTGTAGATGAAGGAGGGCAGCAGCAGCAGGGCGGGGGCTTCGGCGACCCGCAGCGTCAGCCGCACACCCTCGCCGTCCGCCTCGGCAGTCACGCTGGTCTCGGCGAAGATCCCGAGGTTCTCGAGACGCTGCAGGTCGGCGGCCAGGACCGCGAAGCGGAAGGGCTCCCCCGCTCCAGTCTCCATCTCGCGCGAGATCACGTACTGACGGGTGACCTCGTTACCCTCGATTCGGATCGCCGTCACCGGCCGGCCCTCGAAGCCGGCGAGGGCGGTGGGGTCCGTCTGGCCCTCGGCGAGGGCCGGAACCAGCACCAGCAGGAGGGCAATGCGGGACATTCGCCTCCCTCGCTCAGGACGTCGTGCCAAGGGAGTCAGAAGCGGAAGGTCGTGCCGACCTGGATCTGTCGCGCCTGCCCGCGCTGGCCGTCCTTGTTGATCCTTCGGCCCCACAGGAACTCGCTCACGAGGTCGATGCGCGGGATCGGCGACCACGAGAGGTTGAGCGTGGCGCGATCGGTCCGCTGCAGCGCGTCGCCCGCCTGGACGGGCAGGTTGTCCACCCAGACCGTTCCCCAGGTGGCCGTCGAACGCGCCGTGTTGCTCCACCAATGCTCGTAGCCGACGTAGGCCGAGGCGACGGGGAGCGCCTCGAGAGTGTTGGCCGCGGGATCGTAGACGGCGTCCTGACCGCCGAGGCTCCCGAGGTCGGTGATGTAGCGTCCGATGCCCCAGCCCGCTGCGGTCGCGAACGGGATGTGGTCCCGGCCTCCCCGCCACGGCGTCCGCAAGCGTCCGCTGATGTGGTAGCCGACGGCCCCGGTCGAAAGCGTCGCGTTGGGCTCGTACTCACCGCGGACCTGGCGGAGGAGGAGCGCCGCCTGGACGTGGCCCCCGCCGCGCAGCAGGCCGAGGCTGCCGGGGGCGAACGTCTTCTCGCCCGGGGTCCAGCGCAGTCGGAGGACGAGATCGGGCACCTGGTTCACGCCCTGCACGGGGCTCCCGTCGGCGGCGCTGATGTCCGGGGCCGGGTTCTCGGCGGCGAGCGCGAGCGCGAGCCGCTCGCTCAGCGGATGCGTGAAGCGGATCTGGGGCTGCCGGAACAGCGAGATCGCGTTCAACCCCTCGAAGTCGATCCCGTCCGGTTCGGCCTCGGGGTCGGAGAAGGTCGACCACGTCTGCCCCAGGGTGAACCCCCGCCATTGACCGTACGCGTGGCGGAGGCGGAAGGAGTTGCCCGAGCCGGCGTAGTCGCCCTCGACGAAGGCTCGCATCGCGCCGACCCCCGTCGGCGTCCGCAGGTCGAGGTTGACCCGGCTCGGCCGGGCCGAGTACGTCGTGCGCTCGCCCTTGCCGGCCGCCTCACTGCCGGCGATCGGAATCGAGGACGTGACGAAGCGATCGTCGGTTCCCAGCGCGTCGAGGCTCTTGATCGTGTTCATCCGCACCAGGCCGCCGAAGCGCAGGGCGGCGTCGGTGCCGGGGATGCGGAACGAGCGGGGAAACTCGCCCGCGGTGACCGTCGTCTCCGTCAGCTCGGGGATCTTCAGCACGTCCTGCTCGATCTGGGCGAGGCGCTGCTCGACCGCCGACGAGACCGAGGCTTCCCCCGGCTTCTGCTCTAGCTCGGCGAGCTGGTTGTGCGAGGCGAGGGCGAGCGCGCCCGTCTCCTCGAGCCGCTTCCGGAGATCCGCGATCTCGCGGCCCTGGGCTTCGAGGAGCGCTCTCTGCTCCTCGACGAGCTTTCTCTGCTCTTCGAAGAGCCGCGCGAGGTCTTGCAGCGACGGCGTCTCGCTCGTGGGCTGCTGAGCCAGAGCCGGTTGACCCAGGTAGAGGACGAGAGCGAGAGCGGCTGCACTGGAAAGTCTGACCCGCGGTGTGGCTTTCAGCATGACTACATCTCCGTTCCCGGTTGTTGGCGATGCGGACGACAACAGGTTCGGTGCGGGCCCGACCGCTTCGACGTGGCCGGGGTCGGTCGCATGATTCCGGTCAGAACAGGAACGACAGGTAGCCCTGGATGCCCTGGAACCTCATGCTGCCGCCCAACTCGGTCGAGGCCAGCCCGCGCTCGTAACGGTACTTGTAGTACTTGTACTGGGCTCCGAGCCCTACTTTCCGCCAGGGATACCAGTAGAGTCCGAGCCTTCCGTCGGTGACGGACGCTTCCGAGTTCTCGGGCTTGATGATGATGTAGAGAAGGTCCCCCCGCATCACCACTCGAGGGCCCAGCCATGCGCCGAAATACCCGCCGATGTCCCCTGTCGGAGAGCTCGTCGTGGCGGTCCGGCTGATCGTCCCACTCGTGCCGCCCCCGCCCCCGCTGACCGAACCAGTCGCCCGGATCGTGGCGTCGATCGAGAGGTACCCGATGCCCAGCGCGGGGCCGATCTCGAAGCGGTCGTTGCGGAAGGCGGCGAAGCGGTAGTAGCCGGTGAAGATGTCGACCGAGCCCTCGCTGTGCGCAGTGAGGCCCGCGCTGAAGACCTGGTCGCCCCAGGTGATGTCCCGGGTGAGCGTCTTGCCTTCGCCCGTGCGCTTCGACCGCGTGAAGTTCAGCGACAGCTGATGGCGCCGGCCGACCCGCCAGGTCCCGTCGAGCCAGAAGGTGGTGGCGTTGCTGGGGAGGCCGGTCTCACCCTCGAAGTCGATCTCGTCGCCTTGCTGCCCGCCGAGGTTGTACTGGAGCTTCGTGTCGGCGGCGATGCGGAACCCGCCCGTGTCGATGCGGAGGGTCTCGGGCAGGTCCGAGTACGCGCCGGTCGTCTGGGCCTGGGCTGGTGCTGCCGCCAGGGCTGCGGCCAGCACGGCCGGAACGAGGGTTCGAGTCATGATACTAGTGCGCATGTGATGGCTCCTCAATAATGGGTCACACGAAACACGCAGGATAGCTCATTGCGGCATCGGCCGAGTCTCCCGGCAGTCCTCAAGGGCCGGGAAGGCGGCGATGGGTTTGATGCGCAGGCCAGAGTCGTCGCAGAGCCGGGGGACGCCCCCGAAGTCGTCAGGCCGAGAGGGCCTGCCCGCGCTGGCGATGCGCGTCCAGAGCGGCCTCGAGTGCCTGGCGCTCCCCGTCTGTGGGCGAACGGCCGTCCGCCGAGTTGAGCAGGAAACGGTCGCACGCCTCGCCGAATCGGGTGGCCACCCACATCTCTCGAGGGACGAGCCCCAGCTCGCTCACGGTCCGCAGCAGGCTCCCGAGGAAGCCCACGCGGTCCGGCCCTCGGACCTCCAGGTACAGGAAGCCACCGCGCTCGGGCGAGCCGTCGACGTCGAACCCGTCGAGCAGCAGAGGCGGAGCGTGGGGCGGGGGTGGCTCCTGTGTGAGGGAGATGTAGTCGATCGTCTCCGGGTCCGACGCCCCTGGCACGGGAGTGACCAGGAACTCCGCGCCCCACGAGCCCGAGGATTCCTGGCGAGCGAAGCCGTTCAGGATCGATATGCCGTGAGCGTGCAAGGCGCGTGCACGGCCGCCGCCGCCGAGCGCCCTGCCCGATCTCAGGATCGTCCGGGAAGTTAGGCGGAAGCGAGAAGGATCGCGTTGTCTCCCGCCAGGGGACATTCCTGTCGGAGCGCCTGGAAGCGACTGACAAGCGTGTCGTTCCTCGACAGAAGACGCTACTCCAATGGCGTGCAATCGTAGGGCAGCGAGCCGCCCGTGCAGAGGTTCTCGCCGCCCGGGTCGAAGCAGAACCTACCCGTCTGGTCCGCAGCGAAGGAGCGGACACCGGTCTGGCCTGCTTGCATCGGGACGGCCGCGTAGCAATATGATGCGATCCCGTTGGGGTTCATGCGGGTCGGCTTGCCGGGGCCCCCGACGAAGATCCGGCGGTAGCCGCTCCTCGTGGAAGCGTCGGCCAGCTCCGGACCGAGGAACCGCGGCTGGGACGCGGTGTAGCCTGCGATACATCCAGGCTGGGCGGGAGCGGCGAGGCACTCCAAGGGGCCGTAGCTTCCCGCGCCGGATTCGTAGGCCGCCTGGGCGGAGACCACGGTCCTCACGTCGCCGATGGCCGTCGCCTCGTTCGCGGAGACGCGGGCCCGCAGCAGGCTGGGGATCGCGATCGCGGCGATGATCCCGATGATCGCCACCATCATGAGCATCGACGCTGCGCCGGCGCCGGCCATCGTACGGGGGACGAAGAGCGCGAAGAGGTACGCCAGGGGATGGCGACCGGGGATCTCGGGGGCGCGGCCGTCGCCGCGGACCGCCACCCGCGCCACGCGCTTGACGAGCCAGGGGTAGTCGGAAACGAGCTCGTGGAACGACATCCAGAAGCCGGCCGTCTCGTGGGTCTGCTGCAGGTACTCGGGGAGGTTGAGATCCTGCCAGCGGCGTCCCCCCGCGGCGAGCGCGCTCAACCCGCGTATCGCGTCTTCGAGGTCGTCGCAGCAGGCGGCGCCGTAGTTGTCGCAGGTGGACTCGCAAGCGCGCTGGTAGGCCGGGCCCAGCAGGGGCAGGAAGCTCGCGGGCAGCAGGACGGGCCGCCAGGCGAGGTGGCCACGGTGCACGTGGCCGAGCTCGTGCCCCAGGTAGAAGTTGAGCGCGCCCGGCCGGCCCTCGAGCGCGTCCACCACGTCCGAGTAGAGCACCAGGAAGTTGCGTCCCAGGAATCGCGTGGCGAACGCGTTGAAGGCGCCGTCCGCGTGGAGCAGGAACGTGTCCGGGACGGCAGCGAGCCCCAGCCGCTGGCAGCAGGCGGATAGCCTGTGATGGAGGTCGGGGTACTGCTGCGGCGTGATCCGTACCGCGTTGCCCTTGATGTACGCGATCAAGCCCGACTGCGCGAACAGGTAGAAGACGAAGAACATCAGCGCGTAGAGGAGCGCGATGCCCAGGGTGCCGACCAGCAGCAGCAGCCAGAAGCCGATCGAGATCACGAGCCCGATCGCAAACAGCGTCGGCTCGTTCGGGTACACGAGCTCGTCGGGCGACGCCGAGGCGGCGCTGCGCCCGGCCGGGTAGGGGGCGGCCGCGACGTGGCTCGGGGGAAGGGGCGGGGGCGCAGTGGAAGCTGCGGTGGAAGCGGAAGCCCCCTCGGGGCGTGTCCCGCCGCAGCGGCAGCTGTCCTGCCTCATGGGTACGTGCCGCTTGCACTGCGGGCACAGCCAGAAGCGTCCGGACGCGCTCGTGCCGAAGGCCCCCGTTTGTCCCATTCATCGCCTCCTTCGAAGAGCTGAAGCGAGGCGAGGCTAGCACAGCAAGGCCGGAAGCGGCGCTCGACGCCTGGAATCGTATCGGCGAACCGAGGCTCGACATCGTCAAGATCGACGGGCTCGCGCGCACGCCTTATCGCACCGTCTACGACGCGCTCGGAAACGACCCCGACGAGCTGCTGACCCCGCAGTCCCTGCGATGGACCGAAAGGCGTGTGGCGGCGCTGCCGACGGCGAGTGGCTCGCGCGTGAGCTACCGGCCCCTCCCGGGAGGCCGGGCCGAGCTCGAGGTGGCGATCGTGGAGCGGCCGACGATCGACCCGCTGCCCGCCCTGCTGCTCGAATCGGCGATTCGTGCCTTCACCGATCACGCTACCGAGCTCCGCCTCGCCAACCTGACGGCGACGGGCGACGCGGCGCGAGCCTTCTGGCGATGGCAGCCGAACCGGCCCCAGGTCTCGTTGGCCGCCGCCGCTCCCCGCGCTCTGGGCCTGCCCGGGATCGTCACGGCCGAGGTGCTCTGGGAGGAGCAGTCGTATCGCGTCCGTCCGGGAGCGCGTGAAGGCGCCGTGATTCGCGAGGGACGGACGCGGGCATCGCTCTCGCTCTACGACTGGTGGCGGGCGGACTCGAAGCTGGGAGTGTCCCTGGCGATCGATGAATCGAGCGGCCGCGGGCGCTCGCTGTCGATCTCAGGAAGCGCCGACCAGCGGTTCGCCGGAGATCGAGTCTCGGTGAGCGGCCGCCTGTCGGGCTGGGCCCGGGGATCGGGGCCGCCCTTCTACGCGGGCTCGCTGCGGCTTTCGGCGCGCAGCCGCGTGACGGTCGGCGAGGGGCCCCTGCTGCGTCTCGATCTCACTTACGAGGCGGCCAGCGCCCGAGCCCCGCTGGCGCTCTGGGCAGGAGCGGGTACCGGCCTGGGGCGCGACCTCCTGGTCAGGGCGCACCCGCTGGTCCACGACGGCATCGTCGATGGCCGCTCGTTCGGCCGACAGATCCTGCGGGGGGGAGTGGAAGGCGAAGCTCCGGCCGTGCACCTCGGACCGGTCAGGCTCAGCGCAGCCCTGTTCGTCGATTCGGCGCGCGTCCTGGCTCCGCTCCCGGACGTCTCGTCGCGGCAGACGTTCGTCGATCTGGGCGCTGGCCTTCGCGTTCGCATCCCGGGCCGCCGCTCGATCCTGCGCGCGGATGTCGCGACTCCCTGGAGCAGCCTTCGTCCACGGCTCTCCGTGGGGTGGCAGACCCAGTGGCCGGATTGAGGAGCCCCATGGACCCTGACAAGGTTGCTGTCGAAGAAGCCCGCCGCATCGCCCAACACGAGCGGATCAAGGGCCAGCTCGAACACACCGTCCAAGCCCGCATCGCGGAGGAGGCGAGAAGCTCGAGCACTGCCGAGCAGGCCGAGTTGGAGTCCGTGGCGGCCGGTCTCAAGCACAAGGCAGCGGCCGAGCTGCTCGAGACCGAAGCCGACCTGGAACGGGCCCGGCGGCTGGTGCGCGCCGCGCAGCTGCTCGACTACATCTTCTTTCTCGTCTACTCCCCGATCGGCCTCGAAGTCGGCCTTGAGCTGTTCGGGGCACGTCAGTCCAGCAGCTTCAAGCAGTTCCTCGACGTCGTCACCCGGCCGCTGCTCGGCCCGTTCCGCGGGCTGATGCCGGACCCCTCGCTGGGTCCCCTGCAGCTCATGATGTCCTACATCGTCGCCGCGCTCGTCTACGCGCTCCTGCATCAGGCGCTCCGGAAGCTGCTGCGGCTCTTTGTCGATCGGCAGCCGAGGCTCTGAGGCGGGCGCTTCAGCTTGCCGCCCGCCGGCACACTGTTCGCCGAAAGGCCTGCGGACCGCGTTCGTACGCTTGACTTGGGAGACGTCGACTGAGAGTCTTGCTCGACCAGGCGGGGAGCCGATGTCAAGCGGAGTTCGTGCGATCGGAGAGCGTCGGCTCGCGCTCCTGCAGGCTCTCACGACCCGCGTCGGCGAAGCCGGTACGCTCGGCGAGGCGGCGGCGCTCTTCGAGGGTGCCCTGCGCACGAACCCGGACGATCTGCCGTTCTCCGCGATCTATCTACTCGAGCGCACGTCCCCGCGCGCCCTGCTCGCCATGGCTTCGAGTGCGAGTGGCCAGCTCACTCTGCCCGAGAGCATCCCCGTGGAGCCCGGCGACCCGTGGCGCTTCGCCGACGCGCTCGCGCAAGACGAGCCAATCCTCGTTCGCCTCGCCGACGGCTCTCCGATCCCCGCCCTGGAAACAGGCGAGGCGCCGCGCGCGGAAGCGGCGGTCCTGCGGCTGGTGGAACCGTTCGGAGCGCAGCGCTTCGGCGTTTTCGTGGCCGGCATCGACCCGGCTCGTGCCTTCGACGAGGGCTATCGCACCTGGGTCCGACTGGTTGCCGCCTGGATAGCGGTGGGGCTGGCGCGGGCCCGTGCCTACGAGACGGACCGCCGGCAGGCGGCCGCCCTGGAGGAGAGCGAGCATCGCTTCTCGAGGTTCATGAACCACCTGCCGGGCCTGGCCTGGATCAAGGACCCCGCCGGCCGCTACCGCTTCGTCAACGAGGCGGCGGCGCGTGCCTTCGGGCGGTTCCAGGGGGCGATCCTCGGCAAGACGGACGAAGAGATCTTTCCGCCGGCCACCGCCGCGGAGTTCCGCAGGAACGACGCTCGCGCGCTCGCCGGCGGGGGCGCCATGGAGACGGTCGAGACCCTGGAGCACGAGGACGGTGTCCACCACTCCCTGGTCAGCAAGTTCCCGATTCCAGCGGGTCTCGACGGCTCGAGCATGATCGGGGGCATCGCCATCGACATCACCGAGCGCATCCGCATCGAGCAGGCGCTGCGGGAGAGCGACCGCCACAAGGACGAGTTCCTGGCCACCCTCGCTCACGAGCTCCGCAGCCCGCTGGCTCCGCTGCGCAACGCGCTCGAGGTCGTACGCGTCGCGGGAGAAGGAGACAGCGAAGCGCTGGCGCGGGCGCGCGGCATCATGGAGCGGCAGCTCCGGCAGATGGTGCGACTGATCGACGACCTCCTCGACGTGGGCCGGATCAGCCGCGGCAAGCTCGAGCTGCGCAAGGAACGCTTGACCCTGGCCGCGGTCCTGGAGAGCGCCCTCGAAACCGTGAGGCCGATCCTGGACGCCTCGGGGTGTGAGCTCGTTCTCGATCTCCCCGCGGAGCCGGTGTTCCTGGAGGCGGACTTCACGCGGCTCGCCCAGGTATTCGCCAACCTCCTTCACAACGCGGTCAAGTACACCGAGGAGGGC
>Ga0326597_10012436_pt1 | contig 11219 bp, 8 predicted proteins | sample RVTome_12_FD_203789 | JGI IMG/M metagenome (GOLD analysis project Ga0326597, IMG submission 203789) | Soil microbial communities from uranium-contaminated site in the Upper Colorado River Basin, Wyoming, United States - RVT100D185 | ecosystem: Environmental > Terrestrial > Soil > Contaminated >... | reverse complement strand
CTTCCCAGCGACTGTCGCTTCATGTGACGCTTTGGTCTCAGGCGGAAATAGTTGGGCACTAGACCGCAGTACTCAGGGCTTGTAATCCAAGCAACAGCCGCCGACCGAATTGCGCTTGGCGGCGGTCTTAAGATGGTGTAAAGTGGCTCCATTGAGGGTGGTGGGTATGAAGACCTTCAGCCGCGGGGCTCGATTCTTGGTCATATGCAGCGGCCTGACTCTCTGTCCTGGGCTTGGATGGTCGGCGGAAACGCCTGACGATTTCGATTCCGCCAGCGGGCCGGCGCTCGGGTCGGGGGGACAGATTGCCTCGGAGCAGGCTGCCTCGGGGGATTGCCCGGCTTCGGATTTGGCAACGGAAACTGCCGAGCCGGCGCCGGAGAGCGCGATCCAGCACCAAGACCTAGCGCCCCCTTCCGTGCCCAGCGTTAAAGAGTTTCCCAAAGAGCTGGCCAAAAACTTTCGTGGATTGTTTACCCGGGACAACTTGACGTTTTTTATCGTCGGCGCGAGCGCCACAGCCGGCGCCGCGACGCTCGATGGTACCTTCCGCAAGTCGGCCGATGACCCGGATCACTTCACCGCCTTTGGCGGATTGGGCGGAAGCCTGGGAAACCCCGGGTACCTGGCAGCGATCGTATCTTCCGCTTTCGTGGCCGGCCGGATGACCGAGGATAATCGTTTCAAGGCGATGTCGTACGATCTGGCCCAGGGCTATGTGCTCACCACCGCTATGACCGCCGCTCTCAAGCACGGCATCGGCCGGGCGCGCCCGGACGGCACCGACAACATGTCGTTTCCGTCGGGGCACGCTTCCACTGCGTTCATGTATGCGACGGTTCTGTCGCACTACTACGGTCTCAATGCGGCTATCCCGGCCTACGCGTTGGCCGGGTTTGTCGGGATCTCGCGGGTGGAGCGCAACGCTCACAACCTGAGCGACGTGGTAGCGGGCGCGACCTTGGGATACATCGTCGGCCGTACGGTGGTCCGCAAGCAGGAGGCCGAGCCGGAGAAGGAGCATCAGTTCACCTGGGCGCCCAGCGTCTCTCCGGACGGAGCCGGCGTTACGTTCGCCTTCAGCTTCTAAGCAACGCAAAACTAGACGCGGTCGCATTCGATTCTACGCACGGGTGGCACCCTCCCTAGGTGTGGCGCAGCAGTGGATTTTCGGGGGTCTTGCTGCGAAGTCGGCGCCAGGTGGCGAAGGCGCGCGCGGTCGCGCTGCGCTCCACGGTCGCCGGATGATTGCGGCGGCAGCCGCCCAGATAGGCGCACCAATTGCAGTGCGTCCCCTTCTGCAACGGGAAGTGGCCCAGCTCGATTTCGCGGTCGAACAGCTCCAGCGTTTCGCGCAGACCCTGCCGCAGCGCATCGTTCTCGAACTTGAAGTCCTGGCGCTGCTGCCGGTCGATCTCGGGTCCGATCGGCAGCAGCAGGCCGATCACTTCGGTGTGGTGCGCCGAACGCGCCATCTCGATGTAGGCCGGCAGCTGGACCTGCTCGCCCAGCAGGATCAACTTGGGGTCGACCCGCCGTTCGAGGTTGCCGGAGGTCTTGTAATCGACCACCCGCAGCCGCCCGCGCGGGCCGACATCGAGCCGGTCGACGAAGCCGTGCAGCTCGGCCCCGAAGTTCCCTTGCAGCTCCACCTCCAGTTGCAGCGGCCGCCAGCGCTCCTCGGCCATCTCGCGCAGATCGTCCCGGATCCCGGCGTGCAGCGCTTGCCGCCAGCGGCTCAAGGTCCGATTCCACAGCAGCGGCAGCTTGTCGCTCAGCCGGCGGCCGATCGCGCCAAAGGCGCTCTCCCAGTGCTGGTCGAGCAGTTGGTCAGCCCGGCGGCTGGCAGCCTCCCAATCGAGCGGGCGCTCCGAGGTCCCGAGCAGCGGCATCAGATCGCGATAGACCTGCTCTAGAAGCTCATGGGCCGCCCGGCCCAGCTCCACCACCGGCAGCAGCTCCTCGCCCTCGGGATCTTCGAGCTCTTTCACCCGCAGGCCTTCGATCAGGAAGTATTGCAGCGGGCAGCGCCCGTAGGTTTGCAGCCGGGTTGGCGAGAACGGCCGCCGCGGCGCGAGCAGGCCGGGCGGTAGCACGGCGTCGTAGGCGAGCTCCTCGTCGTGCCAGCGTTCGATCGCCACGAGCAAAGTAAGGCCGGCCGCGAGCGTTTGTCTTTGCCGGGGCGAAGCGAGGTCGATCGCGGCCGCGGCGCTCAGTTTGCGCGGCAGCAGCAGGGCGGCGGCCGCCGCGGCTCGGGAGGCGCGCAGGCCGCTCGCTCGACTGCTGCGGCGCCAGAGCTGGCTTGGATGAGCTGGGACCCGCTCGCGTTGGTCCCCGGAGGGCAGCGCCAGCGCGGGGTCGGGATCGCCGTGCAGCAGGCGCGCCAACTCGCGAAATGCCAACGCCGGAACCTTGGCGCTGCCCAGGGGGTCGGCGCGCTGGTAGGAGACGGTCAGCGAGCGGCGAGCGGAGTCCAGCGTCATCGCGAGCAGGAGCCGCTCCTCTTCCGCGCCGTCGAGCTTGGGGCTGAGCGAGCAACCTGGTCGGGTCGCCAAACGCCGGCGCACCTCCTCCGGAAGAAAGGGATCGCGACGGGCGCGGCGCGGCCAGAGGTCGGAGTTGAGGCCGATGAGAAACAGGTGGTCGAAACTGAGGCCCCGGGCCTGCATCATGTCGAGCACTTGCACGCCCTCACCCACCCGGCGGCCGAGCGGCAAGGCCGCCGATTCGAGCCGTCGCTCCAAGGTCTCCAGCACGACGCGCGGGTTGGGAGCCTTTCGCTGCAGCGCATCGAGCTGACCGAGATCGGTCAGCACGGAAAGAATCGCGGCAATCGCGGGATGGTCCAGCTCGCGGCCGAAACCTTTGAGCCAACGCTCCGCGACTTCGCGAAGAAACTCGACGTGGTCGCTCCAGGTGCGCTGCTCAGGCCAGCGCTCGGCATCGGCCGCGAGGGCGTCGATGATGGCGCACAGTCCACCTACGCTGCGGCGTGAGGCTTCGATCTGCTCGGCATTCGGGGTCTCGCCGCGTCCTTCGCGGTAGCGCGCGAAGCGTTCCTCGAGGCGGCGCGGCAAGTAGCCGGTCCAAGACTCGCGGCCGCCGGCGATGCGCGCCCAGCGGCTCCAACGGTCCCAGCGATCCGGCTCGAAAGCATTGTTCCGGAGCGCTAAGAACACGCCGGAGCGCAGCAGCTCCACCGTCGCCTGACGGGGGAAATCCTCGGCCAGCACCCGGATGAGGAGCAGGAACGCCTGCGCCTGCGGATGGCGCAGGAGCGGATCGCGGACCGAGGTACTGTAACCGAGGCCGTGCACGGCCAGCACCCGGTCGACATAAGGAGCGTAAGGCTCCAGCGATCGGGCCACGATGCCGATCCCGGGCAGCTCAATTGGGGCGGCTGAGGCACCGCCGCCACGAAGCTGTCGTAGGGGAGGGGCTTGTCCCCTCCCGACTAGTTCGAGAATCCGGCGGCAGACCTCGGAGAGCTCCGCTTCCGCGCCTTGGGCGCTGAAGACTTCCACCGCGGTGTCAGAGCCTGCTTCGGTGGCCGGCCGAGCTTCCGTCGCAGTCTCATCGAAGAGGTGCGCCAGGCGTGCGCCGAACACGGAAGAGGGCGCAGCCGAGAGCGTCTGGATCGTGCTGCCGGCGAACAGGCGCTCCAAACGGGCTCGGGCATGCTGCACTTGCGGCGCGGGACCCAGAGGAGCCAACAGCTCGACCTCGAGCTGCTGACTCAAGGCGACGATCAGGTCCCGATGCGCGCCGGTGAGATCGTAGGCTCCATAGTGAAAGAGCTGGCGCAGGCGGCGCACATAGGTGCTCTGGCCGCAGGCAGCGGCGGCCCGGCGCGAGAGTGCGGCCCCGTCCAACAAGGGCGGGCCTGCGTGCGCTCCCTGCCCGGCCGCCAGGCGCTCGAGCTCGCGGTCGATGCGCTCATGCAGCTCGGCGAACGCGGACTCTCCCGCGGCCCGCAGCTCGACCGCGTCCACGCCGGCATCGCGCAGATCGCGCAGGCTGGCGAGCACGGCGTGGATCGCTTCCGGCCTTTGTGCGAGATAGCGGCTCAGTGCTCCCTGGCCTCCGGCGGCTGCCTGCTGAGCGAGCTGTTCGAGTAGGAGCGGGGTGACCGAATCCCAAGCGGGGCCGTCTTCGACGCCTGCCAGGATCCGCTCCGCCAGCGCGTGATGGTGAAGAAACTCGACCCCGGCAACAGCCAAGCGGCGGATCAGCAGCGAGCGCTCCAGATAAGCGCGCAGCCGCCCGGTCGGTACCACGATGGCCACCGGTCCGAGCGGGTTTTGTTCGAGCAGGGCAGCGAGACGCTCGAACAGGTGGTCTTCGAGCGCCTCAAGCGAGTTGGAGGCGACGATACGCAGCGCAGGCATCAGCTCTTCCCGACTTTAGCATCCCCGAGCAACCGATGAAATCACCTTCGAATCAGAAAGCCGCTACATTGGTGCGGGAAGAATCTCGAACAGGGTGGCATGGGCACGCGCAGCGCGCCCATGGTCGAGATAGCCCTTGGCAACACGCTGGCTACTTCGGCACGGCCAAACGAACGGATACCAGCCCTGGGCTAGCTGCGTTCGCCCGTGCCACCCTGTGCTGGGCTCTCGGTGCGGCGCTTGAGGTTGCGCGCGACCGCGGGCAAGAAGAAAAAGGCCGGCACCGAGAGCGCCACGGTAAAGGCGAAGTAAGCCGCGTAGCCGAGCCGTTCGACCGCGGCGCCGGAGAACGGGCCGACGATGAAGCGCGGCAGGGCATAGATCGAGGCGAGCAGTGCGTACTCGGTGCTGGCCTGGTCTTTGTCACAAAGCCGCATCAGCAGCGAGAGGAAAGCCGTGCCGGCGAGGCCGAGGGTGAACGACTCGAACAAAGAGGCGGCATAAAGCCACGGGTCGCTGGCGTTGAATGCGGCGACGGACAAATAGCCGGCGTTGCTGAGACCTTGGGTGGCGCCCAGGATCCAGAGCGCGGGGAGCAGGCCGAAGCGGGTGGTGAAAAAACCGCCGGTCAGGGCTCCCACGACGCCGGCAACCATCCCGAAAGTGGTGGAGACGGTCGCAATCTGGGTGAGCGACATGCCGCGGTCGACCCAATACGGTTTGACCATCGGACCGATGGCGAGGTCGCCGAGCCGGTAGAGCAGGATGAACGCCAGAAGGACCGCCGCGCCGGGCCGGCGGACCCAATCGACCAGGGCGGCGAAAAAGAAGCGCCGCTCGCTGGCCGGGCTGCGAGCTTCGGGAGAGCGCAGTAGCACCAAGCCGATCACGATCTGCAACATCCCGGCGGCCACGAAAACGCGGCTCCAGCCAAAGAAGTCCGCTGCGGCGACCATCCCGGCGCCCGAGGTGATCACCGCGATGCGATAGCCGGCGGCCCTGAGACCGTTGGCCGCGCCCTCCTCTCCGCGGCGCAGAAAGACGATGGTCTGCCCATCGACGGCGATGTCGAGGGTTGCCGACGCGAAGATGAAGATGAAAAGGAGGGCCCAGAGCGAGGGCGATAGATGCGAAGGGTCGAACAGGGGTTGGGCGAACAGCACCAGCGCCATCGCCACGGTGCAAGCGGCTGCCCAACTGCGGCGCAGGCCGAAGCGGTCGACCAGCGGGGCCCACAGCGGCTTCCAGGTCCAGGGCAGGGACAGCAAAGTCAAAGCGCCGATTGCGGTCAACGAGATCCCATGGGTACGGAAATAGACCGGCCAGACATCGAGATAAACGCCGAAGGGGAAGCCGGAAGCGTACGAGAGGACCGCGGCCCATGCCAGGCGGGCGGCATAGCCGGGCTCGCGCACCGGCTTGGGTGCGAGAGCTAGGGCCACGCGGAACCTGCCCGAGGAAAGCGCGCCAGCAGCGGCATGAACGTTGGATTCTACTCTGCGCAGAGGAGAAACGGGGACGGTCGGTCATGGCGCCGGCCGGCAGAATCGGCTAGCCTCAACTCCCGATTTGTAGGAAAGGAGCAGGGACAAGGGATGAGGCGAAGCTTGGCAGTGCGAATCCTGATCGGCGTTGCGCTGGTCTTGGGGAGCGGCGCCTGGGCTGCAGCCGGCAGCATCTTGACGCCCGCAGCGACGCAAGGGACCGGAGGGATCTCGCTGCTGGGCGCGATCATCTTCGATCAGAGCTCTGAAGTATTGGGGGCGCTTGGTGATGAAACGGTCCTGCTGGCGCGCGTGACCGTCGGCCTGTCTCGGAACGCCGAGATCTTCGCCGAGCTTTCCAATTTCGGCGACCGGACCTTCGGCGGCGGTCTCAAAGTCGCGCTGCTCCAGAACAGCCGCGGTGCGGTGGCCTTGTTCGGACGCGTGCTTTGGAGTCAGCCCGGTGGCGCGGTGGACGAGAATCAGGTGACCGGCACGGGAGCCGTGCTGCTCAGCGCCAAGCTCTTGGGCCAGTCGCCCTACGTCGGGCTGGTGATCGATGCGTTTTCCTCTGAGGCCCTCGCTGCCGGCGACCGGCTCAAGACCTCCGCGGTGCTAGGGATCCAACTCGGCGGCCTGCCGCTGGTGGTGGAGACCAACCTCGCTCACGACAAGCTGCTCGCCCTCGGCGCCCGCATTAGTTTCTAAGTATGAATGGGTGGCAAGGGCAGTCGCGAGACTGCCCTTGGGCGACCGCCCGCATGGCAACTCGACAGGCGAAAAGATTTCAATCTCCGGGCTGCCTCGTTCAAGGGCAACCTTCGGCTGCCCTTGCCACCCGGCTAGCTGGGCCGTGGGATGGCCTTCTTGGCGACCTGCTCGCGAATGACCGCGCGCTGCAACGATGCTTGGGCCCGCGCGAAATCTAGGTCTGGCGGCGGGTTTTCGAGCCGCTGCCGGGCGCGGCGCTCTGCTTGCTTGGCTCGCTCCAGGTCGATCTCTTCGGCCTTCTCGGCCACATCGCACAAGAGAATTACCCGGTTGGCGAGCACCTCCGCGAACCCGCCCTGGATCGCCAAATAGCTGCGCAGGCCATCCTGCCGGTACATGACCTCGCCGATGCCGAGCGTGCTGATCAGCGGGTGGTGGCCGGGCAGCACGCCGAAATAGCCATCTTCGCCCGGGATTACCAGCTCATCGGCTTCGACCGAGAGGAGTTGGCGCTCCGGCGTGACGATGTCTAGATGCAGTTTCGCGTTCATCAGTCATGGGTGGCAAGGGCAGTCTCAAGACTGCCCTTGGTCCAACTTAACCCTCTGCTCGCATCTTCTCGGCTTTTTCCACGGCTTCCTCGATGGTGCCGACCATGTAGAAGGCCTGCTCGGGAACCTCGTCGTGCTTGCCTTCGACGACCTCCTTGAAACCGCGGACCGTGTCTTCGAGCTTGACATATTTTCCGGGCAGGCCGGTGAACTGCTCGGCCACGAACATCGGCTGCGATAAGAAGCGCTGGATCTTGCGCGCCCGGGCCACCGCGATCTTGTCCTCTTCGGGCAACTCATCGATGCCGAGAATCGCGATGATGTCCTGCAGGTCCTTGTATTTCTGCAGCACCTGTTTGACCGAGCGCGCCACTTGGTAGTGCTCTGCTCCGAGAATCCGCGCATCGAGGATCCGCGAGGTCGACTCCAGCGGGTCGACCGCCGGATAGATGCCGAGCTCGGAGATCTGACGCGACAGGTTGGTATTGGCGTCGAGGTGCGCGAAGGTGGTGGCCGGGGCCGGATCGGTGTAGTCGTCGGCCGGCACGTAGATCGCTTGCACCGAGGTGATCGAGCCGCGTTTGGTCGAGGTGATGCGCTCCTGCAGCTCGCCCATCTCGCTCGCCAGATTGGGTTGGTAGCCGACCGCGCTCGGCATGCGGCCCAGCAGCGCCGAAACCTCCGAACCGGCCTGGGTGAAGCGGAAGATGTTGTCGATGAACAACAGCACGTCCTGGCCCTCGACATCGCGGAAGTACTCGGCGACCGTGAGCCCGGTCAGGCCGACCCGCAACCGCGCGCCCGGCGGCTCGGTCATCTGACCGTAGACCAGGGCCACCTTGGAGTCGCGATTGAGCTCTTCGATCGACTTGGGCTTGCTCTCCTCCAGCGGCCAGGCGATCACGCCCGACTCGCGCATCTCGCGCCACAGATCGTTGCCCTCGCGGGTGCGCTCGCCGACGCCCGAAAACACCGAAACCCCGCCGTGCTTCATTGCCACGTTGTTGATCAGCTCCATGATCAGCACGGTCTTGCCGACCCCGGCGCCGCCGAACAGTCCGGTCTTGCCGCCGCGGGTGTAGGGCTCGAGCAGGTCGATCACCTTGATCCCGGTCTCGAACATCTCGACCTTGGTGGCCTGGTCCTCGAACGAGGGGGCCGGCCGGTGGATCGGGAAATGTTGATCGCCCTGGACCGGGCCCAGATTGTCGACCGGCTCGCCGACCACGTTGAGCACCCGACCCAGCACGCCGCGGCCGACCGGGACCGTGATCGGACCGCCGGTGTCGAGCGCTTGCGCGCCGCGGGTGAGGCCCTCGGTCGGGTGCATCGAGATGCAGCGGACCCGATTCTCGCCCAAGTGCTGCTGCACCTCGGCGATCAGGATCTGGTCCTGGCCTTGAGACTTCTTTGAAATCCGAATCGCGTTGTGGATCGACGGCAGCGTGCCGCTGGCGAACTCGACGTCCACCGCGGGGCCGATGACTTGAATGACTTTGCCGAGGTTGGCTTTGCTCATGGTTCTATCCCCACAGTGGCTAGCCCGCCAGCGCTTCCGCGCCGCTGGAGACCTCGATGATCTCCTTGGTGATCGCGGCCTGGCGGATCTTGTTCATGGTTAGGGTCAGATTGGAAATCAGCTCGACCGTGTTGTTGGTGGCGCTTTCCATCGCGCTCATGCGCGCGCCAAGTTCGGCGGCGGCGCTCTCGAGCAGGCAGCGCAGCAGCTGGACTTCTAAGTGGGTTTGCAGCAGCGCGGCATAGATTCGCGCCGGCCCCGGCTCGTAGATGTAATCGATCGGCGCCGTGCTGCCGCTGAGTTCGGCGCGCTCGATCGGCAGCAGCCGCTCCACCACCACCCGTTGCTGCAGGATTGACTTGAACTCGTTGTAGACCAGGTAGACCGCGTCGATCTCGCCGGCGATGAACGGCGCGGCCAAGCGCTGGGCCAACGCGCGCGCGTCGCTGAGCTTGAGATCGCGCAGCAGGTCGATCAACTCGAAGCGGACCCCCCAGTGGCGGCGGCGGAAGAAGTCGCGACCCTTCTTGCCGATCAGGCCGAGACCGAGATCGCCATCCGCGTGTCGCCGCAGGAAATCGATCGCGCGCTTGTGAATGTTGGTATTGAACGAGCCGCACAGACCCTTGTCCGCGGTGATCACCGCCAGCACGATGCGCCGCTCCGGCCGGATCGCCAGCAGCGGATGGGCCTCCGGATCGACGCGGGCCGCCAGCGACGCCATCACCTGCTGCACCTTGTTGGCGTAGGGCCGCGCCGCCAGGATGCGCTCCTGCGCGCGGCGCAGCCGGGCGGCCGCCACCATCTTCATGGCGCGGGTGATCTGCTGGATCGACTTGACGCTGCGGATCCGGCGGCGCAGGTCGCGGACATTGGCCATCGGCTAGCTAGAGCGAGGGGTTCTACCCCTCGCGCTCCCCGCGGGCGCCTCGCGCCCGATGCTCACGACTGGCTCGATGCCGGCTGGGCCGCAACGAGCACCAAATGATCGTTTCGCCTTGCATGACCCTTAAGCGGCGGCCGCCTGGTGGGCGGCGCGGAAGCGCGCCTCGAACTCTTTGAGCGCCCCCTCGAGGGCCTGGTTGATTTCCGGGGTCAGCTCTTTCTTCTGGGCCAGATCGCGCAGCAGGGACGGCTTCGAGTTATCCAAGAACGCCAGCAGGTCTTGCTCGTAAGTCCGCGCCAACGAGGGCGGGAAAGCATCGAGGTGACCTTTGGTGCCGGCATAGATCACCGCCACCTGTTTTTCCACCGGCAACGGCGCGAACTGTTCCTGCTTGAGCAGCTCGACCAAGCGCTCGCCACGGTAGAGCTGCCGCAGGGTCGCCTTGTCCAAGTCGCTGCCGAATTGGGCGAAAGCTTTGAGCTCGCGGTACTGGGCCAAATCGAGCCGCAGGGTGCCGGCGACCTTGCGCATCGCCTTGACCTGGGCGTTGCCCCCGACCCGGCTGACCGAGAGACCGACATTGACCGCCGGGCGGATTCCGGCGTTGAACAGGTCGGCTTCGAGATAGATCTGACCGTCGGTGATCGAGATCACGTTGGTCGGAATGTAGGCGGAGACATCGCCGGCCTGGGTCTCGATGATCGGCAGCGCGGTCAGTGAACCGCCGCCGAGCTGATCGTTGAGCTTGCAGGCGCGCTCCAGCAGGCGCGAGTGCAGGTAGAAGACGTCCCCGGGATAGGCCTCGCGACCCGGCGGCCGGCGCAGCAGCAACGAGATCTCGCGATAAGCGGCGGCATGTTTGGAAAGATCGTCGTAGATCACCAGGACATGCTCGCCCTGGTCGCGGAACAGCTCGCCCATCGCGCAGCCGGCGTAGGGCGCTAGGTACTGCAGCGCGGTGGGATCGCTGGCCGGCGCCGACACCACCGTGGTGTAGCGCATGGCATCGTGGTCCTCGAAGATCTTGACTACCTGAGCGACCGTGGAGTTTTTCTGGCCGGTCGCGACGTAGATGCAGCGCACACCGGTGTCGCGCTGATTGAGAATCGCGTCGATCGCGATCGCGGTCTTGCCGGTCTGGCGGTCGCCGATGATCAGCTCGCGCTGGCCGCGGCCGATTGGAATCATCGCATCGATGGCTTTGATCCCAGTCTGGAGCGGCTCCTTGACCGGTTGGCGGTCGACCACCCCGGGCGCGATCCGTTCGATCGGACCGAACTGGTCGGTATGGATCGGCCCCTTGCCGTCGACCGGCTGGCCCAGCGCGTTGACCACCCGGCCGATCAGCTCGTCCCCGATCGGCACCGACATGATGCGGTCGGTGCGGCGCACTTCGTCCCCTTCCTTGATCACGGTCGCCTCGCCCAGCAGCACCACGCCGACGTTGTCTTCTTCGAGGTTGAGCGCCAGGCCGAACACGTCGCGGGGGAACTGGAGCAGCTCGCCGTACATGGCCTTTTCCAGTCCGTGCACGCGGGCGATGCCGTCGCCTACCGAGATCACGGTGCCGACTTCGTCGACATCGACGGTGCGCTCGTAGTCATCGATCTGCTGGCGAATGATTCTGGTTATCTCTTCAGCCCTAATCTTCATGGTACTCTCCGTTGGAACCTTAAAGGG
>Ga0326597_10012435_pt1 | contig 11219 bp, 6 predicted proteins | sample RVTome_12_FD_203789 | JGI IMG/M metagenome (GOLD analysis project Ga0326597, IMG submission 203789) | Soil microbial communities from uranium-contaminated site in the Upper Colorado River Basin, Wyoming, United States - RVT100D185 | ecosystem: Environmental > Terrestrial > Soil > Contaminated >... | reverse complement strand
GATGCGGATGGTCCGCAGCGGCTCGGCCGGATCGAGCGCCGGCGGGTGGCTGAGCACGAGCACCGCGCCAACGAGAGCGAGCAGGCCCACGAGCACCTGGGAGACGGCGAGGAGCGCGATCGGCTGCGTGATCCGCGAGCGCAGCACGCTGAAGGCGAGCGCCCCGAGCGCGATCCCGAACAGGAACACGCCGAGGATGACCGTGAACACGTACGTCGAGTTGCCGGAGCCCGACGCGAGCAGGCGGGTCCACAGCACCTGGTAGCCGATCGAGGTGAGCCCGGACACGAAGGCGACGGACAGGGCGAGCCTCACGCGCCCCGGATCGCGCACGACGGCGGGATCGGCCGACGGCGAGGGAGACGCCGGCCGCGGCGGCGAACCCTCCGCCGGGGTGGTCGACCGATCCAGCCACAGCGCCGCCAGCCCGGCGATGCCGGAGCACGTCGCCCCGACGACGAGCGCACCGGTCAGCCCGAGGACCTCAATCAGGACCAAACCCGCGAGCAGCGTTCCGGCGATCGCCCCGAACGTGTTGGCCGCATACAGCCGCCCGAACGCCGTGCTCAAGTGGCCCTCGCGGGTGAGGTGTCGGGTCAGCGCCGGGAGCGTCGCGCCCATGAGGATCGTGGCCGGGCTGAGGGCGAGGATGGCCAGCCCAAAGCGGACGAGCGCGAGCGCGCCCGGCACCTCCGCGAGCGCGCCGAACGCACCCCGATACAGCTCATGGATGAGCCCGAACGTAACGGGTGTCACGAGCACGACCACGACGAGCACGAGCTCGATCAGGCCGTACATCCGGAGCGGCGAGCGCACCCGGTCGGCCACCCGTCCGCCGACCCAGCCGCCGATCGCGAGCCCGCCGAAGAAGCCGGTCAGGATGGCCGACACGGCCTGGGTCGTGTTCCCGAACACGAGCACGAGCTGGCGCGCCCAGACAATCTCGTAGATCAGCCCGGCTGCGCCGGACAGGATGAAGACGGCAAGGACGAGCAGCGTGCGACGCACGGACCGCGGGTCGGTCAGGGCCGCAGGATCGTGATGGCGGTGCCGGTGCTATCGGCGGGCGTGTCGCCGTCGTGATTGTGGGCGGATATGTACGTCCACCCTGAACGCGTCCCGTTGGTTACCGTGAACGTCACGGACGCGACCGTCGCCCTGGACAGCTTCGTCTTCTGGACGGTGCACACGCCGTTCGTGTTAGTCGTGCACGACGACGTACCGCCAACGCTCCAGGATCCGGTGACCACGACGCCGGACAGCGGCACATGTCCGGCGGTCTCGACCCGGATCGTGACGCGCGCGGTCCACTGGTTCTTGTTGAACGTGCGCGATCCATCGAGATCGCCGATGTGGAACGCGTTGACGACGGGCGGCGAACCGACGGAAACCGTCACGGTGGCGGACGCCGACCCCCCGGCGCCGTCCGACACCGTGTAGGTGAACGCGTCGAAGCCCGTGAATCCGGCGTTGGGCGTGTACCTGACGAGACTCCCGTCGACCACGGCGGAACCGGCGCCGGGCGTGCTGGCCTGCGTGATCGTCAGGCCGTCGCCGTCGACGTCGCTGTCGTTTGCGAGGACCGCCACCTCGACCGATGTTTGATAGGCCGTCGACGCCGAGTCGTTCACCGCGATTGGTTGGTCGTTGACCGGGTCGACCGTGACACCCACGGTGCCGACCGCCGTGCCACCGTTGCCATCCGCGATCGTGTACGTGAAGGCGTCCGAGCCGAAGAAGTCCGCGTCCGGCACGTAGTGCAGGGAGCCCCCTGCGTTGATCGAGGCCGTCCCGTGGGCCGGGTCGGTTACAGCGGTGACCGTGAGCTGGTCGAGATCCGCATCCGTGTCATTAGTGAGGACGTCGACATCGGCCGCAGTGTCCTCGTCGGTCGTCAGCGTGTCGGCGCCCGCCACCGGCAGGGCGTTGTCGCCGGGTGGCGTGAGGCCGGCCACGGCCGCACCGGCGTTGATGACGCCGCAACCGAAATACTGCGCGTAGCGAGGGTCAGTCGTCGGGATCGGCGTCGTCAACACCCCGAATCCCACATCGGCGGTGGCGCACAGTCGAGCCCGGACATCGTCGACCAGTCCTGCCGGCCCCGTGTCGGTCAATCCGCCCGAAAGGAGCAGGGCGACGGTGCCGGCGAGATGCGGTGACGCCATGGACGTGCCGCTCTGCGCCGCATAGCCGTACGGCGTGCAGAACATGCACGTACCAGTCGGCACAGGGGAGAAGATCTGGTCTCCGGGCGCGGCGAAGTCCACCTCAGGCCCGGTGCACGAGAGACCGGTCAGTGCGTCATCCCCGTTCGTGAACGTCGTCGACAACACCTGTGGGTAGGCGGCTGGGTAGACGACGGGGCAGCCGAACCAGAGTTCCCAGAAGGTGACCGTGTTGCCGGATGCCGCGACAAGCACGATACCCGCCGCGGCGGCGGCCTCGATCGCCGCCTGGAGCGCCGCTGAGACTTCGTGGCCGCCGATGCTCATGTTGACGACGTGGATGTCGTTGAGCACGGCCCAGTTGAGCGCGGCGATGAGCCCGCTGTAGTCGCCCTCGCCGGTTGGCCCAAGAACCTTCAGTGAGAAGAGATCGACCGCTGGCGCGACACCGACGACGAGATAGCCGTTCTTCTCGGCCGCGAGGATCCCGGACACGTGGGTCCCGTGACCGTTGTCGTCGTACGGATCCGCGTCGTTGTTGACGAAGTCGTACCCGCCGCGGTAGTTGCTGTTGAACTCCGGATCGACGACGTACGGGTCGTCGTCCGGGTCCTGATGGATGTAGTCGATCCCCGTGTCGATCACAGCCACCCGGACGCTCTGCCCGCGGACGTTCGCGTCGTGCGCGGACTTCGTGCCGATATGTTCGACGCCCCACGCGTTCTCGTATTCGAGATCGCCCGTGTCCACCGTGACGTGGTCGAGGGCCACAAGCTTGTGATCGACCTCGACCGCCGCCACGAGCGGATTCCGGCGCAGACGGTCGATCGCTCGGGCAGGGATCTCAACGGCGAGCGTCGGGATGATGTCGTAGCGGAACCGGATCGAACCACCGGCGGCCGAAATGGACGCCTCGGCGGCGGCGCCCGGTCGTTCGCGGAACGTAATGAGCGCCTTGACTCGGTCAGCTCCGACGTCCGGCGGTGCGGCAGTCACCGACAGCGGCGCAACGAAACATAGGGCGGTCACAAGGGCCACGGTGATCGATCGTTGCTTCAGGCGCCTCGCTCCAACCATCGATCCACCCTCTCCGACGATCTGTTGACGCACGCGCGGCAGCGGAACGGTACGCCTCCGACGCGCCCACCACAAGGGTCGGTGCGCGGTGTCACCGCCGTCGACCAACCCATCGGAGGGGCGAGCCGCGAGGAGGGCGCCCAACAGGGCGACCATCCCCAACGAAGGGAGCGCGCGGTTGACGACCCACGCGAAGTCGCCGAGCAGTGGCTGATCGCCCCCGAACATGAGCAGGTAGGACGCGAGGAGCAACCACCTCGGGGAGCCATGGATGAACCCCAACATGAGGGGGAGCACCGCAAGCGCGAGGTAATGGTGATACACGGCAGGTGCGATCAGCACGGATACCCAGGCGGCAATCGCAAAGCTGATCGGCGTGGCCGTGTGCCTGACGGACCATGCCACGACTGCAACGCCCGCCATCGTCACGATCGATCGCGCCACGGTGAAGTCAAGGACCTCGCTCAACCAGGCAGTCGGACCGAGCGTATCGGTCGTATCGCTCGACCGGCCCAGGTTGAGCAGGACGGTGGGGTAGTCGAGCCAGGGATCGATGCCGACGAACGGGAGCGTGATCGCGACCGAAATCGCGGCTCCGATGATGGACCCGAGTACGGCATGTCGCCGCCCCGCAAGCAGAAACCAACCAACGACTACGATCGGGAAGATCTTGATCATCACGCCGAGGCCGACGGCGGCGCCCGCCAGTAGATCGCCCGCCCTACTCCCGCGCCGCAAGGCGAACCAGGCCAGGGTGAACAAGCCGAGGAGCTCGAGGTGGACATTCCCGTTGATGAGCTCGCTCACGATTGCCGGAAACGCGGCCACGACCGCGAGCGCCAGCCCGACGGTCGGCCAGCTCCATCGTCCCTCAATCCGCGCGACCGAGACGACCGTGGCCACAGCGATGGATAGTCCCAGCCCAGCCCAGATCACATGTGCGCTCCGAAAGGAGTCGAACGTGGCGGCCAGGGGGGAGGCGAGCACGGCGAGCAGGGGAGGATACGTATAGAGGTGGCGGCCCTGGGGCACGTACGGCCCGGCCAGCTGGAAGTCCGCGTAGATCGGACGGCCGTCTACGACGAATAGGCCCGCGGACCAATATGACGAGAAGTCGAACGCCCACGGTTCGCCTGCGCTGAAGACCACGAACTCGATCAGGCGCTGCAGCAGCGCCAAACCCAGGAAGACACCGATGGCAACCGCCTGGACATCACGTCGAAGCAGCAGGCGCAACCCGAACGTCCGGCTCAGCGCAGAACTGCCGGGTGAAGTCATTCGCCCCATATGACCCGTAGTATCGCGGCGATGGCTGTCACGAACGCGCCACGACGTCGCCTCGCACTCGATCGAATCCGACAGGAGCCCACTCAGCTGCTGTGGCTCGGGCTGAGTGCTCTTGGTCTTGCGTTCCTGATCGCGACCATCCTCCCGCCCAATGGGTACGACGCCTACGCCTACTGGGTCGTCGATCCGCTCGATCCATACGCGCGCGTGGGCGTCGATCTCGAGGGCAAGGATCAGGGTGCGTTCAGATACGCCCCGGTCATGGCTTTGCCGCCGTTCGAGCTGCTGCCGTGGCCGGTGTTTCGCTACGGATGGATGACGCTCCAGCTGGTCGCCCTTTGGTACGTGGGACGGCGCTGGGCGCTCGCGCTGCTCCTCTTCACACCGGTCTGGCTGGACCTCGTCTACGGCAACATCAACATCCTGCTCGCGGCGACCGTCGTAGCCGGGTTCCGGCACCCATGGGTCTGGTCGTTCGCGCTGCTCACGAAGGTCACGCCGGGTATCGGCGTGCTGTGGTTCGCTGTTCGCCGTGAGTGGCGGAACCTCGGCCTCGTCGTTGGTGCCGTGGTCGTACTCGGCGTCGTGTCCGTGCCGTTCGTTGGGATCGATCAGTGGCGGGATTGGGTGCTGGTCCTGAACTCCAGCGCTGGTATGCAGTCTCCGGGTGGCACGCTGCCCATTCCCGTTCTGCCGCGCCTGGTCCTGGCGGCGATCGTTGTGACGTGGGGAGCCCTCACGGACCGGAAGTGGACCGTTGCTGTCGCAGTCACTATCGCCATGCCGACGCTCTGGCCGATCGCGTTCGCGCCGCTAGTCGGGGTCGTCCCGTTTGTTCGAAAGCGCACCCCTTCGCATGCGGCGTAGGTACGGCGCGAGCGCAAGCAGCATCACTGCGAGGGCCGGGAGCAGCGGAACAGGAATCGCGAGCGCAGCAGCCAGAGTCGGGCGACCGACCAGGGCCGGAAGCGCCATCGCGTTGTAGTAGAGCTGCGTGGCCGGCCAGACGGCAGGCACGGCCAGCCACTCTGCGCCGTGACGCCGGAGCAGCCACAGGGCAACGAGGGTAGGCGGAACGAGCAGCGGAACGCGCCACGCGCTCCCGTTCCACGCCGTGTCGAGGTGGTCCGATACCCCGGCCCCGGCATCGAGATACTGGCCGACCGGCAGCACGACGAGCAATGCCGCCAGGACGATCGCCGCGACAAGGAACTGACGCCAGCGCGCGAGGAGCGGTACGGCGGCGTAGAGCTTGAGACCCACGGCCAGCGTAGCCGCGAGCGGGCCACCGACGACGAGCATCGCGAGCGCGATGGTCTGCGGGTTGCCGTTCCAGATCCCGTGCGCAAGTGGTGGGAATGCCAGCCACCAGAGCGGGAGATGGAGACGCCGGACGAGCCAGACGGACGCGACGAGACCGGCGACCATCCACAGGCCGACGGAAATCGGCAGTGGCAGGAGCGATGTCGGTGCGTAGAACAGCAGGGTGTGGGGACCGGCTGCGTACAGGGCACCCTGTTCCGCGACCGTCCACGGGTTCCCCCCCGCGAGCCACGCGTCGGCCGCCCGCTGGTAGTGGCGCGCGTCGATCGCGAACGCGTCCGGATTGAACACTCGATAGACGATGTCGATTGTCACGAACCAGGCGGGCAGGCCGATGCGCTGCGCTGCAAGGCGGAGCCGGAAGGCGCGATCGGCGAGCATTGACGCACGCTCTCGCGCCGAGTCCCGTGCCGTCGATAGCACGTTCGTACCTCTCGGAGGCGGTGCGGGCCGGTGCTAGCATGCACCGGCCGTGCGAACCCCGCTGCTGCTGTACGCGCTCGCCCTGGCTGTCCGGTTGGTCATCGTCGCCCTGTTCCCGGACCCCGCCTACACCGACTCGTACTACTACGTTGAGGTCGCTCGGTCGATCGCGGCGGGCCACGGATTCTCGGTCGACTTCATCTGGATCTTCGCCGAGGTGGGCGGGACGATCCCGGCCGATCCGGTCCTGCCGATCCCGTCCAACGCTCACTGGATGCCCATCGCGTCGATCGTCCAGGTCCCGTTCATCGCCCTGCTTGGCCCGGCCGCATTCGGGTCCGCCCTGCCGTTCGCACTGATCGGTTCACTCTCCGCGCCGCTCGCCTGGGCGATCGCGCGCGATGCGGGAGCGCGGCCGTTCCTCGCCATCGCGGCCGGGATCCTGACGGCCGTCCCGCTGCTGACCTTCGTGTTCATGGTCCAGCCGGACAACTTCGCCCTGTTCCAGCCGTTCGCGGCCGGCGCGCTGTGGCTGACGGCCCGGGCACTGCGCGGAACGGGATCGAGCGGGCGCTACTTCGCGCTGGCCGGGCTGCTGGTTGGGCTCGCGACGCTCTCGCGCAACGACGGCGTGCTCGTCGGCGCGGCGGTCGCGGCCGCGTTCGCGTGGGATCGGCGGCGGGCATGGCGGAGCAGCGGCACGCGTCGGCCCGCTATCCCCGTCTGGGCGGCGGTGACCTGCATCGGCCTGTTCCTGCTCATGGTCGGCCCGTGGTGGTGGCGGCAGCTAGAGGTGTTCGGGCAGCTGTCGCCGTCGACCGCGTCCGGCAAGGTCCTGTTCATCCGCGACATCGGCGAGTGGAACAGCATCACCACGCCGGCCACGCTCGACCACCTGCTGGGACAGGGTCTCGGTCCGCTCAGTGCGAGCCGGATCGGCGGGCTCGTCGCGGCGACCTGGATCTTCGTCGTGCTCGTGTGCGGCGTGGTCCTCGCGCCGTTCGCCGTCGTCGGAGCATTGGGACGGCGCCGATCGCTCGCATTCGGCCCCTTCTTCGTCTACGCCGGCCTGCTCTTCGCGTTCTCTGCACTCGTCTCCGCCGTTCACGTGACCGGCGGCACGTTCATTCACTCCGCCGTCGCGCTCGTGCCGCACGGCTACCTGCTGCTCGTCGAAGGGGTCGCGGCGTCTGCGGCCTGGGCCGCGGCGCGCCTGGGATCCGGGCGATCGGCCGACGTGGGCCGGATCGTCGTCGGCGGTGCCGTTGCACTGGGGCTGGCGATCGCGGTCGTCGGTGCGACGGTCGTCCATCACGGGTGGCGCGGTTGGGCGGACGCGCGTGTGGCCGTCGCCGACGCACTCGATGGCCCCGACCCCGATCGCGCGGACCGGATCATGTCGATCGACGCGGCCGGCTACCGCTACTACACCGGGCGCGGCGGGGTGGTGCTCGTGAACGACCCGCTGCCGACGATCCGCGATGTGGCGGCAGCGTACGGGATCCGGTGGCTCATCGTCGACGGCGACGAGCCGGTGGGCGCGGTGGCGCCGATCGTGCGAGGCGATCGACCCGACTGGGTGGGCGCGCCGATCCTCGAGCACATTCCGGCGAGCGGGCCGGCGGTGCGCGTCTACCCGGTCTGCCTGTCGGCCGGCGACGTTCGGTGCGAGGAGGCCTCATGAGCCGGCGCGAAGCGGTCGTGTCGGCCGTCGTCGTCTTCGTGGTCGCCCTGCTCGTGCGCGTCGCCGTGTCGGCCGTCGTCGTCTTCCCGCGCCCGGAGGACACCTCGTACTACGTCGAGGTCGCCCGACACGTGCTCGAGGGCCGCGGCCTCGTGTCCGACGCGCTGTGGAGCTATGGCACGCCGCCGCTCGTCTTCCCGCGTCCGGCGTTCGAGGTCTGGCTGCCGCTGCCGACGTTCATCGCCCTCGTGCCGATGGCGCTCCTGGGCGCGACGTTCGCAGCCGCCCAGGTGAGCAGCGTTCTCGTCGGGGCGCTCGTGCCGGTTCTGGCCTGGCGGTTGGCGGCCGATGTCGTGGCAGAGCTGGGCCTGCCGGCGGGCCGGGCGCGGACGGTCGCGCTCAGCGCGGGGCTGACCGCGGCGGTCTACCTGCCGCTCGTCCTCCACTCAGCGTTGCCGGATTCGACGATGCCGTTCGCGGCGCTCGCGCTGGTGTCGTGCCTGCTCATCGCCCGGATCCTGCGTGACCCGCGCGGGGCCGCCCTCGCCGACCGGCGCGTGATCGGCCTGGGCGCGCTGCTGGGGCTCGCCGCGCTCACCCGCAACGAAGTGATCTGGCTTGCGCTGACGTGGGCCGGGCTCGCCTGGTTCGCGGCCGGCCTGTCCGTCGCGGCACGGCTCCGACTGATCGGCGTCGTTGCCGTCGTGTCGCTCGTCGTGTTCGCCCCGTGGGCGATCCGCAACTGGGCGGAGTTCGGCAGCCCGCTGCCCGGCCAGGCGGCGGCGAACGCCCTGTCCATCCGGCCGACCGATGTGTTCGCCTGGTCCGATCCGCCCACGCTGTCGCGCTACCTCGCCGAGGGACCGGTCCGCCTGCTCGAGCTGCGGGTGACCGGTATCGGCCACAACGTGCTCAACGTCCTGCTCCTGCTCGGGATCCCGATCGGCGTCGTCGGCTTCGTGGCGCTGCCGTGGTTCGGGCGGGCCGCGGCCCTCCGGCCGCTCGTCATCGTGAGCGTCGTAACGTTCGCGGTCACGAGCCTCGTCTTCCCGGTGTCGACGACGTGGGGCACGTACCTCCACGCGGCGGGCGCGGCGCACGTACTCCTCATCCTGTCCGGCCTGCTCGCGCTCGATGCGCTCATCGCCCGCGTCGGCCGCGCCCGCGGCTGGACGCGCCCCGTCGCCTGGCTGGGGCCCGCGTTCGCCCTGTTCGGATCCGTCGTGCTGAGCGTCGTGCTACTCGGCGCGTTCGGGCGCGGGTCGGCCGACGAGCGCGACCGATGGGAGGCGATCGCCGTGGCGCTCCCGGCCGCGGGCTTCACGCTGGGCCCCGACGAGGGGCCGATCATCACCGACTTTCCGATCTGGCTGGCCGACACGACCGGCAACCCGGCGCTCGCGTTGCCGGAGGAATCGCCCGCGGCGGTCGTCGAGCTCGCCCGCGCGTTCCCGGGCACGCGGGCCCTGCTCGTGCTCGACGACCCCGATGGCGAGCGGATCTGGCCGGCGGTCCTCGACGCCGGCGGACCGGGCACTGAGTGCTTCGAGGAGGTCCGGTTGGGCCGGCTGCCGGTTCCGGACCTCGACGCGGCCCTCGAGGGCACGCGGCTGTTCCGGATCAACTGTCCGTGAACTCGCGCCCGTATACTCCGGCGCAGATGGACGCAGCCCGCGCCGGTCAGGATTCGCCGATCGGCCGCTTCGACGGCCTGCATGCGGAGGCGAAGGCCGCCCTCGCCTACAGCGCCAACGCCGTGCGGGCGATTCGCGAGCGCTACCGTGAGGACTACGCGGACGAGCTGTCGCGCTGGCAGGATCTGCGCGACGACCTCGACGCCCTCGAGCGGGCCGTCGCGATCGTCGCCGACGGAAGCGCGGAGGCGGCGGCTGAGGCCGGCGCGGAGGATGCCCGCCGGCGGGCAATGCTCGGCGAGGCGGAGCGCCTCGGCGCGGAGCTCGCGGCACACCAGGCGGAGCTCTCGAAGCTCGAATTGACCCAGCGCAACCTCGAGGCGACGTGGCTGTTCCTCGAACGCGGCGATGAGAGCCTCCTGTCCGACTCGTCCGCACCGACGTCCGGGACGGAGTTCCAGATGCGGATCGTCGAGGCGCAGGAGGCGGAGCGGGCGCGCCTCGCCCAGGAGATCCACGACGGGCCGGCCCAGGCGCTGTCGAACGCGATCTTCCAGGTCGAGTACATCGAGCGCGTGCTGGACCAGGATGTGCGGCTCGCGCGGACGGAGCTGCGCTACCTGCGCGAGCTGCTCCGGCGCGATCTCGGCGACGTGCGCAACTTCATCTCGCGTCTCCGCCCGCCGCTCCTCGACCAGGTTGGCCTCGACGGTGCGCTCCGGCAGACGGTCGACGACATGGCCGAGACGATCGGCGTCCCGGCCGCCGCGGACCTGGGAGCGCCGGAGGGTCTGCTCCGGGACGCGGAGCAGACGGTCGTGCTGCGGGTGACCCAGGAGGCCCTTCAGAATGTGCGCAAGCACGCGGCGGCAGCGAGCGTATCGATCGTGACCCGGCTCGAGGACGGCGCGTGGGTGCTCGAGGTCCGCGATGACGGACGCGGATTCGACATCGAAGCCGTCGCGGCACGCGGTCGCCGAAATTTCGGGCTTCAGTTCATGAAGGAGCGTGCAGAGTTGATCGGAGCGGCATTCGACGTACGATCCCGTCCGAACGGGGGTACGGTCGTGCGGCTCGTGATCCCGACGGACACAGAGGCGGCGGCCGGCACAGAGGAGAGCACATGAACGAGATCGACTACTCGGGGCCAGAGCGTCGGCGCGGCGGTCCGGACCGCCGGGGCACGGGCGAGCGGACGAAGATCCTCATCGTCGACGACCACGCACTGTTCCGGGTCGGCATCTCGACGCTGCTCGAACGCGAGTCCGACTTCGAGGTCGTGGGTGAGGCGGACGACGCGCGGTCGGCGGTCGATCGGGCGCTCGAGACGTCCCCGGACATCATCCTCATGGATCTCTCGCTGCCGCCTCCCGGCGGGATCGAGACGACCCAGCGGATCAAGCGCGAGCTGCCTTCGACCGGGATCATCGTGCTGGCGGTCTCCGAGGACGAGGACGCCCTGTTCGACGCGATCAAGGCCGGCGCCGCCGCGTTCATCCTCAAGGACGTGGGCCCGGACGATCTCGTCACGATCATCCGTCGCGTCGTGACCGGCGAGTACCTCATCAACGACAAGGTCTTCTCGAAGCCCGCCGTCGCGTCGCGCGTGCTCAAGGAGTTCCGCGA